>Ga0136614_10001819_pt1 | contig 12863 bp, 10 predicted proteins | sample AntDrymUQ2792106_2_FD_106643 | JGI IMG/M metagenome (GOLD analysis project Ga0136614, IMG submission 106643) | Polar desert sand microbial communities from Dry Valleys, Antarctica - metaG UQ279 (21.06) | ecosystem: Environmental > Terrestrial > Soil > Desert | place: Antarctica: Dry Valley...
CACCGGCACTGGCAGGGGCGGTGCCGGCGCCGGTGGGGGCGGGTTGAGGATGAGGTTGACAAGATCGATCCCGCCGCGCAGCGCGACCGCCACGACCAGCACGAACAACGTGACGCCGGCCGCGATGGTGACCGCCCGAACCTCGCGTCTGCTGCTGCCCCCGCCGGCGGGACTGGTCTCGACCAGCCATGCCCGCAGGCCGAGCAGCACCAGCAGGACAACGAACACCAACCAGACTGGGAGATCACCGGACATGGCTCTCCTCGACAGCCTGACGGCTACGGGACAACGTCCACCGCCGGAGCCACCCTGGTCAGCGTTGCGTTGAAGCCTTGCTGGAAGCTGATCTTGTACGTTCCGGAGGCAACCAGCTGGCGGACGACCTCTTGGGTCCAGCCGGGGGTTTTGCCATCGAGCACGACGCCCTGAAGCTCATTCGAGCGGTAGATCAACAGTACGTCCGGTTTGTCGAGTTCGATACAGCGCGCGGGGTCCTCGTCCAGTCCCGCGCAGCCCGTGGTCTCCCCGAGGATGTTGAAGGTGTCGATGCCGGCGACACCGCGCGGGCCAATGCCGCTGAGCGAATGGATCTTCAACCCGGGTTGGGTGCTCGCCAGCGCCTGCCTGGTCATGGCGACTTCTTCGGTCCGGATCAACGTATAGGCCTCGTTCCCGCCACGGATCACCACGAGCAGCGCGAACAGCCCGATCATCCCGAGTGCGAGCGGACCCTCCAGGAAGCGTCGACGGCGCACCATCGCTCGCAACGCCTCCGTCCCCAGCACCGCCAGGATCGGCAGCCCGTACAGGGCGATACGCAGGAACAGCTCGCCGCCGTAGCTCTGCACGAGGACGAAGACCATCGGCACCACCGCCAGGAACACCGGCACGACGTCCCGCTTGCGGCGGTAATAGGCCCAGGCCCCGAGCAGCGCCAGCACCCAGCTGGCGAGCGGGACGATCACCCGCAGGAGCTTGACCACGACCTGACCCTGGTCACCGGACACTCGGTTGAACAGCGCAGAGTTCACGACTCCGGCGCTGTCGCCGCCGAGTGCAAGCGATAGCTGGAAGGTCCAGAAGTCGCGGGCCCCGATGATGAAGAACACCGCCAGCGCCAGAATCCCGACGAGCAGCAGGCCGCGACCGCGGAACCGACCGGCGAGCGCCAGCACGGTCAGTTGACCGATGATCGCGTACGGCGTCAGCTGGTGCGATACGGCGACCGCAAGCAGGCAGATCGCACAGCTAAAGTAGATCAACAAAAGCTGCCGCGGTGGAATCGGTGGCCGGTTGGGCCGAGTACGAGCCGCTGCTATCCAACGCTGGATCCGCCCGCCCGGTTCGCGGCTTGCCGGCCCGGTGGGATCGGTGCGCCGGGTGGCCAGCGGACCGAGGGTGAAGGTCAGCACGGTCAGCAGCAGCACGATCCCGGTGGCCTGCGGAGAGAAGTAGTCCTGCTCGATCCAGTTCAGCCCGAGAAACAGCCACGCCGCCACCCACGGTGCACGGCTACCTCCCAGCATGGAGCGGGCCAGCGCATAGACGCCAGTGGCCCACACGGCAACCACGACCGGTGGGAACCAGCGCAGCACCCCGTCCAGCGAGTCCGCCCCGCCGGCGTCACGGAACCAGGCCCATTGCGCGAAGAAAGCCGGCCAGTCGAATCGCGAGTCGATGCCCGTTGGCACCACGCCGTCCCCGGCGATGGCATCCACGAAACCTGCGAGCAACCACGCCGTGGACAGCCGCCCCTGTTCCTCCACGACCGACGGCAGGCCGGTGGTGCACAGGATGAGCACCGCGGTCAGGAAGGTGAGCATGCCGATCCGCGGACGCGGCGACCACAGCTCGGTGACACAGGCGGCGACCGCAAGGACGATCGCCATCCAGGCAGCGGGACCGAGCACCTGGGCCAGGCCCCAGCCAGAGAGCGCGTCCAAATCGGTGGTCGCGGCCGCCACGGGCAGCAACGCGGCAGCCGTCAAGGCCAGCGCGGGTGGGAGCCACCGCCACCACCACGGCAGCGGCGGAGCAGGTGCGGCGGCAAGGCTTGGCGCCGAGGCCACTGCCCGCCCGGGAGCGGGGACCCGCGGCCCGGCTGCCTGGACAGCTCGACCCGCCGCGGTAGTGGCCTTGGCGTCGGTGGATGTCATGACATGAAGCCAGCCAGCGAACCGACGGCGGCACGGACAGCGAGCGCACGCCGACGATCCCCGGCACCGTCGCAGACTGGCGGCTGGGCGACGGGTTCGCTGCCGGCGACCGGTCGCACCGCGAGCGTCACCCGTTCCGTTGTCCGGATCACGTGGCGACCACCGCGTGACGCGCCAGCACTGGCACGCTCAGCGCCGCGACGACGTACAGCGCGGCGCTGGGATGCCATTCCTTCGTCATCACCATGATCTGGCCGATCAGCAGGGTGACCGCCGTTCCGGTGCCGAGGGTGAGCAGCCAGACGTGCGCCGCGGGCGCGCGTCGCAGAAAGCCGGCCGCCGCCCAGCCAGGGCCGAGAAGCAGGAAACCGACCGTGACCAGGAAGCGAAGCTCCCCCAGCACGCCCCCGGATACCCCGAGCACCGACATCAAGCATGCCAGCACACCGGCCGCCACAAGCACGCTCGCAACCGCACGCCGGGCAAGGCGAGCACGTGACTGCGCGGCCTGCGCCAGACTCACCGATCACCCCGCTCATCAGTGCCGCTGGCAAGGCCGCGGCGAAACGTTCCCAGGAGTCTAGAGCGCCTGCGACGCTTCACCGTCGCCGACGTAGCGAACCCCGACACAGTCGTCGGGTCGCACCGGCACAGGTCCCCGGAGACCCGGGAGTGGGCGCGGCTGCCTCGCCGCCGCCAGCCTCTCGTTGCGAATCCGCTCCGCCCTGCGACGCTCAGCGAGCAGGGTACGCAGCACCCGTGTCCCGTCGGCGAAGGTCCGTAGGTTGGATTGCCCGTAGATCCGCCGGCGCTCCATCGAGGGCACCTCGACGATCTTCAAACCCGCGGCGGCGACCCGGGTGTTCAGCACCGTCTCGATCTCGAAACCGTCGCCCCAGAGCATCTCACCATCGGCGGCCACAGCATCCACGGGCGGCAGGTCCAACATCGGCAACAGGTCCGCCCAGAGCGCGTTGTAGCCGTAGCACAAATCGGTGTAGCACGTCCCGAACAGCGCATTGGCCACCCCGTTCAGCCCGGCGTTGCCGCTCTTGCGTAGGAGCGTGATGTCGTCGCTGCCGCCGCCCGGCACGAACCGCGAACCCTTCGCGAAGTCGGCACCAGCCACCAGTGCAGACACAAAGGCCGGGATCTCCGCCGGATCAGCCGACCCGTCGCCGTCGAACATCACCAACACGTCACCGGTTGCTGCGGCGAACCCACACGCTATCGCGTTGCCCTTGCCTCGCCGGGTCTGAGCCAGGATGCGAGCGGAGGGCAACACTTCCCGGGCTGCCGCCACCGTGTCGTCGGTCGAATGCCCGTCCACCACGATGATCTCGTGCACCGGAGGGAGAACCCGCGCCACCGCCGGCAGCATGATCTCCAGATTGCGCGCCTCGTTGCGTGCGGGCACCACGACGCTGATCCGCGGATCGCCGCTCCGCTGCATACGTTGCCACTCCCTCCCACCACCCAGGAGGCAGTGAAGCCGAAGCCTGGCCGCTCGGCCCGTCACTGGGTCTATCTCCGAGCCCCCCGAGGCGTTACGCCGCGTGGCTCGTCATCACCAATTGGCTGCGGTGCGCTTCGTAGCTCAGACGGGTGGCGTCGTTCGAGCTAGGACCTGGCCTGTCGGCGGACCGTCAGGCCATTCGCGCCCGGATACCCCGGACGAACGGCATGAGCAGGATCGTCGCCGCGCACAGCATCTGTACCGCCGCGTAGCCGAGCGCAACCGGCACCAGCGACTCGACCGAGTACGTCCCCGACGGCCCGGGGTCGCCGACCGGTATGAAGATCACCACGCCGATCACCAGCAGGGTGCTGACCAGTTGGAGTCGGGCGAAACCCATCCCGTCACTCAACGCCTGCCGCCTGCCGAGCTCATGGGCGATCAGAAGCCGGAAGGCCAGACCGACGAGCAGGACGCGCAGCACCGTGGCCGCCTGGGCATATCCGGGTCCGAATATCTGCAACCCCTTCTCGGCCAGCACCATCCCGATCGCCAGCACAGGCAAGAAGATGATCAAGAGTCGGCGCCGGGAAGCGTCGACGTGTTCCTTGGCTCGCTCGGGTTCGCGAGCGAGGTGCGCCGACAGCGGCTGCATGAAACGGTTAGCCGTGATGTCGATCACCAGCACGGCCTGCCATGCGATGAAGAACGCTGCACCTGGCTCCGGACCATAGAACTGGATGACGAGCAGCGTGACCTGGTTGGACAGCAGGACGGTGCCGAGGTGACCGATCGTGGTCGGCCCCAGGAAGCTGAACACTTCGGTCCGCTTCGGCATCCAGCTAGTGGTCGCAGCCCTGGCGAACTGGCCCGTAAAGGATCTTACCAACAACAGGCTGCCCACGGTCCACACGACAATGGGGATGACCCACGACAGCACGATGCCCTGCGCGCCGAAGCTTGCCCCCAGCGCCACCAGCAGACCGATGCGCACCAGCGCGAACGTCACGTTGCGCCAGGGCGCCCACCAGGTCCGGCCGATCGCCAGCAAGGCGTAGTCGTGCACGCCCCAGAGGCCCCAGCCGGCGGCGGCGATCACGAACAGGATGATGCCGAGCGCGATCGGCCCGTCCGGACCGGCGGCAGTGCGAGCCAGCGAGGGGACCACCGCGACGTAGACCAGTCCGACCAGGATGCAGATCGGCAGGATCACCCGGTAGCTGCGCCACAACAATGTCGGCGCTCGCCGACCCGCTCTGGGCAGCCACAGCATCAACGCCGCATCCAGGTTCAGCTGTGCGGCGCCGGCAACCAGCAGGAAACCTGACACGAACGCCGATGCGTAGCCGACCGCCTCCTGCGGCATGATGCGCGCGGCGATCAGCCAGCTGATGAACCCCGCGAAGGAGCCCACGGCGCCTGCCAGCGAGAGCGACAGGCCCTCGGACAGCCCACCTGCCGGTCCGCGGCGGCGCCGGCTCGTGGGCTCGGCAGCCGGCCCGCTATCGACGGTCGGCCTCACGGCGCGACGGCCACGCTGTTCCGGCTGTCGGCATCAGGAGGACCAGTCCACCAGCCACGACCAGCACAGTCGTCGCCGCGGGGCGGGCAACGCGCTGCGGCACTGAGCAGCCTGCGACAGACTCACCGATTACTCCGTTCATCAGATCGCCGCTGGCCACAGCCGCGGCAGGGAAGCATGCAACATTGTAGAGCGCCGAGGACGGCCCTCCTGCGCCGACGTGGCCAACCACGATGCCGACCGTGTGTGGCACGGCAGACGTCTGCGGGATAGCACGAGCCGACGGCGAACGCGGAACGCCGTGGCAGCGGCATGCGGTCCGACCCGGTCTGCCAACGGTGCATAGGATGGCCCCTCGGTCGACCTGAGCCGCGGACAGAGTGGGAGACGGGCGCGATGCCGATATTCGGGCCGAGCTGGGTCGGCCAGCTTGAGCGCCGCGAACAGACTGCCGATCTTGCCGTCGACCGGGAGTTCGGTTCGGCTCGCCTGCTGGTCACAGCAGGTGGGGTGCCGGTGGGGCTAATGACGGTACCGCTGACAGACGGGCGCGCGACGGCTGCTGCGGTCCGCGCGGCGCTCGACGAGCAGATCGGTGCCGATCGGATGGTGGAAGAACCGCCATCTTCCATCGAGCCGCTGACCGTCGTCATCGCAACCCGGGGTCGCCCCGACAGTCTGCAACGATGCGTTCGCGGAGTGCTCGCCAGCGACCACCCTGCGGTCACCGTGCTGGTGGTCGACAACGATCCCCCCGACGATCGCACGGCCGACGTTGTGGAAGGTTTCGGGGACTCCAGCGTGGTCTACATCCGCGAGCCCCGGCGCGGGGTGTCGGTAGGTCGCAACCGGGGCCTGCGCGAGGCGACGACCGACATTGTCGCGTTCACCGACGATGACACCGAGGTAGACGTGGGCTGGGCGCGCCGGATCGCCGGTGCGTTCGACGCCGACCCCACCCTCGCCTGCCTGAGCGGCCCGGTGATCGCCGCACGGCTTGGTACCGACGTGGAGCTCGCCGCTGAGCATGCGCTGATGTGGAACAAGGGCTTTGCGCGGCGCCGGTTCTCCCTGGCCGACCCGCCACCGGACTCGGCGATCTTCCCGTTCTCCCCCGGCCTGTTCGGGATCGGCGCCAACTTCGCGGTACGGGCCGACATCGCCCGCGAAGTAGGAGGGTTGGACGAGGCACTCGGCCCGGGCTCGCGGTCACACGGCGGCGAGGACTGCGAGTTCATGGTCCGATTGGTGCTGGCCGGACACGTGGTCGGCTACGAGCCAAGCGTGTACGTCTGGCATCATCACCGGACCTCGCCGGACGCGCTTCGCCGCCAGCTGCGTGGATACACGATCGGCCTCGGCGCCTTCTTGGGCAAGGTGGCCCTGGACCCCGGTGCCAGGGCAGCCGCGGTGCGCAGGTTGCCGGCTGCGATCGCGCAGGTGCGCCGGATCGCAGCGCGGGAGTCCGCGGCCGGTGACGGTATGCCTGCCGGCGCAGGCCGGACGCGGTTGCGCGGCCTGCTCACGGGCCCCTGGATCTACCTACGTGAGCGGCGAGCGGTGCGCCGCTCCGGTGGCCATGTGCCGCCGCTGACCTCGCGGCAGCCCGCGCAGTGGCCGAAACCGGTGGCTGACCGCCGAGCCTGATTACCCCTTGCTCGGTTGGGTCAACGGCGGTGGGCGCCGTGCCTCACGTCATCGCGGCAGCGGTCTGCACTGCACGAGATAGGCGCCGCCGACCAGCACACCGCCATCGACGCCCGGTCTCGTGCCGTCGCCCGCTCGGGGGCGGCCTGAGGAGTCGTCTAGATGACATGCACCCGTGCTCGCACATGAGGCAACACCTTGCGGGCGCGTACCGCCAGCTTCGTCGCGGGGAGGATGACGTTTCGAATCCGTCTGCTCCATACCCGCCCGCGCATCTCGCGGAGCCGCTCAACCTCGGCGGCCGCCCAGCCGGGGTCATTCTCGAGTGCGAACTCGCACAGCCCGTCAAACATGCGTAGGCCCAGATCGTCCGATTCCTGCAGGAAGGCCAACTTCGCCCGCCTCACTGCGCCGTGGGCCAGTGCACGCTTCGCCTGCGACAGCAGGGCGTCCGCATCGGGCACGAGCATCCCGGCGGCGGCGTGCCATTCGTTGTACGCGGCAGCGCGATCTTCGAGCTCGCTCAACCCGTTGCGCTCCGCTCCCCGAGACATGTTTGTCCGGTGTACCCGGTAGAAGGCCGCGGACCTCGATGACATCGCCGCGCGAGGCCAGGCGCAACCACATTTCGGCATCGGAGGTGTAGGCCAGCTTCGGGTTGTACCCGCCGTTTTCGCGATGGGTGGACGCGCGGACAATCGCCTCCGGGGAGCGCACTTTCGGATGACCGGTGCGACAACTGACCTCGAGCCAGTCATGTCCGGGGTGGACGATGGGCCGAACCGGGCGCGAAAGGTGCAACCGGGGCAGCGGACCGACGAACGTCCGAATGGGGCCTATCGCGAAGCTCGCCTGGGGTTCGCGCTCCAGGAGTGCAACCCCGCGATCGAGCCAGCCCGGCGCGAGCGCGTCATCGGCCGACAAGAGCACGAGGTAGTCGCCGGTGGCCTGGTCGAGCCCCTCGTTGGCGGACGGGATGAAACCACGATTCTGCTCATGACGAACCACGCGTACGCGACTGTCCAGGCGCGGGAGTTCTTTCACGAACTCCCATGAGTCGTCGGACGATGCATCGTCGATGACGAGAACGTCAAGGTCCACATGTTCGGTGTCCAGCAGGCTGCGTACACACGCGGTGACGTATCGGCCGTATCGATAGCACGGGACGACAACGCTCACCTTCGGCCCAGTCACATCCGGAGGTGGTATCGGTGGTATCGGTGTCACGTGCCCTCCATATCTCCGCAGTGCGTCCATTCGGGTCGCAAAGTCTTGTTGAGCATCTATGTCGTTGGGATCGCTACCGGGGCCGGTTCGGCTACAGGTCGGGGCTTCCGGAAGAGGGAGATGTCGTTCGCACGCATGTAGCGGATCAGTGGAAGGATCACGATCGCAGCGGCGGCGGCCTCCGCGAGGAGGTAGGCCAGGCCAACCCCGTTGATCCCCAACGGTACGACCAGGGACAGCGCCAGGGCGATCACAGCCACCGCGGTCAGCAACTGGATCGTCACAACCCGTCCCATCTGTTGCCGGATCCGCGACGTGCTCACATACAGGTTGGTGATGATGAGGAAGGGAACCGCCGCGGCCATCAGACGCAGCACGGTCGAGCCCTCGTCGGAATAGGAGCCGCCCAGAAGAGAGAGCAGCCACGGCGCGGTGATCAGTAGAAACGGCACGCCAAGGGCGCTGACGAGGCAGGTCAGCCGCAGGGTGCGGCGCAACAGCGCGGCGGTCTGAGGCCCGTCATGGGATGCCTCGACGAGGTACGACGAGTTGATGTTCCACACCAGCATGTTCAACGACTCGGTGATCAACCACGGCAGCGCGAAGTAGGCGTTGGCTTCAGTGCCGAGCTGCGCGACGACGATCAGCGGCAGCACCATGGGCAGCACGACCGCCGAGATGCCTGTCGCATACTCCGCGACGAAGATGACCCTGAGACCGCGGCGGCCTGGCATCTCGAACGCTCCGCTGTCCGGCGGGTGGCCTGTTGGGCAGCACCCGCCTCAGCAGCACCGGATTGATCACCAGTACAGCGAGGGCAGCAGACAACGCCCAGGACAGCACGATCGAACCGTCCAGCATGAGCGCCGAGAACAGGACGAGAAGCCCGAGCTTCACCAGCGCGGACGCAAGCTGCTCGAGCGGCACCTACCGCGAGGCGCGCAGCCCGATAAGTACCCAATCCTGCAGGACGAAGATGGTGAGGACGAAGACCAGTAACGGGAACGTCACCCGGTCAAGCCAGGAGTCGAACAGGGCGCTGTTCGGGATGAACAGCACGAAGCATATGCTCAGCGCAACGGCCACCACTGTAGCTGCGCCGTAGCCGCCGAGTACCAGCCGCCTGGACCTGGGTCCGGCAGCCGCGAGAACCCGACTGAAGAGCAACCCGACGTTGGAACTCGCGAGCACGCTGAGCATGACAGCGGTGGAGAGCACGGCGGATGCACGACCGACCTCGGCAGCCGGCAGGCGCGCCGCGACTGCCCAGAACGCCAGCCCGCACAGCGCAGAAACCGCTGTGGCCGCCATCAGCGCGATAGCGTTGCGCTCAAGGCTAGAGCCGAACCGACGGCGGCTCATGCCGCGACCACCCATCTCGAATTTCCCCAAGGTCTCGACGCCGGCATGCTACCGACCGAGCCGGCCCAGCGAGCCGGCCGCCCCGCCCCATGTCCAGTCCGATCTCCGCCGGGCGATGAGCCCGTGACGGCGATGGCCCGTGCTGCTGCCTGATCCAAGTATCACTGCCCTTTCGGAATCGGGGCCGGCCAGCGTTACGCATCAGGGCGGCTTTCGTGACGTACAGATTCCGCACAGGTTACGGTCGGCGTCTCGGCGCGGACCACCGGCTACCGATCAGCGGCCACCAGCGCGCACCGGTCCGCCTCTCGACGAGTAGCGCAGGACAGCTGTCGCGGCAGACGACCGGGCCCGCGAGGCCGGTGAGGCATCACCGATGCTGACGACGGTGGTGTACGTGCTGCGCCGGATGCTCGCCCCCAACCGCTGGTGCTCGTAGCGTCGTGACACTGCGGCACCCCCTCACACCTTCTGGTCGACTTCGCACGCTACGGCTGCTGATGGGACTGCGCGCTAGGCCTTATATAGTCGCCCGACTTGTCTGGTTGTACGAAACGCTCGCGACGGTGCGCCCTCTCGGGGCCGCGCGCTAGGAGGCCCAGCACATGGCGGAACCAATGTACGACTTCGTCATCGTCGGCGGCGGCTCGGCGGGTTGCGCACTGGCCGACCGCCTCAGCGCGGACCCGACCAACCGAGTGCTGGTCCTGGAAGCCGGCCGACCGGACTACCGCTGGGACGTCTTCACGCACATGCCGGCCGCCATGGGTCTGGCCATCAGCAGCAGCCGCCACAACTGGAAGTTCATCTCCGAGCCGGAGCCGTTCATGCACAACCGGCGGATGCCTCACCCGCGTGGCAAGCTGTTCGGCGGGTCCAGCAGCATCAACGCGATGGTCTACCAGCGAGGCCATCCGGCGGATTTTGACCGCTGGGCCGCGGACCCCGGAATGCAGCAGTGGGACCACGCGCACTGCCTGCCGTACTTCAGGCGCCTGGAGAACTCGCTGGCGCACGGCCACACCGAGTATCGCGGCAACGGCGGCCCGCAGACGCTGGAGCGTGGCGCGGTCGACAACCCGCTGTGGGACGCGTTCTTCCTGGCCGCCCAACAAGCCGGTTACGCACTGACACCGGACATCAACGGCGCCAAGCAGGAAGGCTTCGGCCCGTTCGACCGGATGATCAGCCGCGGCCGGCGAATGTCCGCCGCTCGCGCCTACCTGCATCCCGTGATGTCGCGACGCAACCTCGCGGTGCGCAGCAGAGCCTTGGTGACGAAGATCGACTTCGCGGGCACCCGAGCGGTCGGCGTGACCTACCGCGACTCCAAGGGCGTCGAGCACGTCGTTCGGTCGAACGAGGTCGTGCTCAGCGGCGGAGCGTTCAACTCCCCGCAGGTGCTGCAGCTGTCCGGTGTCGGCAATCCCGACGAGCTCGCCGCCATGGACATCTCACCGGTACATGATCTGCCCGCGGTCGGTGAGTATCTCGAGGACCACCTGGCCGTGCAGGTGCAGCACTCCTGCACCCAGCCGGTCTCGGTGATCAAGATGAAGCAGCGGCACAACTGGCCGATCATGGGGCTGCAGTGGCTGCTGCGCCGTGGGCCGGCCACCAGCAACATCTTCGAGGGTGGCGGGTTCGTCCGGAGCAACGACCAGCTCGACTACCCGGACGTCACCATGACCTTCGCCCCGATCGCGATGAAGTTCGACCCCGAGAACGAGATCAAGGGCCACGGCTACATGGTGCACGTCGCCACGATGGTTGCCGACGCGCGCGGCACCGTGAAGCTCGCGTCCCAGGACCCGACCGCACACCCCAAGATCCTGTTCAACTACCTGTCGAACGAGCGGGACCGCGACGACTGGGTCACGGCGGTGCGGATCGCGCGACGGCTCCTTGACCAGCCCGCCTTCCAGCAGTACGACGGCGGCGAGGTGCTTCCAGGACCGTCGGTGGAGACCGACGAGGAGATCCTGGACTGGGTGGCCAGGACGGCCCAGACCGGGCTGCATCCGTCGGGCACCTGCCGGATGGGCACCGACGACAAGACTGCCGTGATCGACCCGGCGACGATGCGGGTGCATGGCCTTGATGGACTGCGGGTGGTGGACGCATCGGTGATGCCGCACGTCACCAACGGCAGCACCTACGCCCCGGTAATGATGATCGCCGAGAAGTCGGCCGACCTGATCCTCGGCAACACGCCGCTTGAGCCGCAGTACGTCGGCGCCCAGCGGGACGAGAAGGGTTCGATGCCGCAGGGTCGCTGAGCGACCCGCCGCTCAGGCCGTGACTTCAGCGTCAGCGCCGGCCGGTCAGCGCCGGGGAGTCAGCTCTGGCTGGGCGGCTGCGGGTAGCCGGGCGGCGTCGGGGTGCCACCGGGCGGCGTGACGTCGCTGCCGTCGTCCGGCGCCTGTGGAGCGGGGCCGGCCGAGCCCGACGGGGGCGCGGGGTAGCCGCCGGGTGGCGTCGCCACCCCGCCATCAGGCCCCGCCGCAGGCGCGTCACCGCCGGGGCGGTTGGCGCCCGGCGGGATCGAGCGCGGCCCCGGCCCTGGCGCCGGCGCAGGGGCGGGCGACGGGGCCGGCGCTGTCGCCGGGGATGACACCGAAGGAGGAGGAGCCACGACGCTGGGCACCGGGCTCAGCGGCGGGACGTCCTTGCGGGCCACCGCCTCGGCCGCGGCCACCGCCTTGGCGATCTCGGGGTCGGTCCGCACATCGAACCACTTCTCGATCGCCTCGTCGTCGTCCTCCGGGCGGACCTGACCGTCGCTGTCGTCCGGGCTCGGCTCGAACCGGAAGACGCCGTCGTCGCCGGGAGCCCCGAGCATCCTGGTGAAGCCCTCCAGCGCCTTGCCGAAGTCGCTCGGCACGAGCCAGACCTTGTTCGCCTCACCCTGTGCCATCTGCGGCAACGTCTGCAGGTACTGGTAGGCCAGCAGCTCTGGAGTCGGCTTGCCGGCCTTGATGGCGGCGAACACCTTCTCGATCGCCTTGGCCTGCCCTTGCGCCTGCAGGTAGCGCGCCGCCCGGTCGCCCTGGGCGCGCAGAATGCGGGACTGCCGCTCGGCCTCGGCCGTGAGGATCGCCGCCTGCTTGGCGCCCTCCGCGGTAAGGATCTGCGACTGCTTCTGGCCCTCGGCGCTCTTGATCGCGGCCTCGCGCTGGCCCTCGGCGGTCAGGATGACCGCGCGCTTCTCGCGGTCGGCCTTCATCTGCCGTTCCATCGACTCCTGGATCGACGGCGGCGGGTCGATCGCCTTGAGCTCGACGCGCGCCACCCTGATCCCCCAGCGGCCGGTCGCCTCGTCCAGCACGCCACGCAGCTGCCCGTTGATCTCGTCGCGCGAGGTGAGCGTCTCCTCGAGGCTCATCCCGCCGACCACGTTGCGCAGCGTGGTGGTGGTGAGCTGCTCGACGCCGACGATGTAGTTCGAGATCTCGTACACCGCCGACTTGGGGTCAGTGACCTGGAAGTAGAC
>Ga0136614_10001820_pt1 | contig 12858 bp, 11 predicted proteins | sample AntDrymUQ2792106_2_FD_106643 | JGI IMG/M metagenome (GOLD analysis project Ga0136614, IMG submission 106643) | Polar desert sand microbial communities from Dry Valleys, Antarctica - metaG UQ279 (21.06) | ecosystem: Environmental > Terrestrial > Soil > Desert | place: Antarctica: Dry Valley...
AAGGTACCCTTGCTGTATACCGGTACCCCTCCGGTTTTCCTCAACGACTCGACTATGCGAGCCATACTTTGGATTCATTGCCAACCGGGCGATGCCTATTTGGTCAACCTGCGAACCGGCTATCCCGTCCGCGATCTCGGCTCAAACGGCTCGTGACCGCGCATCCTCTGGCGCCCCACGCGTGGGTGGCCGTCCTCGGCCTCTTGCTGGCGCCATGCCTGCGTGGGCCGAACAGCCTGCGAGCCCAGAACGCCGAAGCCACCATTGGCCGCTTCTACGACTCGATCGCTTGGACCGCATATCGCGTGGGAGTTACGCGTCCCCTCCGCGGCATCTTCCGCTTTCAGCTGCATGGCGAGCTGCTGCGGCCGGTCAGTGGCGTCGGTAGCGTGGCGGGACTCGGCACCGATCTGACGGCCTTTCGGACTGGGGGGGAGGGCCCCTATCTGGTGGCCGGTCTGAGCGGCGGGCTCGGATCGGAAACCCCAAACGACTTCACCGACCTGTGGGGCTCGTGGTCCGCCGGCGTGGGGTACGATCTGTTTCCTTTCTCTTTCATGTCGGTAGGTGCGGAGGGACGCTGGCGTCAGCTTTCACTCGGCCGGCGCGACGGCATCCAGCTATCCATTGGGCTGGCGCTTCATCTGGCGCGGAGTCCCCCCGTCCCCAGCAGGGGGCGTGTCCCCACCCGGCCGGGTACCATGCTGGTACCGGAAGCAACTTCCGGAGACCGGCCCACCGCCACCGCTCAGACGCTGAGTGATTCTATCATCGCCACGGCCGCCGAGGCGATGGGCCGGCCGTACTCGTACGGTGGCACCGGTGCGGATGGCGAGGGGTTCGACTGTTCCGGCCTGATCCAGTACTCGTATGGCAAGCACGGGATCACGCTGCCTCGCCGGAGCGTGGATCAGGCTCGGGTGGGGAGAAAGATCGATCGGCGGCTAAAGCTGCTGGCGCCCGCCGACCTCCTGACCTTCTCCAATCGTGGCGGGAAAGTGACCCACGTCGGATTGTACATTGGAGACGGCCGCTTCATTCACAGCGCCACCCGTGGAGTGCAGGTGAGCGTGCTAAGCGCGGAAGATCCCTACGGCCGCTGGTGGTACAAGCGGTGGGTAGGGGTGAGGCGAATCGTAGACCGGTAGGCCGCCGTGCTTATAGTCGTTGCCTACTCATGACCTTTGTGCCCGGTGTCCGATTGCCCATGAGCACCATCCTCGGCGGGGGTATCGTCCGCCTCGGAGTGCGTTTGGTGCGGCTCGTTTCCTGGCGCACGGTGCGTCGCTGCCATGCCGTCGCTGGCGTCGCCCCTGTGCTCCAGTGAAGCCAGGTCACGTCGGTAAGTTGGATCGCGGGCATCGATCGCCGGCCAGCGGCGCATGTCGTCCGGAACGAAGAGCCCCACCATACTGGCCATCGCTCCCTTGACCAGCATTTTTCCGGTAGGATTGTCGTACTCGCTCACCACCCGGTAGCGTTGCTTTGACTTCAGGCGCAACCCATCGCCACTGACCCCAAAAAGCTTGCGGCTCACCTTGACCAGCTTCCCTTCGGGGTCTCGCTGGGCCGACACCTCCGTCAGCACTTTGCCCGACTTCATATCCTCGAGCCAAACACGGCTTCCGTAGTCGTGCATGTGCCCGCCCACGCCGAGGAGCCGGCCGCCAACCGGAAGGGTGAACTCGTAGGCTTTGGTTGATTTTCCCGGGGGGACGTCGAAGGTGTTCAGGCCGCCCACCGTGAGGTTCACATCCATGTAGATCGGCAGGGCGTTTACCGGCGGCGGGTTCTGGTTCTTCGGAGTCCACAACATGATCAGCTTCAGGTGGACGCCATTCAGGTCCTTGCCGGTATCGTTGTGCCACGCCACGTACATCCCCAGCTTCATCCCCGGCTTCATCGGGACGCCTATGGTCTTCGGTACACTCACTTCTTCAGTTTCCGTGCCGGTGCCCATCAATCGTTCCGCGGCTGAATAGAGCAGTTGGCGCCGGCTGAAGTTCACCATGACCATGTGGTGCATGACGTGGGGGGGAACAGCGTTGCCCTGGCCGTCGACGAGCTCCACCCGGAATCCGCGGAACCAGCCGTCCACCGGCCACTCAAAGCGTTGGATCCTCGTATCGTGCGACACACCGAGGTCCATCATGCCGTGATCTTCCATCGGTGGCATGTTCGGCAGGTCGAAGGGCCCACTGGTGACAGTGAGCTCGTGACGGGAGGAGTCGACGGACACGCTTACATTTGGGGTTGGAGGCACTTCATCCAGCCCGCCGGCCAATAACGCACCGAGGATCCAGCTCCACAGCATGATGCAGCACTCCAAAAACTGAGTGGGTTCGCAGGCCACTGCGCGTCCGGAAACCGCCCGGCAAATTTGGTCGCGCTCGACCGACCTGCTGGTGGCTGACCGCTGAAAATCCTGACACGGAAACCCAATGTCAAGCATCCGAGCCCTTGTCGCGCTCGGCATCACCGTGCTGATGTGCTCGGCCTCCGTGGCGGCGCAGGAGCGCTTCTTCCCCGCGGTGCGGAGCTTCGAGCTCCCGGAAGCCTCACCCAGGGTGTATGGGGTGGTTGGGCGCTTCCTCTCCACTCGTCGGGGAGAGAGCCGCTTCGGCAGGGAGAGAGAGGCCGAAGCCGTCCTCGGAGAAAATGTCCCCCTGGTGGCCATCAAACGGGGACCCCGGCCGATCGTGCTGGGAATCGGATCCCAGGTCTATGGCCGGTTCAGCCTCGATGACTCCAAGACCGCGCTCATCAGCGTGGACTGGGTGGCGGGACTCAACGCTACGGCACTCCTTGGCAGATTGGCGGCCACCATGGAGATCTACCACGAGAGTAGCCATTTGGGCGATGAGTACGGCGACCGGTTCCAGGCTCGGCGACTGGACTGGAGCCGAGAGGTTATCGCCGGCTGGGCGACATACAGTACAGGCCGCTGGCGGTTTACTGGTGGGGGCAGCTATGTGCTGTATGACGGGCTGAGCCTTCCAAAGACCGCAGCCGCGCTCGGCCTGGATTTCGGCGGTGGCCGCAATCAAGCCCTCACCCGGGCGGTGGAGCCGGTGTTGGGTCTCTACATCGAAGCCACCGCTGCTACGGCGTGGCGTCTCAGCAACTCGGCCAAACTCGGCCTTGCTTTCAGGCGGGGGGAGGGAACTCGGAGGGTCGGCGTCGCACTCATCGCTCACGACGGCCTCTCGACCCAGCGGCAGTTCTTTCAGCAGGAAAGCCAGTACTGGGGCCTGGAGGTGCGCTTCGATCTGTAACAACCCCTCGTACACCCGCTCCATTCTCCGCCGCCTGAGTGTGCCGCTGCCCCCCGATTTCTGCCTCTAGGTTCAGTTGAGATTGCCGCTTGACACGGGAGGGCAAGTTGATATCTTTCCGCTCTTAGCACTCTCAAGCACAGAGTGCCAAACTGTCTGAAATCAAGCACTTAGAACCGTTCAACTATCCACGCAGTGGAGGTCGCACAGATGGCAACAGCTACCAAGGCTAAGCCCAGCCTCAAGCTCCAGCCCCTCGAGGACCGCATCGTCATCATGCCGTCGGATGAGGCGGAAAGCATGCGGGGGGGCCTGTACATCCCCGACACCGCCAAGGAAAAGCCGACCCAGGGCGAAGTGATCGCGGTGGGTCCCGGCCGGGTCGAGAAGGGGTCGCGCATCCCGATGGACCTCAAGGTTGGCGACAACGTGATCTACGGCAAGTACAGCGGCACCCCGTTCCAGCTCGGCGGCGATGAAGTCATCATCATCAAGGCGTCCGACGTCCTGGCCAAGATCAGCTAAACGAACCATGGGGGAGCGCGGCGCGGCCGGCTCAGCCCGAATCCATCAGGAGATCCAGACATGGCAGCTAAAGAGCTTCTCTTCAATACCGAAGCCCGCACCAAGCTCAAGAGGGGCATTGATGCCCTGGCCGAGGCGGTCAAGGTCACTTTGGGCCCTAAGGGCAGAAACGTCGTCATCGACAAGAAGTTCGGTTCGCCCACCGTCACAAAGGACGGCGTGACCGTGGCGAAGGAAATCGAGTTGAGCGACCCGATCGAGAACATGGGCGCGCAGATGGTCAAGGAGGTTGCCACCAAGACCTCCGATCTCGCCGGCGACGGCACCACCACCGCCACCGTGCTGGCCCAGGCAATCTTTCGCGAGGGCCTCAAGAACGTTACCGCGGGCGCCAATCCGATGGAGCTCAAGCGGGGAATCGACAAGGCCGTCGAGGCCGTGGTCGAGCAGCTGAAGTCGATCTCGGTTCCTTCGGCCGGCAAGAAGGAGATCGCCCAGGTCGGCACCATCTCCGCGAACAACGACAAGGAGATCGGTAACCTGATCGCCGAGGCCATGGAGAAGGTCGGCAAGGACGGCGTGATCACCGTCGAGGAGGCCAAGGGCCTGGAGACGACGCTCGAGACTGTGGACGGCATGCAGTTCGATCGCGGCTACCTGTCGCCCTACTTCGTGACCGATCCGGAGAAGATGGAGGCCGTGGTCGATGACGGCTACATCCTCATCCATGACAAGAAGATCTCGGCGATGAAGGAGCTTCTCCCGATCCTGGAGAAAGTGGCGCAGAGCGGCAAGGCGATGCTCATCCTGGCCGAGGACGTCGAGGGCGAGGCTCTGGCAACGCTGGTGGTGAACAAGCTGCGGGGCACCCTGAAGGTCGTTGCCGTGAAGGCGCCGGGCTTCGGCGACCGCCGCAAGGAGATGCTCCGTGACATCGCGGTGCTCACGGGCGGACAGGTGATCTCGGAAGAGCTTGGGTTCAAGCTGGAGAACGCAACGCTGAACGACTTGGGTCGCGCCAAGCGGATCGTGGTCGACAAGGACAACACCACGCTGGTCGACGGCAAGGGCAAGGCAGACGGAATCGAAGGCCGCATCGGTGAGATCCGGGGCGCCATCGAGAAGAGCACCAGCGATTACGATCGGGAGAAGCTGCAGGAGCGGCTGGCCAAGCTCTCCGGCGGTGTGGCGGTCATCAATGTCGGGGCGGCAACCGAGACCGAGATGAAGGAGAAGAAGGCTCGGGTCGAGGACGCGCTGCACGCAACTCGCGCGGCGGTCGAAGAGGGCATCGTGCCGGGTGGTGGGGTCGCGCTGATCCGGGCGCAGAGTGCGCTGGACAGGATCAAGGGCAGTGAGGACGAGAAAGTCGGCGTCGAGATCGTGCGGCGCGCGCTCGAGGAGCCGATCCGGATAATCGCCCAGAACGCCGGCGCCGAGGGCTCGATTGTGGTGGCGCGGGTCAAGGAGTCGAAGGACAAGAACTTCGGTTATAACGCCGCCAACGACACCTATGAGGATCTGGTCAAGGCCGGCGTGATCGATCCGACCAAGGTCACCCGTACGGCTCTTCAGAACGCCGCGTCGATTGCGGGCCTTCTGCTCACCACGGAGTGCGTGGTAGTGGAGAAGAAGGAAGACAAGCCCGCGCCGGCCGGCTCTCCGGGTGGCGGCGGCATGGGCGGGATGTACTAACACCGCTTCTCGGATCGGTAGGTCAGAGCGCCCCGGCAGTTGCCGGGGCGCTTCTGCGTGTCGGCTTTCGAGTCCGCTTTGCGATCTCACAATAGAGCGCGATTTCCCATTGTATGCCGCAGCACCGGTGCAGCGCCCATCCACCGCTTTCCGAAAGGGTACCATGCCGTTCCACAACCTCAGACATCTGCGTCGTGCCCTGGGCGCCGTGCTCCTCTGCCTGTGCCCCGCGTTCGGTTGCAGTCCCGACGGCGGCGCCGCACTGGCACCGGCCCTCTCGCCGGGTGCCGCCTCGTGGGCCGCGGGGGTGAGGGTACCTGTCCCCCGGACCCGCTCGATCTAGCGTATTCCACGGCGTGGGGTGGATCGCGGGACTGCAGAAGGCCGCACCATATCAGTCTCCAATCACTTACGCGGCACTTCCTATTGGTACGACAAATGCCGCCCGCGAGGGCTACCTGTCTGTTGCATCCCAATCAACGCATGGAGCTGCATGCCCAAACCGCCTCCAAAACGTGAGCCCGATCCGATGGCACGCGTGGTGGATCGCTTGCTCGCGCAGCTCCCCGGCCTGCACGGCGGTGCTGACCCGGAGCCCACTTCTATCCGGTCATCCGCCGTGAATATCCACACCGTTTCCGGTGGGCGCCGAATCGAGCGGCCCTCGCTGATCGGCCTGTGGGGGAGAGCCGCGCTCGGCGTCACGCTGGGTGTCATGATGACTGCCTGGCCCTATTTCCGGGAATGCGGACTGCCGCTATTTGGCTACCTCTCTGCGGTAGCCGCCGTGGTGGTGGCTGGCGGTTGGATCGCGGTGACAGCCTGGAAGCTTCAAAACCCGATTGCACATATTCTGGCGATCGTTCTCTTGTTCTGGGGCCTCATCCTTGCGGGAGATGAACTGCTTCCCCGGACCGGCTATGCCGCGGTGCAAGCAAGCTGGCAGTGCGGCCAGCCTGACTCAGGGCCGACCTGGATGCGATGGTTCGCCCCTCCCAATGCGTAGTAGCTCTCTCACCCCGCAGGTCAATCGGTTCGCATCAATGCCTGAAAAGGTGGGAAGTCGCGTAGGGTGTTGAAGTCCGGGTCGGAGTGGACATCCTCATTGTCACGGTCATCGAAGGCGAGCGGCCGGCCTTGTGCCCACGCGGCTCGCAGCAGCTCCACCGCCCCCGCACGATCGCCGAGCACCGCGGTGATGCGGGCCCGGGCATAAGTTTGGCTCCCGAAGAGGTGCGGATCGCTTAACCCGGCCAGTACTGCTGAGAGCCGCTTTGCTTCTCCCCGATCCCCCAGTCGCGCCGCGGTCGCGCCCAGCCGGCCCAAAACCAGCGGGGATTCGGGGTCCTGAACCAGCCCCGCGGCGAAGTATTGTCGAGCGACGTCCCAGCGCCGTGCGGCGTACTGCACATCTCCCTCCATAACCCAGTCGGCGAGAGTGGTGTCGGGGCCGATGGTAGGGGTCTGATCCACCAGCGTCGCGAGCCAGTGCGTGGCGGCGGTATCGTGCCCGTGAGCCTGTAGCTCCCGCCAAACCCATAGGGATGCATGGCGTTGCCCCGTTCCCGGATAGGGATCATCCCGCGATGAGCGGGAGAGATCGCGGCGCACCGCCCGCACGTCCCCCGTGGCCGCCAAGGCCAGCAGCAGATTCACATGCGGCCAGAAGTGGTCTGGAAAACGTCGCACTCCCTGACGCGCGCTTTCCAACTCGGCTTCATGGTCTCCCAGGCGGTGCAACGCCGACGTATGCGTGACCCAATAGAAGGGGGCAACCAGGAGAAGACCTCGGTCGGGGTCGACCCGGGAGAGGATGGTGACAGCCTCACGGGGACGATTGACGTAGAGCGCTCTGCTCGCGGCCAGCGTATAACCCTCAACTGAAGCGGGGGTCAGATTCATGAGCTCGCGGGCGGCTCGGAGGCGGCTCCACAGGTCGCCTCGAAGATCGGCCTGCAGACCCGCCAACACCGCGGCCTCAGCCGGGGTAAGCGTACTCGCGTGCGCGGCCAGGCGGCGGACCAAGGTGTCGACCACGGGCCAGTTTGCTAACCGGGTTTCGACATATGCCCGCATGAGCAGCGGGGTCATATAAGTAGTGTCGAGATGGGTCGCGCGGTCGAGCCGTCGAAACACGTCGTCCAAGTCGTCTCGAAAAAAGCTTTCCCACGCCTTGCTCACTTCGGTGTAGGCCTCGTACGACGGGGGCACATCGAGTGCGGCGGAGAATCCTCGGCTGGTGGTATCCACGGCCGATGCCACGGCAGCGAGCACCTGCTCGGCAAGACTCGACACCAGCCGTGAGGGCGCACTGATAACACCACTCACCGGCTCCAGCGCACGCACGATCTTTCTGCTCCCGGCGTCTATCACCTGCATCAGCACTCTCAGGCTGTCACCCTCGCGAAACACATCACCCGATACCACCGTCCCAGAGCCGGTTTCATGCGCGATGGCGATGGCCTCGTTCCGGTCCCGCAAGAGTGAAGGAATGCGTTCAACGATCCGGCTTGCGACCGACGCAGTACGCGGGTCCACCACCTCGAACCGGGTTGTGCGCATGAGTTTCTGGGCTATCCAGTCGGCGGCGAGAGCACCCAGTCCAGCGAGCGTGGTATCGCCGGTGTGGTTGGTCAATGGGGCAACCACGATTCGCTGAGGCAGGAGAGTGGGGGTGCCCCGGCTGAGCAGCGTAACGAGGCTCGCCCGGCGTGACGCGGGCATCGTGATGACTGCAACAGCTGCCGCGACCACGATGACCACACTGGCCGCCAGAGCCCGCCTGCGCCAGCGCGACGCGCCCGTTCGGCGCAGGCCACGACCCCGGTGGTAATCCTTTGCCGCCTTCGCGGCGTCACTCCGATGGGCTCGTGATTGCCAGGCCTTGGCTGCTGAGCGGTGCAGCGCCCCCCGCCGTTCCGAGGAGAGCAGGTCGTACGCGACTCGGCAGATGATCTCGTGGGTGAACTCGTACACCCTCGGTGACTCGGATACTTCCCGTATTATCCGCCGGGCGATGAGCTCCTCCAGCGCGACCGCGCAGGTGGGCCCTGCCAATTCTGACACCACGGGCACCAGTTCCGAGTCGAAGGTGCGACCGAGGACGGCAGCTGCCTCCAGAACAGCTCGAACCTCGGTGTCCAGTCGGCCGAGTCGTCGGCTGACAACCTCGCGAATCGTGGCCGGCATCGGGATGAGTCCTTCCCCGCTTGGGGCGGCCAGTCGCCATGATCCCGATTCGGTGGGAGTAAGGAGTTCCTCGTCGACCATCGCCGCGGTGAGCTCGATCGTATAAAAGGGGTTTCCCCCGCCTTGGGCGTGGAGCCGCCCAGCCAGCCGTTGGCGTTCGGGGTCGGGCAGCTCGAGCATCGACCCGAGCATCGTCTCGACTTCCCGCAGGCCGAGTAGTTGAAGCTTCAGGCGACGGACGCGGGAATCGGAGACGAGATCGATGTATGTGGACGTTGGCTCGTGGTCACCCGTCCGCGTGGTCATGAGGAACAGAACGGGGGAGGACAGGCGGGCGATTACCGACCGCAAAAGTGCCTGACTGAGTCTGTCGCATCGAGGTAGATCGTCGATGTAGAGGATGACTGGTTGTTCCTCGCTCACCACCCTGAGGCTTTCGGCCAAAGCCTCCTCGAGTGGCGGCTGACTGCCGTTGGCCTCGGGCAATCGGGGAAATCGGTCCCGCAGCACCGGGGCGACGGCGCTCAGCTCAGCCAGCGCTCTCGGTGAAGCACCCCCGAGTCCCGGTGCCGATGCGAGAGTTCCCACGATCTCGCTCACAAGGGCGAGATGGGTAATCGCGAGTGGCTCGTCCCCCCGCGCGCGTACCACCACCGGCGGCGACCGGCCGGTGGAGAGCTGACGCAGAAACTCCTCGCACAGACGGCTCTTCCCGATCCCCGCCTCGCCCTCTACCAGGACGGTCGCCGCTCGACCGGCTCGCACCCCCTCCCAAGCGGCGAGCAGCTCCGCCAGGGCGGACCCACGCCCAACCAGGTCTGGGGTGAACAATGCGGCGGAGCCCGGCGTGCGATGTTCGGGAGCCCGCGCTACCTCGCGCTCGAGCACCCTGCCGACCTGTGCGAATGACGCCGTCGGTTCCAAGTCCAGGGCCCGAAGCCGCGAGCAAAACTCGGCGTACCGTGCCAGCGCCTCGACAGGCCGGCCGTCCAGGTGCATCAGCTCTATGAGGTGGCGATGGCCTTCCTCTTCCAACGGCAGCATCTCCACCCAGAACGTCGCCCATGCCGCGCCCTGGTTCCACGCTCCGTTACGCCTGGCCTCCTCTATGAGGCGGAGCAACGCCAGCCGCAGTCCCCGCCGAAGGCTCTCCCGCTCCGCTTCCAGCCAGGCTCGGAAATCGTCCCCCCCGATGTCGTCGCTGCCAACGAGAAACTCTCCCCGCCAGCGTGCCACGGCCTCCCGCCAGTGCTTGCTGGCAAGGTCGCTCTCGAAGCAAGCCGCATCCAAGGTGAGGGCCCCAGCCGCAAGGCCGACCCTGCTGGCTCCGGTGTCGAGTCCATCGCCCACCATCCGCTTGAGCTCCAGCAGGGCCTGCCGAAGCGACTGCCGCGCCCTTGCCGGGTCGCGGTCGCCCCACAGCAGGTCGGCCAATTCCTCCCGCGCAACGGTCTTGGGGGACCGCCGGGCGAGATAGGTGAGCAGGGTTAGCTCTTTGCGTCGACTGGAGAGTCCTGCTGTCGAGCCGCCCTCCAGTCGCAGCTCACCGAGGGTATAAAGGACCAGCATGTGTCATCGCGCAATCTGAGGAGGGATAAGCACTTGACGCCGGTTCTGACGCTGAGTTGCGGCCACCGCGCTAGAGTGTGCACGCGCTGATCGAGCGCTCCACCGCGGCCAGCCGAATCAGTTCTGAGCGAGAAATGAGGCTGTAAGGATGCCACATGAGCCGGGGCACCAAGGCGAAGTACCTGAGCGGTTCGAGTACTTCATGGTCCGCCTGACCCGTTCCGCGCGTACGCCGGACCGTCTTGCCGGGCTGATCGAGAGGCTCGGCTTCGGTGAGAAGCGAAGCTTCGACACCGGCGAGCAGCTGCTGAGGCTGGTGAGCGGCGGGTTCGCCGACGATGCCAAGATGCTGCCTGTGGCGGGACACCGCAATGCCTCGGAAACCACCGGGCCCGCTCTGGAAGATTGTACTTAGCCGGTGTATTCGCCCGATCACGCTAGGAGGGCCAGACCCTCGTATCCCGATTCCCTTACATAGTAGGAGGTAGCATGAAACGCTTCATTTTCCTCATCGCAGCTCTCGCACCGGTCCAAGCGTGTCAGGACACAACCAGTCCGCCCACCGCCCCCGCCGAGACCTCGGCGGAAACCAGAGAGATCGGAGCCAGTGCTGGTGCGGCGCTGACGGCTCCTCAACTCTGGGCGGTGGTGAACCTGAACGGCACACTGGCGCGGGGTAGCCGGGTAACCGGGGTGACCAAGCTAGGCGTCGGTCAGTACGAGGTCACGTTCAACCGGAATGTCCGCGCCTGCTCGTATGTCGCGACCACTAGGAATGCCTACAGTCAAGCCCTTCAAGCCTATACCGCTAGCGGCCATCTGAGTGTGAATGGCGTATTCGTTGAGACCAAGAATCAGGGTGGTGGATTGACGGATGGCCCATTCAACCTGGTTGCAACCTGTGGATCGCAGCAGGGCATCCGATTCGCCGTCATCGGGTACACGGCCAATCTGGTGCGCGCCTCCCCAGGCACCAGCCTGACTTACCTGGGAAGTGGACGGTACAACGTGACGTTCGCTAGCTCGGTGTCGGGCTGCTCGTTTATCGCCACTGTAGGTGACCCGGCCAATGCGCTGGTGTTCGCTCCTTCGGGCGTCTATACCGCCACGGGCCCGAATGCCAGCAAGGTCTACATCGAAACCAAGAACCCGGGCGGCGGTCTTCAGGACGGGGTGCCCTTCCACCTGGCCGTGATCTGTGCCTCGACCATTAACTCACGCTTCTCGGTGGTACGTTCGGTCGGTAGCCAGCATCGGGGCTCGGCAGGCAATAGCTCGATCAGGACGGCGACCGGACGGTATAAGGTAACTGCCAACCGGAACCTCACCACCTGCGCCACAGTTGCCACGCGGGGGTCGGTAAACACCGCGGTGCCCTTTACCCCAGCGACCGTGGAAATCGTGCCCGGATCCAACTCGAGCTCGATCGGCTTCCAGGTGCGCACGCTGCTGTTCTTTGGTGGCGGCTTCGTCAACCAGTCATTCCACGCCGCGATGGTCTGTTGATATAGCAATGCCTTGCTCCGCTCGGGATGACGCCATTGGATGTCATTCCGAGCGAAGCGAAGGCAAAGCACATTCCCGTGCCCCTACTGCACAGGAAGTAGCCCCCCGCCGTTAGCCGTTGTCTTCAACTGGAAAGGAGTAGCACGTGAATTTTCGAAACCTGGTTACTTGCGCTCGCGCTCTGGTCTTGGTGGCTCTATTCGCCGCTCCCGCAGGGGCCCAGAAGCTTTCGCTGTCCCCCACCATCGGCGTGTATATCCCGACAAGCGAGCTGGTGAAGGCCGCCAACGGCCAGGAGTTCAAGCAGGAGATCGCGATGGCTGTGGGTGGGCGGCTCGGGCTCAACTTCAGCCCCCGCATCGGGGTGGTGACTTCAGTGACCTATGTGCCGAGTAGTCTCCGCTTCAACTTCAACCAGACCGAGACAAAGACGGACGCAAACCTGCTGTTCGGCACTGCCCGGGCGACGGTGTACGTCATCCCCACGACCAGCCCGGTGTGGCTCAACCTTAACGCCGGCGCAAGCATGGTGAAGCGGGGGGGCGAGGCATACGATTCGCTTCCGGACAAGACCGATTTTGGTGGAGTCGTCGGAGCGACGGTGGGATTCAACCTGGGTGGCTTCCTGAGCTTCTACGTTGCGGCCGAAGATTACATCTACGGGACCACGTTCGTGGAAGCCGGAACACTGGAGGAGAAGCGCACGCAGAACGATATACAGCTCGCCGTGGGCTTCGGCGTGCCGCTGAACAAGTAGGAGGAACAATGCGGTTGCTTTTAGTCGTCCTGCTCGCCGTCACGTTTCTCGCTCCAGAGATTGATGCCGTACAATCTGTGACTGCGGTTGCACCCGGCGTTGGTGACTCGACACCGGTCGGCGCCAAGGCGGCCCGGTGCACTGCCCTGTCCGGAGGCCAGGGCATCGCCGGCGCACTCGACACAGCGGTGACGAAGAACGTGGCGGGGGCCGCCTCCGCGGTAACCGGCGGGGGCAAGTGCACGCCTGGGATGGCGATGTCGCCCGAGCAATTGATGAAGCAGATGCAGGCTCAGATGGGGGCCGGCGGCGCCAGGATGCCCCCCGGAATGCCTTCGGGAG
>Ga0136614_10001821_pt1 | contig 12856 bp, 5 predicted proteins | sample AntDrymUQ2792106_2_FD_106643 | JGI IMG/M metagenome (GOLD analysis project Ga0136614, IMG submission 106643) | Polar desert sand microbial communities from Dry Valleys, Antarctica - metaG UQ279 (21.06) | ecosystem: Environmental > Terrestrial > Soil > Desert | place: Antarctica: Dry Valley...
ACCCCGCTGACGGGAACTCCGAATACTTACGTTGGTTGCGGTAGGACGGGCGCAGCAGCACGACACCTCGCTTGGCGAGGTAGCGGTCGAGGTCGCCGGAGAGGTAGCCCTTGTCCGGCGATGATCGTCAACCCGGGCTGCAGCCCCCAGAAGTTGCGCGAGGGCGAGGGGCAGTAGGAGTAGTCGACTCAGCCGACCATGTTCGATCGCTTCGCGGTCGGGCGGGGAGCGAGCGCACTCCACAGGCGTGGAGTCCACGATCCACACCGCGCCGGGCCAGAGGTCGGTCGCGGGGACGAATCGCAGCCAGCGGGCTTCGGAGCGCATCCCGAGCAGGGCCTTGGCCACGGCGGGAGTGAGCAGTTCGGCGTCGGAGAGCTTGGGCGTCTGCCGACCCGGGTTGGCCTACCCAGGTAGTCGTCGATCTTGACGAAGAGTACGGTCAGGAGGATGTTCAGATCGGTCGTCCAAACTGGGCGTGGATGCCTCCTGCCGCGATACGCGGTCGCGGCTCTCATGCGCTACGAGTGGAATGGACAGCGGCCCATGAGGAGGCGTGGATGGAAAACGGCGCGGGTTCTGACCTTGAAGTCAGCGAGTACTGCATGACCCAGGACGCAGCGCAATCCGGTCGGGTTCGGGTTGTGGTAGACCGCGACAAAGGCCGTTCCGTCATCGCGACCGGGTGGTACAAGGTCGGGCAGACCGTGGTCGTCGGCGACGTCGAACGCGTCGTGGCAGCCAGAACGAACCACTCATTCCAGGTCGAGTGGCTAAGGCACGTCGACCTCACGGCGCCGGTCCGCTACATCAACCACTCCTGCGACCCGAACACCGGAATCCGCGACAACGAGCGCGGCGGATTCGATTTCATCGCGCTTCGGGAGATCGCCCCGTCGGACGAGATAACCTGGGACTACGAAACCAGTGAGTACGTGAGCATCGCCGTTTCCCGCTGTCTCTGTGGCGAGGCCGGGTGTCGGTCGGTGATCCGAGGATTCTGGTATCGCCGCAATGACCCTTCCTGGGAGCCTACGCACCTGGCCGGATATCTCCGCGACCAGCCACGGGGCCGGACGTCGTCGACGATCACGCACGCCACCGGCGAACTGCCCACCGACCAAGGCCCGACGACGCCGGGTACCAGTGGATAAGAACGAGGCGAGGACCGTGCACGAACCGCTGCGTCGGCCGCCGGGCCATTCGGAGCAGGGAGAGCCGGATCCCGCGCCACAGGTGAATCATCGCGAACCGCTGGTACCTCAGGCGTTCGGACTGCTGGCGCGCACCAGACCGGCGGAAGTGGCCGTCGTTGAGAACGCCGGCGTTGTCCCTTACGGAGCCCTGAATGAGCGCGCCAACCAGCTGGCGCATCTGCTGCGCGAGCACGGTATCGGACGGGAAAGCGTGGTCGGGCTTTCCCTGCCGAGGGGTGCCGCACTCGTGACCGCCGTCCTAGGGGTGTTGAAGGCGGACGCGGCCTACCTCTGTCTTCCCGTGTCGGGGCCGTCCGCACGAGTGGAGCACATGGTCCGCGCGGGTGGCGTCGACCTTGTCGTCACGGGGCCGGCCGGTCAGCAGCTAGATCTCGGCATGCGGACCCTGAGACCCGACACATCGGAACTCGCCGGGCAACCGACCAGTGACCTCAAATCCCGCGCCACCCTGGACAACCTCGCCTACCTCGTGTTTACCTCCGGCACGAGCGGCGGGCCCAAGCCGGTGGCAGTCTCGCACCGGTCCCTGCTCAACCACGTGCGAGGGGTCAGCGAGCGCTACCGGATCGACGGAAGCGACCGGGTATTGCAGTTCTCCAGCGCGGGCTTCGACGTGTTCGCCGAGGAGGTGTTCCCGACCCTGCTGGCCGGGGCGCGGCTGGTGGTCCCACCGGACTCGGTCCTGCCCACCGCCGAGTTCGAGCAGTTCCTGGCCCAGCACCACATCACCCTGGCCAACCTGCCCGCCTCGTTCTGGGCGCAGTGGGCACACGACCTCAGCCTGCACCGTGCGTCGACCGACGGTCTCCGGCTCGTCGTCGTCGGCAGTGAGGCCGCTCCCACCAGTGCGCTGGCCGTGTGGCGACGGCACAGCCCGGTGCCGGTGGTCAACGCCTACGGTCTGAGCGAAACCACGATCACGGTCACCACCAGGGAGTTCTCGACAGACGAGCGGCCCGGGACCGACATGCTCCCGGTCGGCGGCCCCATCCCGGGTGCCGACGCCCACATCCTGGACGCCACCCTGCGGCCCGTCGCCCCGGGACGACGCGGTGAACTGTTCATCGGGGGCGCGGCGCTCGCGCGTGGCTACCACCGGCTGCCCGCCGTCACGGCGACCCGGTTCGTGCCGGACCCGTTCAGCGGCACCCCCGGTGCCCGGCTGTACCGCACCGGCGACCTGGCCCGGTACGGGCCGGACGGCAGCATTCAGCTGCTCGGCAGGTCCGACGACCAGGTCAAGATTCGTGGCCACCGGATCGAACCCGCTGAGGTCTCAGCCGCGCTCACCAGCCACCCTGCGGTCGCACATGCCCATGTGCTCCCCCACAGGGACGACACCCGGAACGAGGTCTACCTGGTCGCCTACGTCGTGCCCAGCGATCGGCGGCGCGTTGCCCAGACCGGCGAGCTGGCAGCCTACCTGCGGGACCGGCTGCCCGCGCCGATGCTCCCGCAGGCGTACGTCGTCCTCGACGCGCTGCCGGTGACCGACAACGGAAAGGTCGACGGGGCCGCGCTGCCGCCGGTCAATCGCCGGGAGCGACCCGCCTACGCACCATACGTCGCGCCACGGACCAGGATGCAGCGACTGGTCGCCGAGATCTGGAGTGAGGCGGTCGGCATCGATCGCGTCGGCCTCCACGACGACCCCTTCGAGCTCGGGGGGCACTCTCTGACCGCGTTGCGCGTGATCACCCGGCTCAGGTCCGCGTTCGGCGTCGACCTCGCGATCCGGGAGCTGTTCCGGCACCGCACGGTCGCCGAACTCGCCGACTGGCTGGACGCGGCGCAGCGCGATCCGGTCCGCTCGCTTCGGCCACCGGTTCCCAAGCCCGACGCCAACGCCGACGCCCGGATCCCGCTGTCACTGCAACAGGAGCAGGTCTGGTTCCTGCACCGGTTTGCTCCGGACAGCATCGCCTACCACGCCCAGACGACGATCCGTGTCGTTGGCGCCTTCGACCTCGATCGGCTCGACCGGGCGATCACCGAGATCGTTCGGCGACATGAGATCCTGCGAACCACCTACACGGAGAGCGACGGAAAGCCGTGGCAGGTGGTCCACCATGCGCAACCGATCCAGGCGCGGCGGATCGACATCAGCGACACCCGCGAAGGACAGCACGAACTGCTGGACGAGATCGTGGCCCGCGAACTGCGCATACCGTTCCATATCGAACGACTGCCACTCATTCGCTGGACCGTGGTGCGGCTGTCAGAGGAGGAGCACGAACTCATCCTGGTGGAGAACCACCTGCTGCACGACGGTTGGTCCTTCGCGCTGCTCATGCGGGAGCTCAAGTCGCTGTACAACGCGTTCATCGAAGGCGTCGAGTCGCCGCTGGCCGACCTGCCCATCCAGTACCGGGACTTTGCGCGCTGGCAGCGCTCGGCGCTGCAGGCCGCGCCCATGCAGGCGCAGCTCACCTACTGGCGGAACCAACTCAGTGACCTCCCGCCCCCGCTGGAGCTGCCGGTGGACCACGCGAGGCCCGCCATCCAGAGCTTCCGAGGGGAGACAATCCGGGTGGACCTGCCACCCGGTCTGCCGGACGCGCTGCGCTCGTTCTGCTGCGCACACCGGGTGACGTTGTTCAGCACCATGCTCGCGGCCTTTTACGCGGTCCTGCATCGCTACACCGGGAAGCGGGACATCTGCGTTGGGTCGGCGTTCGCCAGCCGGCAGGTACCCGGGACCGAGGACCTGATCGGCATGTTCGTCAACACGGTGCTGTTGCGTTGCGATGCGCACGGCACGCTGAGCTTCGAGGACCTGGTCAAGAACGTGCACGACGTCGTCCTGGACGCGACGTCCAACGAGCTGCTGCCGTTTCCGGAGCTGGTCCGGATGCTCAACCCCGCCCGGGAGCCCGGCCGCAACCCGCTGACCGAGGTCCTCTTCAGCGTCAACGACTCCCCGATTCCCAACCTCGACCTGGCCGGGGCGACCGGGACGATCTTCGAGCACGGAAACGGCTCGGCGAAGATGGACCTGGACATCGTGGTGATCCCGCGCGCGGAAAGCCAGGGCGCGGACGCCGAACACACCGACGGCCGGATCACCATGCTCTGGGAGTACGTCGTCGACCTGTTCGACGGCGCGACCATCCGACGGATGGCTGACTACTACCTCCGGCTGTTGGCCGATGCAATCGCCCGACCGACGGCACCGCTGTTCGAGCTGGCTCTGCTCAGCCAGCGGGATCGCGAAAAGGTGCTGGTCGATTGGAATCCTGAACGCCATCACCAGCGCGACGGCCCGCTCGTCCACCATGCGGTCAGGGCGCAGGCGCGGAGCACGCCTGTCGCGCCGGCCATTCGCGAGGATGCCCGCGAGGTCAGCTACGCCGAACTGGTCCGGCAGGCGGACTCGCTGGCGGGCATCCTCCGCGCTTGCGGAGTCGGACCCCGGACGGTGGTGGGTGTCTGCCTGCCGCGCGGCACGGACCTTGTGATCGCCGAGCTCGCCGTGCTGTACGCCGGCGCCGCATATCTGCCGCTCGACCCGGAAAATCCGCCGGTCCGGCTGGCTAGCCAGTACGCCGCCGCCGGTGCCGTCCTCATCATCACCACCAGCGTGGTCGCGGGCCGGCTCCCTGGTGATCTCGAACAGCTGGCGATGGACCAGCTGCCGGATGCGACTGGCGTGGTCGACGCCGGTCCATCGGATCCGACGACCCACGACGACCTCGCTTATCTCATCGCGACCTCCGGCTCGACTGGCCAGCCCAAGACCGTGATGGTCGACCACCGGTCGCTATCCAACGTGGTCGGCTGGCGGTGCCGCTGGTGCGACCTCGGGACGGCCGACCGGATCGCACAGGTCGCCTCACCCGGGTTCGACACCTCCGTGATGGACATCTGGCCCACCCTGGTCTCCGGCGCGACCCTGTACGTGCCCGACCAGGACACCCGGCTCGATCCGGAACGCCTGCGCACATGGCTGGTCGACGAGGGGATCACCGTCACCGAGCTGCCGACGCCGCTGGCCGAGCGCGTGCTGGCGTTGACCTGGCCGGCCGAGACGGCCCTCCGGGAGCTCATCACCGGGGGCGACCGGCTCCGGATCCGGCCGCCCACCACTCTCCCGTTCCGAGTGATCAACGAGTACGGCCCGACGGAGACCGCGGCGACCGCGACGGCCGGGTACGTCCAGCCCGCCGGAACCGTCGACGGGCCACCTGACATCGGACGCCCGATCACCGGTGCCAGCGCGTACATCCTTGACGGCTGGCGGCAACCGGTACCGCTGGGGGCGACCGGTGAGCTCTGGGTCGGCGGCGTCGGTGTCGCCCGCGGTTACCACGGCTCCCCCGGGATCACCGCGGACCGCTTCGTGCCCGATCCGTTCTCCGACGTCGCAGGGAGGCGGATGTACCGCACCGGCGACCTCGCTCGGCACCTCCCGAACGGACAGATCGCCTTCCTCGGCCGCCGGGACCGTCAGGTCAAGCTGCGCGGCTACCGCATCGAACCGGCCGAGGTCGTCGAGGTACTGCGCGCCTACCCCGCCGTCACAGATGCGGTGGTCCTGGCCACGACAACCGACGGCGACGGGGATGGGGAGAAGCGCCTCGTCGCCTACCTCGAGGCCGAGGACCAACCATCGCTGCTGCAGCAGGTGCGTGAGCACCTCGCCGACCGCCTGCCGCGATACATGATCCCCACAGATTTCGTGCGGCTGGACTCGCTGCCGCTCAACCGGAACGGGAAGGTGGACGAGCGCGCTCTGCCGACCCCCGGGCCGGCCGCGCCCGATCCCAACTATCGGGCCCCCGTCACCGGTACGGAACGGTTGCTCGCCGACATCTGGTGCAGGGTGCTACAGCTGGAACGAGTAGGCCTCGACGATAACTTCTTCGACATCGGCGGGCACTCACTGCTACTCGCCGCGGTGCAGCGGGGGTTGGCCGAGCGGCGTCACGACCTGTCGATCGTGACGTTCTTCGAGTACACGACGATCCAGCGTCTGGCGCGGTACTTGGACGATCGCGACATCGTCGCCGACGAGGACGCCGACGAGTCCGGTCGAGCCGCACGACGGGGTGCCGGACGTGCGCGCCTGGGCCGGCGCCGGGCGGCCCTGCGCTCGGCCGAGCTGACGAACGCGATCGACGACGGCAGGGGGGACAAATGACTGGCGATTCCCGCGTCGACGAGGACAGCCCGTTCATCGCGGTGACCGGGATGGCGGGGCGCTTTCCCGGCGCGGCCGATCTGGGTCAGTTCTGGGACAACTTGACCCATGGGGTGGAGTCGATCACCCGGAGCCCCGCAGACGAGAACGGCGTGTGCTCGTCGGCCAACGGCGTGCTGGACGGCCCCGATGAATTCGACGCAAGCTTCTTCCGCTGCTCGCCCAACGAGGCGCTGCTGCTCGATCCGCAACACCGGCTGTTCCTGGAGTACAGCTGGGCGGCGCTGGAGGACGCCGGCCACGACCCCGCCGAGTTCCCCGGAGCGATTGGCATCTACGCCGGGAGCAGCGAGACCGAGTACGCCGCCGCCCTCCGGGCGCACAGCGCGCGACTGGCGGTCACCAGCGGTTGGCAGCAACTCCGGCTCGGTACCTGCCTGGATTTCCTGACCACCAGGGTCGCGTACAAGCTGGGGCTGCGCGGCCCGGCGGTCACCGTGCAGACCGCTTGCTCCACCTCGCTGGTCGCGGTCCACATCGCCAGCCAGTCCCTGCTCGCCGGCGAGTGCGACATGGCGCTGGCCGGCGGGGTCACCGTCCACCTCTGGCCCAAACCGGATGAGGACCGGGAGGCCGGCTACCTGGCGCCGGACGGCTACTGCCGGGCCTTCGACTCGCTCGCCCGGGGAACGGTCTTCAGTAACGGCGTCGGCGTGGTCGTACTGAGGAGACTGGCCGACGCGCTCGCGGACGGCGACAACGTCAGGGCGGTCGTTCGCGGCTCGGCGGTGAACAACGACGGCTTCGACAAGATCGGCTTCACCGCCCCCAGCATGGACGGGCAGGCCAAGGCCGTGCGGGCGGCGCTGCTGGCCGCCGAGGTCACCCCGGAGACGGTCTCCTACCTGGAGGCCCACGGAACCGGTACCCCGATCGGCGATCCGATCGAGATCGCCGCGCTGACCCGGGCCTTCCGCCGGGGCACCGACCGGACGCAGTTCTGCCGCATCGGTTCGGTGAAGACCAACATCGGGCACACCGACGCGGCCTCGGGCGTCGCCGGCTTCATCAAGACCGTGCTCGCACTGGAACATCGGCTGATTCCCGCCAGCCTCCACTTCCGTGAACCCAACCCGCAGATCGACTTCGGGCACAGTCCGTTCGTGGTGAACGCCACGGCGCACGCGTGGGAGACGGGCACACGGCCCCGCCGCGCCGGCGTCAGCTCGCTCGGCCTCGGCGGTACGAACGCACATGTTGTGCTCGAGGAGGCACCCACCGCACCCGTCCCCAGCCCGGCGCGGCCCTGGCAGCTGCTGGTGCTGTCGGCCCGCAGCGAAGCGGCCCTGGACGCCGCGACCACCCGCTTGGCCGACGATCTCTCCCGGCATCCGGACCGCGCGCTCGCGGACACCGCGTGGACTCTCCAGGCCGGACGCCGCCACCACCCGTACCGCCGGTTCGCGGTGTGCGGTGACAACACCGATGCGGCGCGAGCACTGGACCGCGCGAACCCGGGTCGTATGGAGAGCTCGCGCGCTGCGGCCCAGCGGACGATCGCGTTTCTGTTCCCCGGACAGGGCAGTCAGCACGTAGGCATGGGCCGGGAACTCTACGAGCACGAACCCGAGTTCCGGGAGCGGATCGACGAGTGCAGCGAACTCCTGGTGCCGGAACTGGGACTGGATCTCCGTTCGGTGCTCTATCCGCCGCCGGGCGAACAGGCCGCGGCCCGGGCACGACTCTACGATCTCGGTGTGGGGCAGCCCGCCATGTTCGCGGTCGAGTACTCACTCGCCCGGCTGTGGAGGCGCTGGGGGGTGACGCCCGCGGTGGTAGCTGGCCACAGCCTGGGTGCGTACGCGGCGGCCTGTGTCGCCGGGGTGTTCTCGCTGCCCGATGCGCTGCGGCTGCTCGCCGTCCGTGGCCGGTTGCTCCAGACGCTGCCGCCCGGTGCCATGCTGGCCGTCCCGCTCTCCGAGGCCGAGCTCGCACCGCTGCTTCCCGACGACGTGGCGGTGGCCGTCGTGAACGGCCCGGCCCAGTGTGTGGCTGCGGGCGCGCCGGAGCCGGTGGACGAACTCCGCGCCCGACTGGCCGAGGCCGATGTGGATGCACGGATCCTGCCCATGCCGGGGGCAGGCCACTGCGAGTTCGTCGAGCCGATCGTGGAGTCCTTCGAGCACGCTGTCGGCAACGTGACGCTGCGGCCGCCGACCATACCGATACTGTCGGAGACCACGGGAGCCCCTGCGTCGGCGGCCGAGCTGACGACCCCCGTGTACTGGGCCCGGCATCTGCGCCGGACCGTGCGGTTCGGTGACGTCCTCACCCGGCTCCTCGATGACCCGGATTTGGCCCTGGTCGAGGTAGGCCCGGGCCGGGCCCTGGTGGGCCTGGCCCGCAGGCATCCGGCGTGGCGGAGTAGTTCGCTGGCCGTGCCCAGCCTGCCGCATCCCACCGAACCCACCGCGGAGCTGCCAACGCTGCTCACCGCGGCCGGTCGGCTGTGGCTTTCCGGGGTGGCGGTCTCCTGGCCGGATCTGCACGACGGACAGCACCGCCGACGCGTTCCGCTGCCCACCTATCCGTTCGAGCGTCAGCGTTACGTCGTGGATCCGCTGGACGCGTGGCCCCCGCCGGTCGAGCAGCCCTCGGTACCGCCGGACGTCGACGAGAGCGACCACGATGAGGTGCTGGCCCCGACGACGCCCTTTGAGACAGAGACGCAGCGATTCCTGGTCGAGGCCCTCGAACAGCTCCTCGGTGGCCGGGTCGAGCTGCACGAAAACTTCTTCGACCTGGGCGGGGACTCCCTGATCGCCAACCAGCTGGTCCGGATGGTGCGCGACAGGCTGGGCAGCACCATCCAGATGGGGACGGTGTTCCAGTCCTCCACGATCGCCCAGCTCGCCGTCCACATCGACGAACGGACCGGCGAATGAGTGCCATCACGACAACGTTCCGGGAGACCCCGGCCAGAACCGGTGCCGGGTGACCGCCCAGCCGCGCCGTCCACATTGGTTGGCCTGCCGCAGACGCCGGCCTGACGCGGGGTTCCGGCTCTACTGCTTCCCGCACTCCGGCGGCTCCCCGGGGGAGTACGTGCGCTGGGCCGACGAACTCCCCGGAGTGGAGGTCCACGGAATCCAGTGGCCCGGCCGGGGCGGGCGGATCGACGAGATGCCGTTCACCGACATGCGGCAGCTGGTGGACTCGTTGGTGGAGGCCGTGGAGTTCCGGCCGCCCTTCGCCTTCTTCGGCCACAGCTTCGGTGCACTCGTCGCGTTCGAGACCACCCGGGCGCTCCGGCGCACCGGGAAACGCCGGCCGCACACCCTGTTCGTGTCGGCGCAACGCCCACCGCACCTGCCGCATCCGCACCCGCTAGTCCCCGACGCCGACGACGAGGTGCTGCTGGCCGAGCTGGAGCTGGACCTCGGACCGCTGGCCGCCGATGCCCGGGAAGACCCCGAGCTCGCCCGGTTGCTCCTGTCGGGCTACCGCGCCGACCTCACCATCCTGCGCGACTACGGCTGCCCATCGGGAGCACCGGTCGACTGTCCGGTCGTCGCAGTCGGGGGCGACCAGGACACCCGGACCGCCGCGGAACTCAGCCAGTGGAGGGATCACACCACCCGCACGTTCCAGCTCAGCATGCTCCCCGGCGACCATTTCTACCTCCGGGGCCAGCGCTCGGCGCTGCTCCGCATCATCACCGCGGCGCTGACCGGCGGTCCGCCGTCACTGGCCGCTACAACATGAAGGGCTGCCTCGTGGACTCGTGTACGAACAGCGCCAAGACCGAGGACGATCGCTTCCTCGCGAACCTCTATCGCGGGCGACTGCGGTGGGACCTCGTGTGCCCGTTCCCCGAGCAGTCCGCCGAGGAGCGGGCGACCGGCGACCTCGCCGTTCGGGAGATGCTCGACTTCGTCCTTGCGACGGTGGATCCGGAATTGGTCGACGAGACCCGGAGGCTCCCCGAGAAGTTCATATCCGAGCTGCACGGTCGCGGCTACCTCAAGCTGTGTCTCGACCGGGCGCTCGGCGGCCTGGGCCTCTCCCAGCACAACGCCTTCCGGGTCATCAGTGCGGCGATGACCTGGTCGGTGTCGGCGGCCTATGTCATAGCGATCCACCACGGGCTGGGTATCGCGGGGATCCTCCCCGCGATACCGCCCGGCCCGATGCGGGAGCTGATCCTCCGGGGCCTCTCCCGAGGGGCGATCTCCGGCTGGGCAGACACTGAGGTCACCGGCGCTGCGAACAACCTACCGACGACCACGGCGACGCCCATCGACGACGGCACGTCCTATCTCCTCAACGGCAACAAGGTGTTCATCGGCAACGGCTCCGTGGCCAGGGAGATGATCGTCACGGCAACGGTCAGGACGGACGCCGTCGAGGAAGCCGGTCTGTTCCTCGTGGACACCCGCACCGTCGGGTACCGCGTGGAGTCCCTGCACGACGTCCTCGGGTTCCGGGGGCTGCCGCTCGCGGCGATCGCCCTAGACGACGTGCTGGTACCGGCCGAGCGGATGCTGGCCGGTCGAGATGAGCACTGGCGACTCGCCCCGTTGTTGGAGCCGATCTCCGCGCTGGGACGTATGCACGTCATCTCCGGCGCAGCGCTAGCCGCCGGCAGGCTGTGCCTGCACTGGTCGCGTCAGTTCATCAACCGCCGCTATGTCGACTGCCGCCACCTCGGTGATTTCGACCAGATCCAACGCGTCCTGTCGGCCACCGCTGCGGAAGTCTTCGCCATGGAGAGCGTGGCGCACTGGTGCCTGATCGGGGACGACACCGCGAACCTGAGCGACCGGCACTTCGAACGGGTCGCATCCAAGAACATCAACTCGCTCACGGGTTGGCGAATCGTCGACCGGACCGTGTCGCTCCTGGCCGCGGAGGGGTTGGAGACCGCAGGCAGCAAGGCGCGCCGCGGTGCGATTCCCGTTCCACTCGAACGGTTCTTCCGGGACATCCGAGGACTACGGGTCGCAGGCGCGGTCGACTTCCACGTGGACCAGCGGGCCGCCGAGTCGTTCCTCACACAGCTGTACTACTCCGATCCGACGCCGGGCGACAGCGGCCAGGTCGGGCCCGAACTTCGCCTCCCGGTCCCTGGCCTCACCGGACGCAACCAGGGCCACCTGCAACAGACCGCACAGTGGACACGCGAGTTCGCCGAGCTCTGCCGAGAACTCGTGTGCGGTCATCCCGACCCGCAGGACCTATTCGCGCAGCAGCGGCTCCTCATCCTGTTGAGCGGAGTCGGCAACGAGCTGCTCACCATGTCGTTGGTCCTCGCCAGGGCGGCGAGTACGCGCGGCGAGGAAAACGATGGGCCGCAGGGCTTGGCGGACATCTACTGCACCACGGCCCGGCACCGGATCGCGGGGATGTGGCATCAGATCCGCGACAACCAGAAGGTGGACCACACGGCAGTTAGCGACGCGCTCCTGCACGGTGACCGGCTGAGCCACTTGTTCCAGGACGCACTGCTCTGTGCACCCCCGGAGCGGGGATGAGACTCCTGGTGTTCGGCGGCAGCTCGTTCGTTGGGCGAGCCGTCGTGACGGAGGCACTGAGCCGCGGTCACGCCGTAACAACCTTCAACCGGGGACGATCCGGGCTCGACGTCCCCGGCGTCGAGGCGGTGCGCGGGGATCGCGCCCGAGACGAGGACATCGGCGTGCTGGCGGGCCGAACATTCGACGCGGCCATCGACGTCAGTGGCCTCGTGCCTGCGCACGTCCGGCGCTCGAGCCGGGCTCTCGCCGGCACCGTGCCGTTCTATGCCTATGTGTCGAGTGTGTCCGCCTACCGGTACGGAGACTCCGAACCGGCCGACGAGGATGCACCGCTGCACGAGGGTCGTGCGACCGAGGACGGCGAACCCACCGACTATTCCGCCTACGGTCGGCGCAAGTCCGGATGTGAGTTGGCAGTCCACCAAGCCTTTCCGGCCGATAGCGTACTGATCGTCCGGCCGGGCAGCATCATCGGACCGCACGATAACCTCGGACACCTGCCGTGGTGGTTGTGCCGGATCTCCCGAGGGGGAACCGTCCTGGCACCGGAGGATCCGGGACGCGTCATCCAGCTCATCGACGCCCGCGATCTCGCCGCCTTCGTCGTCGGCCGCGTCGAGGAACAGTCCGGAGGAACCTTCAACACCGTTGTCGACGCGCCGACGTCGACGATGGGCGACCTGCTCGACGAGTGCGTCGCGACGACGGGCGCTCGCGCGAGCCTGGTCTGGGTAGACGAGACGTTCCTCGCCGCGCACTCGGCACAACCGTGGTACGAAGTGCCCCTGTGGCTACCCGACACGGCCGATTTCCGCGCCGTGTGGGCGGTTCCCGGATCCGCCGCCGCGGCGGCCGGTCTGAACTGCCGACCACTGGACCAGTCCGTACACGACACGTGGTCCTGGCTCCAGTCCGGCGGTACGGTCCGGACCTTGCCAGGACTACCCGCTGTGGGCATGAAT
>Ga0136614_10001822_pt1 | contig 12854 bp, 12 predicted proteins | sample AntDrymUQ2792106_2_FD_106643 | JGI IMG/M metagenome (GOLD analysis project Ga0136614, IMG submission 106643) | Polar desert sand microbial communities from Dry Valleys, Antarctica - metaG UQ279 (21.06) | ecosystem: Environmental > Terrestrial > Soil > Desert | place: Antarctica: Dry Valley...
AGACGGTCGGGCCCAGCGTGCTCAGCGGTGTAGACCGGGGCGCCGACTCGTGTGATCAAGACGCTCGCGCCGACCGCCGGATGCGCCGATCTTCACCTACGATCACCCCCGGAGAGCCCGATTCCGGAGCAGACCGTCGAGTCGGTCAAGCAGACGATCGAAACCGTGAAGGAGGAGGCCAAATGGGGTCTGGGTCAGACGAAGTAGAGGAGCTCCGCAAGGAGATCGATGAGACGCGCGAGAACCTCGGCCATGCGGTCGGCGGTCTCGCCTACAAGGCAGACGTCAAGAACCGCGGCAAGGAGGTCGTCGGCGAGAGGAAGGAGGCGATCATGGAGAAAGTCGACGACCTGAAGTCCAAGGTGCCCGGCGGCGGCGACGACGCCGAGGGCGGCCTCGGCGACAAGATCAAGTCCAAGCTGCCGTCCGGCGAGGACGTCAGCGGCAAGGTCGACGCGCTGAAGTCAAAGGTCCCCGGCGGCGTGGGCGATGCGGCCGGCAGCATCGGCGACAAGACGCCGTCCAAGGACGACGTCAAGGAGAAGGCGCACGGCGTGGCCGCGACGGCCAAAGAGCATCCGGCCGCGATCGCCGGCGGTGCAGCGGTGGCCGGCCTGGCCGCCGGCCTGGCGCTACCCGAGACGCAGATCGAGCGCGAGAAGCTCAAGCCGCACGCGCAGGAGGCCCGCGCGGAGGCCACCCAGCGGGTGCAGGAGACCGTTCAGCAGGTCAAGAGCGGCGTGCAGGATGCGGCCGGCAGCGTCACCGACGCCGTCAAGGACCAGGCCCAGCAGCAGGACGGCAAGGTCGGCGAGATGGCCGAGAAGGCCGCCGACAAGGCGCAGGAGCAGGTCGGCAAGGCCTAGCGACAGCGCAGCGGCAGGTCCTTCAGGGAGGGCGTGGGCCGGTGGCTCGCGCCCTCTTTGTCGTTCGCAGGCCTACAGCCCGAGCTTCTGGCGCACGATCCGCGTGACCTCGGCGCCGTCGGCGCGGCCCTTCGTCTCGCGCATGACGTGTCCGATGATCGCGCCGATCGCCTTCAGGTTGCCGGCGCGGATCTTCTCGGCGACGTCGCCGTTCGCCGCGAGCGCCGCCTCGACGACCGGCTCCAGCGCGTCGTCGCCGCCGGCCATCGCGCCCAGCCCCTCGGCCTCGACGATCGCGGCCGGGTCGCCGCCGCCGGCGACGAGCCGGTCGAGCACGAGCTTGCCGTTGCCGACGGTCACGGCCTTGGCGCTGACCAGGCCGACGAGCTTGGCCAGCGCGCCGGGCGTGACGTTCGAGGCGTTGGGGTCGTCCTCGCCGACGCGCGCGACGAGCTCGTTGCAGACCCAGTTGGCCAGCGGCTGGATGTGCTGCGCCTCCGGCGCGTTACCGGATGCCAGCGCCGCCTCGAAGTAGTCGCCGAGCTCCGTGCGCCAGGCCAGCTGGCGCGCGCTGGCGGCGCTGATCCCCAGCGACTGCAGGCGCTCCTCGCGTGCGGCGGGCAGCTCGGGCATCGCCGCGCGCGCGGCCGCGAGCATCTGATCGGATGTGGAGACCGGGACGAGGTCGGGCTCCGGGAAGTAGCGGTAGTCGTGCGCCTCCTCCTTGGAGCGAAGCGACGTGATCCGCTCGGTGTGCGGGTCGAAGTGCAGCGTCTCCTGGACGACTTGGCCGCCGGAGCGCAGCAGCTCCTCCTGGCGGGCGATCTCGGCGTTGACGCCACGCTCGAGGTAGCGGAAGGAGTTCATGTTCTTCAGCTCGGTCTTCGTCCCCAGCTCGGTCGAGCCGACGGGGCGGATCGAGATGTTCGCGTCGCAGCGCAGCGAGCCCTCCTCCATGTTCACGTCGCTGACGCCGAGGCGGCGCAGCGTCGTGCGCAGGAGCGTCAGCCACTCGCGTGCCTGCGCGGCCGAGCGAACGTCGGGCTCGGTGACGATCTCGGCCAGCGGCGTGCCGCCGCGGTTGAAGTCCACGATCGAGGCATCCGAACCGTGGATGCGCCCGCTCGCGCCGGCATGGACGAGCTTCGCCGCGTCCTCCTCGAGGTGCACGCGGTGGATGCGCACCTCCCCGAGATGCCCGCCCCGGCACAGCGGCTCGTCGTACTGGCTGATCTGGTAGTTCTTGGCGTTGTCGGGATAGAAGTAGTTCTTGCGATGAAAGATCGAGCGCGGCGCGAGCTCGGAGCCCAGCGCGAGGCCGATCATCAGCCCGAAGTGGATCGCCTGCGCGTTGGCGCGCGGCAGCGTGCCGGGCAGGCCGAGGCAGACCGGGCAGGTCAGCGTGTTCGGAGGCTCGCCGAACGCCAGCGCGCAGCCACAGAACATCTTCGTGTTCGTCGACAGCTGGACGTGGATCTCCAGGCCGATGACGGGCTCGAACTCCGTCGGGGGAATCGGCTGCGACGCGCGCCGACTCTGCTCCGGCCAGCCACTCATGCTCGCCCTCCAGAGGCGTCGAAGCCGATCGCCTGCTCGAGCGCGAACGCCGCCTCCAGCACGCGGTTCTCGCTGAACGCCGGGCCGCACAGCTGAAAGCCCGTCGGCAGCCCCTCGCTCAGCCCGTTGGGGATCGAGATCGCCGGGATCCCGGCCAGCGACATCGGCACGGTGCAGTAGTCGTTGAAGTACATCGACAGCGGGTCCGCCGTCTTGGCGCCGAGCTCGAACGCGACGGAGGGCGAGGTCGGCGTGACGACGAAGTCAAACGCGTCGAACGCGGCGCGGAAGTCGTCGGCGATCTTCGTGCGCACACGCTGCGCGCGGCCGTAGTAGGCGTCGTAGTAGCCGCTGGACAGCGAGTACGTGCCGAGCATGATGCGCCGCTTGACCTCGCGGCCGAAGCCCTGGCTTCGGGTCTTCGTGTACATCCCGACGAGGCCGCCGTCCTCCACGCGCTGGCCGTAGCGCACGCCGTCGTAGCGGGCGAGGTTCGACGACGCCTCGGCCGGTGCGAGCACGTAGTAGGCGCTCAGCGCGTGCGGGGCGTGCGGCAGGTGGCAGGTCTCGACGGTCGCGCCGAGCGACTCGGCGAGGCGTAGGGTCACGTTGAACGCGTCGAGCACCCCGGGCTCGATCCCGACGCCCCCCCCGCCCGACAGCTCCTCGGGGACGCCGAGGCGGATCCCGGCGAGCGACTCCGAGCACGGCAGGCTGATCTCCCCCGGAAACCCGATCGACGTCGAGTCGCGCGCGTCCTGGCCGACCATCTGCGCCAGCAGCAGCGCGGCGTCGGTCACGTCGCGCGTCAGCGGCCCGGCCTGGTCCAGCGACGACGCGAAGGCGATCATCCCGTAGCGGCTGACGGTGCCGTAGGTCGGCTTGAGGCCGACGATCCCGCACAGCGCGGCGGGCTGGCGGATCGAGCCGCCGGTGTCGGTGCCAAGCGCCCAGGGCGCCGAGCCGGCCGCCACGGCGGCCGCGCTGCCACCGCTGGAGCCGCCCGGCACGCGCGTGCGATCCCACGGGTTGAGCACCGGCCCGAACGCGGAGTTCTCGTTGGAGGAGCCCATCGCGAACTCGTCCTGGTTGGTCTTGCCCAGCAGCGGCGCGCCGGCGGCGGCGAGCTTGGCCACCACGGTCGCCGTGTACGGCGGGCGGTAGCCCTCGAGGATCTTCGAGCCGGCCTGGCTGGGGACGCCCTCGGTGCAGAAGAGGTCCTTGACGGCGAGCGGGACACCGGCCAGCGCGGCACCTTCGCCCGGCGCGGGCGCGTCCTCGGCGACCCAGAGGTATGCGTTGAGCGCGTCGTCGGCGGCGGCGGCGCGATAGGCCGCAAACAGCTCTGCGGCGCTCAGCTCACCGCGCCCGATCGCCTCGACCGCGCCCGCGGCGGTGAGCAGCGTGACGTCCGAGGACGTGTTGCGGGCTGCGGTCATCGCGGGCGCTGACCATCGGACGGCGTTACCTGCGGTTCGGCGTCCGCCTGCGGGCTGGGCACGAGAAAGCCGCCGTCGGCGACCGCGGGCGCGCTGGCCAGCACGATCTCGCGCGGCAGCGACGGCTCGACTGTGTCCGCACGCAGCGTGTTGGACACCTCGACGACGTGCGTCGTCGGCGGGACCCCCTCGAGATCGAGCTCGCCGATCTTCTCGATGTGACCGAGCACGTCGGACAGCTCCTGGCTCATCCGGCCGACCTCGTCCTCGGTCAGCTCCAGACGGGCGAGTCGCGCGACGTGCAGCACCTGTTCGCGGTCGATCATGTCTGCGCGATTCTAGGAGGCGCGGTCAGGTCAGTCGGTCCACCAGTCCTGCAGCAGCTCGCCGTCGCGGCGACGGCGCGGTCCGCAGGCGACGAGCTCGAGTCCCTCCGGACCGGCCTCGAAGGCGCGGGTCACGGTCGGCGCGACGCGGATCGCGTCCAGCGGGCCGATCTCCTCGATCTCGTCGTCGAGCTTGACGCGGCCGGCGCCCGATAGCACGAGGTAGACCTCCTCGGCACGCTCGTGGCGGTGACCGAACGCCTGGCGCTTGCCGGGCCGCAGGCGCTGGTGGCTCAACCCGGTCTGCTCGGCCGCAAGCTCGTCGCTGGGGAACCGCGCCTCGCAGATCTCGCCGAGGCCGAACTTCGGGGCGGAGTCCTCGGTGTCGGTGAGCGTCCGGATCGTGTACGGCGGCGCGCCCGCGCCGGCTGGCTCCACGGCGCCGTGGGCTCCCTTGCCGCCGAGCAGATCGAGCTCGACCATCTCCCAGCGCTCGACGATGTCCTTGACCGCCGCGACCTCGGGGCTGCCCGCGATCTTCTGCAGCGAGGCATCGAGGTCGGCCTGGCTGCGCCACAGCTCGGTGACCCAGATCGTATCGGGCGCATCGCGCTGACGGTTGACGAGGTACAGCTGACAGCCGGGATCGCTCTCGAGCTCGGCGGCCGCCGCCAGCAGATGCTGGGCGAGCTCGTCGCCCTTTCCGGGGCGGGCAACGGATGTTCCGTATCGGGCTACCTGGTTCATGCGCCTGACGATACGGGCGGCCGGCGCAGCCGTCTTGGAAGAATGCGACTGCGATGCCGCAGGCGACCGAGCCCACCCGCGGAATCCTGCGCCCCGACGCCGGGCGGTCGCGCTTCGAGCTGAACCGCCGGTCGCCCGCAGACGATCTCGCCGGGCACGTCGAGCGCCACTGGTCGGTGCGCTGGGACCTGCACGACAATCCGCCGTTCACGCAGGAGATCCTCCCCCACCCATGCGTCAACCTCGTCGCCGAGCCGGGCCTCGTCGCGGTGTACGGGATCCCGCTCGGACGCTCCCCGCACACGATCGAGGGCGCCGGGATCGCGATCGGGACGAAGTTCCGCCCCGGCGGGTTCGGCGGCTTCCTCGATCGCCCCGCGAGCGAGCTCAACGGGCGCACCGTCGCGCTCGGCGACCTGTTCGGCCCGCACGGTGCGCAGCTCGCCCGCCGGCTCGCGGACCTCGAGGACGACGTGGACGCGCACATCGAGGCCGTCGAGGCGTTCCTGCGCGAGCGCCTGCCGGCGCCGGACCCGCGCTATGAGCTCGTGCGGGCCGTCGCCGAGGACATGCTCGTCGCCGATCCGGGCACGACCGTCGCCGAGCTCGCCGAACGCCACGCGGTCGCGCCGCGCACGCTGCAGCGCGCGTTCGCCGACTTCGTCGGGGTCGGGCCGAAGTGGGTCCTCAAGCGCTACCGCATGCACGAGGCGGCGGAGCGGATCGCATCCGGCGAGACGCAGGACGGCGCCTCGCTGGCGCTCGAGCTCGGCTACTTCGACCAGTCGCACTTCATCCGCGACTTCACGGCGCAGATCGGCGTGTCGCCGAGCGCATACGAGCGCACCTGCGCGATCGCGGCCGGCCGCGACTGACGCGGCCGCTACCCCGGCTGCTGCGGCGGCGTCGAGCGCGCGGGACCGCGCTCGGGCGGCGGCGGGCGCGGAGCCCCGCGCACGGCGAGCACGCGCTCGGTCTGGCGCAGCGAATCCGCGGCGGTCGTGCGTTCGTCGGCGAGCGTGCGCCACGCGCCGCTGAGGATCAGCAGCGCGCAGGCCAGGCCGATGTACGCGCCGCCGTCGATGCTGACGAGGCCGTTGCGGCCCGGCTCGTCGATGCCGACGCGGTAGAGCAGGTACAGCAGCGCGAGCGTGGCGATCCCGACCGTCACCGTCGCAGCCGATGTCGCCATCGAGACGGCGCGCTTGGCCAGCGTGAGGACGACGAGCGTGGTCGCGAGCGCGATCGTCAGCACGAGCAGCACGCGCCCAAGGGTCAGCGTCTCCCAGGCCGAGCGCCCGCCGAACCAGCTGACGAACATGACGACCGCAAGCCCCGCCGCACCGAGGCCGACGACGAGCTCCCCGCTGCGCAGCCGGCGCACGTCCATCAGACCATCGCTCCGACGGCGCTGCGCTGCATCCGCGCCGCCTGCAGTGTGTTGCGCAGCAGAAACGCGATCGTCATCGGGCCGACGCCGCCGGGCACCGGCGTGATCGCGGCCGCGACCTCCTTGACGGCGTGGAAGTCGACGTCGCCGACGAGTCCGTCCGCGCCGCGGTTCACGCCGACGTCGATGACGACGGCGCCGGGCTTGACCCAGTCGCGCTTGACCATCCGCGCGCGCCCCACCGCGGCCACCAGCACGTCGGCGCGGCGGCAGACGCCGGCGAGGTCGCGCGTGCGCGAGTGGCACATCGTGACGGTCGCGTTGGCTCCCAGCAGCAGCTGCGCCATCGGCTTTCCGAACAGGTTCGAGCGCCCGATCACGACCGCCTCGGCGCCCTCGAGCTGCGCGCCGGCGTGCGCGAGCAGGTGCATGCAACCCGACGGCGTGCACGGCCGCAGCCCCTCGCGCCCGAGCGCGAGCAGCCCGGCGCTGATCGCGGTCAGCCCGTCGACGTCCTTGCGCGGATCGATCAGCCCCGTCAGCTCGACGCCGTCGAGGTGCTCGGGCACCGGCAGCTGGCAGAGGATGCCGCTGACCGTTGGGTCGGCGTTCAGGCGCTCGATCAGCTCGACGACCTGCGCGCGCGGCGTGTCGGCCGCCAACGGGTGGTTGAAGCCCTGCATGCCGACCTCGCCGCAGGCCTTCTGCTTGCCCTTGACGTAGACCGCCGACGCGGGGTCGTCGCCGATGAGGATCGTCGCCAGCCCCGGCACGGCGCCGTCGAACTGGGCCGCGAACGCCTCCGCGTCCTGCGCGACCTCGGCGCGGACGGCGGCGGCGATCATCTTGCCGTCGATTATCTGGGCTGCCATATCGCGTTCATCTATCAGAGCCGGGTGATCGGCGCGTACTCCGCCATGAGCTTTCGTTCGCTGCCGTCGCCGGCGAAGCGCACGACCACGATGCCCCCGGCCTCGATGCCGGTGACGACGCCCGCACCGAACGCCGCGTGCGAGACGTCGTCGCCGAGGCGGAAGGACGGCGCCGGCTCGTCACCGCGCGCGGTCGACGTCGACGACGACGCCCACGACCCCGGCCGCTGCGCCGCGACGCCGGGACGGATTGGTCGGATGCGCGACTCATCCGCCTGGTCGGTCAGGTCGTGCGGGACCTCGTCGAGAAAGCGCGAGCGCATGCCGTACTGCGTCGCGCCGAAGACGGCGCGCCGCCGGGCGCTCGTCATGTACAGCGACCGCATCGCCCGCGTGATGCCGACGTAGGCCAGCCGGCGCTCCTCCTCCAGGCCGCCCTCGTCGAGCGCGCGCGAGTGGGGGAAGACGCCCTCCTCCATCCCGGCGACGAAGACGATCGGGTACTCCAGGCCCTTGGCGTTGTGGATCGTCATGAGCGTGACGAGGCCCTCGTCGTCGGTGCGGGTGTCGGCGTCGGCGACGAGCGCGACGCCCTGCAGGAACACGTCGAGCGTGTCCTGCTCCGGCTCGGCGCTCGCGTCGAACTCGCGCGCGACCTCGACGAGCTCGGCGAGGTTCTCCTCGCGGCCCTGCGCCTCGATCGTGCGCTCGGCCTTCAGCGCGTCGATGTAGCCGGTCTCGTGCAGCAGCGACTCGAGCAGGTCGCCGATCGGCACGCGCTGCTCGACGCGCTGGCGCAGCGCGCGCATCGTGTCCATGAAGCGGCCGAGCGCGCGCACCGCGGCGGTGCCCAGACCGGGCACGCCCGCGGCGTCGGCGGCCGCGTCCCAGACGCTCATCCCCATCGAGTCAGCGAACGCGATCACGCGCCCCAGCGACGTCTGGCCGATCCCCCGCCGCGGCGAGTTGACGATGCGCTGAAACGACACGACGTCCTGCGGGTTGCCAAGCACCGTCAGGTAGGCGATCGCGTCCTTGATCTCGGCACGCTCGTAGAACTTCGTGCCGCCGATCACCTGGTAGGAGATGTCGCGCCGCACGAGCGTGTCCTCGATGACCCGCGATTGCGCGTTGGTGCGGTAGAAGACCGCGATCTCCGCGCGGCCCGCGCCCTCGTCGACGAGCCGCTCGACCTCGCCGACGACGTAGCGCGCCTCCGCGTGCTCGTCGTCGAGCTCGCGGATGCGGATCGGCTCGCCGTCGCCGTGGTTGGTCCACAGCGACTTGTGCTTCTGCTCACGGTTGTGCGAGATGACCGCGTTGGCGGCGTCGAGGATCGTCTGCGTCGAGCGGTAGTTCTGCTCGAGCTTGACGACGTGGGCGTCTGGGAATGTCTCCTCGAAGTCGAGGATGTTCGAGATGTCAGCTCCTCTAAAGCCGTAGATCGACTGCGCGTCGTCGCCGACCACCGCCAGGTTGCGGTGCTCCTCCGCCAGCAGCTGCAGCCAGCGGTACTGGACAGCGTTTGTATCCTGGTACTCGTCGACGAGGACGTGGCGAAACGCTCTCGAGTAGCGGTCGCGGACCTCTTGAAAGCGCTGCAGCACGTTGACCGCGTTGACGAGCAAATCATCGAAGTCCATTGCGTTCATGCGCAGCAGCTCACGTTGGTAGATCGCGAAGGCATCGGCGACGTGCGTCACGAACGCGGTGGTCTCGCCAGTCATCGTTCGGTAGGCGTCGGCGTCGCGCAGCTTGTTCTTCGCGTCGGAGATCTGGTGATGGACGGCGCCGGGCGTGATGCGCTTCGTGTCCACGCCGAGCTCGTCGAGGCAGCGCTTGACCAGGCGCCGCGCGTCAGCCTGGTCGTAGATCGTGAACTGGCGCGTGTAGCCGAGCCGGTGCGCATCGGCGCGCAGCATCCGTGCGCAGGCGGCGTGGAAGGTCATGACCCACATCGCGCGCGTGCGCCGCCCGAGCAGCAGCTCGACGCGGTCGCGCATCTCCTGCGCGGCCTTGTTCGTGAACGTGATCGCGAGGATCTCGTTCGCGCGCGCCAGGCCCGTGCCCTCGAGATAGGCGATGCGATGCGTCAACACCCGCGTCTTGCCCGTGCCCGCGCCGGCGAGGATCAGCAGTGGCCCCTCACCGTGGGTGACGGCGTCGCGCTGGGGCGGGTTCAGCCCGGCGAGCAGGTCCTCGATGCGGTCCCTTGAGGCAGTGTCGGCCATGCAGCTTGAGCATAGGCTCAGGACCGGAGGGTGCTCGTCGATCGGGCGCGCCGCCGCCTGCACGGGCTGCGCGCCGACGAGACGGCCGGTCTGCCCGCGGGTTGTCGCGCGATGCTCTGCCTGAGACGCAGATCCCCCACCGCGCAGTTCGCTTGCCTGCGTGGACGCCGCCCGTCGTCCTATACTCGCGGCGTCCACCAGGGGAGGGCAGGGGATGTTGCGCGCAAGCGCGATCGCGGGGGCGATCGCACTGGTCGGCGGCGGTTCGATGGGCTCCGGCACCGCTGTCGCGGCCGGCGGCGGATGTGCGCGCGCGGCCGCGATGGCCGACACGACAACGCTCAAGCCGGCGTCCGACGCCGTCCTGTGCCTCGTCAACCGCACGCGCGCCATGCGCGGCCTCGCGCCGGTGCAGGCGTCGCGGCAGCTCAAGTGGTCGGCCGCGGCGCACAGCCGCGACATGGTCTTCCGGCAGTTCTTCTCGCACGTCAGCCCCGGCGGCCTGGACGCGCGCCAGCGCATCCTGCGCTCCGGCTACCTGCGCAACCGCCGCGGGTCGAAGATCGGCGAGACGATCGCCTGGGGCACCGCGGGCCGCGCCACGCCCGCCGGGCTCATGCGCAGCTTCATGAACAGCAGCGCGCACCGCCGCGTCCTGCTCGACCGCCGCTACCGCGACGTCGGCGTCGGCCTCGCCCTCGGCGCGCCGATTGGCGGCGCGGGCGCCGGCGCGACGCTGACGCTCGACTTCGGCCGGCGCTGAGCGCCGCCTACGACACGCCGTGAGCGCGGGACTCTGCGACGACGTCCGCACGTCCTGCGCACAGATCGCCGCGACTGCCGAATCGGTGCGCATCGATCTCGACGCGCTCGAGCACGTCGAGCCCGGCCCGCCGCCTGAGCTCGATCGCGTCCGCCACCACCTCGACGGCCCGGCGCAGGAGGTCGCGGCCTACTTCCTCACCGTCGACAGCGTGAACTTCGGCTCGGGCTGGTTTCCGACGCTGCGAAAGCGGCCCGGATCATCGGGCTACTTCACCGTCGCGTGGGCGATCGCCGACCGCTTTCGCGCGCTCGGGCCGTGGACGCCGGCGCAGCTGCGCGCGCTCGGCACCGACGAGATCGCCGAAACGCTCGCCCAGCCGCGCGACCACGAGCTCATGGCGCTCTACGCCCAGGCGCTGCGCGCGCTGGGCACGTTCCTCGGCGAGCGCAGCGCCCTCGACCTCGTCCGCGGGGCGCGCGGCTCCGCCGAGGCGCTCGCGACGCAGCTCGCCCGCGGGATGGCGCTGTTCGCCGACCGCGGCTTCTACAAGCGCGCGCAGATCGTCCCGGCGAACCTCGCCCTCGCCGGCGTCGCGCAGTTCACCGACCTGCACCGCCTGACGATCTTCGCCGACAACCTCGTGCCGCACGTCCTGCGCTGCGACGGCGTGCTGCACTACGACGAGCCCCTCGCAGCGCACATCGATGCGGGGCGGCTGCTGCCGGCCGGCCGCCAGGAGCGCGAGATCCGGGCCTGCGCGGTGCGCGCCTGCGAGCTCATCGCTCGGCGCCTCGGCGCGACCGAGCAGGAGCTCGACAACTGGCTGTGGAGCCGCGGGCAGGCACCGGCGTACAAGGCGCTGCCGCGCCACCGGACGCGCACCGTCTACTACTGAGCGCTTGCGATCGCGGTCGCCCGAACCGGCGGCGCCACGGAATCGAATGTCTCGGTCCCGGTCGTGGGATCGGATGACCAACGGATGGCGTGGCTCAGCCGCCGGCGGGGCTCGGCCCCTGCACGGGCCGCAGCGGACGCACCTCGGCGACCGCCGCGCGATCGGTGCCCGACAGCTGCGCGACCTCGCGCTCGAGCTCGGTGATCCGCCCCGACAGCCGGTTGATCGCGTCGGCGATCGGGTCGGGCAGGTGGATCCAGTCGGTGTCCGGCCCCTCGGGGCGCCGGCCCTCGACGCGCACCGGATGGCCCGGGTTGCCGACGACCGTCGTGTTCGGCGGCACGTCGTGGATGACGACCGTGTTGGCGCCGATCTTCGCGCCGTGGCCGACGGTGATCGCGCCGAGCAGCTTGGCGCCCGCGCCGACGGTCACGTTGTCCTGCAGCGTCGGATGGCGCTTGCCGGTCTGAAAGCCCGTGCCGCCCAGGGTGACGCCCTGATAGAGCGTCACGTCGTTGCCGATCTGCGCGGTCTCGCCGATGACGACGCCGGCGGCGTGGTCGATGAAGAAGCCCTGGCCGATCTGGGCCGCGGGGTGGATCTCCACCCCCGTCCACGCCCGCGAGAGGATCGACAGCGTGCGCGGCGCAACGGGCACGCCGATCCCATGCAGGCCGTGAGCGACGCGGTGCGCCAGGACCGCCTGCACGCCGGGCCAGCTCGTGAGGATCTCGACGCTGCCGACGCCGCGCGCGGCGGGGTCGCGCGCGTGCGCCGCCGCGACGTCGCGGCGGACCTCGCCGATGACGCGCCCGAGCGTGCCGAGGCCGAACATGCGATCAAGCGTACTCCCGCGCGACGGCGGACTTTGCGGCAAGCGCGACCGGCCAGGCTCGCTATTCGGGCGCGAAGAACGGCGTCGACACGTAGCGCTCGCCCGAGTCGGGCAGCACCACGGCGATCCGCTTGCCAGTGGACTCGGGCCGGCGGCCGATCTCGATCGCCGCGGCAAGCGCGGCGCCGCAGGAGATGCCGACGAGCGCGCCCTCCAGGCGGGCGGCGTCGCGCGCGGTCCGCAGGGCGTCCTCGTCGTCGACCGCGATCACCTCGTCGATGATCTCGCGGTTGAGCACCGGCGGGACGAACCCCGCGCCGATGCCCTGGATCTTGTGCGGCCCGGGCGGGCGCCCGGAGAGCACGGCCGAGGTCGCGGGCTCGACGGCCACGACGTGCAGCGTGGGGTTGCGGTCCTTGAGCACCTCCCCCACGCCGGTGATCGTTCCGCCGGTGCCGACGCCGCAGACGAGGACGTCGATGCGGCCCTCCAGCGTGTCCCACAGCTCGGGGGCCGTCGTGCGTCGGTGCACCTCGGGGTTGGCCGGGTTGGAGAACTGGTCGGGCAGGAAGACGTCGGGGTTCGTCGCCATCGCGCGCGCCGCTTCGACGGCCTCGTTCATCCCGCCGAGCGATTCGGTGATCTCCACGCGGGCGCCGTAGAGGCGCAGCAGCCCCTCGCGCTCGCGGCTCATCCCCTGCGGCAGCGTGAGCACGAGGTCATAGCCCTTCGCCGCGCAGACGAAGGCCAGGGCGATGCCCGTGTTGCCGGATGTAGCCTCCACGATCGTGGTGCGGCCCGGCTCGATCCGCCCGTCGGCCTCGGCAGCCTCGATCATCGCCACCCCGATGCGGTCCTTGACGCTGCCGCCGGGGTTGAAGGACTCGAGCTTGCCGAAGATCCGCACGTCCGGCGGAGCCATGCGCGCAA
>Ga0136614_10001824_pt1 | contig 12846 bp, 11 predicted proteins | sample AntDrymUQ2792106_2_FD_106643 | JGI IMG/M metagenome (GOLD analysis project Ga0136614, IMG submission 106643) | Polar desert sand microbial communities from Dry Valleys, Antarctica - metaG UQ279 (21.06) | ecosystem: Environmental > Terrestrial > Soil > Desert | place: Antarctica: Dry Valley...
TATTGGCCCGCCTGTTCGACCACGGCCGCAGGCCGGTCATATCGTGGACGGCATGGCTGACCGCGGTCATGCCGACATCCTGCGGGAAAGGATCGACGGCGCGACCGATCTGTGAGGCACGGTCGCCCTGACGCCTACAGCAGCTGGGCCGCCGCGGCGTAGTGGCAGGCCACCGGGTGGCCCTGGCCGCGCACGATCAGCTCGGGCTGGTCCTCGACGCAGCGTCGCCGCTCTGACTCGCTGAGCTCGCCCGCGAACTTCGGGCACCTGGTGCGGAAGCGGCAGCCGCTCGGCGGGTTGACCGGGCTCGGCACGTCACCGATCACGGTGATCCGCTCGCGCGCGCGTTCCTTGCGTGGGTCGGGCAGCGGGATGGCCGAGATCAGCGCCTGGGTGTACGGGTGCGCCGCTCGCTCGAACAGCTCGTCGGCCCCACCGGTCTCCACGAGCCGCCCCAGATACATCACCGCGATCCGATCGGATACGTGGCGCACGACTGACAAGTCATGCGAGACGAACAGGTAGGACAACCCCAGCTCGTCCTGCAGCTCCTCCAGCAGGTTCAGCACCCCCGCCTGGATCGACACGTCCAGCGCCGACACCGGTTCGTCCAGTACGAGAACGCGCGGCTTGAGCGCGAGCGCCCTCGCCACCCCGATCCGCTGACGCTGCCCGCCGGAGAACTCGTGCGGGAACCGGTTGCCGTGCTCGGGCTTGAGCCCGACCGTGCGCAGCAGGTCGCGCACCGCGGCCCGACCGCCGTCGCCGTAGAGCCCGTGGATGCGCAGCGGCTCGGCGACGATCTCGTTGACCGGTAGCCGCGGGTCCAACGAGGCGTAGGGGTCCTGGAACACGATCTGCAGCTCGCGGCGCAGCCCACGCATCTGCTTGGCGGACAGCGAGGCGATGTCGGTGCCGTTGTAGTGCACCTCGCCGCCGGTCGCCGGCTGCAGGTTCAGCAGCACCCGCGCCGTGGTGGTCTTGCCGCATCCCGACTCGCCGACCAGGCCGAGCGTCTCCCCCGCGATCAGGTCGAACGACACGTCGCAGACCGCGTGCACCACACCGACCTGACGCCGCAGCACGCCCCTGGACCGCACCGGGAAGTGCTTGACGAGGTTGCGCACCGAGAGCACGGGCGCACCGCCGACCACGTCGGCCGCCGGCTCCACCGCCGCGCTCACGGTCCGCCCTCCGTCTGGCGCACGAACTCCGCCAACGCCTTGGTGTCGGCCACCTCGGTGTTGAACACGTCGTCCGGCTTCGCCTCGACCAGCTCCGAACTGAAGTGGCAGGCCGCCAGGTGATCCAGGCTGGTCGTCGCGGCCAGTGGCGGCTCGATCTCGTCGCACACCGGTTGGGCGAGCGGGCAGCGCGGCGTGAACGGGCAGCCAGGAGGCATGTTGATCAGCGACGGCGGTGCGCCGACGATCGGCGTGAGCTGCTTGGACTTCTGGTCGAGCCGAGGCAGGCTCCCGAGCAGCCCGAGCGTGTAAGGCATCCGCGGGGTGTAGAACACGTCCTCGGCGGAGCCGGCCTCCACGAGCTTGCCGGCGTACATCACCATCACCCGGTCGGCCTGTCCGGCGATCACCCCGAGGTCGTGGGTGATCAGCACCATGGCCGCGCCGGTAGCCGTCTTGGCGGTCTCCAACGCCTGCATGATCTGCGCCTGCACCGTGACGTCGAGCGCCGTCGTCGGCTCGTCGGCGATGATCACATCAGGGTCGTTGGCCATCGCGATCGCGATCACCACCCGCTGGCGCATCCCGCCTGACAGCTCGTGCGGGTAGCTCGCCGCGCGCTCGGCCGCGTTCGGGATGCGCACGGTGTCGAGCAGCTCGATCGCCCGGCTCATCGCGGCCTGCTTGCTCACGTCGTTGTGCGCCCGCACGGCCTCGGCGATCTGATAGCCCACCGAGTACACCGGGTTCAGCGAGGTCATCGGGTCCTGGAAGATCATGGCGACGTTCTTGCCACGGATGCCGCTGAGCTCGGAGTCCGACGCCCCGAGCAGCTCCCGCCCCCGGTACCGGGCCGAGCCGGTGACCCGCGCGGTGGCCGGCAACAGGCCCATCACGGCCAGCGAGGTGACCGACTTGCCCGAGCCGGACTCCCCCACGATCCCCAGCACCTCACCCGGCCGCAGCCGGTAGCTGACGCCGCGCACCGCCGTCACCAGGCCATCGTCGGTCGGGAACGTCACGTGGAGGTCCTCGACCTCGAGCACCGGCTCGGTCATGCTCGCACCTTGGTCTGCTGCGGGTCGAACGCGTCGCGCAAGCCGTCGCCGATGAAGTTGATCGTCAGCGCGATGAGGATGATGAACAGCCCCGGGAAGTAGAACAGCCACGGCCGGGTGACCGAGGCGGTCTGGGCCTCGCTGACCAGCAGGCCGAGCGAGGTGTCCGGCGACTGCACGCCGAAGCCGAGGAACGACAGCGCGGTCTCCAGCAGGATGGCGACGGCGACCAGGATCGTGGCGTTGACGATGATCGACCCGAGGGCGTTCGGAATCAGGTGCCGCAGGATGATCCGGGCGTCGCTGGCACCGAGCGCGCGGGCCGCCTCGACGAACTCCTTCTCCCGCAACGAAAGAACCACCCCACGCGCGACCCGCGACACGTACGCCCACTGCAGCCCGGCGATGACCAGCGCGACCAGCCACCACGTCCCGCCGAACTGGTGGCCGAGCATGGCCGCGACCGCGAGCAGCGGCAGGGTGAGGATCAGGTCGGCGATCCGCATGAGCGTGCCGTCCACCGCGCCGCGGAAGTAGCCGGCGAACGCGCCCCACAGAGTGCCGAAGATCGTGGCGAACAGAGCCACCAGCAGCGCGATCTGCAGCGAGATCTGCGTTCCACGCAGGACCTGCGCGAACTGGTCCTTGCCGACGGCGTCGGTGCCGAACGGGTGCGCCAGCGACGGCGCGACCGAGTTGTCCGGCGTGATCTCGCCGGCGTCGTAGCGCCACAGCGCACCGCCAACGTAGGCCAACAGCACCAGCGCGGCCAGCACGATCAGGCTCACCACCGCCAGCCGGTGCTGCAGGAACCGCCGCACGACCAGCTGCCCCTGGCTGCGTTCGGAGACGGTGAACTCCCGCTCCGGCGGTGCGCCCGCGGGCCGGGTCGGTTCGGCCGCCGTGGACGGCTCGGCGGCCGGGCCGGACACCGGTGGCGGGGTGACGGGCTCAGGCATAGCGAATCCGAGGGTCGAGGACGGCGTAGAGCAGATCGGCGATCAGGTTGAAGCCGATCACGACGATGGCCGTGAGCAGCAGCCAGGCCTGCAGGGCGTAGACGTCCTCGGTGCGGATCGACTCCAGCAGGAAATCGCCCATGCCCCTCCACTGGAACACCGTCTCGGTTACCACGGCCCCGCTGATGATCGCGGCGAGGTCCAGTGCGGTGACGGTGACCAGCGGGATGAGCGCGGTGCGCAGAGCGTGCTTGACCATCACCCGGCGCCGACTCAACCCCTTGGAGCGGGCCAGCCGGACGTAGTCGCTGTTCATCACCTCGAGCATCGACGCGCGCTGGAAGCGGCTCCACGCTGCATAGGAGATCAGCGCGAGCGCGATCGTCGGCAGCACGATGTGCCCTGCGATGTCGGCGAACCGCGCGAAGGTGTCGGTCGGAGGCGGCACGGAGGCGTCGCCGATGGTGTAGACCACCTGCTCGCCGACCGTGTTGTTGAAGGCGATCCCGCCCTGCTTGAGCAGGATGGCGAACCAGAACGCCGGCATCGACAGGAACAAGAAGCCGAGGAACGTCGCGGAGTAGTCGACCACGGAGTACTGCTTCACCGCGCTCACCACACCCACGACGACGGCCAGCACCAGCGCGATCAGCATGGCGAAAGCGATCAGCCGCATCGTGATGCCGAACCGCGCGAATATCTCGGACCCGATGTCGAGGTTCTGCTTCACAGACGGGCCGAAGTCACCGCTGAACAGGCCGACCAGCCAGTTCCAGTACCGCTCGAGCACCGGCTGGTCCAGGTGCAGCCGCACCCGCTCGGCGTCGATGGTCGCCTGCGGGATCGGCGGGTTGCGGCCGAGCAAAGGATCAAGGGGGTCGCCGGCAGCGGTCCCCAGCAGGAAGACGACGAACGAGGACGCGATGAGGATAGGTATCGAGATCGCGATCCGGCGCAAGGTAAAGGCCACCATGGGAGCAGCTCCTCCCCACGTCAGCTGATCGGGTTCGGTGCCGTGCGGGCGCATAGCCCGACAGGTCAGGCTATGCGCTCCCGGCCCGCGTGGGGAGACCGTCGCCTCCCGGTGACTGTCTCCCCACGACGAGCGCCAGGATCAGCTGGGACGCAGGCCCCACTCGAGGACGTTGTACGGCGGTCCGTCGAGCGAGGAGTTGTTCCGCACGTTGCCCACGTTGTTGCGCAACGCGATGAACGTCGGCTTCTGATACAGCGGAAGCATGAACGCGTCCGCCCAGATCAGCTTGTCGGCGTCGTTCAACTTCTTGCGCGCCTCATCGACGTTGGTCGAGGCTGCCGCTTCGTTGAGCAGCCTGTCGACCTCTGGGTTGGAGTACTTCCCGTAGTTGCCGCCCTGGCTGGTCACGAAGGACTGCTGGGCGTTGGCGAACGGGAACGGTGAGCTGACGAAGGCGTACACGATGACGTCGAAGTCCGTCGACGACAGCGTCTTGCCCAGTGCGTCGGTGGGCTGGATCGTCACGGTGACACCGAGTTGCTTGGCGTACTGGGCGAACAGCTCACACTGGCTCTGCCGAATGGCGTTGCCGACGGTGTACCGGATCCGCAACGGTGGGACCGCCTGCCCGTCCGGTGCGACCAGCGCAGTACCCACACCCTTGTAGCCGGCATCGGTCAGGATCTTCTTCGCCTTCTCGATGTCTCCACTTCCTTGACCGCTTCCACCTGCGGTGTCCTCGAAGCCGGGCTGGTTGGACACGAAGCCGTGGCTGTTCAAGGGCTTGACGTCCTTGTTGAACTGTCCAACGGTCTTGTCGATGATCTCCTGACGGTTGACCGCCGTATACAACGCCTCACGCAGTGGCTTCGCCGCGAGGAACGGGTTGGTCATGTTGAAGTCGAAGTGCTCCCAGGTCAGGCCGAGACCCTGGGTCTGCTGCACGCCCGGGATGTTCTGCACCTGTTGAACCAGGTCCACCTGCGGCTGCGGGTAGATGACCTGCACCTCGTTGTTCTGCAGTGCGGTCGGCTCCTGCGTCGCGTCGGTGATCACCCGGAAGATGACCCGGTCGAGCTTCGGCTTCGTCGCGCCGTACCACTTCGGGTTCGGCACGGTGGTGAGAGCGACGTTGGGGTCCCACTTCTCGACCTTGTACGGGCCGCCGGTGTAGTTCGGCACAGTCGCGGCGAAGTAGTCGGTGGCCGCCTTCAGGCCGGCTGGGGTGTTGACGTCGCCCTGCTTGGCGCCGATGTGCGCCGGGTAGAGCGGGGCACCGGAGGACCACAGGTTCTGCCAGTCGGTGTACGGCTTGGCGAAGGTGGCGGTCACGGTCTTTCCGCCGTCGGAACCGACTACCGAGGCGAGCTGGTCGTACCCGGTGGTCAAGGCAGGCTCGCAGTCCGGGCAGTCCTTACCGTTCTGGACCTTCCAGTTGAAGACGAAGTCGTCAGCGCTGATCGGTGTTCCGTCGTCCCACGCGGCCTCAGTTTTGATCTTGTAGACGATCGTCTGCGGGTCGGTGCTGGTCTGCTCCGCGGAGACGAGCATGTCCTTGTTCAGCCCGACGTTGAGGTCGGGAAGGGTCACGAAGGTGTATGGCAGCACACCCTTGAGGGCCATCGCGGACTCGAAGACGTTGCCCTCGCTGGTGGTCACGTTCCAGTTCTCGATGTTCTTCTCGATCGCGAACGCGAGCTGACCACCCTGCTGGAGGTTGTCCGCCGAGTTACAGGTCAGCGGGTTCTGCCCGCAGTCAGCCAGTCCGCCGCCGCCTGTGCTGCTGCCGCTACCGCCGCCGGAACACGCCGACAGCACCAACGTCGATGCCGCGATCAGTGCCACGGCGGACCATGCCGCCCTTGGTCTCTTCATGGCTTGACTGCCTCCCTGGGGTTCACGCCGTCGTCGTGCGACGGCGCGCAACGCCGATGCACGGAGCAGACCTTCACGTAAACCCTGGGCCGGCGCAGCTTCTGAGACCAAAGAGTGACCCTCCGGCGACTCAGCGCTGCATATTCGATTACCCGCCGGTAACGTCTGGCGCTCAGCCGATGGGCTGCCAGCGCTGCGCCCCGGTCAGCGGCCCGGTGATCAGCGGGCCGGGCCCGGCGCCGGTGGCGGCGGCCGCGCGGTTGGTCACCGCAAGCACGCTGACCACCTGGAACAGCGGGATCGCCGGTAGCTGGGCCCACAGGCTGCGCTCGGCGGCCGCGATGGCCTCGCCGGCGGGCACCTTGCCGACCAGGACGGCGTCGAGCAGGGGCTGCAGCGCCGGGAAGCAGTAGCCGGTGGGCCCCGGCGGCGGGTCGGGCAGCGACTGCGTGGGGGCCGGACAGCCGTAGTCCGAGGCCAGCTCGGTGGCCGGGTCGCCGCCGACGGTGCGGGGTAGCACCATGACGTCGACGCGGACCGGCCCGGTGGCCTCCGGCGTGCGCGGGCGGGTCGTCGCGGCCGCGGTAGTGGTCGGAGCGGCCGACGGCGGTCCGGTCACGGTGGTCAGCGGGGCGGGCTGGACCAGCTGCTGGGTGAACAGCTCGGTCGGCGGGGCGGCCACCGCCAGCGTCGTGACGCCGGCCGCCGCCAGCTGGTCGCGGACCAGGGCGGCGATGCGCTGGTAGAGGACGTTGTTGGTGGGCGCGCCGACGGTGATCTGCAGCGGCACGCCGCCGGCCGACCACCGGCCGGTGCCGTCGCGGTTGTAGCCGGCGGCGGCCAGCAGCTGCGCGGCCACCTTGGGGTCGGGCCGGGTGGGCGGCCCGGGCGGGATCGTCGGGGTGTACCCCGGTTGCGACGGTGCCAGCACGTTGGCGTCGGCCCGCAGCACGCTGCCCGGCGGTGTCCCACCGCCCGCCGCGATCAGCGCGTCGCGGTCGAGCATCGCGCCGATCGCCGCACGCAGCCGGGGGTCGGCCAGCGGGCCGGCGTCGGCCCGCAACCCCAGCTCGACGACCACCGGCTGCGGGACGGTCTGCACGCGGACGTCGCTGCCGAGGCCGGCGAGCGCCGCCATCACCGCCGGGTCCGCGCGCGGCAGCGCGATCGGGATCTCCCCCGTACGCAGGCCGTTGGCCAGGCCGGCGGCGTCGGTGCGGCGCAGCACCAGCCGGTCCAGCCCGGCCGGGGTGTCCCAGTAGGCGTCGTTGCGGGCGAGCACGATCTCGCCGCGGTCGCGGTCGACGTCCTGCACCCGGAACGGTCCGCCGGAGACCGGGATGCCGTTGGTGAGCGCGCCGGTCCACGACCCGGGGGCGTCCTTGAGCAGGTGCGCCGGCAGCAGGTTGGAGAACAGCTGCTGCCACGCCGGGTAGGGCTCGGCGAACACCACGTCGACGGCCTTGCCGCCGGCCCGCGAGCGGACCTCGGTGATCAGCCGGTACCCGGCGGGATCGGCGACACCGGGCTCGCGGCGCATCTGTTCGGCGAGGTAGACGAAGTCCTCGGCGGCGATCGGGGCGTTGTTGGACCAGGCCGCCTTGAGGTTCAGCTCGTAGGTGACGGTGAAGGGCTGCTCAGAGACGACCTGGGCGCTGTTGGCGATCGTCCGGTCCAGCTGCAGCGTGCCGTCGGTCGCCGGCCGAAAGACCGACGGCAGCACCAGCGTGGCCAGCGCGGCGGTCGTCGGTGAGACGTGCGCGAGCAGGTGTGGGTTGAAGCCGTTGGTCAGCTCGTCCATCCCGACGACGAGCTGGTTGACCAGCCGCTGGGGCACCGACGTCGGCGCCGCGACGATGGGCGCGGGCGGTGGGCTGCAGCCGGTGGCGGCCAGAACCACGCCGACGACCACAGCAACGACACGGACGACCCAGGTTCCGGCCGTGGTCCGGCCCACCCGCCGACCTCCTCGCCGCCCCACGCTATGGGTGGACATCCTCCCACCGCGGTGTGCGGCCGGCGTCAGCGGGCAGCGCGGGACGGGCGGAGGGGCTGCCGTTCCTCTAACGCTCATCGGCCTCGATCAGCGGAGCTTCCACCAGCATTCGGCCGGGAGATGTGCACGCACTGCCCTTCATGGTGCGGCACGAACTAGGACGGCGACCAACGGTCCTTATGGGCTCGCGCTTCGTACAGGAGGATCGACGCCGAGACGGACACGTTCAGCGAGTCCGCCGTGCCGAGCATCGGCACGCCGACTCGGCTGAAGCCGTGGTCGTACCACGGCTTGGAGATCCCGTACCGCTCGCTGCCGACGACGATCGCTGTTCGTCCGACGTAGTCGAGGTTGCGGTAGTTCTTGCTGTCGTCGGTGTCGGCGAGGTAGACGGCGAAACGGTTGCGCTTGAGCCAAGAGATGGCGTCGGCAGTGTCCTCGAACTCGATGTGCGGCACCGACAGGCTCATGCCCTGGCTTCCTCTGAAGACCTTCGGGTGGCTCATCCGGGTCCGCCGATTGGTCATGACCAGCAGGTCGGCTTTCGCGGCGTCAAGCGTGCGGATCAGCGTTCCGAGGTTGCCGGGGATCTCGATGCCATCGGTGACCAGCACCAGGGCGGAGTCGCCCAGGTCGATCTGCTCGGGGTACCACTTCGGCATCTCGGCCAGCACGAGGAGGCCGTCTGGCTCGCCGCGCTCTGACATGCGCTCCAGGGTCTTGGCCGAGACTTCGAACGAGCGGCGGGCACGGGTGAACAGTTCCTCCGCCCGTCCCTTCGCGTCTTCGGATCGCACCAGTTCGGGGCAGTAGAAGAACTTGTCTACGCGCAAACCCAGGTCCAACACGAGCTTGACGGCCCACAGCCCGTCGGCGACCACCAGATCGAAGCGGTTAGGAGCGGTGTTGCGCTGGATCGCGAGCACGTCCTTGACCGCCGGGTGCCCGATACCGATCTGCTGCAGCTCCACGGCGATCAGGCTACCCAGCCGGCTGGCTTGTCAGCGGCCGGCGCGGGCCCGAGCCGTCACCCTGGCCCTGGTAGACGCGTCGAGCTCGACCTTGCGCACCCGGACCACACCGGGAGTGACCTCGACGCACTCGTCGGTCGAGCAGAACTCCAGCGCCTGCTCCAGGTTGAGCAGCCGCGGCGGGGTGACTTTCTCGAACTCGTCGCTGCTCGACGAGCGGATGTTGGTCAGCTTCTTCTCGCGGGTGATGTTGATGTCCAGGTCGTCGCCGCGGGTGCTCTCGCCGACGACCATGCCGGCGTAGACCACCGTGCCCGGCGCGACGAACAGCTCGCCGCGGTCGGCGAGCTGCAACGAGGCGTACGCGGTGACCGGGCCGGTCCGGTCGGCCACCAGCGAGCCGGTGCGCCGGGTGCGCAGCTCGCCCACCCACGGGCGGTAGCCGTCGAAGACATGGTGCGCGATCCCCGAACCTCGAGTCACGGTGAGGAACTCGGTGCGGAAGCCGATCAGCCCGCGGCTCGCCACCCGGTAGTCCAGCCGGACGCGGTGCTCGCCGTGCACCATCTGGTCGAGCTCGCCCTTGCGCACCGCCAGCAGCTGGGTGATCGGGCCGAGGTAGGAGGTGGGCACGTCGATGGCCAGCCGCTCGAACGGCTCGTGCACCACGCCGTCGACCACGCGGGTGACGACCTCGGGCTTGCCGACGGTGAGCTCGAAGCCCTCCCGGCGCATGGTCTCGACCAGCACGGCCAGCGCGAGCTCGCCGCGACCTTGGACCTCCCACGCGTCGGGGCGCTCGGTGGGCAGCACCCGGATGCTGACGTTGCCGACCAGCTCGGCCTCGAGCCGGCCCTTGACCTGGCGGGCGGTCAGCTTGGTGCCGGCGTGCTCCTCTCGGCCGGCCAGCGGGGACGTGTTGATCCCGATGGTGACCGCGATCGCCGGCTCGTCGACCTCGATGCGGGGCAGCGGGCGGGAGTCGTCCGGGTCGGCGAGGGTGTCGCCGATCATCAGGTCGGGGATGCCGGCCACCGCGACGAGGTCGCCTGCCTCGGCCGCCTCGGTGGGCACGCGGTGCAGCGCCTCGGTGCGCAGCAGCTCAGTGATCTTGACGCGCGCGATCGTGCCGTCGGCGCGGCACCAGGCCACCTGCTGGCCCCGGCGCAGCCGCCCGGCGCGGACCCGGCACAGCCCGATGCGGCCGAGGTAGCTGGTGGCGTCGAGGTTGGTGACGTGCGCCTGCAGCGGCGCGTCGACATCGTCGGACGGGGCGGGGACGGTCGCGGCCAGCGTGTCGAACAGCGCCTCAAGGCCCGGCTCGTCGGGTGCGGTGCCGTCCACCGGGCGGATTCGCGAGGCCCGGCCGAAGCGGGCGCTGCAATAGACGACCGGAAGGTCGAGCAGCTGCTGGGTGGCGCTCTCGCCGAGCTGCATCTCGTCGGCCAGCTCGAGCAGCAGCTCAAGCGACTCGTCGACCACCTCGGCGCTGCGGGCGTCCGGGCGGTCGGTCTTGTTGACCACGAGCACCACTGGCAGCTGCGCGGACAGGGCCTTGCGCAGCACGAACCTGGTCTGCGGCAGCGGGCCCTCGCTGGCGTCGACCAGCAGCAGCACGCCGTCCACCATCGACAGCCCGCGCTCCACCTCGCCGCCGAAGTCGGCGTGGCCCGGGGTGTCGACGACGTTGACGGTGAGCCCGTTCCAGTTCACGACTGTGTGCTTGGCCAGGATCGTGATGCCCTTCTCGCGCTCCAGGTCGCCGGAGTCCAGCACCCGGTCGACGAGCTCTACCCGGCTGCCGAACGCCCCGGAGGCGCGCAGCATCGCGTCGACCAGGGTGGTCTTGCCGTGGTCGACGTGCGCGATGATCGCCACATTTCGCAGGTCAGGGCGCATGCCGGGGCGGGGCTCTGCGCTCGCTTCGTCGCGCAGGCCGGTCGGGGCAGGGGTGAGCACGCAGGAATCTCCGAAAAGTCGTGGGGGCGGTGATTCCAGAATACCCCCGTCCGGAGTATCGATCCGAATCGGTCGACAGCTTAGCCTGCCCTAACGAAGGCAAGCCCAAGAAAGAAGTGCTGCCATTCTGCGCCGCTGCGGTGCAGCAACTGCCCGGTGGTCGCCATGCGCAAGCAGGAGCTCAAGGCGTTCGGCGTGCGCGGCAAGGCCCTCAGACGCGCCGTCGCGACGCCCGCGCGACCCAGTCAGCGTGATCGCAGCAGCTCGCTGAGCTCCGGGAGCACGGCCCGGTCGGCCGGTAGCCAGTCCAGGGTTCTTAGCTCGGTGGCGCGCACCCAGCGCAGCTCGGCGTGCTCGATCGCGCGCGGCTCCCCCGCCGGGAGCGTCGCGGCGTAGATCCGCAGTAGTCGTCGCCGCCCGAGCGGTAGGTCAGGGCCCACCTGGTCGCCCACAATGATCGTGACGGCCAGCTCCTCCAGGCACTCCCGCGCCAGCGCGTCGGCCTCGGGCTCCCCCGGCTCCACCTGCCCACCGGGCAGCTCCCACCGGCCGGCCAGGTCGGCGGGCCGCGACCGCCTCGCGACGAGCAGCCGCCCGTCGCGTACGACGGCCGCACCCACCACGATGTCGGCGCCGGCCAGCTCGGCCGCGCGGCTGATCAGCAACGAACGGTGTACAGCCAGCAGCCGTAGCACCAGCCGCCGGGCGACCGCCACGTCCAGCACCCGACCCAACGCGCCCCACGGCGCCCGCCACCGGATCTCGTCGAGCACCAGCGCACCGGCCGGTGTCTCCGAGAGGATCGTGCTGAGCTCCAGCTCGGGCAGCCCGCCGCTGACCAGCCGCGACGCCCACCCGGCCGCGTCGGCGTGCGTCACGGTGGTCACCAGCGGCAGCCGCAGGCCAGGCAGCAGCCGCACACGTAAACGCACGTGGTCACCGATGGTCAGGAACGGCTGTGGCACGTCGGCCGAGTGGCCGCAGCGGCGCATCGACTCGGTCAGCAGCGCGGCTTCGCGCAGCAGGCCGGCCACGGTGCAGGTCGGCGCGTCGATGATCGCGGTGACACGCAGCACGGGCACGGGCGGGCATGGTTGCAGAAGCTGCGGCGCCTCAGAGCCCGAGGGCAAGTCGAAGCGCGTCATCGACCGCCCGCATGGTGGCCGGCGGGAGGGCACCGGCAGCAGTGTCGACCTCGTCGATGGCGATCACGTATGGGTCGTCACAGAGCACAGATCCGACGAAAGGCTGATCGGCCGCGGACAGCCGGACCACCGTCGGCAGTTCGACTGCGTGCGCGGTCGTAGTCACCCGCACGGCGACAAGGTCGCCCTTTCGCGACCCGTTGCGCTGATTGTTCGATACCACAAGCCACGGTTTCCGTCCGTAGCCGAGGTCGGCATAGATCACCTGTCCGCGCAGGTAGGCCACCGAATCACTCCCAGCGCGCGTCAAAGGCTGCGGCCCGGCGGCGCCGCAGCTCCGGCGGTGGCGCGTCGATGTCGGGCTCGGCGTAGAACTCGTCGTAGGCGGACAGGAGTGCGTCGGATCGCGCCGCGTCGTGACCGCGTTGCAGCCAACGTGACAGCACGCTGGCGCGGCTGGCGTGCTCGCGCTCCGCCTGCTCGGCCGCTGCCCGAGCTAGCTGCACCGGAACGTTCACCGTGGTACGCACGTGGTCCGACATGCCAACCAGCATAACTCGTGCATCGGTTTTCGGTGCAGACCACGCATCTCCACGTGCCGCGGCGGGTTCAGGGCCTACTCGGCGGCCGGCCAGCGGACCTCGACGCGTACCCCGCCCTCGGGCGCGGAACCGAGCGAGGCCGCCCCACCACGGCCCCGCACCAGCGCGGCCACCAGGGCCA
>Ga0136614_10001825_pt1 | contig 12835 bp, 10 predicted proteins | sample AntDrymUQ2792106_2_FD_106643 | JGI IMG/M metagenome (GOLD analysis project Ga0136614, IMG submission 106643) | Polar desert sand microbial communities from Dry Valleys, Antarctica - metaG UQ279 (21.06) | ecosystem: Environmental > Terrestrial > Soil > Desert | place: Antarctica: Dry Valley...
CGTCATCGGGAAGCCCGAACTGCGCGTCGAGATCGACCGTGCGCGGGCAGCGGATTTGGGCGTCCGCGTCGGCGACATCGCGCAGTCGCTGAACACGCTCGTTGCCGGCGAGGAGGTCTCGACGTTCAACGAAGGCACGGATCAGTACAACGTGCGCGTGCGCGCCATCGGCCAGTTCCGCGCGAGCAAAGAAGGATTACAGCGGATGATCGTCGCTTCGCCGAAAGTTGGCTGGGTGACTCTCGACAACCTGGTGCGGATCGAAGAGGGTTCGGGGCCGTCGGCGATTGAGCGCCTTAACCGGCAACGGCAGGTGGTGCTGTCGGCTAACGTCAGGGCGGGCGGCTCGCAGGCAGCCGTCACCGCGCAGATGGAGCAGTTCGCCAAGGAGATGAGCATCGAGCCGGGCTACTCGACGGGGTTGGCCGGGCGCTCAAAGGAGTTGGGCAAGGCCGGCTACTACTTCATGCTCGCGTTCGCGCTCTCGTTCATCTTCATGTACATGGTGCTGGCCGCGCAGTTCGAATCGTTCATCCATCCGATCACGATTCTGTTGACGCTGCCACTCGCGATTCCGTTCGGCATCCTGTCGTTGTTAGTGATGGGACAAACCATCAACATCTTTTCGGGACTCGGTCTGCTGCTGCTGTTCGGCGTCGTGAAGAAGAACGCGATTCTCCAGATCGATCACACGAACGAACTGCGCGCGCAGGGCATGGAGCGGTACGAAGCGATCATCCAGGCGAACCGCGACCGTCTGAGGCCGATCCTGATGACGACGATTGCGCTCGTCGCCGGGATGATGCCGCTCGTCGTCGCGACCGGCCCCGGTTCGGGAACGAATCGATCAATCGGCGTGCTCGTCGTCGGCGGGCAGAGCTTGTGTCTGCTGCTGACGCTTCTGGCGGTGCCGGTCTTTTATTCACTGTTCGACGACCTCAGCCGTAGCCGCATCTGGGGGCGCATCGGCGCGGGCGTCAGCAACTCGTTCGCGTGGGGGCGACGCAAGACCGCGACCGCCGCCAGTTCGCTGTTCGGAGTATTAGGCAGGCACTGAGAGACACTGACGAAATGGCGGCGACCCTATCCTTCGCGCGGGTGATGCGGTCGCCGCCGGAGTTCGCGAAAAGTTCACTTGACAGTTCAGTGTAATATTCCGATACTTAACGCCGTTAAGTATCGTGACATCGTTAAGGAGAGGCGAGGATGGGCGTTAAAGAGCGACGCGAAAAGCAGCGGGAAGAGTTGCGGCAGGAGATTCTTGACGCCGCGCGGACGCTGTTTATACGTGAGGGTTACGAGAACGTCTCGATGCGCAAGGTGGCGGAGAAGATCGAATACTCGCCGACGACCATCTACCTTTATTTCAAGAGCAAGGCCGAACTGCTGAACTGCCTCTGCGAAGAGACATTCGCGAAACTCGGCGCCCGGCTGGAGGCGCTCGCGAAGGACAGCCCCGATCCGGTCGAAGGCTTGCGCAAGGGCTTGCGCGTCTACATCGAGTTCGGGCTGAAGAACCCGAGCCATTACACAGTGACGTTTATCAACCACCCGTTGCACCACGAAGGTCTGGGCGAAGAGTTCGCTTACGAGGGTTCGATGGGGCATAAGGCGTTCAGCTATTTGTCGGCGGCGGTCGGGGAGTGCGTGCGGCAAAAGAAGTTTCGCCGGGTCGATGTCGAAGCGACGAGCCAGGCGACGTGGGCGGCGGTTCACGGGTTGACCTCGTTACTGATCGTCCACCCCGACTTCCCGTGGGTCGCCAGGAATAAATTAATTGACAGTCTGCTCGACACGCTGATCGAGGGGTTGAAGGCATAAACCGTTAGCCGCGCGGCTGACAACTATCAAGCCACGCGCGCGAGAGAGCGTTCGCGTCCGGGCGTGGTGGTGAACGACGGCGCTGTACGACGAAGGAGCAACCGAAGATGGCTTCGCTGGCACGACGCAATCTATTCCACGACAAGGTGCGGTTAATGGTGACGCTGACCGGCGTCGTCTTCGCGGTGGTGCTGGTCTCGATCCAACTCGGCCTGTTCTTCGGTTTCAAAACTGCGACCTCGAACATCATCGACCACTCCGGCGCTGACTTGTGGCTGACGGGCAAGGATGTGACATACATCGAGAACGGCGTCCGCTTTTCGGAGCGCAAGCTGTATCAAGTGCTGGCGACGCCCGGTGTCGCGGCGGCCAGTAAATACATCGTCGACTTCTCGCAATGGAAAATGCCGGGCGGTGCCGAAGAGGGCATTCTGCTGGTCGGCTTCGACCCCGCGACAAACTTCGGCGGGCCGTGGGACATCGTCGCCGGCCGCGTCGAGAATTTGAAGGCCGCCGACACGGTGATCGTGGATGAACTCTACCGCGACAAATTGGGAATCGCGCGGCTCGGCCAGACAGTCGAGATTCAGGGCCGGCGCGCGCGGGTCGTCGGCTTCACGCGCGGCATCCGCACCTTCACCACTTCGCCCGCCGTCTTCACTTCGTTCAAGAACGCACAGAACTACACGCGGCTGCGCGAGGACGAGACGATGTACATCCTCGTCCGAGCGGTGGCGGGCGTCGATGTCGAAGCGTTGCGGAGCGAACTGGTCGCGCGCGTGCGGGGTGTCGAGGTCTACACCAATGCCGAGTTCAGCCGCCGGACGCAGAACTACTGGATGTTCGGCACGGGCGCCGGCGTGACGGTGCTGATCGCCGCCGCGCTCGGCTTGATCGTTGGTATCGTGGTCGTCGCGCAGACGATCTACGCCGCGACGGTTGACCACCTTCGCGAGTTCGGGACGCTGAAAGCGATGGGCGCGTCGAACGGCTACATCTATCGTGTGATTATTAAGCAGGCGCTGATGAGCGCGGTGATCGGCTACGTGCTCGGAATGAGCATCAGCCTGCCCGCGTCCTTCTTCAGCCAGCAGGGGACGACGGCGATCATCCTGCCGTGGCCGGTCGTGTTGGGGCTGTTCGGGCTGACGATCCTGATGTGCATCACCGCCTCTGTGATTTCGATTAACAAAGTGACGCGCATTGATCCGGCGCTGGTGTTCAAGGGCTGAACGCGGGAGGGGCGAATGACTGAGACGGCAATCAGCGTGCGCGGTTTGACGAAGACTTACTCGACAGGGGCGACGGCGGTGCGCGCGCTCGACGGTGTGAATCTGGATGTCAGTCACGGCGAGGTGGTGCTGTTGATGGGGCCTTCGGGCAGCGGCAAGACGACGCTGATCTCGATCATCGGCTGCATCCTGCGGGCGACCGAAGGCAGCGTGCGCGTCTGTGGTCGTGAGGTCGTGGGCTTGCGTGAGAGCGAGTTGCCGCGCGTGCGGCTCGACCACTTCGGGTTCGTCTTCCAGGGCTTCAATTTGTTCTCGGCGCTATCGGTCGGCGAGAACGTCGAACTCGCGCTCGACCTCAAGAATGTGCGCGGCGCGGTGGCGCGCCACCGCGCCGCGTCGCTGCTCGAACAGGTCGGATTAGGCGACAAGTACCGGGCACACCCGGCTGACTTAAGCGGTGGGCAGAAGCAGCGCGTCGCGATTGCGCGGGCGCTCGCGGGCGAGCCGGAGATCATTCTCGCCGACGAACCGACGGCGGCCCTCGATTCACACAGCGGGCGCAACGTGCTCGAGATGCTGCGCGAGTTGGCGCACGCGCGTGGGCGGGCGGTCGTGATCGTGACGCACGACAGCCGCGCGCTCGAATACGCCGACCGCGTCGTGCATATCGAAGACGGACGAATCGCCGCGCCGACCGCCTCGTCCGAAGAAATTAACAGCGGATGGATGAATCACCGCGAGCAGTCACCGGCAACACAACTCGCGTAAGAGTCCGGAAGTGTCCGACAGTGTTGGTTTTGATCCGGGGAAGGAAGGCCATGAATAAAAAGATCGTTTACGCACTCGCACTTATCACAGCAGTCGCGGCGCTGACGGCGAGCGCGCTGGTGCTCCGCACGCGCAACGTCGCGGAGCGCGCGGAGGCGTCGGTCGCCTCTGCCACGGCACGAGCCGACACGGACGCCGTTGCGTCATCAATGGTGGCGGCGCCCGGTCGGGTCGAGCCGGTCTCCGAAGAGTTCAAAATCGGCGCGGAGATCGGCGGCAAATTGCGCGAAGTGTCGGTCGAAGAAGGCGACCACGTGCAGCGCGGGCAAGTCATCGCCGTGCTGGAGAACGCCGACTTTCAAGCGCGCGTCGCTTCCGCCGAAGCGCAACTGAGCGAGCGCGAGGCCGAGTTGCGGCGCGTCGTCAACGGCGCGCGCGGCGAAGAGCGGCGCGAGGCTCTGGCCGCGATGAGGCAGGCCGAGGCCGTGATGAGTAACGCACAGGTCGAGGCGGAGCGGCGGCGGAAGCTCTTCCGGCAAGGCGACATCGCGCGCGAGGAGGCCGACCGTGCCGAGCGCGAATACCGCGTCGCGAAGGCGCGATATGAAGAGACGGGCGAGCGGCACGCGCTCATCAACGCCGTCGCGCGCGAGGAGGATCAAGCCCGCGCGGAGGCCGATGTCGCGCTCGCACGGGCGCGTCTCAGAGAAGCGCGCGCGATGCTCGAGAAGACTTTCGTCCGCGCGCCGCTGACCGGCGTCGTGCTGCACCGCCACTTGAAAACGGGCGAGAGCGTGTCGCCGGAATCAGCCGACCCCGCGATTGTCACTGTGGGCGATGTCACGACGTTGCGCGTGCGCGCCGACGTTGACGAGACGGACGTGGGAAAGGTTCAGACGGGACAGCGCGCCTATGTCACGGCGGACGCTTACGGCGAGCGAAAGTTTTGGGGGCGCGTCCTGCGAATCGGCCAGGTGGTCGGCAAAAAGAATGTTCGCACAGATGAGCCGACCGAGCGCGTTGACACCAAAATCCTTGAGACTCTTATCGAGTTGGACGCCGGTCAACAACTGCACCCCGGTCTGCGGGTCAACACTTATATCGTCGTGGCTGATAAGCCTGCGCTGACGGCGGACTCGTCGGGCAACCGCTGAGTCGAATCATCAAACGGTCGCGAGTCACGTTCTATGTAGAGTGCCCGACGTGCCGGTGAAATTTTGGATTCATCAAGTTATGAAGCATCATTCGATCAAACATCTCTTAACCGCCGCGCTCCTCGTGAGCGTCACTTCGTTCGGAACGATTTACCACGCACGACAGCAGCCAGGCGCGCCGGCGAGTGCGCCGATAGTTCCCGCGCCGTCGGCGAACGCGCCGGTGCAGACACAGACGCAGACCGTAACTCCGACGCCCGGCAACCCAGTCGTCACGACGGCGTCGCCGCAGCAACAACCCGCGCCGACGGGTCAGCAACCGGGAGTCGGCGCGCCGCAGACGCCCGCGCCGGCGACTCCGGGCGCGGCGCCTTCAACGCCGCAAGGCCCGGCGGTGCAGGCGACCGAAGGCGTTGCGCCTCCGCCCGCGCCGGGCGCACAGATACAGCCGCCGCCGGGCGTGCGCCCGCCCGGACGCGAGAGTGTGCCGACGCCCGCGCCGGGTGAGTTGCCGCTTGATGTGCCGCCGGTCGCGTCGGACTTTCGTCCGGCCTCGGCGCCGTTTCCTGTGCTCGAACGGGTCGGCGTGCGAATGGGCGACCAGCGCCCGCTCGCGTTGCGCGAGGCCATCGAGATGGCGCTCGCCAACAACAAGGACATCGAGGTGTCGCGCCAGAACGTGCGCGCCGCCGAGTTCGATTTGGCTGGCGCGCGTGGTGTCTACGACCCGCGCTTCACTTCGTTCTCTTACTACGAGCGCGCTGAGACGCCGACCGGCAGCTTCCTGAGCGGCGGCGCGAATGGCGCGGTGACGCAGTCCGGATTCTTCGGGACGGCGGGCTTTGAGGGGCTGACGCCGAAGGGCGGCGGCGGTTACCGCGTCGATTTTTCGAGCAGCCGCGTCACGACCGACAACCAGTTCGCGACGCTCAACCCGCAGTTCCCGTCGGCGCTAACCTTTAACTACACGCAACCACTGCTGCGCGGCTTCGGCTTCGACCAGAACCGCCGCTTGATCGAGATCGGTAAGAAGAATCTGAGCTTGACCGACGCGCAGTTTCGTCAACGCGCGATTGAGACGATCACCGGCGTGCAGCGCGCCTATTGGGATTTGGTCTTCGCGTTGCGCAACCTACAGATCCAGCGCGACACGGTGCGAGATGCACGCACGCAGCTTGAACATAACAAGCGCCTCGTTGAACAGGGTGTGCTCGCGCCGATTGATGTCGTCGCGGCGGAGGCGCAGGTGTCGGGTTTTGAGCAGAGCGTCTACAGCGCGCTCGATGATGTGGGCCGTGCGGAGAACAATTTGAAGAACCTGATTGCGGAAAACCGCGAGTCGCCGTTGTGGAACGTGGCACTGGTGCCGACCGATGCGGTCGATTTGAAAACTCCGCCGGTCGGGCTGGCAGACGCCATGGAAGGCGCGCTGCGCAGCCGGCCCGAACTTCGGCAGTCGGACGTGGCGCGCGAGATCAACGAGATCGAACAGCGCTTCGCGCGCGAGCAGACGCGGCCACAGGTCGACCTCGTCGGCAGTTACGGGCTGGTGGGTTTGGCCGGCTCGCTCGACTCGGCACGCGCGGTCAATCCATTCACCGCCAGCAACACGCAGTTACGCGAGCGGATCAATCAACTCTCGCAACTGGGCGGCCTGCCACCGCTCGCGGAACCGCCGCTGCAAGTCTTCCCCGATGTGCTGATCGGCGGCTACGGCCAGTCGTTCACGAACCTGGCCGCGAACCGCTTCACCAACTTCCGCGTCGGTGTGCAGGTCAGTCTGCCGTTTAAGAACCGCACCGCCGAAGCGCAACTCGGACGGTCGCTGGTTGAGCGTGACCGTCTGCGCGTGCAGCGCGAACAGTTGGAGCAGTTGATTCAAGTCGATGTTCGCAACGCTTTGCAGTTGATGCTCACCGCCGAATCGCGCCTGCGCGCGGCAGCCACGGCGCGCTCCGCGTCAGAGCAGCAGTACGCCAGCGAGCAGCGCAAGTTCGACGCCGGACAGTCAACGTTCTTCCTGGTCCTTGAGCGGCAGACGGCGCTCGCGACTGCGCGCGGCAACGAACTGCGCGCGCAGACCGAACTCAACAAGGCCGTCGCCGAACTGCAACGCGCCACCGGCAACGCGCTCGAAGCGAACAGCGTTCAAGTGAGCGTGAGGTGAAAGAAAGATGCTGGATGTCAGATGTCAGTGAAGCTCCAAACCTTGGAATCGAACCATCCAAGACTTGGGACGAGTCGCCTTTTGTGTCCCGTTAGGGACAACTCGAAAATAGCCCAGCAATTTATTGCTGGGACGAGGACGCCATACGTCCTCATCAGTCCCGTCAGGGACGGCTGACGATCTGCGGCGGCAGAAGAGTTCAACCGTCCCTCACGGGACTGCGCACAAATATCGCATTCCATACCCAGCAATGAATTGCTGGGCTATTATCAACCGTCCCTGCCGGGACGAAGATGAAACCAATGGCCCAATGATGCGTATTTCGATTGGGTCTCAAAGGCGAGGTCGATAAGTTTCCACCAACCGCTAACTTCTGCCCTTATCCGATTTGAATTTAACTGTGACCCACAGCGGCCAGTGATCGGACATCTCGACTTGCCGCGCGATTCCGCTGGCGCTGGTCTCGAACCCACGCAGCCATAGCCAGTCGAGCTTGAGCTTGATGATGAACGTTCGCCACGTCGCCTGACCATCTTTGAATGGGGTCGCGAAGCCGGCCGCTTCAAAGACGCGCCGCGCCCCCTCGACATCCTTTTGTTTGATCGTGTTGAAGTCGCCGAGCACGACCACGCGCTCGATTCGCGGGTATCGTTCGAGGTCAGTCAGCACGGCGCGCAACTGATCCATCTTCTTCTCCATCGCGACGCGCGTCTCGGCGTGAATCGTGTAGACGCGCACGTCGGTCGCGCCGAGCCGCACGGTCGCACCGAGCGCCACGCGCCGCCGGTGTCCCGGCCCCTCGTGCGGCAGTACGATCCGCTCGACATCCGAGAGCGGGTAGCGACTCAAGATCGCGACGCCCGTTTCATCCTCTGACTGTTCGCTGTTGGCGCGCGGCGGCGCTGCCCAGGCGTAGTGCATGCCGAGCGCGTCGGCCATCACGCGCGCGGTGTTGATGCGGTCAGTGCGTCCCTTGCCGCGGTCGGCCTCTTGCAGCCCGATGACTGCCGCGCCGCCGATCTGTGAATCATCGCGAAGTAACCCGATCAACTCGCGCAACTCATCGCCGCCGCGCCAACGCATATTGTAGGAAACGATTTTGATTTCATCCGGGGTGCCGGCAGGCGCGCCGCCGGGCTTGATGATGCCGCCGCCGGTCTCCAAGAGATTCGTCTTGTCGGGATTCGTCTTGTCGGACGGCATCGCGTCGATAATGGTGCGACGGATTGCGGTCGCCGGCGGCGCGAGAGCGAGTAGCAGACAGCAGCAGCAACCGGCGAGGAAAAATATGTGGCGAAAAGATTTGTGTTGACAGGAAGTTTGTGAACAGGATTTGCGCTGACACCGGGCGAAGCTTCCGGCTGTGCGGTTCTTTATTTTCATGGCGAAGCGTGCGAAGCGTACGGTGCGTCGCCGGCGAGAAAGCGTGCGGCGCGCGGCAAGATGCGGTAATGACAATCGGCGGCGTCGAGCACTTCGCCGTCGGTATTGACCTTAATCACGCGGTCGAAATGCATGGTGATTTCGCGGGCCTGAAAGTAATTCACGCGCGGGTCTTCGAGGTGGTCGCCGCCGGACACGCTCGTCAGCAGCGTGACAAATTCAAGCGTCGGCATCTCCGCGATCAGGCAGACATCGAGCAGCCCGTCGTCGATCACCGCGTGCGGTGCGATTAATCGTCCGCCGCCGACCAGCCGCGAGTTACAGACCGCGAACATCTCGATACTCATCTCGCGCTCGACGATGCGCTCTTGCTCGACGACGCGCAGGCGAGCCGTGACGTGCTCGTAGTCCATCAACACCTGCGCGCCGCCGATCAGGTACGCGAGCTTTCCGGCAACCGTCTTCAACTGCGGGTTGACGGCTGATGACACCTCGGCGATGAAGCCGCCCGCCGAGACGTTGATGAAGTGGCGGTCGTTCAGCATCCCGACATCCACCTGAATCGTGCGCTCTTCGAGCAGCAGGTTGATGGCCTCCGAGACATCTTCGGGCAGCCCCAGCGCGTCGGCGAAGTCGTTGCCGGTGCCGAGCGGGATCAACCCGAAGGTGATCTGCTCTAACCCACCGTCAACGCCTGCGACGCCGTTCAAAACTTCGTTAAGCGTCCCGTCGCCGCCGCCGACGAACAGGTGGTCGTAGCCGTCGCGCACGGCCTGCTCTGCCGCCGCGCCGGCGTCCCCTGCCGCGATTGTCATCACAATGTCCATTTCGCCGTGCGCCGCGCGCAGGCGCTCGTTGATGTTTTGCAGGTAGTCCGGTGCGGCGTCGGTGCCGGAAACCGGGTTGATGATTAATCTTGATTTCATAAGTTGAGCAGTTTTCAGTTTTCAGTTTTCAGAAACTTGCTGCTGACTAATTATCGTCGCTCATGTTGACCATTAGTGCATGCTGAAAACTGAAAACCGAAAACTAAAAACTAACCTCCATCCCATCGCGCGCCTCGATGATTTCACCATCCCAAAGTTTTTTGCCCTCAGCGGCCATGTCGACGCCGTCCCACTCCGGGTAGAGGTGCGTCAGCAATGCCCGGCGCGTCCCAGCGCGGCCCGCGATTTTCAATGCTTCTTCAAGCACGAGATGCGTCTTCACCGGCGACGTGTGCGGGAAGGAACACTCGATTATCAGCAGGTCAACGTCGCGCGCGAAATCAGAGAGCGATTCGACGTAGCCGGTGTCCGAGGTGTAGACGAACGACGCCCCGGTATCGTCGGTCAGGCGAAGGGCGAGACTCTCGCGCGTATGCGGAGTCGAGAATGTCTCCGCGTGCAGGCCGCCGAAGACGTCAAACCTGGTGCGTGGCGCGACCTCACGAATTTCGAGCGGGAAAGGTTGTTTCATGAGTTCGTAGTTGCCGGCGCGATCAAACGTGTGCAGCAGGTCTTGCGTCCCGCGCGGCCCATAAATCACGAGCGGCTTGCGGCGCGATTGCGTCTGCGGGGCGTACTTGGTGCCGAATAGAAAAGGCGCGAGTCCGCCGACATGATCGAGATGAAAATGGCTGATCCAGATCGCGTCGAGTCCGACCCAGTCGACGCCTTCACGGGCCAGCCCGTGCGCCGTCGCCGCGCCCGCGTCCAGCAGCAGCGTCCCCGCGCCGGTGTCGAGCCAAAAAGCGGACTCTGCGCGCTGCGGGTGCGGGACGGACGTACCTGATCCAAGGATAATTAACTTCATCGCGGAACCACTTGACGGGCAGGAGGCTAACAACACATCACGCGCCGCGTCAAATCGGTTGCCGAACAGTCATGTTAATTCAGGAAGGTCGTTGGAGGGTTTTCGTCAGAAGTGAGTGCTGAAAGAATGATTCGTCGAAAACTGCTTCGACAGGATGGACGTGCGGCGGGGCGGCGTTGGCTCCAATGGTTCACGAAAGTAAAACCACCCGTCAGTAGAGAGACTCTGCTGACGGGTGGTTTGTTAGTTGGGAAGTAGAGGGGGCGTTACTCTTTGCCGCGTGCTGCCGCCCGGCGCCTGCGTGCCCCGGCCGCGATGCCGGCCAGTCCCGTGCCGAGCAATATCATCGTCGCCGGTTCAGGGATGACGCGCGAAGAAGCGTTCGGCCTCTGGAACAGCAGGAACGGTTCATTGGAGAGGGGTTGGCTATCACGCAACCCGAACTGAATGGTGAACAGCGGCCCGCCGTTAACCGCCGTCGCGCCGAAGAAGTCGACGAAGTCGCGCGCATCGGTTGCTTCGTCAGAAAAGACGCTCGGGAACAGCGAGGATGTGCGCGGAATGCCGGAGCCTTGCGCGAAACTCAGGCCGTCGTTGTCGTTCGAGGTCGTAAAGCCGGCGGGGACAAACGACGGGTAGGGTGTTACGTCCTCCGCGTCGTTGGGTTGGCCGGCGGGGTCGAGCAGTTCGTTGGCGAGACGGGTCCAGTCCGTGCCGGTGTTGTTGGTAATGCTTTTGACTACGGTGTAGTTGCGTCCAGCGTCGAGGCCGCTGATAAGGAGGACGCCGGGGCCAGCCGCGGTCCAGTTTTCGTTGATAGTGATTGTGCTGGTCGCGTTATTGAACACGACCGAGAATCCGACCGCCGAGATACCTTGATTCGCCGGCGCGTACAGCGTGACGACCGGATCGGCCTGCGCGACGAGCGCGCCGCAGACGGTCAGGGACGCCGCTCCGACCAAGGCAAGAGCGAATCTTTTAATAGTCTGAAACATGAGTGGGTTTTTCTCCGCATTGAGATAGAGGGTTCAAGCTTCGCTCACGTGTGCGAAACTTTATTGAACGAGGGGTAGAAGAAGGTAAACCTTGAAATACCCTCGTAAGGACGGAATGCGCAATGCAATTTCCTTGAACATAAGGACGCAAAACATAATTTTTTTGCATGGGACCATCCGCCCATTTTGTGTGGCACAATTGTGCCGGTAGCACACGCCGCCAGCATGCATGGACGACATTCAATGTGATGCGGGAGGTTGTGAGGGTAAGCTCGGTCACTTACTAAATGGAGAAACCAGGGAATGGTAGAGCGATGGTCGTGTCGCCGAAGACGGATATTTATAACACCTAGAGACACAGAGATTACACAGAGAGCACGGAGAGACGCGCTTTGAAACGTCAAGGCTGTTTGGATGTTCTCTGTGCTGCCTCCTGCTTTCTGTGTCGTGTCAGTGTCCAGAATCTCGTCCGCTCTGATTTAGTCAGCGGCGACTAGAGGGGCAGTTCAGGGGGCGTCTATCAGCCTTGACCCACGCGCACACGTTGCGTTACACCATAGCGAAAGAAATTCGAGCCGGCGTTTGGTGAAGGATCACGAGGGCATGCACGGCATTGTTTCGTTGCTCGATGATGAGCATTACGCCCTGGTCGAAAACATCTGGGTGGAACTGGAGGAAAAGTTCGGCGTGCGCGGCGCGTACGTGACGCCCTTCCCGCATCTCTCTTACCAAGTCGGCGCGGGCTATAACGTCGAGAGGGTCGGCGACATTCTGCAGGAGATGACTCAGGATTTGTTACCCTTCCGAATCAGAACCGCCGGTCTCGGTATCTTCACACTTAACCATCCCGTCCTTTACATCCCCATCGTGCGCAGCCCGGAACTGTCGGCGTTGCACCAGCGGCTGTGGGACGCGGCGGCCAAAGACGCGCTCGGCGTGGTTAGTTATTACCAACCGGAGATGTGGATGCCGCACATCACGCTGGCGCACGGCGACATCGACCGTGACCGGCTCGCGGAGATCGTGCGTGCGCTCAGCAGGTCGGATTTCCACTGGGAGGCGACCATCAGCAACCTCTCTTTGATCTACGATACGGGAGCTAAACAGGGACTATTGTGCCGCTACAATTTCGGCGGCGAGGGCGGTTGTAGGTGAAAGGGTTTGATGGAAGATGAGCATGAGTATCGAAGGAATTGAACTAGACGCGCTGGCCGTTTTTTCGCACCCGGACGACGCGGAGTTGACGGTCGCGGGCACGTTATTGAAGTTGAAGCGGCAGGGCTATCGCACCGGTGTGGTTGACGTGACGCGCGGCGAGATGGGGACGCGCGGAACACTCGAAGGCCGCACCGAAGAAGCACGCGCGGCGGCACGCATCCTCGGACTGGACGTGCGGCTCAACCTCGGACAGCCGGACGGCCACGTGCATGTGACGGAAGAATCAAGGCGCGCGATGGTGCGCGTGATTCGCACACACCGCCCGAAGGTGATCTTCACCGCGCACTGGGACGACCCGCACCC
>Ga0136614_10001826_pt1 | contig 12834 bp, 10 predicted proteins | sample AntDrymUQ2792106_2_FD_106643 | JGI IMG/M metagenome (GOLD analysis project Ga0136614, IMG submission 106643) | Polar desert sand microbial communities from Dry Valleys, Antarctica - metaG UQ279 (21.06) | ecosystem: Environmental > Terrestrial > Soil > Desert | place: Antarctica: Dry Valley...
CCACACGCCCTGCCCGCCCTCCCTGACCTTCTTCGTCAAATACGTCTCCGCATCGGCGCGACCGTGGTACTTGCTCGCAATCTCGCTAAAGCCGGGACCCACGATCTTGGTAGTCAAGCCATGGCATGCCACGCATGCGTTGCGCGTAAGCAGGTCCTTCGGATCGGGCGCGGCCGAAGATGCAGCTGCCGCTGTCACGGCGCCCGGTTTGCCGGCGTCGTAGCGCGCGGTGTCGATGCCGCGCATCGGACCGAGCGGCCGCTTCTGTCCCGCCAGATTGCCATTCTGATTGCGGGCAAATTCGGGCATCTCCGAGGCGATCTTCACTTCGTTAACGCAATCCTTCATGCACAGCGTGCCCTGAGCATCGGGCTTGCCCTTGACGCTACCCAAGCCGTGGGCGGTCGTCAGCCCGTTGCGGTTCGGCATCTGTATAGCGAGCAGCGCTCTTTCATCGAGCTCAAACGTGGCCGGCACGATTTCATTCAGGTGCAGCACATACGCCGTCACCGCGTAGGTCTCGTCCATCGTCAGCGACTGCGGATTGGTCCACGGCATCGCGCGATAGATGTAGTCCCACAGCGTCGTTGCGTAATTGAGCTTGGTACCCAGCGTGCGAATGCCGGCCGCGTCGCGCAGCGCAGCGGCGCGCCCCGTTTTCAAATCTTCCTTGCGCACACCACCGGCTACCGGCATGTAGCGGTTGCTCTCGCCGAACGTTCCGTGACAGCTCGCGCATTGCACGTCGTAGATCTTCTGGCCCTGCGCCACCGTGCCTTTGCCCTTCTTCAATCCGTGACCGTCGGGCCGCACATCGATGTCCCACGCGGCGACTTCCTGCGGCGTCGGCGTTCGCCCGAGTCCGTAGCGCGGCGCTTGCAGCGCGTAAGTGGGAAACGCCGATGCCATCAGCACGAGCGCCAGCGCGCTACGCCAGTTGAACATTCCACACTTCGCCGTCGCGCTGCACGCGCCATGTCTGCATCGCGTTGTTGTGATAGATCGAGCGCACGCCCCGCACTGCGCGTAGTTGATTGATGGTCGGCTGCACATGGCCGGTTTCGTCGACGGCGCGGCTCTGCAGCAGCGCGGGCGCACCGTCCCAGCTCCAATCCAGACGAAAGCGCGTCAGCGCTTTGGCCAGCACTGGCTCCTGCAAGTGCGCAGACTGCCAGTTGCGCCCGCCATCAACTGAGACGTCGACGCGCTTGACCTTGCCGCGGCCGGACCATGCGAGACCGGTGATCTCGTAGTAGCCCCTACCGACCAGTTTCTGCCCACCCGACGGCATCGTGATGACCGATTTGACTTCCTGCACGCCGGAGTACTGCCGATGGGTGCCGTCGGGCAACAGATCGATGTAGTGCAGCGACTCTTCGCGTGTGTTCCACGCTTTGTCGCCGACTTCGAGCCGGCGCAGCCACTTCACGCTCGACACCCCTTGCACGCCCGGCACCAGCAGCCGCAATGGATAGCCGTTTTCGGGGCGCAGCATCTCGCCGTTCTGGCCATAGACGACCATCACATCGTTGAGCGCAAATTCCAACGGGATCGTGCGCGTCAACGCCGAACCGTCGGCGCCCTCGGCCAGCACGAACTTTCCCTTGTTGCGATCAACGCCGGCCTCGCCCAGCAGAGTAGAAAGCAGCACGCCGGTGAATTCAGAGCACGCGAGCATGCCGTGCGTGTACTGCACAGTCGGCACCGCGACGTTGCCCCATTCCATGCCGCCGTTGGCGCCGCACTCGATGAAGTGAATGCGCGAGACCGATGGAAAGCGCATCACGTCGTCCATCGTCAGCATCAGCGGCCGCTTGACTAGGCCGTGAATCATCAGCCGATGCTGCTCCGGGTCAACCGTCGGCATCCCCGAGTGATGCCGCTCGAAATGCACGCCGCTGGGCGTAATGATGCCGAACAGGTTCTGCAGCGGAGTAAAGCTGATGCTCGCCTGCGGCTGCGGCGTCAGTCCGGGACTTTGCCGGCGCTGCACGTTGGCCTCGTACTTCGAAGGCATGCCGTAGCCGGTCGCGACCACTGGGGATCCGAGAGAGCGCGTCCACGGCGGAATCAGAGTGGAACCGCCACCCTGCGCCGATGCTCCTGCGCTGGCGACCAGCGCGCTCGCCGCCATGCCGCTGCGAATAAAGTTGCGACGCTGAAGGCGTAGTTGCGAGACCGGTAAATGATTTTCCGGCGCCGGTATCACACGTCCGGCCTGACTCGCTCTCATGCGCTTTGCATGAATCGTTTAAGCGTGCGATTCGATACCGACGTCACGTCTACCTGGCTCGCCATCTGCACGCAGGCGGTGCGGCACAGCGTAACGACGTTCAGATCAGCGATCGAATAGAAAGTCATCGCGCCGTCGCGCCGGCGTTTTAATACGCCTTTTCCATACATCAGGTTCAAATGCCGCGAGACGTTGGTCTGCGTCGATTCCACGCGCTCGACGATGTCCGAAACGCTCAACTCACCTTCGCAGATCGCATTCAGAATCTTGAGCCGCGTCGGCTCCGATAGCAGGCGGAGGTAGCTTGACACAACTTCAAACAAACGATCGAGCTCGGGATCCATCGACGTCGCAATTCATGCGCATATGCGCACTGACGCATATGATCGCGCCTGTAGCCCGCGCTTGTCAAGGCGTAAGACGGAATCTCTTACGAACGAAGAACGGGGCGCATTCCAGTTTTGGATGGCCAAACGAAGAGAGTGCCCGCGAGAAATACGCTGACACCCGCGCCCTAGAACCCGCGGCTAGTTTTTCTTTTCTTCCGCCGGCGGAACGACTATGACCGTGCTACCCGATTTTCCGGGAGCGCCTTCTGCGCCGGGAGCACCGGGAGCACCAGCGGGACCCTGCGGACCAGGAACCGGAGTAGGCACCGTAATTACCGCCGGACTCGGGGCTGGACTCGGCACGGGCACCGGAACCGGTTGGATCACCGTTTTCTCTGTTTTTTGTTCACAAGCGCTGAGTCCAAGCGTGGCGGCGACGATTGCCGCGGACAGTACCGAATATTTCATTTCGTTTCCCTTTTATCTACTGTGATCTGGCGCGCCCGGCAGGATTCGAACCCACGACCCCTTGGTTCGTAGCCAAGTACTCTATCCAACTGAGCTACGGGCGCAGGGCGCGGAGTTTATCACCCACCTCCGTCGATCAACTCTCAGGATTCACCGACGCGTTCAACGCGACTGCTAAAGCTGCCTGGCCGCTGACGAGATCGACCCACGAAAGCTCGATCCCGTTGCGGCGTCCTTTCTCGGTCAATTTCAAACCTTGCGGCGTCAGTGTCACCGTGTAGGGCTTGCCGTCAATCAATACTTCCCGCTTCAAGCTCTTGTCGAGAACAGTTGTCATGTGACCTCACTTGCCGGCTTGTGCCAGCGACTGTGCGGCGCGCTTGATGGTCTGCCGCGTACGCCGGTAAGTTTCCCACGGATCGCTCCGCTGCTTCTGAATACGGGTCAGCGCATTGGTGATGGTCCACTGGCTCGCGCTCTTCAAAGCCTCCAGCTCGGCCCACGCCAACGGCATCGATACGCCCAAGCCGGGCCGCGACCGTGCCGAAAAGGCGGCCGCGGTGGTGGCTCCGCGGCCGTTCCGCAAATAGTCGATGAAGATCTTGCCGATGCGGTTCTTCGGCCCGCTTTTCGCCACGAAGCGCTGAGAAATCGTGCGCGCCAAATGCACGACGACCGCTTCGGAAAAATCTTTCACCTCGTCCCAGCTCGACACCGCACTGAGCGGAACAACCACATGCAATCCTTTACCGCCGCTCGTCTTGAGAAACGACTTCAGATTGAGCTCATCAAGAAAAGCCTTCGTCAACATCGTTCCTTCTACGACCTGCTGCCACGACACTCCATCGCCCGGATCCAGATCGAACAGCATGCGATCCGGGTTCTCGATCGACTTCACCGTCGCGTTCCAGGTGTGAAACTCGATGACATTCAACTGCGCCGCGTGCACAAGCGCTTGCCGAGTCGCGATCTCGATCATCGGCGGATGCCCCGGCAGAAACGCAGGATCGAGCTCGTTGACGCCAGGGATGCGCAAGGTGTCGACGTGCTTCTGAAAAAACAATTGCCCGCTGATGCCCCTCGGCCCACGCACCAGCGAGGTCGGCCGCCCTTTCAAATGCGGCAGCATCGCGTCGGCAATGCTCTCGTAGTAACGAACCAGATCGAGTTTGGTGAGGCCGGTACTCTCGTCGATCACTCTTTCGCCGTGACTGATCTTGATGCCGGCCGAGGTGACCGCTGTCTTCTTCGATGCGGTACCCAACGGCGTCGACTTCCCTGCCGCGCTTGGGGACATGGTGTTCCTGCTCTTGTTCTTCACGGCTACCTCGGTTGGCGGAACCGGTTCTTCCTTCTTGATCGTGCCGGGCGCCTTATCAGTCCGCAACGCGTGGAAAACCGAATGGCGAATGCGTCCTTCGTTGGTCCATTCGCCGAACGACACCTCAGCCACCAGCTTGGGCTTGACCCAGTGACCTTTGACTCCCGCCGGCAACTGGTCAAACGGCGGCTTCGTTGTGTGCAACGCAGACAACTGAGTTTTCAATTGCGTGAGTGTCCTGTCGTCGAACCCGGTGCCGACGTTGCCCGCATACTTTAATCGTCCATGCGTATCGTGGACTCCCAGTAGAAGCGATCCAAGTCCGGTGCGAGTGCCGCGCGGGTCGGTGTAGCCACCGATCACGAACTCTTGGCGCCGCGTGCACTTAAGCTTGATCCAGGTGTTCGATCGCGTCGATGTATACGGCGCATCCGCACGCTTGCCGATCACGCCTTCGAGCTGCAATCGGCACGCAGCGTCCAGCAACGAGCCGGCGTCGGCGTCGAACTCCTCGCTGAACTGCAGGTAGCCGGACCGGTTCGCGGACATCACCTGCCGCAACAGACTGCGCCGTTCGCGCAATGGGACACCACGCAAATCGTGACCGGCGAAATACGGCAGATCGAACAAGTAGTACTGAATGTCTTGCGTGCTCGACGTGTCGAACGCGTTTTGCAACGACTGAAAATTTGTGCGCCCGTCGCCGGCTGAAATCACGATTTCGCCGTCGAGCCAGCCATCGGGCAAGTCGAGAGCCGCGATTGCTTGCGCGAGATGCTTCAGCTTCGACGTCCAGTTGTGGCCATTGCGAGTCAATAGCCGAATGTCGTCTCCGTCAACGCGAGTAACGATTCGATAGCCGTCGAACTTGATTTCGTAGATCCAGTCGCCCGTTTTCGGCGCGGATGTCGCGAGCGTGGCCAGTTGCGGCGATAACGACAACGGAAGCTTGGCGGCTCGTGCACCGGCGGGAAGGCCGGCAGGCGCTGACCCAAGAGTAGTTTTCGGAGCGGCGCGTTGCTTTGTTCCGGTTTTCTTCGCACTCTTCGCGGAGGGCTGTCCCACGTTGACGCTATCAGGCATCGCCTCGGTAATGTCGAACTCCGCCGCCGGCCGTGCCGTTTCGTCACGTTCCTTGATCAACAACCAGGGCTCCTGTCGTTCCGTGCCGCGGCCGCGCATTCGCACCAGCGTCCAGCGTCCTTGTAGTTTCTCGCCGTGCAGTTCGAACTTCAGCTTGCCTTGCCGATAGCCTTCGCGTGGATCGTCGGTCGGAACCCAGGTGCCTCGATCCCACACGATGACCGATCCGGCGCCATACTGACCCGCCGGAATTACGCCTTCGAATGTGGCGTAGTCGAGCGGGTGATCCTCGACATGCACCGCCATGCGCTTGTCGGCGGGATCGAGGCTCGGCCCTTTAGGAACCGCCCAACTTTTTAGCGTGCCGTCGAGCTCGAGTCGAAAATCGTAATGGAGCCTACGTGCAGCATGTTTTTGAATAACGAAAGTGAGGGCCGCGCCGGAACGCCCGACAGTGCCCTTCGGTTCAGCGGTGATACCGAAGTTGCGCTTGGTCCAATACTTTTGCAGGTTGTCGACCATGGTGCGACGTGAACGCAAGGTACATGCCCAAGAAAAACTCCACGTGGGCAGTTTCAGCGCCGTGTGCGCTCTGCGGATTGCCTGCCGTTGTAACTTTTATTGCTCTGCGTGCTCGGCGATCAAAGACGCCAGCGTCGTCGTCAGGGAGGTCGGGTCAATCGGCTTGACCATGTGGCAGTCAAACCCGGCCTCTCGTGCTAGGCGCCGATCTTCATCCTGGCCCCAGCCAGTGACCGCCACCAAAATTAGGTGCTCCCCCCACGGCTGCGCTCGAATCATGCGCGCTGTGTCGTAACCGTTCAACTTAGGCATGCCGATATCGAGGAGCACGACGTCGGGCCGCAAGGCGGTAGCTTTTTCGAATGCTTCAATACCATCGAAGGCGGTATGCGTCTCGTTCCCCAGTAGTTGCAAAAACGTTGCAAGGGAAGTGGCCGAATCCCGATTGTCGTCAACCACGAGGATGCAGCGCGACAACGTTTCCTGCGAAACCCTGACCGCTGCCTCGGGTGGTGCTTCAATAACTTCTTCGCGCACTGGCAGTCGCACAATGAATTCACACCCTCGACCCACACCCGCGCTGTAGACCTCGACGGTGCCCTCGTGCAGCTCAACCAGGTTCTTCACAACCGTCAGCCCAATTCCCAATCCGGTCTGCGTACGCTCCAGCGACCTATCGACCTGTGTAAACATGTCAAAGATGAGAGGAAGCTGCTCCTCGGCAATCCCAATGCCGCTGTCCTTCACGCGAATAACCGCCTGCTCGGCGACCTGTTCGACCGACAAGTGAATCGATCCGCCACTATCGGTGAACTTGGAGGCATTGTTCAAAAGATTGCTGACCGCCTGAGCGAGCCGGGTCGCGTCGCCTCTTAAGCGGATTGTTGCTGCCGGCAGCGTAACCGTGAGTTTGTGGCTCATGTTTGCGATGTGCGGGGCTGCGGCTTCAACGGCCTGGTGGATCATGGCTGCGAGTTCGATGTTCTCCATTCGAAGTTCGATCTTGCCCCGGCTGATCCGACTGACGTCGAGCAGATCATCGACCAAGCGAACCATGTGGCCGATTTGCCTCTCCATTATTTCGAACGCCGAGTGCAGCAGTTGTCCGTGGCCGCCGCTCATACGCATGATCTGCAAGACGTGCCGAATCGGCGCAAGCGGGTTACGCAGCTCGTGCGCCAGTAACGCCAAGAATTCGTCCTTGCGCCGGCTGACCTCTTTCAACGCCTCATCTGCTTCGCGCCGCTCGGTGACATTCTCGTGGGCTACTACCAATCGCGCCGTCCCAGGCGAGTCGACGCGCTTTACGCGCAGAGCAAACCACCTATGGCCAGCCGGTGAGTGACACGGGTACTCCAAATGAAACTGCTCTTTGCGCCCGTGCAACACATCTCGCAATCCGGCAGCTGCCGTCAGGCCGTCGGTGGATTCGCCGGACGTCGGCTGGCATGCGTCGACATAATTACAGCCGATCCCGTAATTGGCTCCGATAAACCCGTTGTCGTTGGCGAACCGACGCCAGGCCTCATTGACGGCGAGAATGACGCCGTCCTCGTCCAACACCGCGATTTGACTCGATAGCGCGTCGATACAGGAGTGAAGGAGCTCTCGCGGCTCCGCCACCTGCTCCTCCGCAGATTTGGGGTCGCTCAAAGGAACGTCCACGGCGCTCATATGGACTCGCCCGCGTAGCAAATTACGCTCCACCCGGGCTTATCAAGGGTGGCCAACCCTGGGTGGCCACCCTCGGGAGATGACTATTTGCGGCGATCGCGCGGATCCGTTGTCCAAAACTTCTCCATCGAAATGTAAATGAAGGATGCAGACCAGGCGATCAACAGTAGTCCATTTAGCGCTTCAACTCCTGCAAGAAGCCGCACCGGCCCGGACGGAGCCATGTCACCCAATCCGAGCGACGTGTACGTTTCAGCCGAGAAATAAAGACAATCTAGCAAGCCGATTTCGCTCTCGCCAGCGAGGCTCCCCACGTCCATGTACCGAATCAACACGAACAACGTTACTCCATACAAACCCATCTCCGCAGCGTGAGCAAGAAACGCCACGAAGATTGCGACGAGCAACTTCGTGCGGATGGGAATCTTTATTTTCGGAAGGCCGTGGTGTAAGCCACGGAGTACTTCGTAATGAATCAGAGTGGTGAGCGCGATCAGAATCACGCAGGAAACGATCACGACAAACATAGATCGCAGATGATGAAGGAGACGCTACTGGCGGAGACGGACGGATTCGAACCGTCGATGCACGTTTTTGCGCGCATGCTCCCTTAGCAGGGGAGTGCCTTCGACCACTCGGCCACGTCTCCGGGAATTACAGTCTGTGCGAGGACGCGAGTTTAGTCGTTGCGCAAAAGAGCGGCAATGCGCGCTACGCAGTCACCTGCTCCAGCCCAAATGCCTTATGCAACGCGCGCACCGCGAGCTCCATGTACTTGTCTTCTACTACCACCGAAATCTTGATCTCGCTGGTCGAGATCATCTGCATGTTGATGCCCTCTTCGGCCAGTGTGCGAAACATCAAGCTGGCGATGCCGACGTGCGAGCGCATGCCGATGCCGACGATCGAAACCTTGGCGATTTTCGGATCGCCGACGATTTCCTTGGCGCCGATGTGGTCCTTGACCTTGCTTTCCAGCACCTCGATCGCCTTGGCGTACTCGTTCCGGTGCACGGTGAATGAAAAGTCGGTGGTGCCGTCGACGCTGATGTTCTGCACGATCATGTCGACATCGACATTCGCGTCCGCGATCGGGCCGAGGATCTGATAGGCGATGCCGGGTCGATCCGGCACACGCGTCAGCGTGATCTTTGCTTCGTCGCGCTGGAAGGCGACGCCTGAGATAACGGCTTTTTCCATCTTGATATTGTCCTCAAACGTGATTAGCGTGCCCGATGCGGCTTCCTCCTCGAGCGGCGTGCCGGCATCGCTCAAGCTGGATAGCACCCTCAGCGGCACTTTGTATTTGCCGGCGAACTCGACCGATCGGAGTTGAAGCACTTTCGACCCGAGACTCGCCATCTCGAGCATTTCCTCAAATGTGATCTTGTGCAGCCGCTGCGCTTCGGGAACGATGCGCGGATCGGTCGTGTAGACACCGTCAACGTCGGTGTAGATCAAGCACTCTTTGGCCTTCAGAGCGGCGGCAAGCGCCACCGCCGACGTATCCGAGCCGCCGCGGCCGAGCGTGGTGATGTTGCCGTGCTCGTCCGCACCCTGGAAGCCGGCGACCACGACGATCGTTCCGCTCTCCAGATCGGCGCGAATCTTTTTTTCGTCGATGCTCAGGATGCGCGCTTTGTTGAACGCGCTGTCCGTGAGCACGTGCACTTGCGGGCCGGTGTAGCTCTTGGCTTTCAGGCCGCGCTCGATCAACGCCATGGCGAGCAAGCCGACGGTGACCTGTTCGCCGGTCGAGGCCACCACGTCGAGCTCGCGCGCGTCGGGATTGCGCTGAACTTTCTTAGCCAGGTCGATCAGGCGGTTGGTTTCTCCGCTCATCGCAGAGACGACGACAACCAGTTGATGGCCGGCGCGGTGCCACTTTTCGAGCCGGCGCGCGACGTTGACGATCCGTTCGACCGAGCCGACCGACGTGCCGCCGTACTTGTGAACGATGAGCGCCATTGTTGCTGTTCTTATCCCGGCCGAAGCAAACTGCAGCGCGCGATTATAGGGAGCGTGTCCGTATTACTTGCGATCGATCAACGAAGCATCGGGCTCCCAATCGATGACGACGCGCTCGCCGTGCCGGTCTGTGAAGCGCACGTCGGCACCGAGGCCGGCAACAAAAATGAGCTCGTCTTCGCGCCAGATCAACGGCAGTCGGCCGCGCTCGAACTCCGCAATACCGGCGTCCTGGAACAGCCGCTTCAGCGTTCTTGACGGGCGCGCGGCATGCGGCTTGAAGCGCTCGCCACCGCCGCGCGGACGAACTTCGAGCGGCTGGGCCCGCAGCCACTCAGGATCGAATCCTTCGCCACCGCTCGCTACAAACTTCAGCACCCCGCCCCAGCTTGCCACCGGGATCTCGTATTCGCCCTGCCATTGCAGCGTGTGCGCATCGCGGTCCGAATCGTCCGCGAGTTTCAGTAACAACAAGCCTCGATAGCGGCGCACTTCACGGTCACCCAGGCGGACCAGCATGCGCGCATCACTGCGTGCGTTGCGCGCCTGTTCGAGCACTTCGAGCAGGCGCGCGCGGCTCGGCGCTTCGAGTCCGGCGTCGGCCAGCCAGCGGCGCAATACGCCCGTCTGCCGCGACGGCGGCAGCAACGCGAGCCGGTCGAGCCACAGCATGCCGTCGGGCGCGCCGCCTGTGCACGCCGCGAGGTCGCTCGCGGCCACCGAGCGGATCGCTTCGGCTGACTCTGCCACCAGATCGATCGAACGTGCCGCTGCGACCCTGAAGCCGGGGCGAAGCGCGTCGATGCGCGGCAGCACGTCGCTGCGGACCGCATTACGCAACAACGCCGTGTCGTCGTTGCTGTCATCGTCGACGTAGCGAACCTGGCGCAGTTCGACATAGCGCTCGATCTCTGCGCGACCGACGTCTATCAAAGGCCGCAACAACTGCAGATCGACGTCAAACACCCGCGCGGGAGGGAACGCAGCCAACCCGTCGAGCCCGGCGCCGCGCATCCATTGCAACAAGAATGTTTCGAGACGATCGTCGCGATGATGCGCCGTCAGCACCCGCCGCACGCCGGCTTCACGCGCTGCCTCGGCCAGCGCGGCGTAGCGAACGTCGCGCGCCGCCGCTTCGATCCCGCGGCCGCGGCGCTTGACCTCCACCCGCCGCACCATCAGGGGCACGTTGCGTTGCGCACACTCGGCCTCGCAATGGGCAAGCCACCGATCGGCGTTGCGGCTCAGGCCGTGATGCACATGGATCGCGATCACGCTGCGAATGCCGGTTCCGCGCGTGGCCGTCAGGCGTGCCAGCAGATCGAGCAGCGCCATCGAGTCGCGCCCGCCGCTCAGCGCCAGCGCGACTGCTTCGTTGGGCGCACGACGCGCAGTGTTCGACTGCCGCTTCAGCGGTGCGGCCGCTTGCGCGGCCGTGTCGAGCGACTTGGTCGCCGCGCGCGTGATCGCAACGCGCACGATATCGAGCAGCTGCTGCTCGAGAGGATCAGGTTTCTTCGGCCGTGTTCTTGAACTTGCCATACGCCAACAGCCGCGCGTGACGGGCCGCCAGCAGGTCCTTGGTCTTGAGTCCCTGAAACTGGCGCAAGCTGTCGGCCAGTGCCCGCTTCAGCATCACCGCCATCTGCTTCGGATCGCGGTGGGCCCCGCCGAGCGGCTCGGCGATGATCTTGTCGATCACACCGAGCGCTTTCAGCCGATGCGCGGTGAGCCCGAGCGCTTCGGCCGCTTCCGGCGCCATATCCGCACTCTTCCACAGAATCGACGCACATCCTTCGGGCGAGATGACCGAATAGGTCGCGTACTGCAGCATCAACACGGTGTCTGCGACGGCGATCGCGAGCGCCCCGCCCGAGCCGCCTTCACCGATGATCGTCGTGATGATCGGCACCTTCAGCTGCGACATCTCGTACAGGTTGTGCCCGATCGCCTCCGACTGACCGCGCTCCTCGGCGTCGATGCCCGGATACGCGCCCGGCGTATCGACGAAGGTGAACAACGGCAGGCCGAATTTTTCGGCGAGCTTCATCAAGCGCAGCGCCTTGCGATAGCCCTCGGGCTTGCTCATGCCGAAGTTGCGCAGCGCGCGCTCCTTGGTGTCGCGCCCCTTCTGATGCCCGAGCAGCATCACCGGCTGGCCGTTGAAGCGCGCGATGCCGCCGATGATCGACAAATCGTCCGAGAACGAACGGTCGCCGTGCAGCTCGTGGAAGTCGGTAAAGATGTCGTTGACGTAGTCGAGCGTGTAAGGGCGCTGCGGATGGCGCGCCAGTTGCGAAACCTGCCACGGTGACAGCCGCGCGTAGGTTTCCTTCAGCAGCCCCTGGCTCTTCTTCTGCAGCTGGTCGATCTCTTCGGAGATATCCACCGCCGAGTCGTCCTGCACAAAGCGGAGCTCGTCGATCTTCGCCTCGAGCTCGGCGATCGGCTGTTCGAAATCCAGAAAAGTCGTCTTGGCCATCGTTAATAAGTCACCGGAATCGGATCAAGACTACGCCATAGATACCACGTGGCCACTGTGCGCCAAGGCACCCAGCCTTCGGCGATCTGCATCACTTGCTCCCGCCCCGCGCGCCCGAGCACGGGTGCGCCGTCAAGATAATGGAGACTGACCGCCTTCAGCAAGCCCAGGTCGTCGAGCGGCAGCACATTGGGCCGCAGCAGGTTGAACATCAGGAACATCTCGGCGGTCCAGCGGCCGATGCCACGGATATCGACCAGCTCGGCGATGATGTCCTCATCGTCCTCCTCACCGAAACGCGACGGATCCACTTTACCGCTGACGAAATGCGCTGCAAGGTCTCGGATGTACTCGACCTTGCGGTCCGAGAGTCCGCAACGACGCAAGGTCGTCGCGCGCCGCCGCAGAATGCCTTTCGGCGTGGTCTCACCACACGCGGCGCAAAAGCGCAGCCAGATGGCGGCGGCAGCCTTCACCGAAATCTGCTGCCCGACGATCGATCGCGCCAACGTGACGAACGCGTCGCCGCGCGATTCCATTCTGACGCGGGGATATGCAGCGATGATTCCACCCAGCGTCGCGTCCTTCGCAGCCAGTGCGCGCTTCGCCCTGGACCAGTACACAGGCGAAACGCCTGGTATGCGCGCCGCTAATGGAGCCGATGCGGGCGCGCCTACCGTCGTCGCCACGTGGTTCCAGTCGGACCGTCTTCGAGCACGATGCCTTTGTCCAACAACGCTTTGCGCACGCGATC
>Ga0136614_10001827_pt1 | contig 12833 bp, 12 predicted proteins | sample AntDrymUQ2792106_2_FD_106643 | JGI IMG/M metagenome (GOLD analysis project Ga0136614, IMG submission 106643) | Polar desert sand microbial communities from Dry Valleys, Antarctica - metaG UQ279 (21.06) | ecosystem: Environmental > Terrestrial > Soil > Desert | place: Antarctica: Dry Valley...
CGTGGCGCTGGGCGTGCCGCGTCGCGGCCGCCCGCGCCCGGTCTCGCGCCGGGGACGGCCCCGACCGGGCGCCGCGCTGTTCAACCGGTCCGGCGGCGAGCGCGGACGGGCCAGCGGCGCTCTGGACGGCGGTTGGGCGCTGTGCACCTGGACCGGCGAGCGGTGTGCCGTTCAACGGCTGTACAGACTGGACGGCGCCAGGGTTGTACAGCGGCGATTGAACGTCTGACGGCTGTGGCGGTTCGGCCCGGTCGTCCCCGGCTGGTGCGCTGTCGGTGGCGAGCAGGTAGAGCAGGTGGGCGACGATCGCGGCGGCGACCGCGGGCCAGGCGCCGACGCCGAACCGCAGCAGCGGCGACGCGTCGACTGCGGATCTCGACGCCAGGAACGCGGCCTGCGCCAGCCCGGACAGCCCCGCGGCCAGCACCACGACTGCCCATGCGTAGCGGGCTGCGGAGCCGGTGAGCCGGGCAGTGGCGGCGTAGGCGACCAGCGCGAGCCCGTCCGTGATCAAGGGGTAGAGCCAGGCGATCCCGGCGGGGACGCGGGCGGTGTGGGCGACCTCGTAGAGGCCGTGCGCGGTCGCGACCGCCGCGCCCACCGCGACGGCGAGGCCGGGCAGCCAGATCCCCCAGCGCAGCGCCCGGGACCGAGCGTCGGTCATCGGATCGGCGCCCCGTTCCGGGTCGGCGGGGCGGCCGGCTCGGGTGCGGGGTCGTCGCGGGCGGTGGCCCACCAGTGCGCGATCCGCTCCACCGTGTCGAGCCCCGGCACGGCGACGGCGCCGGTTGGGGCCTGGTCCCAACCGGGTCGGGTCTGGTGTCGCTCGATCGAGCACGAGCCGGCGCTGCCACGGATGCGGCGCACGACACCGGGCCGGGAGCGTTCGTGCCAATCGCCAGCCAGCGCCACCGATGCGGCCGGGCCCTGGTAGGCGGCACACCAGGCGTGCATCAGCCACCCGAGTTCCTCGACGACGTCGGGGTGGTAGAGCCAGCACTCCGGCAGCGCCATCGCGCCGTCGGGGTAGCGGAGGAAGATCGCGTGCAGCCACGCGGTCAGCTCGCCGAGCAGCCGCCGCGCGCTGAACTCCTCGTCGGGCAACATCAGCCACGACGGCGCCGGAGTCGCGGCAGGACGGGCCGACAGCATCGCCACGACGTTGGTCACCTGCGCGAGCAGCCCGGCCAACTCGTCCACCCGGTCCCCGACCCGCAGCAGCGGGTCGACGGCGCGCCGCAGTGCCTCGACCTCGCGCGCGAGTCCGGCCACCGAGCGGGCGACCTCCGAGCCGTCGTCCTCGTTGCCGGTGGGGTCTGCCGGTCGGCTCATCGGGACCACCCCGAATCACCGGCGTCGCCGTACGAGGGGTCGATGAAGCCGTGCATCTCGGCGTCGCGTTCCGCGGTGGGCGCGTCGTCGTGCCAGCGGGCGAGCTGCTTGCGCCGGGCATCCAGCTCCAAGCCGTCGACGACCGCGCACCACCGCACCGGGCCGACCGGTCGCTCGCATTCCCGCAGCCTCCGCGGTCCGGCGTCGTCCACGCTGATCTGCTCGCGCAGCGCCGCGGCCCGCGCAGCCAGCTCGGTTGGGTCGACCCCGCGGGCCGGCTGCTCCCATGGCGGGAGGGCGTCCGGGTGCGGCAGGTCCAGCCGCGCGGACCCGCCCGGGTGCAACCACTGCGAGTCGTCGGCGTCGAACACGACCTCGTCCGGGCCATCGGTCCGGTTGAGATGGGCGCGGTGGCGGTGCAGCTCCCGGTCAGGCGCAGGGCCGGCGTCGGAGTCGACGATCCGGGCGAGCAGCGCGTCCTTCTCGGCGAGGAACCCGGCCCGCTCGACCGGGTCAGCGTCGCGGCCCTGCGCGGACAGCTCCCGTAGGCGGCGGGTCAGCGCGGCGATCTCGGCGATTGTGGGCCGGTCATCGCGATTGCGGTCGATGGACGGGTTCATCGGGCACCTCCAGGTGTGGCGGCCGCGCGGCGTGGCCGGGTGTACGAGCGGGATCGGTCGGGTCGGTCACGGGTTCCACCACGCCTGCCCGAGCGGCACGTCCGGCCGCCCGGTCCCCGTATCGGTTGCGGGGCCGGGTCGCTGCCTTCGGGCGTCGTCGTTGGTGTGCGCGGGCCCGGCCGCGACGGGCAGCGGGATCTCGACGGTGGGCGGGTCCAGGTCGACCAGCACCTCCCGCGGGACCGGACGCAGCCCAGCGACGAGGCGACGACCGCGGGCGTGCAGGGCGCGAGCCCATCGACCGGCGGCGGCCCCAGCGCGGGTGCCCGTCGCCCTCGTCCACCGCCGGCACGTTGCGGCGCAGGCACGGACCGGGCGGGTGGCCCACACCCACCGTCGGCGGCCGGTGGCGGCCCAGCGAGCGAGCCGGGCGGCCAGCTCCGGGTGCGCCACGGCGAATGCGTGAGCGCGGACGTCCCGGCGCTGCCACGCCATCCGGGCCCGCCCGAGTACGGGGTTGATCCCGCGGCGGAACACCAGCACCCGGCCCTCGGGCAGGTTCGCGATCTGCGCCGGTGCCATCACCGGCACGCTGCGCACGGTCCGCGAGCGACCGCGGCCGTGCGGGTCGGTGGTCCAGATCGGCTCGTCGCGGTCCCCGCCGAGGGTGGACCAGAACATCAGGTCGTCCCGGTCCCCGGTGCCTCCGAAGACGACCTTGGCGGCGGCGTTGGTCATGATCTGCCCGGTCTTCGCCGGCCCGTAGCGGTCGATCATCTGCTGTCGCGACTGGAAGACCGCGATGATCGTGACGTTCCGGCCGCCCATGTCCGCCGTCCACGATTCGAGCGGGACCGGGCAGATCAGAAAAGCCTCATCGAGGTAGAGCCCGAGTGGCGGGTCGAGCCGCCCGCCCGGGCGGCCGGTGGCGATCCGGCGTGCCTGCCGGGCGATGTGGCCCGTGAGCGCGCACATCAGCGGCGCCACCTGGGCTTCCTCGGCACCGAGTAGGAACACCGTTGCTCGTTGGGCGATGAGCTGCTCGACGTCGAACCCGTGGCCGGGCGCCGCGGCCTCGACCGCGGCCCTGTTATTGAGCCACCCCAGCGCGAGCGTCATCGTCGTGGTGATCGAGGTCTGGGTCTTGTCGTTGGTTCCGAGGAACTGCGTCGCGTCCTGCGCGAACGCGGGCATCGGCGAGCGCTGCAACAGCGCGGTCACTTCCCGCTTGGCCTTCTCGGGGTCGGAGATCCATCCCGAGACGTCGCCCATCGTCCGGCCGCCCAGCGCGGCCGCGTGCATCAGCAGCGCGAGGACGCGGCGGGCCTGGGCGTCCCAGAACTCCCGATCCCCCGACCCGGACTTGGAGACCGCGCCGATCATGTCCGTCGCGCGTTCCACCGCCGTCTCCGGATCGGCGCAGCCGGTCAGCGGGTCGAAGGTCACCGTTGAGGGGATTCCGCCCAGCCCTACGGCGTTGAACACCCACACCGGGCCCTTCCGCGCCCGCAGCGGCCCGCACAGCGTCAGCAGGTCCGTCCGCGTTGAGGTGACCAGGACGGCACCGGGGGCGTCGATGATCCGCCCGGCCAGCCACCCGGTCTTGCCGGTGCGGGGGCCGCCGAAGACGAGGGTGACGTCCTCGATCGACGCCCACACCGTCTGCACGCCGGTGCGGCACAGCTCGATCCCGTACTCGACCACCGGGACCCCTATCAGCGCCCACCGACCGAGACCGGCCAGCGCGGGGCGGACCTTGCGGACCTTGCCGCGCAGCGCGCGCCCCGACACCCGCCGGGCGATCGCCGACGACGATGCCGTTCCAGCGCTGCGACGGGTGCGCCCGGTCCACCGGGTGATCAGCGCCGCCGAGCGGGACAGGTGATGCCACCCCACCCCGACCGCCAGCACCACGGCGATCACGTAGGCCCACCACGGGAGTTGACGCAGCAGCGTCAACGCGGGCAGCACCGCGAACGCGGCACACCCGACCGCGGCCAGGTACGCACCGCGCCGCCAGAACAGCACCGCGGCGACAACTGCGACGACGAGCAACAGGAAGACGTTCATGGCGTCACGTCCGTGTGCGTCTCGACGCCGATCCGCCCGATCAGCGACCAGAAGTGATTCAGCTCCAACGTCACCGCGCCGACCTTCAAGCTGAGGAGGTTCAGCACCTCCGCGGCCTGTGTCAGCAGCTCGCGCGGGTCGACATCGCGCTCGTCGTCGTAGACGGCCTGGCCGTCCGGCAGGCTGTCCGCGTAGCCGGCGACCTGCACGCTCACCAACCGCGTCAGCGACGAGATCGGCCCCAACGTCGCGACCAGCTCCCGCGTCAGCCCGTAGAAGTCCTGGTGGGCCGCTGTCGCGGCCTGCTGGTGGGCATCCAGCGCGGCTCGCCACGCCTCCGCGCCCGCCCCGGCCCGACGCACCGCCAGTGACCCGTCGACCAGCTCGTGCCGCTCGTCGTTCTCGAAACCGCTGCTCGTGCTGCTCATCTGCCCTCATGTCCTTCCGCTGACTGAGTCCCTGACATGGCGAGGGGAGCCCGGCGCTCGGCACCGCTCCCCTGCGCGTCCGTGCACGTGCTGGCCGTGCGAGCGACGCGGACCTGGGCGGCCCACCGGGCGGCGGTGGGCTCGCTCACCCCGAACTCCCGCGCCACCGCCCGCGGCGTCGTCCCCGCGCGGATCGCGGCCCGGCCCGCGGCGGCCACCTCGCCGGCGGTGCCGCCCACCGGCCGCTCCGGGACCCGGCAGGTCAGGCGGCGGCTCTGGCGACGGGCTCGCTCGTCGCGGCGCTGCTGCTCGGTCATCGCGCCCGCCACGCCATATGGCAGGGCGTCCAGCGCCCACGTCAGACATTCAGGCTGTACCTGGCACCCGGCGCACACCGCCATCGCTACGGCCACCTGCGCCTCGTACTCCCTGCCTGCGGCCGCCGAGGGAAAGAACCGCTCGGGATCTCCACCCAGGCAGGCAGCCCGGTCCCGCCATCGACCGTCCGGCGTGCGCAACGTCGGTTCATGCATGATCGTCATTGCCCGCTCCCTGATCGTGAGAAGTGGTGGGCCGGTCAAGCCCGCCTCACCAGGTGGCGGCCCGGCGCGGTCGGCGCGGTCGGCGCGGTCGGCGAGGCTCGCGGTTGCGCGCCCGCAAAGCCGTGCACTGCCGGGCCTCATGCCGCACCCGCCGCGTCTGCGGTGTGCTCGTCCGCGTCGATCTCGTCCGCGGTGATCGGGTCCGTGCTGCACTCGACGGCGTCGCCTCGCGACTGGTCGACCTCGGCGAGCCCGTCCCCGGAGACGTCGTGCAGGGCGTCGACAGCCGCGCGAGCCCGGTCCATCGGTTCGGGCGCGACATCGTCGACCGCCGGGGAAGGCATGTCGTGGAGGTCATCCAGCGCGCCGACCGCGGCCTGTGCCCGGACCAACGGATCGCCGTCGACCGGCGCGTCCTCACCCCCGCGGACGACGGCCGCCTCCCGGTCTGCGCGCCGGGCCTTCTCCGCCTCCCAGGCGCGCCTGCCCCGCTCCGTGGACGTCAGGTTCAACGCCTGCGGGTTCGTCGATCGAGCCCCGCACAGCTCGCGCATCTGCGCCATCGCCCGGACCTGCGCCGCGCGCACGCCTGTCGGGGTGATCCCCAGCTCGGCGGCCACGTCCGCGGTGCTGCGCTCGGCCAGCACACTGGCCCGCATCACCTCGGCCTGGCGCGGCGACAGCTGCGCGAGCAACGCCTCCACCCGCTCCCGTGCATGCGCGACCTCGTCCCGCCGCTCGGCCTGCTCGGCGGGGCCCGGGTCGTCGGCCGCCACCCATGCCGCTTCGCCCGTCGGCGTCGGCCGGCGCGCGAAGTCCTTGTAGCTGTTGAACACCTCGTACCGGGCCGTCGCCGCCGCGTAGCCCCAGACCGACTCGATCTCTCGGTCGCTCTCCAGCGCCCGCCACACGCCAAGCAGCGCGCGCTGTGCGGCGTCGTCGCCGTCGACCTCGCCCAACCGGCCCCGGCAGATCGCCCGCACCATCGGCTCGACCTCGCGCAACCGCGCCGCCGTGTCCGGGCCCGCGTCGCGCGCAGCGATCAGTACGTCCCGCTGCCCTACCATCGGGACCTCTCCTGTCCTGTCCTGGACTCCGAGAGATCGGCCCGGCGGCTGTGTCCCGCCAAGAACCCGTCACCGGGCCGACCCACACTTGATCTGCGCCTCCGTCGCACCGGACCTCGCCGAAACGGCAGGCGTTGACACCGCCACGTCAATCGACGCCGGACGCCCGTGCGGGCCGTCATCCCTCGGCCTCGCCGTCGGTCAGCGGCTGCGACGCCTCGCTGATGGACGACAGGAAGTCCGAGACCATCCCGGGCAGACCCGCCCCGGCCGGCGTGCCGACGAACAGCACCAGCCCGATCAGCGCGAACGCGACCGCGCCACCGGGCACCCGCGCCTTCGCGCAGATCACCGCGCCGACTACGGCGAAGAAGATCAGGACCCCGACGTTCATGACCCGCCGTCCTCTCGGCGAGTGACGACGAACGACGCGGCGTCGACGACGCTCCCCGCGTCGACTGCACCGTCGATCAGGGCGTCGAGCACGCGGGCGGGGACGATGACGCGGCCGCGTACCCGCACGGCCGGGAACTCGCCGGCGTTGATAGCGCGGTAGAGCGTCACCGAGGAGATTCCCGACATCTCCGCCACCTCGGCGACGCTGTAGAAGCGCCGCGGAGCTGGCGGACGCGCAGGAAGGACCTGGCTGAGCGTGCGTCGTGTGGGAGGGCTGTGGGTCGGCGTAGCTGGTACGGGCGCCGAGGAGATGTCTGATGAAGTCATGGATCAAAGGTCACGGCGACCAGGACGACCGGACCACGACCGCGGAGCGACCTGAGTCGGACATCCCTGCGCCCGGGATCACCGATCAGGAACGTCGGGAATGCGCACGACTTTCCTCAACCGGCCCAGTTCTGTCAGTGGCCATGCGTACGCTCCCGATTACGAGCGAGCGATCGGAGGGCCAGGTGCCGAACGACCATCAGGCGCCATCCCGGGCGCCGCGCACGCTGCTCGAAAAGCTGATCAGGGAGCGCGAAGCGACCTACGAGGAGCAGGCGCACGCGTTCGAGACCCTCGCTCGTGAGCTGAAGGAACCGGCGACCATGAGCATTCGCCACCTGCAGCGGCTCGCCGCCGGCCAGCGGACCGCGACCCACGCGACGCCGAGCACGCGGCGGGTGATGCGGCAGCTGTACGGACATGGGCTCGACGAGCTGCTCGCGCCGCTGACCGCCGCGGCAGTACCGACGGTGGCGGCGGTCGCGACCCGACTCGACCTCGACGCCCTTCGCACCCCCGACGACAGCACGGCGGCACTCGGCCAGCTGACGTCCGAGCTGCTGTCGGACCCGCTGGCGCCGGCCAACCTCGGCGTCACGCCGGAGGCGTGGCAGGCCGTGGTCGTCCAGTGGATGCTGGAGCCGGAGTCCCGTGCTCAGGGCGGAACGTCAGGAGCGAGCGTCTCGGCGGCGGACGTCGAGGTGATCCGCAGTGCGACGCGTATGCTCGCCACGTGGGACTACCAGTACGGCGGCGGGCACTCCCGCATGCTTGTCGGGCAGTGCCTCGCGACTGAGGCCCTGCCGCTGGTGCGGCGCACGTCGCCGTGCTCGGCGGTCGGCCGTGACTACCTCACCGCCGTCGCCGCGCTCACCCGCCTGGCCGGCTGGACGGCGTACGACATCGGCAGCCACGGGAGCGCGCAACGGCTGCTCACCGTCGCCCTTAACCTCGCCCAGGCAGCGGGCGATCGCGCGCTCGGCGGCCGCATCCTCGCCGGCATGAGCCACCAGGCCAACTTCCTCGGCCAGTCCCAGCGGGCCGTCGAGCTGGCTCGTGCAGCGCGCGAGGGCGCCCGCGGGCAGGCCACCCCCACGGCCCTGGCGCTGTTCCACGCGATGGAGGCTCGGGCGCTGGCGTCGGCCGGCGACGAGACCGCGTGCGCCGCCGCGCTCTGTGCGGCGGAGACGGCGCTGCTCGGCGGCAACCCGGAGAACGATCCCGAGTGGGTGCGCTTCTTCGACGTCGCGGAGCTGCACGCCGAGTTCGCCCACTGCTTCCGCGATCTCGGCCGGCCGCAGCTCGCGGCGGAGCACGCGCAACGGTCGATCGACACGTCGGAGAGCGTCTACGTCCGGAGCCTGTCGTTCTGCCGGACCGTGCTTGCTACCGCGCACGTTCAACGCGGCGAGCTGGACGAGGGCCTGCACGTCGCGCGTGGCGTCGTCGACACAGCTGCGCAGCTGCGGTCCCAGCGGGTGCTGACCTACCTCGACGAGTTCCGCGGTCGGCTCGACTCGTTCGGCGACGCCTCCGCGTTGCGCGAGTTTGACCTGTACGTCGCGGAGCGGTTGCCGATGCTAGAGCTGCCGCCAGCGGCGGGGAAGCTCGTCGTTGCGTAGGTCCGCGAGCCGGCGGGCGATCTCGTCATCGACGACGGCTGACTCGCCGGCCCGCTGCATCAGCCACGTGACCATGTTGAGCTCGCGGATCGCGCGCATGGTCGAGAATCCGCTCCAGGTCAAGGGATCCCACCCGTAGCGGTCGACGCAGCGCCGATACTCGGACTCGCCCATCCACCCGAACACCGCGTACGCCGCGGCGAACACGGATGCGTCCCACTCGCGCGGGCCCCAGGCAAACGCTTCGAGGTCGATCAGCACGACAGTCCCGTCCTCGCGCCGCATGAGGTTCCCGAGGTGGGCATCACCGTGGATCGGTCCGTCCTCCAGCTCGAAGGACAGCGACCCGTAGGCAGCCCGCAGGTCGGCATGCCGGCCGGCGAGGAACTCGCGGTCGGACTCCGCCACGCTGGAGCCAGCAGCCGTCAGCCGCCCCAGGACACGCGGCATGGGGTCGAAGGCGGGCAACGATGCGGTGGTCGGCGGAGGCAGGTCGTGGAGTCGGTGTAGGACGGATGCGAGATCCTCGAAGGCCGGCTTCTCCGGTGACTCCACGATCAGGTCCCACCACGTGATGACGCGCCCGCCAATCACCAGGAGCTGGTCAGGGCCGTCGCACACCCGGACAGCCGGAAAGTCGCTACTGGCGAGCCACGCAGCGACTGCGACCTCCCGGCGCGGAACGTCGGCGTGCCGCGCTATGCGGGCGATTACCCGGTGGTGTACCAGGCGGTAGACCGCGTTCTCACCGTGCCGAAGCAGCACGGCGCCCGTGCAATCCATGTCGGCATCGCGGCACGCCAACATCAAGATTGAGCGCGTAGCGCTCGGAGTAAAGAGGCCAGCGAGACGGTCCTCCGGCGCATGCCGCATGACGAACGATTAACTCGCCTCGGCAATAGCGGGCATATAGCGGGTCAACCCTGCCCGTACCGCACTTCGCAGTCTTGCGCGGTCGTCACTTTCATCGTCCACTGATCGAATCACGAACGCCGTGTATGCCTGACTTGTCATTCCAGCGGCCCTTGCGGCGTCAGAAAGCAGCGCCTTTCCGGGCATTAGCTTCAGCGCCTCATCTGTGTCTGTTGAAGCTGCATTGACGACAGACTCAAGGCGTGCCCTCTCCGCGGCGAGTAGAGCAGTCGGTGAGAACTCCCAGGTCTCCATCGTGAAAGCGGAGGGGAGGCGAGCGGCGATGTCATCGAGCGATTCGCCCTGTGACTTTATAGACGCGACCACACCGATCACGAGACGCTCTACTCGCCGCTTCCAACGTTCAAGGATTACCCGATGGCGGTCGGACTCAGTGAACGCCGCTACCACTTCCTGGGCGTAACTCTCTTCAGTCGTAGGGCGCCCCATGAATTCCGCCACTGCGGCGCTCACCGGTGGCGACGCAAGCAAGCTCTCAACCTCGTGAAGACCAATCGCCTCAACGCCAGTCGGCAGGCTGTTCAGGAACTCGTCCGGATGGAAATCACGATCGATTATGCCGAACACTTCAAGATTCGACACCAAATTACTCTGGCGCAGAGCACTGACACATCGCATCACCATTTCAGCTGAGCCCACCGGCCGAACAACGGTTTTGGAGTCATCAAACCAGGCCGAGTACAGATCGCGGTCATAAGACTGCTCATCACCCTCGCAGAAGACAATGCGGCGCGCGTAGAAGGACAGTGATGCCGTACCAAGTATGAGGGCGGCCACGTCGTCGGGAAGGCCGCCCTTTACATCGAGCAGGGTCAGCCCGTCGGCAGGACTAGCAAGTAGGACATGAGCACCTCGTCTAGACGTGGCAAAGTGCATATCATGCGTGACGTATATTAACCTGAGATCAGGTCGTGCCGCTTCGATGGTGTCCCAGAATTCGACAGCAAGAAGCGAGTGGAAATGAGTTTCGGGCTCGTCGACGAGGAGCACAGCACCTTGCTCAGAGTTGAGAGCGCGTCCCGCAAGATATAGCGCGGCCTTCTCTCCGTCACTCATTTGCCAAGCCGAGTATTCGGTAGGTAATCCATCGGCGTTGATCGTACTCGTCACTAGCGGTGAGTAGTCTTGGAATCGCACCTGCCGACCAGGAAAGAAGTCCGACCAGATCTTCTGAATTTGCTCCAAAGTAGTAAGTGGAGGCAGCTCTACGTCAGACCTCATCCGCTTCTGTCGAAGGAACTCAAGCGAACTGTTCGACGCTTCGGCAAGCAGAGATGTCAACAAGAAGTCAAAGTCACTGCTTAGCTCGTAGGGCTGGTTCCGCGCCTGATCACGTTGACTGACAAAGTTCGCTTTGGCCTGCTGAAGCGCCATAGCCTGGAGCTGCTGGCTGATGCGAACGTTTCGTAGTGCGTTGATGACTTCAATCGGAGGACCATCTGCGATGAGCGTCCGCGATAGACGGGTTTTCCCAGAGCCATTCGGTCCGACAATGACGATTGGTCCTGAATCTTCGATCTGAATGCCGCTGGGCAGACGGACCACTCGTTGCGAAATCGACTCACCGTCAAGTGGGATCGTGATCATCTCCTCGCTCGCACCGCGTCCCGGTCCTGATGGAACCGTCAGGCCACGACGGTCGCACGCTACCGGTGTGAAGCGACATAACGGCAGCGGCCCCACGGCTGCACGGAGAGACCAGCCAGAGCTCGCACGCCCTCGCGCAGCCTGCCCGCTGCGCCGACGGCGCCCTTCGGCGGCAACGACCCAGTCAATCAGCTCTCGGATGAAGCCTGCCAACACGAGTCCCGCGTCCGGCGACCACTGCGACCTGACCAGACTCGACGAGCAGGTTGACGGCTCGATGAGCCGTCCCCACCGCGACGCCGTGCAGTGCGGCGAGCGCCTTGATTCCGGGCAGGAACTCACCTTCCGCCAGTTCGCTGGCCTCGATCTGCTCTCTGAGCGCGGCGGCGACAACCTCGTACGGGTATGGGGCCCGATCGGTCCTGCGCTGCCGCACGTGCGGTTCCGATGGTCGCGTTGGCATCCTGGCGCCGAGATTTCCAGCTGCCCGCTGGTCCGACTCCGACACCCACGCCGCGTACACCCGCAGCGTGGTCGTCCCTCCCCCGCCGTGCCCGAGCCGCCCCGCGACAGTGCGAATGTCCACCCCGGCGGCGATCAGCTCTGTCGCCGAGTAGTGCCGGAGCTTGTGCAGCGACGTGGCGATGCCAAGCCTGTCAGCCAAGTCGCTGTAGCGCTCGCTCACCGAGTTCGGTCGCATGTAGGTCGAATTGTCCGGCGCGAGCGAGAACACGTAGGCATCGGCGAGGGGCGGCTCGCCGAGCGCGGCGCACCGGTCCTCCAGGCGTCGGCGGTGCTCGGCGAGGATGCCGACCGTCTCCTCGTCGACGGCGATGCGGCGGTGCTGGTGGTCCTTGGTGTCCTTCTCCCAGGTGTCCCGATTGCGCTGGCCGATGCTTCGCGACACGAAGATGACGCCGGTCGACAGATCGACGTCGCGCCACAGGAGCGCACACAGCTCGCCCCGCCGTACGCCGGTCACGATCGCGAGCCACACGAGCATGCCCCACTCCGGATCGGCCCACGCCTCGGTGAGGATGCGCGCGGCCTCCTCGGGCGACGGCGGCCGCGGCTTGGCCTTCGGCGCCGGCGGGGTCTCCGCGAAGACGATCGGGTTCGACGAGATCCAGCCCCACCGGACGGCGCGCTTCAGCGCGCCGCTGATGATGAAGTGGATCTGCCGGATCGTTGCCGCGCCGAGCGGCTGGCACCGGTGCGTTCGACACCGCTCGTCGCACTCGTGCGGGTGCGGCGTTCGGTGGTCGACGTAGCGCGTGCGGCCGCAGTGGTCGCGGCAGCGGCGCAGCTCGGCGTGGAACGAGTCGAACGTGCGCGCGTTGAGGGCGCCGACCTGGACCCGGCCGAGCAGTGGCCGGACGTGCTTGGTCGCGTAGCCGTCGTAGGTCTCGCGCGTGCTGCGCTCCCAGGTACTCAGCTGGAAGTGCTGGTCGAGCAGCTGGTTCACCGTCGCGTTCGTCCGCGGTTGGCGCTGTTCGTCGACCTGGTTGAGCAGCCGCGTCCGCGCCGCCTCGGCCAGCCGGCCCGCCTTCGGACCCGGCGGGATCAGCTCGACGAGGTCGCGCCGGCGGCCGGTGACGGGGTCCGTGCCGGCGTAGACCCGCACGCGCAGGGCACCGCTGGGCAGCTCGTCGATCGTGCCGCGCGAGCGCTGGCGGCCGGGCCGAGACCGGGGCATGAGGCAAGGGTACTACCGATTCGCGTCACGTTTCGCGTCATGACCGGGTCTCGAACCGTAGCCGCTCCATTGTTTCCGCTGGTGAAAGTGGTGGGGCGGGTGGGGTTCGAACCCACGACCTGACGGATTATGAGTCCGCTGCTCTGACCAGCTGAGCTACCGCCCCGGCACGGGGAAGGTTAGCCCAGCCGGGTGGGAGGCGAGCCGGGGCAG
>Ga0136614_10001828_pt1 | contig 12833 bp, 10 predicted proteins | sample AntDrymUQ2792106_2_FD_106643 | JGI IMG/M metagenome (GOLD analysis project Ga0136614, IMG submission 106643) | Polar desert sand microbial communities from Dry Valleys, Antarctica - metaG UQ279 (21.06) | ecosystem: Environmental > Terrestrial > Soil > Desert | place: Antarctica: Dry Valley...
GGCCCGAACGTCGGCGAGTTGATGAGGTCGATCCCCTCCCCGCGCATGCGCTCGATCAGGGCGATCATCTGTGGGCGCCGGTTGCGCTGACCCGCCGTCGGGTTGTAGATCAAGAGACCCTGCTTGCGGGGAGCCGGTTCGCCGGCGACGGGGGAGAGCTGGGAGCTCAAAACAGCATTCCATCCTTCCGCGGCGGCACGACGCCCAGGTGGCGGTACGCCGCTTGGGAGGCGACGCGGCCGCGGGGCGTGCGCTGCAAGAAGCCGGCCTGCAACAGAAACGGCTCGTAGAGGTCTTCGAGCGTCCCGCGGTCCTCGCCGAGGGACGCCGCGATGGCGCTGATCCCGACGGGCCCACCGCCGAACTTGTCGATGATCGTATGGAGGATGCGCCGGTCGAGCTCGTCGAACCCGTGCTCGTCGACCTCGAGGCGCGCCAGGCTCTCCCGCGCGGTCTCCCGGGTGATGGCCGGCTTGCCGGCGACCTCCGCGAAATCCCGGACGCGTCGGAGGAGCCGGTTCGCGATCCGGGGTGTGCCGCGGCTGCGCCCGCCGATCTCGCGCGCGGCTTCCGGGTCGAGCCGGATCCCGAGAATCGAGGCGGACCGCTGCGCGATCTGCGCGAGCGAGTCCACGTCGTAGAAGTCGAGCCGCAGCGTGATCCCGAAACGCGCGTGGAGGGGCTGCGAGAGGAGGCCCGGCCGCGTCGTCGCGCCGATCAGGGTGAAGGGGGGCAGGTCGACCTTGAGGGTTCGGGCCATCGGTCCCTCGCCGATGAGGACGTCGAGCCGGAAGTCTTCCATGGCCGGGTAGAGGAGCTCTTCGACGGCGGGGCTCAGGCGGTGGATCTCGTCTAGGAACAGGACGTCGCGCGGCTGGAGGTTCGTCAGGATCCCGGCGAGGTCGCCCGCGCGGACGATCATGGGCCCGGAGGTCATCCGCAGCCCGGCGCCCATCTCGCGGGCGACGATGTGCGCGAGCGTCGTCTTCCCCAGGCCGGGGGGCCCCGTCAGGAGCACGTGGTCCAGGGGCTCGCCGCGGTTTCGGGCGGCGGCGAGGAAGACGCCGAGGTTCTCGCGGACCTTGGGCTGCCCGATGTACTCGCCGAGGCTCTGGGGACGGAGCTTCGGCTCGACGGCGGCGTCTTCCTCGAGCGCCGCGCCGTTCAAAACGTCTTTTTCCGGGCTCACGGGGGAACTCATGCGGGGCTCATGGCGTCGCCGGTCGAGTTTACCGTCAACCGCCCGTCAGCCTCCGGAGCGACAGCTTGAGGTACTCGCCGAACTCCTGCGGCGCGTGAGTCCGGCCGATCGCTTCGACGGCGCGCTCCGCGTCGGCCTTGCGGTACCCCAGATTGACGAGCGCGGAGAGCACGTCTTCCGCCGACACGGCGGCGGGCGCCGCGGCCCCGCCATCTGCGGTGAAGCGCTCCACCTTCTCCGACAGCTCCAGGACCATGCGCTCCGCCGTCTTCTTCCCGACACCGGGGATGGCCATGAGGCGCCGCGCGTCCTGCTTGCGCAGCGCCTCGACGAGCTCCGCCGGCGGGATCCCGGACAGAACGGTGAGGCCGACGCGCGGCCCGATTCCGGCGACCGAGATGAGGAGGAGGAAGAGCGCGCGCTCCCGCTCCGTGAGGAACCCGTAGAGCGCCAGGGCCTCCTCGCGAACGTGCGTGTGAATGAAGAGCGAGGCGGGGTCCTCCGCGTCCGGGAGCTCGTAGAAGGTCGAGAGGGGGATGTGCACGTGGTAGCCCACGCCCGACACGTCCAGGATGACGTGATCGGTCGTCTTGCTGGCGAGCCGGCCGGTGAGGCGTCCGATCACGGGCGGATGGTAACGGAACCGAAAAGGGAATCGTAAATCCCACCCGAGCGCTGAGGGCTGGAGCTGAGAGCTGAGAGCTGAGAGCTGAGAGCTGAGAGCTAGGTCCTCGGTGCCGCCGCCCCCTCTTCCTCCGGCAGCCACGACTGCAGGAGCTGCTGGTTGACCTCGACGCGGCGGTCCGTCCGGAGCTGCCGGAGGTAGGAGCGCACGAGGCGCTCCGCTTCGCGTGCGCGGAGGGTCTGGACGATCTCGGCCTTCTGCGTCTCGAGCGTCTTCGGGTCCGCCTGCTGGCGCGTCAGGACGCGGAACACGACGAAGCCGTTCGGCACCGCGACCGGCGGCCCCGCCTGACCCGCCGGCGTCCGGAAGACGGCCTCGGACAGCTCGGCCGCGACGCCGATCTCCGGGACCGGGCCGCCGGGTGAGAACTCGGGTGTCGTCTTGACCTCCGTATCGTACCGGGCCGCGAGCGTCCCGAGGGTCGCACCCGCGGCGAGCTCCCGGACGGCGGGCTCGAGCGTCGCGATCGCGTCGCGCTCCCGGCGCTCCCGCTTCCAATCCGCCGTCACGCGGTCCCGGATCTCCGTCAGGGGAGGGACGCCGGCGGCGCGCTCCTCGGCAGGCCGCACGAAGGCGATCCCCCGGGCCGTCGCGACCGGGTTGACGGAGATCTCGCCCGCCTTGGTGGTCCACGCCTCGTCCGAGAACTGCTGGTTCACGCCGATCCCCTCGACGGGCTCTCCCTTGCCGACCCAGGGCGTCGTGTTGTACGTCACGACGTCGTTCTGCAGCTTGCGGAGGTCTTCCTCGGATCCCTTGCGCATCCCCCCGAGCTTTTGCGCGAGCTCGCGCGCGATCCGCTCCGTTTCCGCGGTCGCCTTCCGGTCCGCGAGCTCCGCCTCGAGAGACGCCCGCACCTCGTCCAGGGGCCTGGTCCGCGGCGGGGTTCGCTCGTGGAGCTGGATCACGTGGTGTCCGAAGTCGGTCTTCACGACCCGGAGCTCCCCCGGCGCCATCGAGAACGCCGCCTGCTCGAAGGGCGGAACCATCTGCCCCCGCCCGAAGACGGGGAGGCGGCCGCCGCTCCCCTTGCCCGAGTCGTCCTCCGTGTTCTCGTTGGCGAGCTTCGCGAAGTCCTCGCCGGAGCGCGCGCGCTGCAGGAGCGCCTCGGCTTTTTGCCGCGCCTGCTCGTCGGGGGTGTCGGCGTCGACCCGGATCAGGATGTGGGATGCGTTCGCCTGCTCCGGCACCGCCAGACTCTGGCGGCGGCGGTCGTACTCCGCCCGGACCTCCGGCTCCGCGGCCGTGGCCTTCGCGCGGACTTTCGCGCGTTCGACGAGCAGGTAGCGGATGCGCCTCTGTTCGGGAGCGCGGTAGCGCTCCCGATGCTTGCCGTAATACTCTTGGAGCTCCGCGTCGCTCGGCGTGGAGGCGCTCTCGAGCCGCGTGGCCGGCACCAGGATGTACTCGATGGTGGCCTTGTCGTTGCGCGTGGAGAACTCGCGCAGGACCTCCGACTCGGGCACGAAGACCGAGGCGCGGACGAGCGCCGAGTACTTCTCCGCGAGGAGGTCCTCCCGGAGGTCGTCCTCGAACCGGGCGGGCTGCAGGTTGTTGCCGCGCAGCAGCTTCTCGTAGCGCTCGCGCCCGATGAACTGCCCGTTCTCCTGGAAGAGAGTCACGATCTTGGCGGCCACCTCGTCGTCGGAGACGCGCAGGTTCAGCCTCCGCGCCGCCTCGAGCCGGAGGAGACGCTCGACCATGCCGTCGAGCACCTTCTCGGGCAGGTTGAGCGCCCGGGCGAGCTGGGGGTTGAAGTTGCCCTGGTACATCTGCTGGTACTGCTGCATCTGCGCGCGGTACTGCCGGTCGAAGTCCACGGCGAGGATGCGTTCGCCGCCGACCTCCGCGAGGACCTGGTTGCCCTGGTCCCCCGCGCCCGGGTCGCTTCCCGAGAAGAAGACGAACCCGAGAAGAAAGACGATGATGACGGCAAAGAGCGTCCACTTGAGGTGGTGGAAGCTCGCGCGCATTGTTTTGAGCATCGGGAAAGAGTCCTCCGTCGCGGAAATTGCGAACCGGGGACTATAAACCGAGCCAACGCCTCGGTCGCCCGGCGTTTGCTCCAAGTCTACCGGCGATGACTACCGCCGTACCGCCGTCCGCGCCTTCGACCTCCGGCGGGAGCTACAATGGTGACCACACATTGTGCTATAAGCGAGCAGGGTAAGTCCCACAAATCCGGAGGTTTATGCCCAAGGGGAAGGCCGGGCAGCAGGCGACCGATCTGGACTGGTTCGTCATATCCGTCCAGAAGCTCCGCCAGTGGATCCTGATCGTCGTCCTCCTGCTCGCCACGGCCGCCGTCAGCTACTTCGTCTATACGCGCACCCGGCGCACGCCGGAGCAGCGCGCCCAGTCTGAGATCAGCAACGCGCGGACCCTGCTGACTCGGGCAACCGCCACCGTCACGACGAGCCGGCCCGGCTCCCACGTGGCGCAGGCCCGCGATTTCCTCGGAAAGGCGGAAGGCGCGTTCTCGAGCCAGAGCTTCGAGGAGGCGTTCCGGCTCGCCGTCGAGTCCCAGTCGTACTCACGCCGCGCTCTCGGCGGAGCGGGCGCGGAGGAAACGGGGGACGCATCCCTGATCTTCGTCGAGGGGGACGTGTCCCTCCAGGGCTCCGGCCGTTCCACGTTCGACCCCGCAAAGCAGCGGCAGGCGCTCTTCGAAGGGGACTTCATCAAGACGGGCCGGACGGGGTCCGCGGAGATCATGTTCGCCGACGGGACGCTCTACACGATCCGTCCTGGATCCCTGTTCGAAGTGCGTCGCCCCGCCTCCTCCGAGTCCAGCGGGAGCCAGGTGAAGATGGTGTCCGGCGCGATCAGCGTGTACACGGCCGCGTCGACTTCGACGATCGCGACGGACGCCGCGACCGCGGCCGTCGGTCGCGAATCGCGGGTGAACGTCGACGTGGACGCGGGGGAGCGCACGGAGGTGACGACCTTCCGCGGCGCCACGACCGTCTCCACGGGGCGGGAGACCGTGGTCCTCGGCGACCGGGAAAGCGTCAGCGCGGCCGCGAAGACGGGGACGATCTCGGCCAAGGTGGCGCTCCCGGACTCCCCGCAGCCTGTTCTGCCCGCGGACAACCGCATCTACGACCTCAAGACCGGCGATCAGGTGGAGCTGAAGTGGTCGAAGGTTGCCGACGCCGCGCGCTACCGGATCCAGATCTCCCGTTCCCGCCTCTTCGTGCCCGACGCCACCGATGTGGACCTCGACGACCGGACGGAGACGTCCGCGCGCGTCAAGGTCTCCCGGGAAGGGTCCTACTTCTGGCGCGTGGCGGCGATCAACGGGCAGAGCGTCACCTCGGACTGGGGGCTCGTGCGCCGCTTCAAGATGCTCACGGAGCCACCGCGGTCCGGCATCGGCGACATGAGCCCGCCCCCGCTCGCCGTCTCCGCCCCGCAGCAGATGGGCAACCTCTTCCTCATCTTCGGTAAGACGGAACCGGGCGCCATCGTGACGGTGAACGCGGAGCCGGCCGACGTCGAGAACGACGGCTCCTTCAAGAAGACGATTACGATCGACCAGGAAGGCTATGCGATGCTCGTGATCAAGTCAGTGGACGCGGCGGGCAACGAGACCGCTCGCCGCGTGCGCGTGTTCGTGGAAGCGCTCTAGAGTGAACCGTAAATCCGTGAGTCGCAAGCCGGCAATCGTGATCCGGGGCGCGTGGCCGTCCGCTCACCATTCCCGATTTCCGATTCTCGATTCCCGTTGTATGGAGGTCCCTTGGCCCTGAAATCGTTCTTCTCCATCTTCTCGAACGACCTCGCGATCGACCTGGGCACCGCCAACACGCTCGTCTTCGCCCGCGGCAAGGGAATCATCGTCCGCGAGCCCTCGATCGTCGCGGTGAACAACGTCACCAACCGCGTGGAAGCGGTCGGCACGGAGGCGAAGGAGATGGTCGGCCGCACGCCCGGGAACATCGTCGCGATCCGACCGATGAAGGACGGGGTCATCGCGGACTTCGAGGTGACCGAGAAGATGCTCGACCACTTCATCAAGAAGGCGCATGGCCGGTCGCTCTTCGTCCGCCCGCGCATCGTCATCTCCGTGCCCTCCGGCATCACGCAGGTGGAGAAGCGGGCCGTGCAGGACTCCGCGCTCCGCGCCGGAGCCTCGGAGGTCTTTATCATCGAGCAGGCGATGGCCGCCGCGATCGGCGCCGGACTGCCGATCACGGAGCCCGCCGGAAACATGATCGTGGACATCGGCGGCGGGACGACGGACGTCGCGGTGATCTCGCTCGCGGGGATCGTCTACAGCCGCTCCGTTCGGATCGCGTCGAACGAGATGGACGAGGCGATCATCCAGTACGTCAAGCGCAAGTACAACCTTCTCATCGGCGAGCGCACGGCGGAACAGATCAAGATCGAGATCGGATCGGCGCACCCACTCGACGAGCCGATCACGATGGAGATCAAGGGGCGCGACCTCGTGGAGGGTGTGCCGAAGACGCTCTTGCTGACGGACGAGGAGGTGCGGGAGGCCCTCGCGGAGGTCGTCGCGGCGATCGTCGAGAGCGTCCGGGTCGCGCTGGAGCGCACGCCCCCCGAGCTGTCCGCCGACATCATGGACAAGGGCATCATCATCACGGGAGGCGGCAGCCTGCTCCGCAACCTTGACCGGCGCCTCCGCGAGGAGACGGGCCTGCCGATCTCGTACGCGGAAGACCCTTTGGCCTCCGTGGTCCTCGGGACCGGGGCGATGCTGACGGACATGGACCTCTTGAGGAAGATCAGCATTACCTAGGCGACCCCCCGTCTATGAGACTCACCAACCCTCGCGCCGAGACCGCGATCAGCCGGCCGCGCCGGGGCGGCGCCGTCCTCGCGACGGTCCTCCTCTCCTGCGTCCTGCTCTTGTCCGCGCAGGCCCCCGCGCGCGCGGGACGCGGCTCCGTGCTCCAGACGTGGGTGCTCGCCGCCACCGAGCCGCTGGCCCGCGCGACGGCGTCTTTCTCGCGCGCGGCGAGCTCCGCGGCGGATGGCGTCGGCGCGACCCTCGCCGCCCGGACCGAGAACGTCCGCCTGCGCGAAGACCTCGCGCTCCGCGATCGGGAGCTGTTTCGCCTGCGCGCGGAGGTCGCTCATCTCAGGCGCGACGGCCGCCTCGTCGCGGCGGCCGGTGCCCTCCCCGACGTCGTGACGACCGCGCCCGTCCTCCTTCTCCAGAGCCGCGCCGGGCTCCAGACCGCGGTCATCGGCGCCGGCCGGAACGCCGGCGTCGTGGCGGGATCGCCCATCGCCGTGCCGCAGGGCTTGATCGGCCGCGTGGTGACCGCCGGGCGCCGGATCTCCCGCGCCCAGCTGCTTCTCGACGCTTCCGCGGCCGCCGGGGCGCGGATCGTCCGGACGGGCGACCTCGGCGTCGTGCGGGGAGACGGACGCGGCGGCCTGCGGCTGAACAACGTGCCGGCCTCCTCGCGCGTGCGCCCCGGCGACGTCGTGGAGACCGCCGGCATCGACGGGATCTATCCCCGCGGCATCCTCATCGGGCGCGTGGCCGAGGTCTCGCCCGGCGGCAACCTGTTTCTCGAGATCCGGGTCCGGCCCGCCGCCCCGTTCGGCCGCCTGACGGAAGTGCTCGTGCTGGCGCCGTCGCCCGCGGCGGCTGAGACCCTGGGAGGGACGAGGGGTGCCGACCGCTGATGCGCGTCCGCCGCATCGTGCTGCTCCTGGCGGCCGCTGCGACGCTGCAGTTCCTTTTCGGGGCGTCCGCCTACCGGCGGGCGTTTCCTGTCGACTGGTTCTTGATCGCGACGGCGACCGTCGCCCGCGGCGGCGACTTCGTCCGCGCCGTTCTGACGGGCGCCGCGGCCGGGCTGGTCGAGGACAGCCTCGCTCACCAGCTCCTCGGCATGAACGCCTTCGCAAAAGCGGCCATCGGCTACGTGCTGGCGCTCGTGTCGGTGCGCGTCGTCGTCGGGGGCGCGTGGGCGGTGGGCGCTTCGGTGGCGGTCGCCTCGGTCGCGAACGACGCGATCGTCGCCATGCTGGCCTACCTCCTCTCCCAGCAGCCGATCGTCCTCGCCTCGTGGGAGTCCGTCGGCCGCGCCGGCGCGACCGGCGCCGCGGCGGCGATCCTCGAGACGGCGTGGCGCTTTCCGTGGTCCGACTGGTGGGAGAAGCGCCGGCTCCGCCGCCTGCGTTAGAAGCGGGTCAACGGATGGAGTTGATTTCGGTTCACGGTTTACGGCTCACGGTTCACGCCGCACCATGCTGAGAGTCCGCGAGAACCGGCGCGCGCTCACGCGCCGCATTGAGGTCGCGCGGGTCGCGGTCGGGACGGTCTTTGCGCTCCTCGCAACGGCGTACTGGTACATCCAGATCGTCCGCGGAGAGCATTACTTCACGCTGTCGGAAGAGAATCGGATACGGTCCGTCAAGATCACCGCGCCCCGCGGCTACATCCTCGACCGCCACGGGTCCATCCTCGCGGAGAACGAGCCGGCCTATACGCTCCACCTCTACCGGCGCGAGTCGAGGAACCTGGGCGCCTCCGTCGACCTGGCCGGGAGGGTCACACAGCTGCCCCGGCACGAGCTCGAGGCGCGCATGCAGCGGGGGCTCCGCGACCCGGAGTTCCTCCCGATCCCCCTCGCGGAGAACCTCCGGATCGAAGAGGTCGCGGCGATCCAGGCCCGCGCGCCGGAGCATCCCGAGTTCGCGATCGCCGTGTCGCAGCGACGCCTCTACCGCTACGGCGGGGCGGCAGCGCATGCCCTCGGCTACCTGTCGGAGGCGACGCCGGAGCAGATCCGCCGCGCGCGCCAGTACCGCCTCGGAGACTGGATCGGCCAGAAGGGCGTGGAGGCGACCTACGAGCGGCTCCTCGCGGGGACCAACGGCGAGCGCCGGGTGATCGTGGACTCGCACGGCCGCGAGATCAGCGAGGACAACCGGATCGAGGCGCGGCCGGGACAGAACCTCTTCCTGACGATCGACCTCTCCCTGCAGCAGATCGCGGAGGAGTACTTCCGCGACCGCGTCGGGGCGGCGGTCGCGCTGGATCCCCGCACGGGCGACATCCTCGCGCTCGTCTCGTCCCCCGCCTACGACCCCAACTGGTTCACCCGGCGGGTGACCGCGCGGGAGTGGGGCGGTCTCCTCGCCAACGCCGACCATCCGCTGCAGAACCGCGCCCTCCAGAGCGCGTATCCGCCCGGCTCCGTCTTCAAGGTGTTCATCGCCTACGGAGCGCTCGCGCGCGGGCTCGTGGACCCCGAGTGGCGGGTCTTCTGCCCGGGTCATGCCCCCTTCTACGGGAGGACCTTCCGCTGCCACCGCGAAGAGGGGCACGGCTGGGTGCACCTGCGTGACGCGATCAAGGTGTCGTGCGACGTCTACTTCTACAACCTCGGCCGCCGGCTCGGGGTCGATCGCATCGGGGAGATCGCGCGGGGGTTCGGCTTCGGGGAAGCGACGGGCGTGGACCTGGCGTTCGACCGGTCCGGGCTCGTCCCGTCCGAGGAGTGGGCGCTGAAGAAGCGCAAGGCCCGCTGGTACCCGAGCGAGACGATCTCCGTCTCGATCGGCCAGGGCCCGATCCTCGTCACGCCGATCCAGATCGCCCGGGCCCTCTCGGGTCTTGTCCAGGCGGGACGCCTCCCGACCCCGCACCTCTTCCTGGCGGGCCAGGATCCCCGGACGGGCCGCCGGCTCCGCTATACCCCAGAGTGGAAGGCCGGCACCCCGCTCGCCGCCGAAAAGCTTGCGATCGTCAAGGAGGGGATGTGGGCGGTGCTCAACGAGCCGGGGGGCACCGCGTACCTCTCCCGCATCCCCGGCGTCGCCGCCGGGGGCAAGACGGGGACCGTACAGGTCATCGGGAGGGAGTCGACGCCCCGGCCCGGGGCGGACCTCCGCAAGCTTGAGGATCACGCCTGGTTCGCCGGCTTCGCGCCGCTCGACGACCCGCGAATCGTCGTGGCCGTTTTCGTCGAGAACGGGGGGCACGGGTCCGCCGCCGCGGCGCCCCTCGGCAAGCTCCTCCTCGCCGGAGGGGTGGGCAAACCGATCGGTCCGCCGCCGCAGCCTGCCCCCTCCCTGGAGCGGGCCGGCTTCTCGCCCGCGGCGCTGCGCGGAGGAGCCTTCCGGCCATGATCAGACGCGTGCTTCCCGTGCCGCGCCACCTCGACCTGGTGACCCTCGGTTGCGCCGTGACCCTCTCGATCCTCGGAATCCTGTTCGTTGCCTCGACGACGGGGGGCGGCCGGCTCCAGGGCCTCGCGACGCGGCAGGCCCTCTGGGTCACCGTCGGCCTCGCGGCGATGGGTGCGGCGGTCCTCATCGACTACCGGACGGTCCTGAAGCTCTCCTTCGCGATTTACTGCCTGAGCCTGCTCCCGCTCGTCTACCTGCTCTTCTTCGGCGAGTCGATCGCGAACGTGAAGTCCTGGATCCGCTTCGGCGGTTTCCAGTTCCAGCCCGCCGAGGTCGCCAAGATCGCCACGGCCCTGCTCGTCGCCTACGTCTTCGAGAACGAGGACGACGCACGCCTCAAAGCGGCGGCGCTGCTGAAGCTCTGCGTGATCGTCGGCATCCCGTTCCTCCTCGTGGCAGTGCAGCCCGACGTCGGCCTCGCCTCGACGTTCCTCCCGATCCTCTTCGTGGGGCTGTTCTTCGGCGGGCTCCCCGCGCGCTCCTGGATCGCGCTCGCCCTGATCGTCCTCGTGCTGGCCGGAGCGGGATGGCTTGTCTTGAAGGATTATCAGAAGGAGCGCATCGGGACGTTCATCGACCCGGAGGCCGACATGCTCGGCGCGGGGTACCAGGTGCGTCAGTCCAAGATCGCGGTCGGGTCAGGGGGCTTCTTCGGCAAGGGCTTCCGGGCCGGCACGCAGAGCCAGCTGCGGTTCCTCCCCGTGCAGCACACGGATTTCATCCTCGCCGTGATCGCGGAGGAGTGGGGATTTCTCGGCGTGATCCTGGTTCTCGGTCTCTTTGCGGCGCTTCTGCTGCGCGCGCTCAAGCTCGCCCAGACGGCGCGCGACCGCGGCGGGGTCTTCCTCGTCCTCGCTCTGTCGGGGATGATCTTCTTCTCCGTGACGATGAACGCCGCGATGATGGTCGGACTGCTCCCGACGACCGGCATTCCGCTCCCCCTCGTGTCGTACGGCGGTTCGTCGGTCGCCACGACGTTCCTGGCGATCGGCCTCATCCTCGGAGTCGAATACCGCCGATTCGCGAACGCGTGAGGAAAGAGCTCGTCATCAATGCCACCCCGCCGGAGACGCGGGCGGCGTTGCTCGAAGACGGGCGCGCCGTCGAGGTCTTCCACGAGCGCCGGGGGCGCCAGGGGCTCGTCGGGAACGTCTACCTGGGTCGCGTGCACCGCGTGCTGGCGGGAATGCAGGCCGCGTTCGTGAGTCTCGGTCTCGAGAGGGACGCCTTCCTCTACGTGGAGGACGCGGTCCCCCACGCCGTGGACCTCGACGGCGGGGAGGAGGGGGAGGAAGGCGGCCGCGCGTCCGGCGCGACGGATCGCCCGCGAATCGGCGACGTCCTTGTGGAGGACCAGGAGATCGTCGTGCAGGTCACGAAGGATCCCCTGGCGGGGAAGGGGCCTCGCGTCTCCACCAGCCTGTCCCTTCCCGGCCGCCTTCTTGTCTATCTCCCCGGCGTTCCCCAGGTCGGCATCTCGCGGCGCATTGCGGACGAGGGAGAGCGCGAGCGCCTGCGGCAGGTCCTCGAAGCGTTTGGCGGACCCGGCGGCTTCATCGCCCGGACGGCCGCCGCGGGCGCCACCCCGGCGGAGCTCGACGCGGACCGGCAGTATCTGTCGGGCCTCGCCGAGCGGATCCGTCGCAAGGCGGAGACGGCGTCGGCGCCGGCCCTCCTCCTGCGGGAGCTCGACCTGACCCTCCGCGTCGCCAGGGATCTCGCGGGCCCGGACTTCGACGCCATACGCGTGGACGACGCGCACGCCCACGCGCGTCTCGAAGAGTTCCTCGCCGCCGTGGCGCCTTCGCTCGCGCCGCGCCTCCAGCTCGACGACGCCGCGGAACCGCTCTTCGATCGGTATGGCGTCGAGGCGGAGATCGAGAACGCGCTCAAGAGCCGCGTCACCCTCGCTTCGGGAGGCTCCATCGTGATCCACCAGACGGAGGCACTCGTGGCGATCGACGTCAACTCGGGACGCTACGTCGGGAAGGAGGATCTCGAGCAGACGGTCTTCGCGATCAACTGCGAGGCGATCCCCGAGGTGGCGCGGCAGATGCGCCTGCGCGATCTCGGCGGCCTCCTTGTCGTCGACTTCATCGACATGGCGGACCCGGAGCATCGGCGGGAGGTCTTCGAACGATTCGAAGGGGAGCTTGCCCGCGACCGCGCACGGACGCGGATCCTTCAGATCTCCGAGTTCGGGCTCGTCGAAGTGACCCGCCAGCGCTCACGGGGTAACCTCGAGCGGGTCCTGACGCGATCGTGTCCGGACTGCGGTGGAACCGGGCGAGTCAAGACGGACCTGACCGCGGCGCTCGACCTGCGGCGCTCACTTCTGCGCTCACCCGCGCTCTTCTTGCCCGGGGACACGGTGCGGATCCGGGTTGCGCCGTCCGTCGCGCGGGTCCTGATCGAAGGAGACCCTCCGGTGCTCCAGGACGTCGAGGACAAGCTTCGGGTCGGGGTCGAACTCGTCCCTGACGAGTCCCTGCCCCCTGGCGGCTACAGCTTCGACTAGAACGTCACCAAACGTTCGCTGCTCAACGGTTTACGGGGCAGAAATAAGGATTTCTACCGCCCTGTTTCAACGGGCAGCACGCGATACCTTCCTTCCCGGCCCCGACCTGAGTGTCGGGGCCGTCTTTTAAGCCGTCGGCTTCGCTTGCGCGGCTGCGCCTCGCTGCGCTCCGCCTCCCGCGGCGCGAGGCTCCTCCGCTCGGTTACTTCGCGGAGACTCCTCGCGCCGCGGGAGGCGGAGCGCAGCGA
>Ga0136614_10001830_pt1 | contig 12831 bp, 8 predicted proteins | sample AntDrymUQ2792106_2_FD_106643 | JGI IMG/M metagenome (GOLD analysis project Ga0136614, IMG submission 106643) | Polar desert sand microbial communities from Dry Valleys, Antarctica - metaG UQ279 (21.06) | ecosystem: Environmental > Terrestrial > Soil > Desert | place: Antarctica: Dry Valley...
TCTCTTACGCTTTGCGGGCGTTTCGCTGCGGTGCGCTGCTCGCTCCATTAGCACCAGCCAGGTTGAAGCACCTCTTTGCCGCAACCACGATTGGTTTTGCCGCCGTGTTCCTGATAGGGCGAATGGGCGAGGTGGTTCGTCCGGTTATGCTTCCGCTCAGAGAGCCGCGCGTACGAGCCAGTGCCTCCTTCGTCACAATTATGGTTGAACGCATCTACGACATGCTGGCAGTTGTAGTGCTGTTTGCTGCAAATCTTCTGTGGTTTTCGCCTCCTGAGAATGTTGCCAGCGAGCTTTCGCGGATTCGGATCGGAGGCACAGTTTTGCTGATTGCCGTTCTCGCGGGGGTTGCAGTCTTAATCTGGTTTCGCAGGCGATCCGCGGCTGTGGTGGCGTGGACAGACCTGAGACTTCGTCGCTGGTCTTTCTTGCCGGCACGGCTCACGCGGGCCGTCATCAGCATTCTCGAACAGCTGGCAAGGGCTTTACGAGTTTTAGCGAACGCTCGTGAACTCGCCATCACTATCGGATGGACAGCCTTGATCTGGGGCGGAATCGTCGTTGCAAACCTGCTTGTCCTACGAGCTTTTGGACTCAACTTCGGCCTGGGTGAAACCGTGTTCGTGCTTGGTTGGTCGCTGGTTGGTTCGTTAGTACCGACACCAGGCGGCGCTGCAGGCGCGTTCCACGCCGCGACCGCCGCCGGCTTGATTTTTCTTGGTGTTGAACGCGAAACTGCGGCGGCAATCTCCATTGTTATGCACGTGATTGATTTTGGGCCGTCCGTAATCTTTGGATTCTTCTATTTTGTCCGGGGCGATATCGACTTTACGCGGCTGCGTTCGTTGTCTTCGCCTGAAGCTGTCGAACACGCCGTGGAAGATGAAAGCATTACGCCTGAAGCTGAAGAAGTGTCGCTTGCCGGACGGTTGGAAGGCGTTGCTACAGCTGAATAATGCCGCTTTACAGACTTCGAAAAATTCTGCCTGAGGTTCACTAGATATGAAGTGTCCATTCTGCGGTTACCTTGAAGACAAAGTGGTTGATTCGCGCGAGTCCCGGGAGGGAGAAGCCATTCGGCGCAGGAGAGAGTGTCTACGTTGTGAGCGGCGCTTTACGTCCTATGAACGAATCGATGAAATACCTTACATGGTTGTCAAGAAGGACGGGCGGCGTGAGACATTCGATCGCAATAAGGTTATGGCCGGCTTGTTGCGCGCTTGTGAAAAACGACCGGTTCCGTCTTCGAAGCTCGACTCGATAGTTAATGCCATTGAGAAGTATGTTCAGGAGTCATCCGAACGGGAACGGCCCACAAGCAAGATTGGCGAAATGATCATGCGGCGCTTGAAAGAATTGGACAAAGTTGCCTACGTTCGTTTTGCCTCCGTTTATTTGGAGTTTGAGGACGTCTCCGAGTTTATGACCGAACTCAAACACCTCGTGCGAACCAGAGCTACGTCCGGAAGCAAGAAGGCATAGATGCTGCACCTAACCAGATCACATCTCCATACAGCCGATGATTAAGCCGATTCGCATAACCGGGCTGGAACGGCTCGAACTACTCCGTCTCCGCGACCGCGTCGGGCGGCTCTTCGCTGCCCTGCAGGAAGCGACGGTGGCTGAGGATCCCTTAGCATCCGGTGCCTGGGCTCCTCCCGTCGATCTCTGTGAGGCAGAAGATGCGATCTATGTGCGGATCGAATTACCCGGACTTAATGCCGATCATATTCAGATTGGCCTGACGAACTCACAACTGCGTATCTGGGGCGAGAAGAAGCGCGCCGTTCCTGGGAAACGAATCATTTCTCATCTCTGTTCCGAACGGAGTTATGGCCGTTTCAGCCGGCTGGTTCCGCTGCGATGGACGTTCAGCATGCGTGAGGCTACGGCCGAGCTCAAAAACGGTGTGTTGTTGATTCGCCTCCCCAAGATCGAGGACCGGCGGGGGGCCGAATTTAAACTGTCAGTGAAGGACTCAGAAAGTGAGTAGAGTGTCTTTGCAACTAATTACCAAAACCTTTTCGCTCTGAATGAAGTAGAATCCATCCATGGCAATAATAAAAGAAGCAGACATTACCCAGTCACTTGAGACCGCCGACACCGACCAGCAGTTGCAAATTCCCAACGATCTACCGGTGTTGCCGTTGCGTGACATCGTAATCTATCCCTTCATGATCGTGCCGTTGTTTGTCTCCCGGGAGAAATCCATTCGCGCTGTTGACGAAGCGTTGGGCGAGAATCGCATGATCCTGCTCGCGTCGCAGAAGGATCTCGACAAGGAGGAGCCCAGCGCTGACGATCTCTACAAAGTTGGCACTGCCGCAGTGATCATGCGCATGCTGAAGTTGCCTGATGGGCGCATACGCATTCTGGTGCAGGGGCTGGCACGGGCTGAGATTGAGTCGGTTGATACCAATGGCGAGTACATTCGCTCGCGGGTGCGCGTGATGCAGGAAGTCCTTCCGCCGGAGCGATCGCTCGAGGTGGAGGCACTGATTCGCAATGTTCGCGCTTCAATGGAAAAAGCCATCAACCTCGGCAAAAACATCTCTCCCGAAGTGATGGCTATCATCGCCAACCTGGATGACGCCGGCAGACTCGCCGACCTCTCCGCCTCGAACCTCGAACTCAAGGTTGAAGATGCGCAGTCGGTCCTGGATATTCCTGACACAACCGCGCGCTTGCGTCGGGTCAACGAATTACTAAACAAGGAAATAGAAGTACTGACTGTCCAGCAGGAGATCAATACCCAGGCCCGCGCGGACATTGATCGTTCACAGCGCGAATTTTATCTGCGACAGCAGATGAAAGCCATTCAAAGCGAGCTGGGCGAGGGTAACGAACTGGCTGAAGAAATTGCGCAGTTTCGGGAGAAAATTGAAGCCGCGTCCATGCCCAAGCCTGCCGAAGATGAAGCCTTGCGCCAGCTAAAGAAGCTCGAGCGAATGCATCCCGACGCGGCTGAGACAGCGACGCTGCGAAACTGGATGGAGATTATGACGGACCTGCCGTGGTCGAAGTCGTCGACTGACAACCTCGATCTTCAGAAGGCCGAAACAATTCTTAACGAGGATCACTACGGGCTGGAAAAAGTGAAAGATCGAATTATCGAGGCGTTGGCTGTACGCAAGCTGAAGGAAAAGCCCAAGGGACCAATACTTTGTCTGGTGGGCCCTCCAGGTGTGGGAAAAACCTCGCTGGGCCGATCGATTGCCCGGGCGCTGGGCCGCAAGTTTGTGCGACTTTCGCTGGGAGGCGTGCACGACGAAGCGGAAATTCGCGGTCATCGCCGTACGTATGTCGGCGCCATGCCGGGGCGTGTGGTTCAGGCAATTCAGCAAGCGGGCACAAATAACCCGCTGATCATGCTAGACGAGATCGACAAGGTCGGCGCGGATTTTCGCGGGGATCCATCCTCCGCGTTGTTGGAAGTATTAGATCCGGAGCAGAACAATAGCTTTCGCGACAACTATCTCGGTCTCACATTCGACCTTTCCAACGTCATCTTTATGACTACGGCTAACGTGCTCGACACGATTCAGCCGGCACTACGAGACAGAATGGAAGTAATTCGCCTTGCAGGATACACCGAGGAAGAGAAACGTGAGATTGCAATACGCCACTTACTGCCGAAGCAGATGGATGAGAACGGGATCAGCCCGCGCGATCTGCACATCTCCAAAACGGCGCTGACAGCGATTATCCAGCAGTACACTCAGGAAGCGGGCCTGAGGCAGTTGGAGCGCGAGATTGGAAGAATCTCTCGCAAGGTCGCGAGGCGAATCGCCGAAGGACGCAAAGGCGCCGTCAGAGTCTCGTTAAAAAACCTGCATGAGTTTCTTGGTGCTCCCAAGATCATTCCCGAGGAAGTGCTGAAGAAGGATCAAGTAGGAGTGGCGACGGGTCTGGCCTGGACGGCAGTAGGTGGCGACGTGCTGTTTATCGAAGCCCTCCGCATGAAGGGCAAGGGCAACCTTGTGCTTACCGGTCAGCTTGGCGAGGTGATGCGCGAATCGGCGCAGGCTGCGTACTCCTATGCAAAGTCGCGAGCGAAGGAACTTGAAATAAATGAGGAAGACTTTGCCAACTACGATCTGCATATACACATTCCGGAGGGCGCGATTCCCAAGGATGGCCCTTCGGCCGGTATCACCTTAGCGACGGCAATGGTGTCTGCGCTTTCCCAACGCCCGGTCTTTAAAGATGTAGCCATGACGGGAGAGATCACACTGCGGGGAAATGTTTTGCCGGTCGGCGGAGTCAAGGAAAAGGTACTGGCGGCCAGGCGCGCGCGCGTCTCAACCATTCTGCTGCCGATGCAGAATCGGCGCGATCTTGACGAGGTGCCCAAGGAGCCGCTTAAGGACATTAAGTTTGTCTTCGTCGACAATATGCGGCAGGTATTCCGTGAGGCGCTGAAGGAGAAAGTCGTTCCTCCCGTAACTTCGGGACCAAGAGCGCACCGCATGCCACAAGCTGCTGCCGGCCGGGTGAACCAGTAGAATAAATAGTTTCGAGTTTCGGGTTTCGAGTTTCGGGTTCGTATTTAAGGGCAGATAGAGTTCGAGAAATCTAGCTCTCAGTTCTAGTTTATCAAAGCAAATAAACCCGAACTCCGGAACCCGAAACTCGAAACCCGAAACTGCACTACCTATTGGTACAGATACGAGAAGCTCTTCTTCTGATCCCACTCGATGCTTTCCACATTTGCGCCGTCACGAGCGATTAGTTCTTCAGTCAGCAGATCGGTCGTTACCGCAGGACTAATATCAACTGAATAGGCCAGCGTACCCAGTGTACCCTCGCCATGGCCAATCATTCGCAACTCAGAGTCGAAGCCGTGAGCCTGCAGAACCTCACGGAGTCGCTCCTGGGTATCAGTGACATTCCGAGTCGTAATCTTCAAGTCCATAGAGCGAAAGACCTGCTCCGGTTCCCGATATTCCAGAACCCAAAGCAGCACCACGGAGAAAATTGTCAGAATCAGTGCCAGGTCCCAACGGCCGACTCCCGTTCCCAGTCCAATTGCAAGACTGATAAGCAGTACAGTGATCTCTTTCGGGTCGCGAATATTTGTTCGGAACCGCACCACCGATACGGCCGCAAAGATCCCAAACGCCCGTGCTGCATTGTCGCCGACGATGATCATGAGTGCGGAGGCAACGACAGCGAGCAAAATCTGCGTTTGAGCAACATAGGGATTTGGCTTAAGGCCAAGTACGCGCCGCCGCGGACGATAAGCGAGAACAGCTCCCAGGAGGGCCGCCAGTAGCAGACGCAGCGAAAGCGTTCCCAGAGTTTCTCTCCAGCTCTCAACCCGGTTCGGCGTGCCACTCTGAGGCGTAGCGCTAAAGACTTCGTCAAAAACGCCGGTGAGTGGCGACGCTTGAGGCGACGGACGAGGTTCGCCGATTTCCTGACCAGCGCCTGGCCTGTTATCAGCCCTCGTCGCTGCTGCGCCCTCGCTTCTTTGCTGGGAGCTCTTGCTGGCCAGAAAGTAAACGACAAAGGCGCTTACCAAAAGGACGCCGAGGAAGACTACGATAAGAGTGATCGTTTCCTTCCTCCGTTTCGGATCTAAACTAAGCACGCAATTCTTCCCCAGCCATCACGTCGGCACTATGCCCGATGAAATGCTCTTGACTATCAAATTCCTCGTCGCCGTCGGATCGATCTACATGCCGGTAGTTCCCGTCGGGATGTAACTCTCTGGCTTTCACGTTGTCTCGCAAATAAGCCGCGAGTACAGCGTCCTTCAGATATTTCCTGATAGCTGGGTTGCGAACTGGCGCTATAACTTCAATCCGATGCTTGAGGTTGCGGGACATCAGGTCGGCGCTGCCGATGTAGACCTCTTCATGACCGCCGTTTGCGAAGGAGAAAATCCTACTATGCTCGAGAAAGCGCCCCACCACGCTCCTGACCCTAATCGTCTCGGAGAGTCCGGGGATTCCGGGTCGCAACATGCAGATCCCACGAATGATGAGATCGATTTCTACGCCGGCCTGGGACGCTTCGTACAACTTCATAATCATCTGCTTGTCCGCGAGACGATTGAACTTGGCGATAATTCGAGCCGGACGACCGGCCTTATGGTTCTCGATCTCGCGGTCGATTAGCCCATTAATCCGATCCCGCAAAGTAACAGGCGCGACGAAAAGGCGCTGGTAATCCGTTTGCCGCGAACAGCCGGTCAGATAGTTGAACAGTTGAGTAGCGTCCGCACCAATCTGGTCGTCGGCTGTAAAGAGTCCCACGTCGGTATATGTGCATGACGTTGTCGGGTTGTAGTTTCCCGAGGCTATGTGCGTGTACCTCGTCAGCGAATCTCCTTCGCGCCGGACCACGAGAGTTAATTTGCCGTGAGTCTTCAGTCCGATAATGCCGTATACCACATGAACGCCGGCCCGTTCGAGCTTCCTGGCCCATTCGATATTGTGTTCCTCATCAAAACGAGCTTTCAGTTCGATCAGAGCTGTAACCTCCTTGCCTCCCTCGCTGGCGCGGATGAGAGCGGGAGGAATTGGCGAGTCAGGACCGGTGCGGTAGAGACACATCTTGATCGCCACGACATCCGGGTCAACCACTGCTTCGTTGATGAAGTCAGTGACACAGTCGTACGAATCGTAGGGATGATGTACCAGTAGGTCGCGCTCTTTGATTATGTCGAACAACGGCCGGCCCGATTTGAGTCGTTCGGCCACTCTCGGCACAAATGGCTGGTCTTTAAGGTCCGGCCGGTCCAACTCATAGAGAGCCATCAAATCCTGTATTCCCAGCGGACCATCGACTGCGTACATGTCATCGGCGACCAGATCCAGAGATTCCGTCAGATAGTTGATCAACACTTCAGGCATGTCAGCGGAAACTTCCAACCTCACAGGGCTGCCGAAACGTCGCTGACGAATCTCTCGCTGGAGCACCCGCAAGAGATCTTCGGCCTCCTCTTCGCGGATTTCGATGTCCGCATCGCGCGTAACGCGGAAGCAATGACTGGAGCCGGGGTCCATTCCGGGAAACAGAGAAGAGATATTTGCCTGGATTACATCTTCAACCAACACAAACCGGTAATCTTCCCGGCCGACAGGAATCAGACGTGGAACTACAGACGGCACCTTGATCCGCACGAACCGCGGTTCGTTTTTAAATTTTGGCGGATCGGCAGGTGACGGCTCATCCGAAGCCTCAACCACCAGACCAATATTCAAGCTAAGCGGGGAGATGTAGGGGAATGGATGGGTCGGATCCACAGCAAGCGGCGTCAGCACAGGAAACACCTTTTCCCGATAGTAAGTATCCACGGCCTGCTTCTCTGAATGCCCGAGGGATTTGTAGGAAACGAGAGCGATCCCCTCACTGCTGAGTTTCGGAAGGATGTCTTCTGTCAGACATCGATGCAGCTGCGCACTCATGGGGATGACGCGGTCGCGCACCATTCGCAATTGCTCAGACGGAGTCATTCCATCCAGCGAAAGCTGAGTAAACTTCTCTTCCAGTTCCTCCTTCAGTCCTGATACCCGAATCATGAAAAACTCGTCCACGTTCGAACAGAAGATTGAAAGGAACTTGAGTCGCTCTAGTGTCGGATTGGATTGGTCTAATGCCTCCTCCAGAACGCGGCGGTGAAACTCAAGCAGGCTCGCCTCACGGTTAATGAACAACTCCGAGGCTGGAACCGACTGTGGCTGGGGTGCCGCGACGCTTAAGTCCGCGCGTGGGGTTTCCTTTATTTGTTCTTGAAGTGCTGTTGACATCGTTTTCTCAATTTCTTCTCGCCGGCCCGTCCACAGATTCGGTACCGGGAAGGGGATCGTTATGACTTATGCTTATTGAATCTCGCAACAACTCGAATGCCCCTACAGGAGAGCTGGGGCGAATGTTGGGGGAGGCTACCTCTTCAATTTGGCAAGCGGTGTTCCATGCCGAATACCAATGTGGGCAGAGAATATCGGGTGAGTTGCTCAAAAAGTACGAGTTCGCCAGTTTGTCTTAGAAAGATAATAATGCCGACTGTATGCATTCAGTCCTACCCTGCGGTTGAATTCGATCCAGCCACGGCGAGCTTTTCTTTGGGGTCATCGTAGGCTCGGAGGGCGGGCACACTGACGATTTGTTTGGTGTCAGTGAGATATGCACTCAGGCGATTTCCGTAAACGCAACCGGTATCCAAGCCGATTGCTCGAGAGGCACGAGTCGGTTCTGCGGCGGGCCAATGCCCGAACAGTACTACTTTCCTGGAATCGTAGAGTTCGTACCAGGGAACGCCCTTCCGGCTTGTGCGATCATCTCCCAGCGTGCGCAGTTCAGTCAGGTCGTCGATTGACTGCTTCTCCAGCGGAATGCCGGGGCGCAACCCTGCATGAACGATCACGTGGTCGTCCAATTCAATCAGTAGCGGCAGCGATTCCAGGTATTCGCAGTAAACCGTGGCCTTTGATTTCAGCTCGGCAACTGCTTTCGCTTGCGAATTCTTAAGAGAGGAGGTCTCTCCGCGCCAGTAACGAAGCAGGGCGAGGTCGTGGTTCCCGAGAACCGAAGTGAAGCGGCTATCAGTGCGGAAGAGGTCAAGAACCTCCTTGTTGTTGTTACCTTTCACAATCAGGTCACCGACGGCTATAACCTGGTCGTCGGCTTGGAGGCTGATCAACTCCAGGAGGGCGACCAGTTCGTCGTAACACCCATGAATATCTCCGACAATAACGGTTCGTGACATGTATCTCTCGCGGGTTCACTCTGTGGGCTCGCCCGTTTCCGGTAGTTTCCGGGTATCTTTCTCAACTTGCTTCCTCCAAGCATTCTCGATGCCAGTAGGATAGAAGTTAAAAAGTTGAATGGAATTCTGTCGGCGGGCCGGTTTCTTTCCTACAAACGCAACCTGAGTCTCAGCTGTCGCATCAGTATTCTGTGTCGTTTTTCGGTGGAAAACTTCACCATTTAGACCTTTGCTCATAGTAACGATTGTTTGACACCCCGGAAAACGGTGTGCTAACCTCCGGGTTGGTTTAGCCCTGCTGGTTCGGGGTTCATGTCATAGAGGGACCTCAGGTTACCTCGGCAATCATTAAGAATATTCGCGTCGCGACCGTACCCGAGAGTCGCCAGGAATTTGCACTGATGGCGGTGGAGGAGAGAGTTTTGATTTTGTCCTGTTTTCCTCGTTTGCTTTTGCGCTTCTCGCTGGCAGTGTTCACTGCCGCATTCATCATTCCCGCAGCATCAACTTTTGGACAGATCCCGGCGGGGTCGTCTGCTCGGACCATACCAACCGACATAGAGAAATCAGACCCACGCGTAACGTATCTGATTGCAAAAGCCGAAGATCATTTCCGTAAAGGGAAACTGAATCTTGAGGACAACAAGCGTGATCAGGCTCGTGATGAATTTGACCGGGCTGTCGACGCGATCCTCGAGTCGGGCATGGACGTTCGCGCGAACCAACGACTTCAGGTTTTCTATCTGGAGTTAGTCGAGCGCATCTACCGCGAAGAAGTTCCACCGGGGCAGAGTCCGACGCAGGCAACACAATTGGTGGCGCAGAATGTTCAGACACCGGTTGCCCAGCAGATAAGCAAACCTGCCCAAATTGGATTTCTGGATCAAAGGTTCGAGCCTTCGCCACTGGATGAGCTCAGCAAGCTTGTTCTGACACCCGATGAGCAAAACGTTTCAGACGCGGATGTTCTGGCTCTGGAGCAGGCGAAGCACAACGTCAACTTTGGTTTTACAATCAATCCGCTGATTCAGCAGTACATCAACTTCTACCAGGGCCGCGGTCGAGGGACGATGGAGTCGGGGCTGCGAAAGTCTGGCCAGTACATGAAGTTGGCGCGCCAGATTTTTGCGAAGGAAGGCGTGCCGGTAGACATCACCTGGTTGGGACAGGTTGAAAGCGCCTGGAAGCCAAAAGCCATGTCATGGGCAGCCGCCTCCGGCCTCTGGCAATTTATTCCCGGCACGGGTCGTCAGTATGGCCTTCGTCAGACCGCGTGGATTGACGAGCGCAACAGCTTTGAGCAGGCAACCACTGCATCGGCACGTTATCTGAAAGATCTTGCTGCTCACTATCAGGGTGATTGGGAATTGGCGATGGCTGCCTACAACACCGGCGCCGGCAACGTCGACCGCGCAATCTCGCGAGCTGGCAGTAGAAGATTCTGGGCCATATATCCCTACATTGCGCAGGAAACCCGTAACTACGTTCCGAACATTCTGGCGACGATTTTGATTGCCAAAAATCCGGAAAAGTATGGCTTCAAGGGAATTCGAGCGGAAGCGCCGATGGCTTATGATCGAGTGCATGTTCCAACAGCGACCAGTCTCCAGTTGATCGCCTCGGCGACTGACACCAGCGTCGATCACATTCGCAGCCTCAATCCTGAACTCAAACGTGACATCACACCGCGCGGTGAGTCGTACGCCATCCGCGTTCCGGGTGGCAGGTCCGCTCAGTTGGTTTCCGTTTTGAAACGAATCCCGGGTGACAAGCGCGAGACGGCTCGTGTAATTTCTGTCGCTCCCGGTGAAGACCTGCAGAACGTTGCCAACCGCACTGGCGTGAGTGTGGCCCAGTTGCAGGCAATGAACACAGGCGTTGACTTGAAATCAACGACCAAGCTCGTGGTTCCCAACAGCAACGTCAAGTTAACCAGCTGGAGACGTGCGCAACCAGGGACCGGTGAAACGCCGAGTGCGGCACTCACCAAGGTTAGAGCTCGCAAGGGCGACACGATTGCTCGAATCGCTTCGGCGCGTAACCTCGACGCAAATGAAGTGGCGCGGCTGAATGGTGTGACACCCGAAGCTGAATTGCGAGTGGGACAGGAAATCAGATTGCCGGCAACCGCTGGCGCGGCTCCCTCACGCCGTCGTTAGTTTTCGACAGTGTAGACACACGTTTCAGTTGTTCTGAACGCCGTGGAAAATCAGGAGCGCGCTTTCGATTGATTCGGAAGCGCGCTTGTTTTTTTGGCGAACCACCGCTCGATAGGTAAACGAAAAGGAACAGCGATAACACAACTGAACGTTCTCACAGCCTATAACACCCAAGGGAATTGCTTTTCGTAAACCGACACTCGGAACCCGAAACTAGAAACATCCCAGGAGCTCCTCACCATGCTCTTCCGCACACTCTCTGCAGCCGTTTACGGCATTGACGCTGATCTCGTCGATATTGAAGTTGACCTGACTCCCGCGCGTGGAGAGTCAGACGCCCTTTCGGTAACGATAGTGGGCTTGCCGGATGCGGCGGTCCGGGAATCGCGAGAACGCATTCGCGCCGCAATCACCAACTGCGCTTTCTTCTTCCCGTTTCAAAGAATCACAATCAATCTGGCGCCGGCAGACGTGCGCAAGGAAGGCGCGAGTTTCGATCTGCCAATCGCGCTGGGAATCCTTGGCGCCAACGGCGACCTGTGTGACGAGAACCACCTGATTGATGTGTTGTGCGTCGGGGAGTTGTCGCTCGACGGGAGAGTGCGCTCGATCAAAGGTGCATTGCCGATCACGATTCTGGCACGCGAGGCTCTAATCAAACATGTGATTTTGCCCGATGAAAATGCGAAGGAAGCCGCAGTGGTTTCCGGGGTCAACGTGTATCCCGTTGCCGACTTACGCAGCGCGGTAGAATTGGTTGCGGCGCTTCGTTCTGCTAATCCACCGGAGCCTTTGAAGGTTGACCCTGCTGAGATATTGCTGCGACCGGACCATTACAGCGTGGATTTTCGCGAGGTTCGCGGCCAACTGTCGGCAAAGCGCGCTCTGGAAGTTGCGAGTGCAGGTTCACACAATATTTTGCTGATTGGCCCTCCAGGTTCCGGGAAGACGATGCTGGCGAAACGTCTGCCGACGATTTTGCCCCCCTTGGAATTCGAAGCTGCGCTGGAGCTCACGAAGATTCATTCCGTAGCCGGGATGACGGGACGCGCCGGCCTCGTTGCCGAACGGCCTTTTCGTTCCCCTCATCACACGATCAGCGATGCCGGATTGTTGGCGGCGGCGCCGTGCCGCGTCCGGGGGAAGTATCCCTCGCCCATCACGGTGTCTTGTTTCTCGACGAACTTCCGGAGTTTGATCGCAGTGTCCTGGAAGTGCTGCGACAACCGTTGGAGGATCAGAAAGTCACCATCAGTCGCGCGGCCATGTCGCTGACGTTTCCCGCTTCATTCATGTTGGCAAGTGCTATGAATCCGTGTCCTTGTGGTTTTGCATGAGACCGCTTAAGTATAAACCGCTTACCACGTAATCAGCCGCAACTATTTGCGGCGTGATCGTGTTTAGTAATCGCCGCTTCTGATCGCGGTTCAGTAAATCGAATTCAACAAACGGCGCGAAAGTCTCCGCCAGTATTGTCGGTGTCAATCGGTCGGAAAACTGTTCTCGTGAGAGTAGCTCCGCGAGGGTTTGCTGCTCGCGTCCGATTCCCGCCAAACGCAGATCGCGTTCAGTCGGATTAATAAGCCCGTCAAAAAATGTGTCTAGTATTCGCTTCCGCTTTTCGGTGAGTCGGGTTAATTGCTTGGTTACTGCTTCAGAATCAACGCGTGGCTGCTTTTCCCGTGCTGCTGTGAGGATCCGTCTTAGAAAGGCCGTGTCGGTCAATTGCTGGCAGAATAGCCGATCAAGTGTTGGTTCTAGCCGATCACGCCGCATGTAATGAGCGCCGCATCTATTTTTGCAGACGTAGTAGTCCGCCCGGCGGTATTTTGTATAAATACGAGACTGGCACCCACACACGAGAAAACCGTTATAGGTGAAGCGATGATCTAAGGTTTCCTTCAATCGCCAGTGCCCAACCTTCTTATCGGACATTAGCTGTTGTACGCGGGCAAA
>Ga0136614_10001832_pt1 | contig 12824 bp, 10 predicted proteins | sample AntDrymUQ2792106_2_FD_106643 | JGI IMG/M metagenome (GOLD analysis project Ga0136614, IMG submission 106643) | Polar desert sand microbial communities from Dry Valleys, Antarctica - metaG UQ279 (21.06) | ecosystem: Environmental > Terrestrial > Soil > Desert | place: Antarctica: Dry Valley...
GCGGAGGCCGGCAGCGCCGAGCGCGCGCGGGCGGCGCTCTCGGGCCTCGGAACGCTGGAGCCGGGCGACCCTGCGGCGCCGACGCGGGTCGTGCTGCGCACGGCGGCCGGCAAGGGGGCGATCGCGCCGGCGATCCGCGCACTCGACGAGCACGGCGTCGTGGTCGAGTCCATCGAGGCGGAGTCCCCCACGCTCGACGACGTGTTCGCGGCCGTCACCGGCTCGCATCTGGAGGGCGCCGGCACGCCGCAGGAGGCGGCGTGACGGCGGACGGCGCCGTCCGCGAAGGGCGTGTCGTGGTCGCGCTCGGCCGCCGTGCGCTGAGCGTGCAGTTCCGCCGCGCGCAGCTGCTGATGCCGACGTTCGTGCTGCCGCTGATGCTGCTCGCGGTGATCGCGAGCGGGACGAGCGCGGCACAGGACCTGCGCGAGTTCCCCGACGTCGGCTCCTACCTCGCGTTCATCGTCCCGGGCACGATCATCCAGGGCGCGCTGCTGGCCGGGCTCACGACCGGGACGGCGTTCGCGGCCGACATCGAGTTCGGCTTCTTCGACCGGCTGCTGGCCGCGCCGGTGCACCGGACGAGCCTGGTGATCGGGCGGCTGGCGGGCACGCTCGGCCTGTCCGTCCTGCAGTCGGGGTTCTTCCTCGTCGTCGCGTTCGCGTTCGGCGCGCGCTACCCCGGCGGGGTGAGCGCGATCGTCGTGGCGGTCGTGCTGGCGGCGATCACCGCGCTGGGCATCGGCGGGATCGCAAGTGCGATCGCGCTGCGCACGGGCTCGCTGTCGCTGCTGCAGAGCATCTTCCCGTTCGTGTTCGTGCTGCTGTTCACCGCGCCCGCGTTCTTCCCGCGCGAGCTGCTCGCGCCCGCCCTGCGCGACGCGGCGGCCTACAACCCGCTGACCTTCGTGGTGGAGGCGGTGCGCGGGCAGCTGACCGGCGACGGCCGGCTCGGGGATCCGTGGGCCGGCCTCGCGGCAGCCGTCGGGCTCGCGGTCGTGACCACCGCGCTTGCCACGTTCGCGCTGAAGGAGCGCCTGCGCACCGCATGAGCACGCCCGCCGCCCCGCCTTCGCTGCCGGTCGCACTCGCGCTCTGGCGCCGCTCGCTCAACGAGGTCCTGCGCGTGCGCGGGGCGCTGCTTCCCGCGACGATCGCGCCCGTCGTCTTCCTGCTCGGCATGAGCGGGCAGTTCGGGCGCCTCACCGGGCTCGACGGCTTCCCGACCGACTCCTACCTGTCGTGGATCGTGCCGCTCTCCTGCCTGCAGGGCGCGGGCTTCGCGGGCGCGGCCACGGGGTCGAACCTCGCGCGCGACATCGAGCAGGGCTGGTTCGACCGGCTGCTGGTGGCGCCCGTCCCCCGCCCGCTGCTGCTCGTCGGACCGATCCTCGGCGGGATCACGCGCTCGCTCGTGCCGGCGACCGTCGTGCTGCTCGTCGGGCTGGCGGTCGGCGCCGAGCTGCCGGGCGGGATCCTCGGGCTGATCGCGCTCTACGTCGCGTGCGTCGGCTTCTGCGCGATCGCCGGGCTGTGGGGCGTCTTCATGGCGCTCACGTTCCGGACCCAGCAGGCCGGCCCGCTGATGCAGCAGGGCGTGTTCCTCGCCGTGTTCCTCTCGACCGCCTACACGCCTGAGGTGCTGCTGCGGGGCTGGCTCGCGGGCGTCGCGCACCTCAATCCGGTCACGTACGTGCTCGAGCTCGCGCGCCAGGCCACGGTGAGCGGGCTGGAGCCGAGCGTCGGGCACACCCTGCCCGGGCTGCTCGCGCTGGTCGGGATGTTCGCGGCGCTGGGCGGGCTCGCGCTGGTGGGGCTGCGCCGCATGGGTCGTTGACGCGGCCTCCTAGACTTTCGCGCGTGCAGTGGAAGGGTGCGATGAACCGCGGGCTCGTGCGGACCACGGGCTACGAGCTCCGGCAGTCGGCCGCGAGCGCGGCCGCCCGCCGCCGCCGGCGCGCGCCGGGCGGCCAGCCCGGCGACCGCCTGCTGCACGCGCCCGTGTTCGTGATGTGCAGCGTGCGCTCGGGCTCCACGCTCCTGCGCGTGCTCCTGGACAGCCACTCGCGGATCCACGCTCCCCAGGAGCTGCACCTGCGCGACCTCACCGTGAAGGTCAAGACCGACTACGCGGCCAAGGCGCTCGGCGAGATCGGGCTCGACGACGAGCACATGCGCTTCCTGCTCTGGGATCGCCTGCTGCAGCGCGAGCTGGCCTCCTCCGGCAAGGAGATCCTCGTCAACAAGACGCCGAACGACGTCTTCGTCTCCGAGCTGATCGCGCGCTGCTGGTCCGACGCGCGCTTCATCTACCTGCTCCGCCATCCGGGCGCGATCGCCCGCTCGCGCCAGCAGACCCGCCCCCAGGACAGCTCCGACCGCAACGCGCGGATGGTGCTGCGCTACGGCAACGCGATCGAGGAGGCGCGGGCGGCCCGGCCCGGCATCACCGTGCGCTACGAGGAGCTGGCCGAGGACCCGCGCGGCGCGACCCGGCGGATCTGCACGTTCCTCGGCGTGCCGTGGGAGTCCTCGATGCTCGAGTACGGCCGCTTCGACCACGGCCGCCTCAAGCCCGGACTGGGCGACTGGAAGGAGAAGATCAAGTCGGGCGCGGTGCAGCCCCCGGAGCCGCCGCCGCCGCTCGAGGAGATCCACCCGTCGCTGCACGAGCTGTGCGTCGCGTGGGGCTACGCGCCGGCACCCGCGCCCGCCGTGCAGCCGGCGACCTGAGCCGGTGAGGCCGCCGAAGGTCTCGGTCGTCGTCCCGGTCTACAACCCGGGACGCGACGTCGACGACTGCATCCGGACGCTGCTGGACCAGTCGCTGCCGCCCGAGGAGTACGAGGTCATCTTCGTCGACGACGGCTCGACCGACGCGACGCCGGCCCGGCTCGACGCGCTGGCCGCCGAGCACGCTCACGTCCGCGTCGAGCACATCGCCAACTCGGGCTGGCCCGGCAAGCCACGCAACGTCGGCATCGGGCTCGCCCGCGGGGAGTTCGTGTACTTCGTCGACAACGACGACTGGGTCGGCCGCGAGGCGCTGGAGCGCATGCACGCGATGGCCCTCCGCGACGCGGCCGACATCGTGATCGGCAAGGTCGTCGGCCACGGCAAGTCGGTCCCGCGCAACCTGTTCCGGCGCAACCGCACCGGCGTCGACCTGCAGTGGGAGGCACTCGTGTGGCTGCTGACGCCGCACAAGCTGTTCCGCCGCGCGTTCCTCGACGCGCAAGACCTCCGCTTCCCCGAGGGCCGGCGCCGGCTCGAGGACCACCTGTTCGTGATGCGCGCGTACTTCGCGCAGCCGCGCATCTCGGTGCTCGCCGACTACCCGTGCTACCACTGGGTGCTGCGCGACCGCGACGTGAACGCGTCGTGGGGCGACCTCGACCCGGTCTCCTACTTCGCGTTCATGCGCGAGGTGCTCGACGTGGTCGACGCGCACACCGAGCCGGGCCCGTTCCGCGACCGCCTGTACGCGCGCTGGTATCGCGGCAAGATGCTCAACCGCGTCGAGAAGGTCCACTCCAACCCCGACCTCGATCGCCGCCGCGCGCTGTACGAGGCGATGCACGAGCTGGCGGTGGAGCGCTTCCCGGAGAGCGTCGACGAATTCCTCCCGTTCAACCTCCGGGCGCGCTCCCGGCTCCTGCGCGCCGCCGACTACGGCGCGCTCGCCGCGCTTGCCGACGTCGAGACGACGCTGCGCGCGCGAGCGCGCGCCGTCGGGACCCGCCCCGTGACCGGCGGGCTCGAGCTGCGTCTGGAGGCCGAGCTCGAGCCGCTTCGCTTCGAGCGCGACGGCGAGCGCGTGGCGTGGGGCCGCGACCGGCTCGATGCGACGGCGGCGATCCAGGGCAGCACGGTGCAGCTGCTGCTCAAGCGGCGCGCCACGCAGGAGGAGTACCGCGTGCCGGCCGACGCGCAGACACGCCTGGAGCCCGACGCGGATGGCCGGCTGCGGGCGGTCGTGTCGGTCAGCGCCCGCGTCGCCGCCGCGGGTGCGGCCGGCGGTGCCCCGCTCCCCGAAGGGCTGGGGGAGGTGCACGCGCTGGTGATCGTGGCCGGCTTCCGCGCGGCGGGCCGGGGGCTCCGGGCGCGCGGCGGCGAGCACCTGATGCTCGCCGCGACGCGCGACGGGCGGATCGCCGAGCGGCGCCCCGGCTGGCAGCGCAACCTGCGCCGCCGGATGCCGCGCCCCGTCGTGCGTGCGATCCGGGCGGCACAGCGCGCCCTGCGCCGCCGCGTGCGCCGCTGAAGCCGCCGCAACTTCCTGCCGATCGCGAGGGTTGGAGCTGATCGTGTGCCGCCCCCTTCTCACCGCCCTCCTGCTCGCCGCCGTGCTCGGCGGGCTCCCCGCGGCTGCGCATGCCGCGCGCGGCCCGTGCGTCGTCGGGACGTCCGGCCCGTCCTGCGCGGTCTGGACCGGCGCGGTCACGTTCGTCGGCGACGGCGACTCGATCTACGTCGACGTGTTCGGCGACGGCACCACGGCGTCGCACCGGATCCGCATCACCGGCATCCAGGCGATGGAGCAGTCGGTCTACAGCGCCACCCGGCGCCAGGGCGACTGTCACGCGGTCGAGGCGACGCAGCGCCTCGAGCGGCTGATCCGCAGAGGCCGGAGCATCGTGCGCCTGGCCGCGGAGGACCCCGAGAGCGTGTCGCGCAACCGCTTCATGCGCACGGTCGCCGTCAAGATCGGCGGGCGCTGGGTCGACGTCGGCGCCGCGATGCTCGCCGAGGGTCGCGCGCTGTGGTGGCCCAGCTGGGTCGAGTCGGCCGCCAACCGCTCCTACAGCGTGCACGCGCAGGCAGCCATCGCCGCGCAGCGCGGGCTGTTCGACCCGGACGCCTGCGCGCCAGGGCCGAGCGCCGCCTCGCCGCTGAAGCTCTGGGTCAACTGGGACGCCGACGGCGACGACACGGCCAACCCGTCGGGCGAATGGGTGAAGATCCGCAACCTCGACCCGGTGAACGCCGTCGGGCTCGGCGGCTGGCACCTGCGCGACTCGGGTCTGCGCCGCTTCACGTTCCCAGCGCACGCGGCCATCCCGCCCGGCAGCACGGTCACCGTCGACGTGGGGAGCGAGGGCGATGGCGAGACCGTGTTCAGCTGGGGCCTGCATGATCCGGTGTTCGAGAACGCGACGCGCGACGAGGACGCGATGGGCGACGGCGCCTACCTCTTCGACCCGCTCGGCAACGTGCGCGCGGCGATGCTCTACCCGTGCCGGCAGCCGTGCTCGGACCCGCTCGGGGGCGCGGTCGGCGTCGGCGCCGATCCGAAGGGCAGGCGCGAGTTCGTCGCGGTCCACAACCTCGGCGCGGGCCCGGTCGACCTCGACGGCTACGTGCTCAAGAGCCCGCCGCAGAGCTACCACTTCGGCGCGGGCTCGGTGCTGGGCGCCGGTGAGGCGATGCGCATCCAGGTGACCGGCCGGCCCGAGGAGGGCGCGCTGCCGATGCGCTACTGGGGCCTCGCCAAGCCGATCCTGCGCGACGCCGGCGACATCGTCCGGCTGGCGACCTACACGGACATCACGCTCGCCTGCACGGCATGGGGGGACAAGAGCTGCTGAGCGCGTCGCCGGTACGCTAGGTCACGTGGCGGCCAGCGGAACCGCGGACGCGGTCGCGCGGCGCGTCGAGATCCTCGAGGGGCGGCAGCTCCTCATCAGCGTCACCGGCCCGGTGACTGAGCTGGTGATGCGCCGCGACGGCGCGGAGCCGCTGCACGTCCTGCTGGCGCCGGGCGAGCACGGCTGGGAGGCGGAGATCGCGCTGGCGGACCTCGCCGCCGCCGGCCCGGGCCGTTGGGTGGCCGAACATGACCGGGGTCAGACCCTCTTGAGGTTGGGGGCACCGCTCGGGGCGGTCGCCGTCGTCGATGGGCTGAGGGTGCAGCCGTGCCGGACGGCGGAGGGTGGGCTCGGCGTCGAGCTGACCGCGCTGCCCCCGCACGCGGAGGTGGACCGTGTGCGAGTCGAGGGCGGCGCGCTCGCGCTGGCGGGCGAGGCGGCCGACGACGCGCCGCTGATCGCCCGGCATCGCGGCGACGGGGCGGAGGTCCGCGTGCCGGTGCAGGTGCGCGACGGGCGCTTCCACGCGCGGATCGAGCTCGCGGCGCTCGCGCGCGCCGGCGTGTGGGACCTGCGGCTCGGCGACCGCCGGCTCGGAACGCGGCGCGACGACCTGCCGGCCAAGAAGGACGTCGTCGGCTTCCCAGCCGAGCGCTCCGGCGCGCTGGAGCTGCAGCCCTACTACACGGTCGAGGACAACCTGTCGATCCGGGTGGCCGCGCCCGCGCCCGGAACGCCGTCCGAGCCCGCGGTCCCGGGAGCGCAGTCGCGGCGGCGGCTGCTGCTCGGCGGAGTCGCGGTGGCGGTGCACCGGCTCGCGCTCGGGCTCGCCGCCACGCTCCCGCGCCGCGCCGCGTCCGGCGGGTCGCGGGTCCACGTCCTGCTGCTGCACGCCTACGGCCTGGGCGGCACGGTGCGCACGAGCTTCACGCTCGTCGAGGGAGTCGCTGGCGACGTGGAGCTGATCAGCATGATCCGGCGCCGCGACGCCCCGTTCTTCGCGTTCCCGCCCGGCGTGACGGTCTCGGTCCTCGACGACCAGCGCCGGACGGTCGCGCGCGGCCTGCTCGGGCGCGTGCCGAGCGTCCTGATCCATCCCGAGGACTACGCGTACCCGTACGCCAGCCTGCGGACCGACCTCGCCCTGCTGCGCCGGATCCGCGCGATCCGCGGCGGCGTCCTGATCACCACGCGCCCCGCGTTCAACCTGCTCGCGGCACGGCTCGCCCGCCCCGGCGTGACCACGATCGGGCAGGAGCACATGAACTTCCACGCCCACCGCCCGCGCCTGGCCGCCGACATCCGGCGCCGCTGCGGCGGGCTCGACGCGCTCACCGTGCTCACCGAGGCCGACGAGCGCGACTACGCCGCCGCGCTGGCGGGCGAACGCGTGCGGATCGTGCGGATCCCGAACGCGGTACCGCGCATGAGCGGCGGGATCTCGCCGCTCGAGGCCAAGGTCGTGATCGCCGCCGGCCGGCTGGAGTCCCAGAAGGGCTTCGACCTGCTGATCCGCGCGTGGGAGCGCGTCGCCGCCGCGCATCCGGACTGGCGGCTGCGCATCTACGGCTCGGGCCCGCGGCGCGACGACCTGCGCCGCATGATCCTCGAGCGGGGCCTCTATGACTCCGTCTTCCTGATGGGCCGGACCAAGCGCCTGGGAGAGGCGATGGCGCGCGCCTCGCTGTTCGTCCTGAGCTCGCGCTTCGAGGGCTTCGGTATGGTCATCGTCGAGGCCATGAGCAAGGGCCTCCCGGTCGTGAGCTTCGATTGCCCGCGCGGGCCGGGCGAGATCATCCGGCCCGGCCGGGACGGGATCCTCGTCCCCGACGGCGACGTCGACGGACTTGCGGACGCCATGCTGGAGCTCATCGAGGACGTGCCGAGGCGCCGGAGCTGCGGCGCCGCGGCGGTGGAGAATGCGCGATCCTACGCCGTCGCCTCGATCGCGGAGCGCTGGGAGGAACTGCTCCGCGCGCTGCCGAATCGCGAACTGGGCGCCCGCACGTAGCACCCGACGAAGAAACGATCTTGGAATCCGCCGTCAGATCTACCGCCCCAGGGGCGCACGCCGCCTCGCGCGATCCCAGCGGCCGGCGCGCCCGCGCCGGCGGCGTGGCGGTGGGCGATGCCGTGCTGCTCGCGACGGCGCCCGGCGGCGACGGCGGCCCGGCCGCGGGGCTCGCGTGGGAGGACACGACGCTGCTGGGCCGGCTGCTCGACCAGCTCGCCGACCTGGGCATCCGCGAGGCGCACCTCGTCACCCGCCCGGACTGGGTGGCGGAGCTGCAGCGCTCGACCGACGGCCGCGGCGTGGCCGTGCAGACGCACCCGAGCGCCGACACCGGCGCCGACCTGCGCGCCGTCGAGGCGATCGCGCGCGCCGGCGAGGGCGCCCTGGTCGTCGCGAGCGCCGACATCCTGACCCAGCGCGAGGCGCTCGCCGGCCTGCTCGCCGATCCCCGCGTGCCCACGGGCATGCTGACCACGACGGTGCGGCGGGTCTACCGCTACGTCGGCTTCCGCACGCGCACGCGCCGCGGCCGCGTCGTCAGCGCGGGCACGCCGTACCACTACGTCCACCAGCCGAACGGCACGTTTCTGGGCGTGCTGAAGATCGCGCCGGCCAGCCGCCCGGCGCTCGCCGACGTCGCGGGCCGGCTGGCCCCGCTGGTCCACGGCCCGCTGCCCGACGGCTGGCAGGACGAGCTCGACGCCAAGGCCGGCCGCTGGAAGCTGGCGCTGTACCGGCGCGCGCAGCGGGCGCTGGCCGAGCCGGACGGCGGCGAGCTGCCCTCCGACGAAGCGCTCGCGGCCGAGGACTCCAGCGGCCTCGGGCCCGAGGACGTCGAGCTCGCGCCCGAGCAGGCGGCCGAGCTGGCGCGGCGCGTCACGGCCGCGGCCGGCGATGTCCCGTCGCTGCTGCTGTGCGGGCTCGTCCGCAGCGACGTCCAGGTGGGCGGCAGCCATCTGCGGCGGCTGTTCTGGACGCGTCCGCTGACCGGCGCGGACGTCGCGCGGGCGGTCGAGAAGATCGACGAGCACGACGAGGACCGCGCGCTGCTGGACTCTGCCGTGAAGGCCAGCGACGGGTTCTTCACGACGTTCTTCGTCTCGCCGTACTCGAAGTACATCGCGCGCTGGGCCGCGCGCCGCGGCTGGACGCCGAACGGCGTGACGACGCTGTCGGTGGCGATCGGCTTCGCGGCCGCCGCCGCGTTCGCGACCGGCGAGCGCGCCGGGCTCATCGCCGGCGCCGTCCTGCTGCAGCTCGCGTTCACCTTCGACTGCGTCGACGGGCAGCTCGCGCGCTACACGCGCACGTTCACCAAGCTCGGCGCGTGGCTCGACTCGATCTTCGACCGCACCAAGGAGTACGCGGTCTTCGCCGGCCTCGCGATCGGCGCCTCACGGGCCGGCGACGACGTCTGGCTGCTCGCGGGCGCCGCGCTGACGCTCCAGGTGCTGCGCCACTCGATCGACTTCTCTTATCCGGCCGCCCAGCACCAGGCGATGGGCGCCGCCGGCCAGCCGCCGCTCGAGCAGGTGCAGGACGTGCTCGCCGCCGCCGTCCCGGCCCCGCTGGTGGCGGAGGGCGAGCCGGACATCCCGCCGGCCTCGCCGCCGACCTCGCCGAAGGCGCGCCTGCGCGGCGCCTGGCGCCGGCTCGACCGCTCCCAGCGCGCGGTCTGGGTCAAGAAGATCGTCGGCTTCCCGATCGGCGAGCGCTTCGCGGCGATCTCGCTCACCGCCGCGCTGTTCGATGCGCGCGTCACGTTCGTCGTCCTGCTGTCCTGGGGCGCGTTCGCCGCGTGCTACACGGTCGCGGGACGGGTCTTGCGCTCGATCGGCCGGCGCGGCTCGATCGTGCTGGGCCGCGGCAGCGCGGCGTCGTCCGGGACGCTCGAGGCCTATCGCGACGACGGCCCGCTGGCGCTCGCGCTCGGCCGCGCGCCGCTGCCCGAGCTGCCCGCCGCGGCGCTGGTGCTCGCCGGCGTGCTGGGCCTCCTCGCCGTCGTGGCGATCGCGGGCGACGGCGCGTCGTGGCCGCTGGCCGGCGCCGCGCTCGCATGGCTCGTGGCGCTCGCCGGCGTCTCCAGCGGGCGCCCGCTGCGCGACCGGCTGCGCTGGATCGTGCCGCCCGCACTGCGGGTCGCGGAGTACGCGGGGCTGCTGTGGATCGCCGCGCTGGCCGGGCCGTCCGCGGTGCCCGCCGCGTTCGCGCTGCTGTGCGCGATCACGTTCCGCCACTACGACCTCGTCTACCGGCTGCGCCACCGCGGCGTCACGCCACCCGGCTGGCTCAACCGGGCCACCGGCGGCTGGGACGGCCGGCTGCTCGGCGGCTTCGCGCTTGCCGCCGCGGGCGCCGTGCCCGCCGGCTTCGACATCGCGGCCGCGCTGCTGGCGGTCGCGTTCGTGGGCGAGAGCATCGCGGGCTGGCAGTCCTTCGGCCGCACGCAGCAGCCGGCGGTGTACGAGGACGAGGAGGAGGACGCGGAGTGATCGGGATGGTGCTCGCGGCGGGGGCGGGGCGGCGCCTGGCGCCCTACACCGACACGCTGCCCAAGACGCTGGTCCTCGTCGACTCGGACCGGACCATCCTCGACATCGCGCTGGCCAACCTCAAGGCGGCCGGGCTCGCCGACGTGGCGGTCGTCACCGGCTACGCGGCCGGCGCCGTCGAGGAGCGCAAGGACGCGCTGGAGCGCCGCCACGGCGTCAAGCTCGAGCTCGTGTTCAACCCCAAGGCGGAGGAGTGGAACAACGCCTACTCGCTCTGGTGCGCACGCGAGCTGTTCGGAGAGGGCGTCCTGCTCGTCAACGGCGACACCGTCCATCCGCCCAGCGTCGAGCAGACTCTGCTGGCCTCGCGCGGCCCCGACATCCTGCTCGCGCTCGACGATGCGAAGGCGCTCGGCGAGGAGGAGATGAAGGTGCACCTTTCCGAGTCCGGCCACATGACGCGGATCAACAAGGCGCTGGATCCGGCGGCGGCGCAGGGCGAGTACATCGGGCTGACGCTGATCGAGCCGGCCGCCGCCGCCCCGCTGGCCGACGCGCTGCAGGCCACGTGGGAGCGCGACCCGCAGCTCTACTACGAGGACGGCTACCAAGAGTACGCCGACCGCGGGGGCAAGGTCGGCGTCGCGCCGATCGGCGCCGTGGAGTGGGCCGAGGTCGACGACCACACCGACCTCGAGCGCGCGCGGGAGATAGCTTGCCGCTGCTGACCCGGATGATCGGTGCGCCGCTGCACGTGGACATCGGCCCCGGGGCGGTTGCGCAGCTCGCCCCCCTGCTCGCCGACCGGCGGATCTCGTCCGGCGGCCACGTCGCCGTGGTCGTCGGCCCGGGGCTGGGCGAGGAGATCGCGCGCAAGCTGCGGCCCGAGCTCGAGAACGCCGACCTCTGGACGATCGACGCGGGCGGCGTCGACGAGGCCAACGGGCTGGCCAAGCGGCTGCGCGCGGGCTTCTACGACGCGGTCGTCGGGATCGGCGGCGGGCGGACGATCGACGTCGCCAAGCTCGCCTCCACGCTGAGCGGCCTGCCGATGGTCGCGGTGGCGACGAGCCTCGCGCACGACGGCGTGGCCTCGCCGGTCGCGTCGCTGGAGGAGGGCGGCCGCAAGGGCTCCTACGGCGTGCAGATGCCGATCGCGGTGGTGGTCGACCTCGACTACGTACGCCGCTCGGAGCCCGGCATGCGCCGCTCCGGGATCGGCGACGCGATCTCCAACCTCTCGGCGATCGCCGACTGGCGGCTGGCCGGCCGCGAGCGCGGCGAGCCGGTCGACGGCCTCGCCGTCACCTTCGCCCAGACTGCGGCGAAGGCGATCCTGCACCGCAGCGACGGGATCGACGACGAGGACTTCCTCGTCGCGCTCGCCGAGGCGCTCGTGCTGTCGGGCCTGGCGATGGCGACGGCCGGGAGCAGCCGCCCGTGCAGCGGCGGCGAGCACGAGATCCTGCACGCGATCGACCATCTCTACCCCGGCGCGGCGCGCCACGGCGAGCTCGCCGGCGCCGCGACGCTGTTCACGTCGTTCCTGCGCGGCGACGAGCCGATGACCCACGCGGTCGACGCCGCCCTGACGCGCCACGAGCTGCCGCGCACCCCCGGCGACCTCGGCCTGACCGAGGCGCAGTACGTCGGTGCCGTCGTGCACGCGCCGGCCACGCGACCGGACCGCTACACGGTGCTCGAGCACCTGGCCCTCGACGAGCGGGGGGTGGCCGAGCGTGTCCGCGCGTTCCTCGACGCCTTCGATCGCTGAGCTGCGGGCGACGACGCAGCCGGCCTCCCTCTTCGAGCGCAACAGCGGCGAGCACTGGGCGGGCCGGCTCTACGTGCGCCGCCTCTCGCCGCACGTCACGCGCCGGCTCCTGCCCACCGGCGTGACGCCCAACACGGTCACGTGGGCGATGATCGCGGTCGGGGTGCTCGCGGCGGGCGTGCTGACGCTGCCGGGCGTGCTCGCCGCCGGCGCGGCGGCGCTGCTGGTCCAGGGCCAGATCCTGCTCGACTGCGTCGACGGCGAGATCGCGCGCTGGCGCCGCCAGTTCTCCCCGGCCGGCATCTACCTCGACCGTCTCGGCCACTACGTCACCGAGACGGCGCTGCCGATCGGGCTGGGCATCCGCGCCGACGGCGGCTGGGACGCGATCGGCACGTACACGACGCTCGGACTGCTCGCCGCCGTGCTCGCGCTGATGGTCCGGACCGAGAGCGCGCTGGTGCACGTCGCACGCTCGGAGGCCGGCAAGCCGGTGGTCCAGGACACGGTCGCCGTCGCCGCGCCGCGCGCGAGCGGGCTGCGGCGACTGCGCCGCGCCCTCGCCTTCTTCCCGTTCTTCCGGGCGTTCGTGGCGGTGGAGGCGACGCTGCTCGCGCTTGTCGCGGCCCTGCTCGACCTCGCGCTCGGCGAGCTGGACGCGACGCGCGTGCTCGTCGTCGCGCTCGTTCCCGTCGCCGCGATCACGGCGGCCGGCCACCTGTTCGCGATCCTCGCCTCCGAGCGGCTGCGGTGACGCCTTGCTTCGGCTGCGTGGTGCTGACGACCGGCCGGCGGCCGGACGACCTGCGCGCGGCCGTCGCCTCGCTGCTGCGCCAGGAGGGCGTGGAGACCGACGTCGTCGTGGTCGGCAACGGCTGCCGGCCCGACGGCGTGCCCGACGGCGCGCGCGTCGTGGCGCTGGAGCGCGACGACGGCATCCCGGCCGGCCGCAACGC
>Ga0136614_10001833_pt1 | contig 12824 bp, 10 predicted proteins | sample AntDrymUQ2792106_2_FD_106643 | JGI IMG/M metagenome (GOLD analysis project Ga0136614, IMG submission 106643) | Polar desert sand microbial communities from Dry Valleys, Antarctica - metaG UQ279 (21.06) | ecosystem: Environmental > Terrestrial > Soil > Desert | place: Antarctica: Dry Valley...
GAGTACTACGATTTCGTCGCCAATGGCGCGGTGGACATCGGCTATGGCGTGCTCGGTCACAACCCGAATCGCTTTCTGATGACCGAGGTGATGGGCATGCCGTTTATGTCCGTCGATCCGTGGGCGGGCTCTGCTGCATCCTGGCTCACCTACACCAAATACGGCGCGCGCTACAACGAGCACAAGGGCGTTCAACTCGTCGGCTCGTGGGTTCATTCGGAGCCTTATCTGCATATGCGCGCCGAAGGGTTAAAGACGATCGACGATCTCAAGGGTAAGAAGATTCGCGTCGGCAGCGCGATCACCGGTCGCATCGTCCAGGCGCTCGGGGGCACGCCGGTGCAATTACCGCCGACCGAGGCGCAGCAGGCGATGATGAGCGGCGTCGCGGACGGAATAACCTTCCCCATGGAGTCGATCGAGTTCTTCAAGATCACGCCGGCGATCAAGGCTACGACGAAGATCCCCGGCGGTCTTCTCTACACCGACACCTTTTGGCTCGGAGTGAACGATAAGAGGTGGCAATCGCTTAACCCCAAGGCGCAGGCCGCAATGCAGAAGCACGGCGGCTTGGCGCTCGCGCTCAACTCGGCGTGGGCGTGGACCAGCGGCGACAACCTCGGCCGCATCGCGCTCGAGAAGGCGGGTGTCAAGTTCAATACGCTGCCCGACTCCGACGGGGCAAAGATCAAAACTGCGCTGCAGCCACTCAACGACGAGTGGCTGGCCGAGGCGAAGAAGCGCGGCCTGCCGGGTGACGAGATCCTGAAATACGCGCTCGACATGGCGGACAAGTACAGGGCGGTCAAGCGCGTGAACGTGGTTTAGGCTGCGCGTCCACGCGATCGGCGTCATTCCAGCGCACGCCGGCCAAGTTGAAATGTGCGGACCGCCACTTGTGCCGGGATGACCCGTGTGAAATCGCTTGGCCGGGTCTTCGCGACGCTCGCCCGCGTGGCGCTCCTGGTCTAGACGACCGCGCCAGGGTGACCGCATGAAATCGATCGGCCGCCCCTTTGCGACCCTCGCCCGCATGGCGATCCTGTTCACGATGGCCGCGCCGGGGTGACCGCATGACATCGCTTCACCGCGTCTTCGAGACGCTTGCCGGCGTGGCAATCCTGTTCATGATGACGGTCACGTCGATCGACGTGGTCGGCCGCTTCTTCTTCAACACGCCGCTGAAGGGCGCGTTCGAGATGACCGAGATCACGATGGCGCTCGTGATTTTCGCCGGCATCTCGCTCGCCGCGCTTTCGCGCGAGCACATCACCGTCAATCTGTTCGAATCGCGCACCCCGAAGTGGGCGCGGCGCTGGCAGGTCGTTGCCGGCGACATCGTGTGCGCGGCAATCGTCGCCGTAATGGGCTGGCGCATCCACGAGCGCGGCAGCGCGCTCGTGGATGCTCGCGAAACAACGCTGGTCCTCGGCGTGCTACGCGGCCATGTCGCGTGGGCGATGGCGGCGCTGTGCGCGGTCGCGATGCTGGTGTTCCTCTACTGCGCCTGGCGCGACGCCCGCAAGCACCTGGAGACAGCCGAAGAAGTACCCGTAGGCGCGCTTTGAGCACGCCATCGTGAGCGCGTGGGCGGCGGCGCTTTACGGCTTCGGCTCGCTCGCGTTACTCCTTCTTGCCGGGGTACCGATCGCGTTCGCGATGATCTTAATCGGTGTGGCTGGCATCGTCGCCGTGATCGGCCTCGCTCCGGCGCTCGCCCTCCTCGGGCAGATTCCTGTTTCGCACACGATGAGCTACGAGCTCTCCGTCGTGCCGATGTTCATCCTGATGGGGAACTTGGTCGCGCGTTCGGGCATCGCCAACGATCTCTACGACGCCTGCAACGGGATGGTCGGCCACCGGCGCGGCGGCCTCGCGATGGCGACCATCGTCGCCTGCGGCGGCTTCGCGGCCGTATGCGGATCGGCAATCGCCACCGCCGCAACGTTCTGTCGCATCGCGCATCCGCCGATGATGCGCTACGGCTATCACGAAGGGCTCGCCGCCGCGGCGATCTGCGCCGGCGGCACGCTGGGCATACTGATTCCGCCTTCGGTGATCATGGTGATCTACGGCGTCATGACCGGCACCGACGTGGCGAAGCTGTTCATCGCCGGACTGCTACCGGGCGTCCTCGCCATCGCGCTCTATGCACTCACCATTCAAGTGATCGTGTGGCGCCATCCGCAAGCGGGCCCGCGCGGCGAACGCATACCGCTCGGCCCGGCGCTGGCAGCGTTTCGCCACGTGTGGCCGGTGGTGGTGCTGTTCGCGCTGGTGATGGGTGGACTCTATTTCGGCGTGTTCACCGCCACCGAAGGCGGCGCCATCGGCGCAGCCGGCGCGTTCTTTTTTGCCCTGTGGCGTGGCCGTCTGTCGCGGCAGGCGATCCTCGCATGCGCCATCGAAACTGCGCGCACGACCGGTTCGCTGTTCGCCATCCTCATCGGAGCGCTCTTGTTCTCGCAATTCATGAACTTCTCCGGCCTGCCCAATGCGCTCAAGGATGCGGTCACGGCGTTTGGCGTCGAGCCGATGCTGGTGATCTTCATGATCCTCGCGCTGTACATCGTGCTGGGGACGTTCTTCGAGGAGCTGTCGATGATCCTCTTGACCGTGCCGATCTTCTTTCCTCTGGTGGTGGGCTTAGGCTTCGACCCGATCTGGTTCGGCATCGTGATCGTGATGGTCGTCGAGCTCGGCTTGATCAGCCCGCCAGTCGGCATGAACTTGTTCGTCGTGCAGAACATGCTGAAGACGCCGATCACCACCTTGTGGCGCTGGATTACGCCATTCGTAGCCGCCGACTGCCTTCGCCTCGCGATCGTCGTGCTCGTGCCGCAGATCGTGCTCTTTCTGCCCAGCCTCATGAGATGAGGGCAAGAGGGAACTCGCGCGGGATGAAACGCGTCGAACAGGGCTCGGTCAGCTTGGCGCCGACACCCACTCGCGCGTTTGACAATTCCAATGCATCTCAAGAGGAGAGTCATGAAAATCACCTTAGCAATCGCCTCCGCGGTCGCAGCGCTCATTTTTTCGTGACGAGCCACACCACTGGCTTGGCCACTTGCGATTCGGGTCCACGTGAAACTTGGCAGCCGCAGGCGAAACTCGAAAAAATACTGGTGGAGAAGGGCTGGAGAGTCAATCGCGTCAAGGAAGACGGCGGCTGTTACGAGGTCTACGCAATCAACGACAAAGGCGAGCGCGTGGAAGCCTATTTTCATCCGAAAACACTGGAGTCGGTGCCGACGCAACCGCGGCGCTAAGTACGCGAACAACCATGGAGCCGAGGGTAAGAGTGTGGGATCCGCTGGTGCGGATTTGTCACTGGACCCTCGTCATCATCGTGGCTTTAGCGTGGCTCACTCGTGAAGGCTGGAGCGCTTGGCACGAGTGGCTGGGTTATGGATCCATTGTCATTCTCGCGGTGCGCATTCCCTGGGGCTTTTTCGGACCAGTGGAAGCACGATTCGCGAACTTCGTGCGCCGGCCGGGCGCGACACTGTCCTATGCGCGGAGGGTCCTCGCAGGAAGCGAGGAGCGTCACCTTGGCCACAATCCGCTTGGCGCCTGGATGATCGTTGTGCTGTTGACCAATCTGCTGCTCCTAGGATTCAGTGGCTGGCTCTACACCACGGACCGCTTCTGGGGCGTTGAATGGGTCGAGCACTTGCATGGCGCGCTTGCCGATGCGTTGCTTGTGCTGACCGGGCTGCACATTGCCGGCGTAGTGTTCGCCTCCTGGCGTCAGCGCGAAAGCCTAATCGCGGCGATGGTGCATGGGCGAAAGAGGCCGCTGGATTGATGAAAATGTTATTCATGTCGCCGGTACGGAGTACGCTTTCGATCGCGGAGGCTACACGGTCGCCTCATCGCGGCGCACAACGACATACGGCAAGCTCGCGGCCGCGGCGGCCAAGCTCAAGCCGCCCGATCCGAAGAGCATCAAGCTCGCGGTCTTGCGCAGTTCATGGGCTACGGCAGCTATTCGGCGGGGGTGGCCGAGGTGTCGGTGGCAAATGACGGCAAGATCAAAGTGCATCGGATGGTGCTCGCACTCAACTGCGGGCACGCGGTCAATCCCGATCAGATTGCCGCGCAGGTCGAAGGCTCCGTGGCGTTTGGAATTTCAGCGGCGTTCTACGGCGAGCTGACCATCGACAAAGGGCGAATCGTCGAAAACAATTTCCATACGTATCCTCTCCTGCGGCTCTTCGAAATGCCAAAGGTGGAGACGGTGCTCGTGCCGACGTTCGATTTCTGGGGCGGCGTCGGTGAGCCGACGATTTGCGTCGTAGCGCCCGCGGTGCTCAACGCGATTCACGAAGCAACCGGCCGGCCCATGCGCAACCTCCCGCTACGCAATCCGGCGGCCGCGCTGGCTAAGGCATAGTCGTTTATCTAGGAGACAAATCCGAGATCAGCCGTCGCAAACCGGTTGAGATTCGGAAAGATATAGCCAAGGTCGGCACTGCTGACACCAAGCCACGTCGCCAACGTGGAGCCAATCTGGTCGACCGCCGTGGTCGGAATCCAAGCCCCGTTGTTTCCGGCATCGTCCGTCCCTCGTAATGCCAGCGACGGGAACCTTCCATAGAAATCGCCACCGCGGACGGCACCGCCCAGGACCAGGTGGTGCGCCCCCCATGCATGGTCGGTGCCGAAGGTGGAATTGGTGACGAAGGTGCGGGAGAAATCGGACATCGTGTATGTCGTCACGCTGTTCGATATGTCGAGCGCAACCGTCGCATCGTAAAAAGCCTTTAGCGCCGGCGCCAATTGATTGAGCAAATTGCCTTGCAGAAAGAGCTGGTTGCTGTGGTTATCGAACCCGCCAAGACTGACAAAGAAGAATTGCCGCTTTGCGCCAAGCACGCTATGCGCCTCGATGAGCCTCGCCACTTGTTTGAGCTGATTGGCAATTCCTGTATTGAGCCCAGTGAACGCGGTAGTAATCGCGGGAGTGGTAGCGGTCAAAATCGGATTGATCGCATCGGCCGTGGTAAGCGCAGTGTTGAGAACGGTCGCGGCTTGATCGACGATGGCATTGCCGCTGGATGCAGCGAGCAGGCGTCGCACACCGTCGGCGCGCACCCTGCCGAGCGTATCGGTACCGGCGCCGGTCAGCGTCACGCCGCCGGTCTGCGGGATGACAAACGGGCCAACCGAGAGTCCCTGCGTCATCAACGCACTGCCGGCAGCTGAGACTATCGTGGGTACCCTCGCCCCCGCATTGACCGCATCGATTCGATCGGACATGCGGCCCCCCCAGCCACTGCGCACCGGCGTCCCATCGAGTAAGCCTTGCCACGCCGATTGCTGATCGTTGTGAGAAAAGAGATTGGACGGACGGAATCTACCCGCTTGGTAGTCGGTCTTGGTAATCGGTGCGAGCAGCGGACCCGAATTGCAGATGACCGCGAGCTTGCCGCTGTCGAAGAGCGGCTTGATCGCAGCCAAGTTCGGATGCAGGCCGAACGTCGCTCCGGCCCGCGGCGGTGAAATTTGCAAGAGCTGCGCCTGCGGGATATTCACGTTGACACGTACGGCGCCGTAGCTCCCGTAATCGTCATACGGAATCACCATATTGTTGCTATCGTTGCCGCCGAACAAGAACACGCAGACCAATGCCTTGTAATCGGTGGGCGCTTGTGCATTGGCGCTTTCGATACTAAAGCGACCCAAGCTCGTCGCCAGCGCCGAGGCGGTTAGCGCCCCCGTTTGCCCGAGAAAATTTCGCCGATATTTGTTCATGTCAGTGTTGGACCTGGAAGTGATACGACGAAGCCATCAGGTAGAGTCCCAGCCGCGCGCGCTCAACTCGATTCGTGGCAGGCACCTGCGAAACACTTTGCACAATGATGTCGCGGGCGGATGCGGGAAGCTGCCCGCCGAGCAACAGCTCGTTCATTTTGTCGACCATGGCAACTGGCGTTGTGGCGAGGTCCTGGAAGAGCACCGTGTCGATCCGCGTCCCGGTAGCATTCGGTACATTCGGGTCCGCGGCGATACCGCTGTAGAGCAACGTGTAGACAAGGTTCGACCGCGCGACCGCCGACGCCGTGTTGTGAATGCCGAACTCCGGTCCCGCGAGCGGGCTGCCCGGTATGGTGAATTCGGCCGGGTAGTAGTTGAAGACCGAGGGAGGCGAGTACACGCGTTGACCAAGACCGGCGGTGCGGTCGGACAACCCAACACCGTCGGTCGTCCCATTCAGCGTCCGCAACAATGCGTTGACCATCAGCACTGGCTCGCGCAGTTGTCCGAAGGTCGCATCCGGCGCCTGCCGCGCTTCCGCGTCGAGCAGGATCGCGCGCAGAACCGCCTTCATGTCGCCACGCACGCCTTGCCCGTTGTTGTTGAACGCGCTAGCGACCCGCGCAACGTAAGCCGGGCTGGGATTACTCGTAACGAGGCGCTGGATGAGTTGCTTGCCGATGAAAGGACCCACGTTGCGATGCATGAAAATGTTGCGGATCGCATCCTGCAGGTCTTTCTCGATCGACTGCCCCGCGGGAACGCTGAAATCCTCGAGCAGCACCTTCGCGTTCGTGTCGTGGCCGTTGGGGTACGGCGCCATCGGCGCCACATAGTAGGCTGGATTTTTCGCTCTCGGCGGTAAGCCATCGGCGGACGGATAGGTCCAGCCGGTAAACACCCGCGCGAATTCCTTGATGTCCGGCTGATCGTAGGTAGCGATGAGCTCCCCTTGGTCGTCGAGCAATGGCGTACCGTCGGTTTTTAGCTCGTGAACTCCGATCGAGAAAAGCTGCAGCACTTCGCGAGCATAGTTTTCGTTGGGTACGCGGCTACCGCTTGCGTTCGGCTTGTCGTTGTTGACCATATCGAGCCAATTGCCCATCGCCGGCGATAGCGTCACCCGCCGCAGCAGATCCTCGAAATTGCCGAATGCCTCCTCGGCAAGAATGTTTTGATAGCGCGCCATCACATAGGCGACGGCAAGATCCTGCTCAATCGTCGAGATCACCATGATCTGCGACAGCGCCCACGCGACTCTCTGCCGCAACTGATCCGGCTCTCTCACGGCGTTGCTGAAGAATTGCCATTGCACCTTGGACGGAGTCAGGTTGTCCCGATAACAGATCGCCTGAGGCGCGCTCGCCGGGTAGTTGTTGCCCTCCGGATCCCTGTTGTTGCAATCGGGTGTAGGCCGCAGTCCGTAATACGTGTACTGCGCATTCGGATAGAAAGACAAAGGCTTGGTGAACTGTTCCTCGAGATACGCGGCTATGCCGGCCGATTGCACCGCAGCCAGGTCCGTCGGCGTCGCGCCAAAGGTCGCTTGCGCCAAAAACCGGAACGCCTCTGCCCGGCTGACGGTCGTGCCGCCACCGGTCGCGACCACTGAAACGGGAGCCGACGTCGTGCGCGCGCCCTTGTTGTCGATCGCCTCGGCCACGAAAGTGTAAGTGGCGGGGGAACTGATCGGCACGGTGATCACGTAAGGCGGATTGCTTAATTCCGCGATCTTGGTCGCGCCCTGGTAGAACGCCACCGTGGCAATGGCGCCGTCGTCATCGGTCGCCGCGGCCGTGAGAGTGACCTCACCGGGGATGGAAATTGCCGCAGCGTCGCTCGTGAGCGTGACTTCGGGAGGGAGATTCGGGTTTGGCGCCGGATCTCCGCTCGCGTAAACGTAGTAGGCGATGCCCTCATAGACGAACTGCGGGTAGGTCAGCACGAGGTCGCGTTCGGCGTCGGAAATCGTGTAGAAGTGCGTGCCGGTTCGCTGGTTGTAAAACCGGTACAGCGGCGTCCGGCCGGACCCAGCGGCCGTGCTTGCGTAATAGGCAGTACCCTCGTAATTGAAGCCCGGATAGGTGAGCACGGCGTCGCGCTCGGGAACCGAGATCGTGTAGAAGTGCACGACGGTCCGAGTATTGAAAAAGCGAAAGACCGGCTGTTGATCGGTGGCGGGCTGGGGATGGGCAAAGAACGCGGTCCCTTCGAACGCCAGCGCTGGAATGTTGGCGATCACAAAATCCCGCTCGGGAACCGAAATCGTGTAGAAGTGCGCTCCGGTTTGGGTGTTGTAGAAGCGGTACACGGAATCGAGCGCGACGGCGGGCCTGGAAGCCACACTCGCAGCAACGGCGATAGCGGCCAAAAGTAGCCACGCCGCGGTTCCCGTCGTCCAGGCGCGGAACGCGGCGCAGTGGCGGATGGACGCAAGATCAGGCATGACGGCGAAGTCCCGACCTCCGCGCGGAGCGACTGTTTGCATGACGGGGTCTCCCTGAACTGGATTGATCGCTGGTCGGACGATACGAGGGCAATACGGTCGGTGAGGATGATCTGTGTTGCGGAGGTCGCGAGGCTTTTTTCGCGTTGCCGGCGGTTAAGCAGCGATTTAGCAGAATCTATGCCGATGGCATCTGTTTGTACCCAACAGCGCAAGCCGCTGAATTTTAGAACGGGGTGAAAAGTGGTGTAGTACAGTGCAGCGAGCCGTGTCGCCGATCGACGACATGGAGTGACGTTGGTCGGCGATCGCGCAACGTCGGTCGCAGGTCGCCTTGCCCTTTACAGCCGACAGAATCGGGTTTTGTCCAACGAAAATCGAACCCGATCCCAGATCAGAAATGGCGGTGCGTACCGCGATATCGAAATTGCTCAGGTTCAACGGAATTCGGAAATATCCAGCCGCGATCCCCACATGCAAAACGAGCTTGGGACGAATGGAAATTGGCGCGGCTCGTAATGAGCTTCGTCGATGATCGAGCGCACGCCGGTCGAATATTCGTAGACCATGCCATCGGGACCCTCGTAGTAGAGGAAGATCGCCGATGACGTTGGGTGCCGGCCAGGCCCGAACACGATGCGCACGTCGTTCTCGCGCAGAAAATAGTACGCGCGCATGACGTCGTCGATGCCTGCTACTTGGTGGTTGATGTGTTGCACGCCGCTTTTGCTCGAAGGAAAGAGTGCAATGCGATGGTGAACGGCATCGATCCGTAAGAGCGGCGCCGCACCGATGCGATCCGACACGCGCGCATTGCACACGCCCGTCCAGAACGCCTCGTCACGCCGCGGGTCGGTGCTGCGCAACCCGATATGCGAAAAGCCGGTAATGCCTGCGTCCCGCGCTGGGAGGTAGCTGCGATCACAATCAAAGGGACGGACGACGAGATCGATGCCATTGCCGCTCGGGTCGGTGAAATGCACGAATCGTTCGACGCGACGCGCGTCGCATTCGACGCGCGTGCCAACGCGAACTGGCAGCTTATGCGCCTCGATCTCTGCGGCCGCAGCTTCCAGAGCATCGCCATCGGCAACCTCGAATCCGGTCGTATGATCGGCGGGATCCCCATCGAGATAGACGAGCGTATGGTCGCGGCGGTCACTGCGAAAATAGAAAGCGCCGTCGCGGCGCCCGGCTTCCTCGAGCCCTAGGATCGACGTGGCGTATCGACACGCGGTCGCAAGGTCGCGGGTGCCCAGGCGCACATATCGAATGTCCCGCAGGTTAATCATGTAGGCTACCGAAGCGGCGATGAGCCATAGGGGAATCGCATTTTCCCGCAATGACGGGGCACGTACGCTTCATTCTTGCGCAAAAATTCGACCACGGCGGCGGTGAGCGGTGCTGGCTGATCGCGTTGTGGCGAATGTCGGCTCGCCCGGAGCTTCACTAGGTGCGCCTCCGGCACGCTGCGTGCGATGCCATCGATCTGCGCCATCGTCCCGTATTCATCGTTTGCGCCCTGCACGGCCAACACCGGGCATCGGATCAGCGGCAGCCGGTCCTCGATGCTCCAGGCGCGAAACGCGGGGTCAAGCCAGATGTTGTTCCAACGCCAAAATACCGCATCGGGATCGTCGTGATAGCGCGCGAGGCCATCTTTGAGGTTAGCCGTGAGATACGCCGTTCGCGCCGCGGCGATGCTTGCGATGCTTTCCTCCTCAACCATGATGTGCGGTGCCACGGCGATCACGCCGGCCAAGCGTTCAGGATAAGCAGCAGCGTAAAGCAGGGCAATCGAGCCGCCGTCGCTATGGCCAAAAAGCCATGGAGGCTCGGTGATTTGAAGCGCAGCAAAGAACGCCGGAAGCACGTCGTGCGCCTGCCGGTGCATATAGTCAAGCGGCCACTGCTCCTGCGCTGAGCCCGGAGGCGACGCTCCGTATCCGTCGCGGGAAAAGACGAGCCCGCGCACGCCGGCCGCATCGCACAATGCTTGCGGATAACCCTTCCACATCGAAAGCGAGCCTAAGCCTTCGTGCAGGAAGACAAGCAGCGGAGCATTCGAGCGCGTCGAATCGATCCACGTGTATTCGAGCCGCAACGTCCTGCCACCGACGGCGAACTCCGCGAATGCTGTTGCAGGCATGCGTACGGCGCTCATCCTACCGAGCCCTCACGCAGCTTGAACCGTTGAATCTTGCCGGTGGCGGTTTTGGGGAGCTCGGCGAGAAACAAGATCTCGCGTGGGTATTTGTACGGCGCAAGCTGCCCCTTGACGAACCCCTTCAGCGTTTCGGCGAGTGCGTCATCCGCAACGCGTCCGGGCTTTACCACGACATAGGCAAGCGTTTTCGTGAGTCCATCAGAGCTGCTCTTGCCGACGACCGCGGCTTCGAGCACCGCGTCATGGCGCATCAGTGCCGCCTCGACTTCGAACGGCGACACGTACTGTCCGCTCACTTTCAGCATGTCATCGCTGCGCCCGGCGTAGGTATAAAAGCCTTCGGCATCACGGACGTACTTATCGCCGCTCTTGGTCCATTCACCGAGAAACGTCGCGCGTGTCCGCTCGCGGTTCGCCCAGTACATGAGCGCCGCCGATGGACCGCGAATGTAGAGGTCGCCAATTTCGCCGTTTTTGACGGGCGTTCCCTCATCGCCGCGAAGCTCGATGTCGTACCCTGGCACCGGCGTGCCGGTCGTACCGTAGCGAACGTCCTTTGGATGATTCGACAAGAAAATGTGCAGCATCTCGGTCGAGCCGATGCCATCGAGGATATCGCAGCCGAACCGTGCGGCGAATCGTTCGCCGATGTCGCGGGGCAGCGGCTCACCCGCGGATATGCAACGGCGCAGCGCCACATCGCCTTGTTCAGGCAATTCCGGAGCGGCGAGCATCGCCGCATACAAAGTGGGGACTCCGCAAAAAACCGTGGGGCGGTGCTCCTTGAGACGGCGGAACACGGCGTTTGGCGTCGGCCGCTCGCCCATGAGCACCGTGGTTGCGCCGACAGAAAGGGGAAACGTCAGCGCGTTTCCTAGCCCGTACGCGAAAAAGAGCTTCGCCGCGGAAAATATGATGTCGTCTTCGCACAACCCAAGAACAGGCTTGCCGTAGAGCTCTGCCGTCCAGTGAAGGTTGGCATGCGTGTGGACAGTGCCCTTGGGCCGGCCCGTCGATCCCGACGAGTACAGCCAGAACGCGATGTCGTCTGAAGCTGTTGCCGCCGCTTGCGCCATCGGTGGCGCGGCAAGCAAGGTTGCGAAATCGCGCGCGCCTTCGGGCAGCGTCGCCGTCGCCTCGGCCACGATGGTATGCGTCACCTCGTGGCCCTCACGAGACAGCGCTTGCGTCATGACGGGCAACAACGCGCCCGAAACGATTACCGCTTGCGCGCGGCTGTGCGCGAGCAGATACGCGTAATCGTCGGCGGTGAGCAGCGTATTGACAGGCACCGGCACGAGTCCGGCATAGAGGGCACCTAGAAAGGCTGCCGGAAAATCGACGGTGTCAAGCATGCACATCAGCACACGCTCTTCGCGCCGCAACCCAAGCTCATCAAGCCCCGCCGCCACGCGGCGAATGCGCGCCTGCAACTCCCCGTAGTTCAGCGTGCCCGAATCGTCGACATATGCCGCTTTGAGCGGGCGAGCGGCATTGGCACTGATCACCGCCTGCGCGAAGTTGTACTTGGTCGGAGGGTGTTGACTAGCGGCGTGCAATTCCTATTTCCCATTGATTTCGGCGTTCGCCATGCCATCCTGCGTCGCGTTCCAGCCATTACAACCCTTATTGCATTATACTTCACGCGCGATCAGCACTATATTGCAATCGTTGATGGACATCCCTGCTGCCGCCGATCCAGTTGAATCCCAGAAGCACGTCATCCTCGAGCTGATGGGCGAGCGCGTGCGGACGTTGCGCGCCCGCCGCGGGTTGACGCGAAAGGTGCTGGCACAGGAAGCCAATATCTCCGAGCGCCACCTCGCCAATCTCGAGTCGGGTGTGGGCAATGCATCGGTGGTGCTGCTCTCCCAACTCGCGCGCGCGCTTAATTCGACGATCGCCGAGCTCGTCGGTGAGGAGACAATAAGCTCTCCCGAATGGGTGATGATTCGCCGCCTATTGCGCGGACGCGACGAGGATGCACTGAAGCAAGCGCGCGCGAGCCTCGGTACGCTCTTCGGCGTCGGCGCACTCGATGTCAACCGCGCCGGCCGAATCGCGCTGATCGGACTTCGCGGCGCGGGCAAGTCAACGTTGGGCAAAATGCTCGCCGCTGACCTTGCCGTGCCTTTCCTTGAAGTGGATCGCGTGATTGAGCGACTAGCGGGATGCGCGGTGAGCGAGATCTACTCGCTCTACGGCAATGCGGCGTACCGGCGTTATGAGGCGCGCGCGCTCGAAGACACGGTGCGGACGTACGCTGACGTTGTTGTTGCCACTGGCGGCGGCGTCGTATCCGAGCCCGCTACCTTCGAGTTATTGCTCACCCATTGTTTCACTGTGTGGCTACGCGCTTCACCGGAGGACCACATGCAACGCGTAGTCGCCCAGGGCGATCGCCGCCCAATGGCGGGGAGCAAGGAAGCGATGGAAGATTTGAAGCGCATC
>Ga0136614_10001834_pt1 | contig 12822 bp, 14 predicted proteins | sample AntDrymUQ2792106_2_FD_106643 | JGI IMG/M metagenome (GOLD analysis project Ga0136614, IMG submission 106643) | Polar desert sand microbial communities from Dry Valleys, Antarctica - metaG UQ279 (21.06) | ecosystem: Environmental > Terrestrial > Soil > Desert | place: Antarctica: Dry Valley...
GCCGGTCGCCCGGGCCCACCTAGAGAAACCGGCTCAGGGGTCGCGCAGCACCTCGACCCGCCCGACATTCAGCAACCGTTGGATGCTGCTCGGCGTCGTCGCGGCCACCGGCTCGATCTCGTTTGCCGCCGCGGCCGGGCGGGTTTCTCTACGTCCTGCACTTCGCCGTGCCGCTCGTCGCGTCCGTCGCGCTTGGGCGGCGCGGCCAGCTCGGATCGGCGGCGTTTCGGACGCCGGCGCCCGGGCTGGCGCTGCCGCTCGCGTTCGCCGCCTGCGCCGTGCTGATCGTCGCCAGCGCAGCGGACAGCGCCGCCGGCGGTCGCGGCTGGCCGCGCTCGGCGCCCTCGCGTACGTCCTCACGACGAGCGGCGGGCGTCCGATGAGGGCGGGCTCACCGCTGCAGATCGCGCCCTGTCTGAGCGGAGCGCGGCGCTGGGCGCTGCCAACGCGTCGCGCCGGCCGGGGGCTTCAGCCGGTGCGGTCGGGCTTGGCCGAGCGTGCCCCGTGGCTGTGAGACCCGTTGGTCACGGGAGCCAGCAGAAAGATCTCGACGGCGGCATCGGGGGCGATGTGGTTGTCGCTCATGAACGCCATCACCGTGCGGCCGAGGATGTCCTCGACGCCGCTGACGAGATCCGTGCGCATCGTGCACTGGAAGGCCTTGCGCATGGTGAGCACGAGGTCGTCGAGGTTGTCGCCGACGAGGCTGCGCTCGCCCTTGGTGAGGGTGTCCTGCAGTACCACCGTCACGACGTCGTCGTTGAGGTAGGTGCGTGCCTTGGTAGGCCCGCGCCCGGTGTACTCGCTCATCGTGCGCACGACGTGATTGGAGATCGCCGCTGCTTTGGAGCCGGCGAGCGTGTGCTCGGTGTGCGTGCTGGCCATGCCAGCCTCCGTCCTCGCTTCCTTCCTGAGAAAGGGCGCGCGCGGTAAGCAGGAAGGAAACGACAAGCATCCGCCGCACGGCCCACGCCTTTCTGTTGTCCTGGTCATGCCAGGCCAACCGAAACTCGCGTCCCTGCAGCCTACCGAGCGCGCCAAACCGCTGCGCCCGATCGAGGACGGCAGACCGCCTTCGTCCCGCCACCTGCCTTGCGCGCAGGCAAGCAGGTGTTCCGCCGACGGCCCGCCGCCCCCCCGCCATACCCCGCCGAACCCAATCCATCTCCGGCCTAGCGCGTAGCGCTGAGCCGCGGCTAGGCTTTCGCCCATGGCCGAGACCCCCGAGGATCACGAGGAGCGCGGCCAGGGCCTGCTCGCGCGCATCTCCAACGAGATGGTCCGCGCGCAGAAGGAGTTCTTCGGCAAGGGGCCGACGGAGGCGAAGTCCTACCTCCTCGACGACATGCTCTTCATCGTCATGCGCGGCGGCATGACGACCGCCGAGAAGACGATGCTCGACTTCGGACAGCAGGATCAGGTGCGGCAGTTTCGCCAGCAGTTCGAGAACGAGATGACGCAGCGGCTGACCGACATGATCGAGCGGCTGACGGGCCGCAAGGTGCTCACCTACCAGTCGCAGGTGATGTTCGAGCCCGACATCGTCGTCGAGATGTTCGTCTTCGAATCCAACGCCGACGCGCAGGATCGAGCCGCGACCGCCGAAGGCCAGACGCAGGACGAGAGCATCGGCGAGGCGACCGACGAGGACGCGCCCTCCGGCTCCGGTCAGTGATCGCCGGCCGCCGGGGCTGACGCACGGCTCGCGGGACCGGCGGGCGGCAGGGTGCCGACGGCGATACTGCTCGCGTGGCGGTCGACCGCGAGCGGGTCGAGATGCGCTCTCGCGGCGAGTGGCGAGCGTGGCTGCAGACCAACCATCAGACCTCTCGCGGGGTCTGGCTCGTGACCTTCAAGCAGGGCAGCGCGCACTACTTCTCATACGGCGAGCGCGTCGAGGAGGCACTGTGCTTCGGGTGGGTGGACTCGCTCGCCCGAGGACTGGACGACACGCGATCAATGCAGTTGTTCACCCCGCGCAAGCCGAAGTCCAACTGGTCGGGCCCGAACATGGAGCGCGTCGCCCGGCTCACGGCGGCGGGGCTGATGACCCCGGCCGGTCAGGCGATGGTCGACCTCGCCAAGGCGACGGGCACGTGGACCGCGCTGGACGACGTCGAGGCCGGCGTGGAGCCGGACGACCTCGCGGCGGCGCTCGACGCCGTCGCGGACGCGCGGCGGCATTGGGACGCCTTTCCGCCAGGCGCCCGGCGGGTGCTGCTCGGGTGGCTGCTCACCGCCAGGACGCCGCAGACCCGGGCGAAGCGGATCGAGGAGATCGTGGCGCGCGCGGCAGAGAACGTCCGCGCCAACCAGCCGCGCCAGCCGCGGCAGTGAGCCGGCGGGCCGGCCGGCTGCCCCGCACCGACGACGGACACGCGGCGATGCGCCCGGCGGCGAGCCCGCGCTACGCCTCGACGCAGGCCTGGAGGTCGCGCAGCGCGCGGCGCATCACCGCATCGGAGATCGCCCTGCGCAGGAAGCCGGGCACGAAGAGCCCCGGATCGATGCGCAGATCGAGCTCGGCGTGCGTGCCGTCCTTGCCGGCCGGCTCAAAGCGCCATTCCCCGCAGAAGTCGCGAAAGTCGCCGCCCAGGTACTCGCTTGCGAGCCGCCGCGGTTCGTCGTAGACCTGGCGCAGCCGGTAGCGCACCGTCTTGAAGCGCACGTCGACCTCGTACTCGACGATCGTGCCGCGTCCGGCCTCGTCACGCTCGAGCACGCGGACGTCGCGCACCGCTCCCTGCCACTGCGGCAGCGACTCGAAGTCCGTCAGCGCGTCGAAGCAGGCCTGCGGACTGGCGGCGATGTCCGCCGACTGGCACTCGCCGTAGGAGGGCATGGGCTCGCGCGGTTACCCGGTCGCCGCTCGCCGGGAACGATCGCCGTGCGACCATGCCGGCGTGAGCGCACCGCCCTCGAGCTCTCACCGGCTCGGCTTCGCCGTGAAGGTCCTGGGCGACGGCGGGCTGCCCTCGCACGACACGCGCCGCTGGAGCTCGGCCCCGCACCTGCGCCACTCGCTCGCGCGCCTGCGCGCCATCCTCGACTACCTGGGACGTCACAACATCGGCATGTACCGCCTGCCGACGGCGCTGGCGCCCTACGCCAGCCATCCGGACATGCCGCAGTTCCATCACCAGGTGCAGGAGTGCGCCGAGGAGCTGGCGCAGGTCGGGGCCGTCGTGCGCGCCCGCGGGATCCGGCTGTCGTCGCACCCCGGCCAGTACACCGTGCTCAACTCCGAGAACCCCGCGACGCAGGCCGCCGCGATCGCCGAGCTCGAGGTGCAGGCCGGGCTTCTGGATGCCATGGAGCTCGGGCTCGAGGCGGTCGTGGTGCTGCACGTCGGCGGTTCGGCCGGCGGCCCGCAGGCCGCGAGCGACCGCTTTCTCACCGGCTTCGCGCGCCTGTCCGAGCGCGCGCGGGCGCGGCTCGTGATCGAGAACGACGACCGCAGCTTCGGCCTCGTCGACGTCCTGCCGCTCGCCCGCCGCGCAGGCCTGCGCGTCGTCTGGGATGTGCTGCACCACCGCTGCCACGACCCGGCGGGCATGTCCAACCGCGAGGCGCTCGGCGCGGCGCTGGACACGTGGCAGGCCAGCGGCGCCACGCCGAAGATCCACTACTCGTCGCCGCGGCTGGACGTCGAGGAGCGCCGCGTAAAGGTCGGCCGCCGCAGCGAGACGCGCTACGTGCTGCCGCAGTTGCGCGCGCACGCCGACCTGATCGACCCGATCGGCTTCGAGGCGTTTCTGCGCGACGCGCCGGCGGGGCGCAGCTTCGACATCATGCTCGAGGCCAAGGCGAAGGATCTCGCGCTCCTGCGACTGCGCGACCAGCTCGCCGGCCGCGGCCTCGTCAGCACGGACGCACACGTGCGCGTCGGAGGCGCATGACGCCGGCCGGCGCCGGCCGGCCTCGAGCGTCATCGCAAGCTCGCGGCGGCCGTTGATGCCAAGCTTCATGTAGACCCTTCCGAGGTGATTCTCGACCGTCTTCGGGGTTACAGAGGTCCTGGGCAATGTCGCCGTTGGAGCGCCCATGCGAGGCGAGGTCGGCGATCCGCCGCTCCGATGCGATCAGTGAGTCCGAGCCGGAGAACATGCGCTTGCGCGGGCGGTCGCCGAGCGCGGCGATCGCATCGGGCAGGCGCTGCGGATCGATGCGCGCAAGGCCCGCGGCGAGCTGCCGGGTCGCTGTTGCGCCCCAGCACCACCGCCGTCGCCGCGAGCTGCACCGCGTCGAGCGGAAGTCGTGACAGCAGCGCGAGAGAGATGGTCGCGGAACCGAGGCCGGAGATCGCCGACGCCGTCGCCGGATCGTCGGGCGTCAGGCCACGCGCCTCGATCTCCTCGATCAGTCTGGCCCGGCAAGAAACGCGGATACCGCCGCTGGCCGCGTGCAGCGCCTCGGCGGGCGCGTGGCGATGATCAGGGCGACCGGCAGGTCGCCGACGCGGGGGGCGAGGTGCGCGAGAAAGCGCAGCGACGGCGTGTCGGCCCATTGGGCGTCGTCGACCGTGATCAGACCGGGCGGTAGGACGCCAGGTCGGCCGCCACCCACCACAGCGCATGCAGCGTGCGCGCGAGCGCGGCGTCGTCGGCGCGCGCCTCGGCGGGCGCGCGATCGAGCGCCGCCAGCGCCGCGCCGGAGGGGCCGGGAGCAGCTTCTGGCGCTCGTCGCCGCCGTAGCGCGCGGTCGAGCGCTCGACGAGTTGGCGCACGACAGCCCCCGGCATCGCGCTCTCGAGCTCGTCGCCGGCGGCCCACACGCGCCCGAAGCCGCGCAGCTTCGCCAGCGCCCGGGCGTCGGCGATCAGGCGCGTCTTGCCGATGCCGGCCGGTCCCTCGATGATGACGGTGCGCCCGCGTCCGTCCGCCGCGGCGTCCGGGCAGCCGCGATGCAGTCGAGTTCGGTCTCACGCTTCGGTGTCGGCACTCGCGTTCGCAGCGGGAAGGTACACCGGCGGGGCGCGTGGGCTCGCCCCGGGGCGGACCGTGACAGCGCTTAGGCCAAGAGCCACTTCGCGGCCAGCTCGAGCACGTCGGCCCGGCTGCGCGCGCCGTGGTCGGAGGCCATGAAGTGGTTGCCGATCAGCAGCGAGAAGGCGAGCATCGAGCGGGCCTCGACGTCCTCCTCGTCGGGGCAGAAGGCACCGAACAGCGAGCGCAGGTAATCCATTCGCCGGTTGTCCACGCGTCGGAGGCGCTCGGCCACCGTCTGATCGCGCCGGGCCCAGTCGCGGACGGCAAGATCGATCGGCAGCAGCCAGTCACTGAAGGTCAGCGCGCCCGCCAGTCGCAGCTTGGCCCTGGCGTCGCCGCCCTTTCGCTCCACGCGCTCGACCACCTCATCGGTGCTGGCCCGCTCCCACGTGTCGAGCATCTCCTCCAGCAGCGCGCGCCGGTCGGCGAAGTGCCAGTAGAAGCCGCCCCGGGTGACGCCGAGCGCTTGGGCGAGCGGCTCGATCCGTACGGCGTCCGGGCCGCCAGCGGCGAGCGCCCGCAGCCCCTCTTCGATCCACCGGCTGCGAGGCGTCCTGGTCGGGGGGGCCATCGCCTATCTGTATCGCGTCCGGCCCAGCTTTGACACCGCCGCAGATATGCCTGAGCTCCGTGCATACACCCTGTATGGACGGAGGTCCACCTATGAGTTTCCTGAATACCGCGCACACCTCCCGGCTGCGGGACACATCTACGCCGGGCAGGATGCGACAGGTCGTCGTGCCGCCGGCCGCGGGAGCGCTCAGCACGCTCTTCCACGTCGATTAAGAGGACGCGTTCCTCGTCGCCACGGGTCCGTCTCAGGGCCGCACGGCCGAGCAATGGGCCAGGGCTATCCTGGAGGACGCTCCGATCATCACGCGACGAAAGCTCCGTGCCGGCGATACGTAGGCGCATATCAGCGTGACGAGCTGACGCTCGCCCGCTGGGGGGTGGTTCGCTCTCGGCCTCAAGCTCGGCGCAACGCAATCTGACCGATCCGTGCTCGGCTGGGAGGTGCGGCGCAGCACCCCGGATGTTGCGCTCCTTGCTGTCGGTTCCCGCCCCGGGCTGCCGGCCGAGCTGCTCTTCGAGCGCCACCAGGACACGCTGCTCGTCGCGACCTCGTCCAACAGCAGAACCCCTCGCACGCGCGATGTGGGCCGCAGTCGCGCCCCGCCATCGACAGGTCGTGCCGTACGTCCTCGAGCAGGCCAGCCGCGCTTGGCGCCATCTGGGCCTGAGGATCGCGCACCCCGCAGCGGCTCGACGCCGAGCGAGGACATGTGGGCAACAGCACGCGCCGCTGCCGTGCCGGTCGATCGAGCCGCCCCCTGCCAGGACATCCGTCCAGCCGGCGGGTGGGCTCGCGCTGAGCGCGACGGCACCCGATGACACGCCCGTGTCCAGCATGTCCCGACTCCTCGCCGCCGCCGGGCTGATCGTCCTCGTCCTGTGGCCCGCCGCGTTCGCCACCGCCGACGGCGACGACGACGGTGACGCCGGCAAGGACACAACGGCACCGTCAGCGCAGACCGATGCAGCGACGGCGGTCGGCGACCGCACGGCAACGCTCAGGGCCGCGTGAGCGACAAGAAGAGCAAGACCTCCTTTCGCTTCGAGTACGGCGTGACGACGAGCTACGGCCAGTCCACCTCCACCAAGGATCTCGCCAACTCCAACGCCACGCTCACGGTGAGCGGATCGACGGGCTGCAGCCCGACACCGTCTATCACTTCCGCCTGCGGGCATGGAACAACAAGGGCGAGACTCTCGGCGAGGACCGGTCGTTCACGACGACGCGACCGGCGGCGACGCGATCGGCGAGCCCGTCGGCCACGGACGATCCCGGCGTGAGCGCCGGCCCCAGCCCGCTCCCGAGCACGATAGCGCTGACGGGCAGCGCATCCACGCCGGTGCTCGGCGTGTCGGTGGTGGTCGCGCCCCTGCTCGGCACGGTCAAGATCAAGCTTCCCGGCTCGGCGGGCTACGCCACACTGGCAGCCGGCGACTCCGTTCCCGTCGGCACCATCGTCGATACGCGGCACGGCACCGTCAAGCTGACCAGCGCGCTGGGCACGGACACCACGCAGTCCGGCGAGTTTCATGGGGCGCTGTTTCAAGTGCGCCAGCCGCGCGGCGGCCGCGGCATGACCGACCTCGTCCTGCGGGGCTCCAACTTCGCTCTCTGCCCACGCCCGACCAAGGGCCTCGGTGCACGCGCCGCGTCGACCGTGTCCAGCCGCAAGCGGCCGGTACGCCGGTTGTGGGCGCGCGACAAGCGCGGTCGCTTCCGCACCCACGGACGCAACAGCGTGGCGACGGTGCGCGGCACCTCCTGGGTGACGACCGACACCTGCGCCGGCACGCGCACCACCGTCAAGCAGGGCGCCATGGCGGTCCGCGACGAAGGCCGCGGCAAGACCATCGTCGTGCGCGCCGGTCACAGCTACCTGGCCCGCAGCGCCCGCTGAGCACCCGGCCGGCGCCGCGAGGCCGTTTCATCTCCGCGACGTTCTCAGATCAGAGCCGCCGCGCTGCGTGGCGCCGCGCTACGCGCTGGCGGCCTTCACGTCGGCGAGCGTCAGCGTCATCAGCGCGTCGCGATCGGGCGCGCTCCCGCGCGCGAGCAGCCGCTCGGCCTGATGGGCGATGACGTCGTCGAACAGGTTGCGCGCGGTGCGCGCATTGCCGAAGTAGCGGTCGCGGGCGGCGTGCAGGCGCTCCATCGTGCGCTGCAGCTCGTCGCGGGCGGCGGCGTCGAGCGCGTAGTCGGCGTCCTTGGCGAACACCTCGAAGATCTGCACGAGCTCGATCGGGCCGTAGTCGTCGAAGTGGATCGTCTCGCCGAAGCGGCTGCGAAAGCCGGAGTTCGAGGCCAGGAACTCCGACATCTCGTGCGGGTAGCCGGCGGCGATGACGGCGAGGCGGTTGCGGTCGTCCTCCATGCGCTTGAGCAGCTCGACGACCGCCTCCGGGCCGAAGTCGCCCTGGCTGCCGGGCCGCACGAGGCCGTAGGCCTCGTCGAGGAACAGCACGCCGTCCAGCGTGCGGTCGATGACGTCGTTGGTCTTCGTCGCGGTCTGGCCGACGTAGCCCGAGACGAGGTCCTCGCGGGTGATCTCGACGACCCGGTCGGTCGCCAGCAGCCCGAGGCTCTTGTACAGGCGCCCGAACAGCCGCGCGACCGTCGTCGCGCCGCCCTCGAACACGAGGTGCAGCGAGACCTGCACGGTCTTCAGGCCGGCGGTCTTGCGCAGCGAGGCGATCCGCAACAGCTCCGCCAGGCGCCTGACCTCGGCCTTCACGGCGGCCAGGCCGACGAGCCCGTCGAGCTCGGCGAGGACCGCGTGAAAGCCCGGCTCGTCGAAGCGCAGCGAGGCGGGATCGGGCGGCGGCGGCGCCGCGGAGGGCGCCCGCTCGCGCCCAACGCCGCCGCCCGTGGCGCGGGCGGGCACGGGGCGCAGCTCCTCGAGCGCCTCGCGCGCGGCGTGCACGACCTTCTCGCGACCCTCGACCGGCGCGCGCTCGGCGACGGCGATCGCTGCCCGCAGGCTCGCCTCGGCGTCGGCGCGGCGGCCCAGGCGCCGCAGCGACTCGGCGCGCGCCATGTGCGTGTAGGCGACAGGGATGAAGGCGTGGCCGAACACGCCGGCGAGCCCGATCGCCTCGTCGAACGCCGCCAGCGCCTGCTCGTCTCGCCCCTGCCCCGAGCGCGCCCGGCCGAGCCGCTGATGCAGGTCGAACAACTCACGGCCGCCGCTGACGCCGTCGGAGCGCAAGGCAGCGATCGCCTCCGCGAAGGCCTGCTCGGCGGCGGGATAGTCGCCCTGGCTCATCGCCCGCTCGCCGCGCTGGGCGTGCAGCTTGGACAGCAGCTTCGGCGGCGAGCCGAGCTTCTCGAGCGGCTCGCGCGCGAGACGCTCGAGGCCCTCCGCGCGCAGGAAGTCGCCCGAGCGCACGAGCTCGGCGGCGTGGCGCAGATAGGACTCGAAGCGATCGGTCATCGGGCCGAACGCTAGCGCCGGCGACCGCTGGGACACCGGCAAGCCGCATGCAACCACTAGCCTGCCGGGCATGAACGTCAAGCGCGCCGTGCAGGGGGCCGGCACCACGCTCGGCGTCATCGGGGCCGCAACCGCGGCGCGCCGCGTCTGGCGCTCGTCACCCGCCCAGCTGGCGCGCATGAGCGGTACGTCGATCAGCGGCCCGGACGCCGTCGGCTGGGTCACCGACTTCCTCAACGCCGCCTACTACGCGCGGCGTCCAGAGCTGCGCCACGTCGAGGAGCTGCGGATCGCGTTCGCGATCCTCACCACGCGCTGGCAGCAGCTCGGCCATCGGCGCCTGCGCGCGCCCGACGTGCTCGCGTTTCACCGCGCGTTCTTTCGCGAGCGGATCCTCGACGCCGCCGACACCCCGCGCGGGACACTCGATCGCGAGCAGCTGTTCACCGGCGCCGCCCGGCTGATCGGACCGTGGTTCGAGCAGGCCTACCTCGACGACGAGCGGCGCGCGCACGGGATCGCCTTCGAGAGCGTCGCCGCGCGCGACGCCTACAAGCCCGAGTACCGCCTGCGCCACGCCAGGCTCGGCGCCCCGACGCCGCCCCAGCTGCCGCGCAACGAGCAGGTCTGGCATACCTACAACCCCGTCGAGGTCAGCTCGGCGTCGGACACGCTGGCGGCGATCGCGCGGCCCGAGACCTGGCCGGACTACGCCAGTGACCTGGGCCGCTTCACCGCGGTGCGCAGCGGCGGCCTCGCCGGGCAGACCTTCGAGATCGAGGTCATCAGCGCGCTGACGCCGCGCACCCCGGCGATCCTGCGCGGCTACGTCACGGTCACGCGCTTCTTCACGCGTGACGACCATCCGGCCGAGCTCGAGCACTACGCCGCGCGGGTGAGCGAGCTGATGGTCCGCTACGGCCGCGATCAGCCGCCGGCCTATCCGCCCGGCTGCACGCCGCTGGCCGTGATCTGCCTCGACACCCACGAGGGCCACTTCATGGGCCGCGGGCGCAACCGGCTGCTGGCCTACGAGCTCGACGGCCGGTCCTATCTGCGCGCAGCGGGAACCTGGGACGACATGCCCGTCACGCTCGAGCAGGCCTACCGCTCGCAGGGGCGCAAGGCACAGCAGGCCTTCTGGGGCGACGAGCGGCCCGAGTCGAGCATGCTCGAGCAGATCGCATCCCAGGCCGGGCAACGGTGAGCGCCGCGCGCTACGACGCGATCGTCATCGGCGCGGGCCCCAACGGCCTCACCGCGGCGGTGACGCTGGCGCGCGGCGGGCGCTCGGTGCTGTGCGTCGAGGCCGCCCCGACGCTCGGCGGCGCCGCCTCGACCGCGGAGCTCACGCTGCCCGGCTTCAAGCACGACGTCTTCTCGGCCGTGCACCCGGCGGGGATCGCCTCGCCGGTGTTCGCCGAGCTCAACCTGGAGCGCCACGGGCTGCGCTGGATCCAGCCCGAGCTGGCGATGGTCCATCCGCTGGCCGACGGCCGCGGCGCGACGCTGTCGCGCGACCTCGCCTACACCGCGCGGTCGCTCGACGCGCTGGGCGACGGCGACGGCCGGCGCTGGGCGCAGTTCGCCGGCCCCTACCTGCGCCACTTCGAGGCCGTCCGCGCGACGATGCTGTCGCGCTTTCCGCCCGTGGCGGGCGCGCGGCTGCTGCCCGCGTTCGGGCTGCAGGGCTCGCTGGAGTTCGTGCGGCTGCTGCTGATGCCGGCCGAGGCGCTGGCCGGGGAGGTGCTGCGCGGCGAGGGCGAGGTATGGCTGTACGGCTCCGCCATGCACGGCGATGCGCCGCTGACCGCCGCCGGCAGCGCGATCGCCGGCGTCTGGCTGAACCTGCTCGGGCACGTTGTCGGCTGGCCCAGTCCCGAGGGCGGCGCGGGCGGCCTCACCGGCGCGCTGGCGAGCCTGCTGCACGAGCTCGGCGGCGAGACGCGCACGAACGCGCCCGCCACGCGGGTGCTCTCCAGCCGCGGCCGTGTGACGGGCGTCGAGCTCGCCGGCGGCGAGCGGATCGCCGCGCGCACGGTCATCGCGACGACGCCGCCACAGGCCCTCATCGGGCTGGCAGGCGACGCGCTCGGCGACAGCTACACCCGGCGAGCGCTGCGCTTTCGCTTCGGCCCGCAGACGATCAAGCTCGACTGGGCGCTCGACGCGCCGGTGCCGTGGACCAACGAGGACGCGCGGCGGGCGGGAACCGTCCACGTCGTCGGCAGCGCGGAGGAGCTGCGCAGCGCATTGCGCGACATCGCCCGCGGCCGGCTGCCCGAGCAGCCCTTCCTGCTCTCGGGCCAGCAGACGATCGCCGACCCGACGCGCGCGCCGGCGGGCAAGCACACGATGTGGGCCTACACCCACACCCCGCCCGGCGTGGACTGGACGGACTGGTCGGACTGGTCGGACCGGTCGGACCGGTCGGACGAGCGCGAGCGCTTCGCCGACACGATCGAACGCCAGGTGGAGCGCTTCGCGCCCGGCTTTCGCGAACGCATCCTGGCGCGCCACATCATGGCCCCGGGCGACCTCGCGGCGCGCAACGCGAGCATCCCGGGCGGCGATGTCGGCCACGGCAGCTACGCGATGGACCAGCTCATCTTCCGCCCGGTGGCCTCGCTGAGCCCGTACTCCACCCCCGTGCGCGGGCTCTTCATCGGTGGCGCGGCGACGTTCCCCGGCGGGGCGGTGCACGGCGTCAACGGCCGCGCCGCGGCGCGGGCGGCGCTGCGCGAGGCGCGGATCCCGCGGCCGCCGCGGCTGCGCCTCGGCCGCGGGGCTGAGCGCGCGCCGCCGGCGACCGGTCGTGCCCATAGGTCTGCTGGGTCGCGCCTGCGATGTCGGGGCAGCTGACGAGTTCGGCATCGCAGCTGAACCACTGGTAGCGGTAGCTCGTGGGGTTTGCCCTCCCACATGCCGGTATTCGGCCGTCAGCGACCCTGATCCTGCCTTGCCGGGCGGCGGCGCGACGAGTACCCCAACGAGCCGGGGACAGGTGTACCGCCCGCACGTGCGGCGCCGGCGACACGCCGGCTGCCGATGAACTGTGGCGGCAAACATCAGGCATTGATTTCGCGCGGTGACGGCGCTACCCCGTGCCCTCACGACGGGCAAGCTGCAGGTCATCGAATCGACCGCGGCCGAGCGGACCGTCGGGCTTGACGACGTCCCGGCGATCCTCGTCGTTCTCGCGCAGACCAGTGACCCGCGGTTTAATCGGGCAGCGGCGCGATCGGTCGGTCGGCTGCTGACCGAGACGCCGGCGGGGTTGAGGGGAGTGCGATTGGCTGACGTCACTCCTACGCCGTCAGCACTGACGACGTCATGTAGACCGCAGCCCCGAACGTGGCCAGTCCTAGCACGCGGATGGGAGTGCGTCCCCACGGCGTGCGGGACGCGCCGAGGGCCACGAGGATCCCGGAGGCATGACACACCGCGCTGGCGATCGCAAAGCCCCCCGCGTATCCGAGGGCGCTGGACGCCAGCGGTAGCTCGAGCCCGTGGGCGTTGCCATGAGCGAAGCCAAAGAGCGCCACTGCCGCAACCATCAAGGCTCGGCTGGGCTTTGCGGTGCGGGCGAGCACCACGCCCAGGAGCAGCAGCGACGCGAGGATCCACAGCTCGACGCCGACGAGCTCGAAGGCGTAGAAGCCGAACACGCCTCCTACGAGCAGGAAGGTGACGAAGAGCGCCGGAACAGGGCTCTCCGGGGGTGATCGTAGGTGAAGATCGGCGCATCCGGCGGTCGGCGCGAGCGTCTTGATCACACGAGTCGGCGCCCCGGTCTACACCGCTGAGCACGCTGGGCCCGACCGTCTCGA
>Ga0136614_10001836_pt1 | contig 12820 bp, 13 predicted proteins | sample AntDrymUQ2792106_2_FD_106643 | JGI IMG/M metagenome (GOLD analysis project Ga0136614, IMG submission 106643) | Polar desert sand microbial communities from Dry Valleys, Antarctica - metaG UQ279 (21.06) | ecosystem: Environmental > Terrestrial > Soil > Desert | place: Antarctica: Dry Valley...
CGCTGAATGCGATGCTGCCGAGAGGGGAAGATAGTCCCGCGCCTCCACCGCCGGTCGCACCGCCGGTCCATCGCCCTGTGATCGCGCCCCTCACTCCGGAGCGCTATCGGCTGCAGTTCACGGTTTCGAAGGAGACCCACGACAAATTGCGGCGGGTACAGGACCTGCTATGCCGCGAGATCCCCGACGGCGATCCCGCGAAGATCTTCGAGCGCGCGCTCGATCTCCTTGTGCGCGACGTCGAGAAGAAGAAGCTGGCCGCGACCATGAAGCCGCGGCCACCGCGCGGCAGCAAGAGCGGCTCGCGCGAGATTCCCGCGCACGTTCGTCGCGCGGTCTGGAATCGGGACGGAGGGCGGTGCGCCTTTGCCGGAAGAAGCGGCCGATGTACGGAGCTGCGGTTCATCGAATGGCACCACGTCCAGCCGGTCGGGCATCAGGGGCCGGCGACGGTGGACAACATCTCCCTCCGGTGTCGCGCCCACAACGTGTACGAGAGCGAGCTCGTCTTCGGCCGCTTCGACCCGTCGGTCGTCCGCGAGGCCGCCGAAATCTATGCTGTTTCCCGGGAAATCGCGCCGTTCCGGAACGGCGGGACCGCAGCCACTGCCCATTCCGGTATGAGCCTCACAGGCTAGGGAGCGATCAGCACCTTCAACACGCCGGGCGCCGCGGCGGCGGTGAACGCCGCGACGCCATCGACCAGCGCGAACCGCTGATCGATCATGTCCGTCACCTGCAGCGTACCGGCGGCCAGCAGGGCCAGCGCAGGCGCGAACGGCCCGCAGCGCGATCCCACAAGCGTCACTTCGTCCACCACGACGCCGGAGATGTTGACCCTGACCTCACCGTGGTAGGTGCTCTTGAGGACGATGGTCCCCTGCGGACGGACGGCGCTGCGGGCCAGCGTGAGGCCGTCGGGATTTCCGGTGCACTCGACCACCACGTCGGCTTCCCGCGGCGGAACATCTGCGGCGGCCGCGGTGGCGATCCCCAGGCCGGAGAGCAGCGCGAGCTTGCGCGCATGGCGGCCGACCACGGTCGGGCGATGCCCGGCCAGCGCGAGGGTGCGCGCGACGAGCTGCCCGAGCTTGCCATCGCCGACGACCACGACCCGGGCGTCGGCGTCGATCTGGACTCGCTCCTGCACCTGGAGCGCCGCCGCCACCGGCTCGGTGAAAACGGCCACCTCGTCGGTCATCGCGTCCGGCACCGCGTGCAGGTTCCCGACCGGCAGGATCAGGAACTCGGCCATCGCTCCCTGCCGTCCCTTGATGCCGAGCACCGTGCGCGCGGGGCAGTGCGTCAGGCGGCCTGATCGACACGTCGCGCAGACCCCGCAGCGCGCGTTGATCTCGCCCACGACGCGCCGGCCGACCCATTCCGTCGCCTCGGCGGCGACGACCTCGCCCACGAACTCGTGGCCGGGAACGCCGGTGAACGGGTAGTAGCCCTTCACGAGCTCGAGGTCGGTGTTGCAGACGCCCGCCAGCGTGACGCGGACGAGCCCTTCGCCCGGTGGCGGCGTCGGACGGGGGACGTTGCGGCGCGCGCCGAGGACGCGATCTTCGAGCCACAGTGCCCGCATGCGGCCGGCGGCCGGTTCAGCGCGCGGCGTCGGCCAGGGCTTTCTTTCGCGCGGCTTCGAACTCGTCCCCGGGACGCCACGCCGGCAGAGCCGTCTCGTTGGCCACCTTCACCCCGAGGTAGAACAGCAACTGCGCATCCTCCACCGCCCCGGAGAAGTCCCAATCCGGGCGCAGCTCGTCCGACACCTGGTGGTAGTCCTTCGCCTCGAACGCCTCCTGCTGCTCCTTGCCCCAGCCCTTCGGCTTGCCGATGACGTCGGTACCGGCGTCGAAGTACGCGGCGGGCACGCCCACGCGGGCGAGGGAGAACTGATCGGAGCGATAGAAGAAGCCCCGGTCCGGGAACTGGTCCGCCACCACCGTGCGGCCCTGCAGGCCCGCGATCCCGTGGATCCAGGCGTCCAGGTCCGACTTCCCGAGGCCGACCATCGTGAGGTCGCGCGTCCGTCCCCAGATGCTCATGCCGTCCACGTTGATGTTGGCGGCGATGCGCCCGGCGGGAATCGGCAGGTGCGCGGCCAGGTACTTGGAGCCCAGCAGCCCCTGCTCCTCGGCGGCCACGGCCGCAAAAAGGATCGAACGTCGCGGGCGCTGGGACAAGGCCGTCATCGCCCGGGCGGCGGCCAGCATGGAGGAAACCCCGCTCGCGTTGTCGAGGGCGCCGTTGTAGATCGCGTCCACCCCCGCGGGCGCGTCCGCTCGCATGCCGAAATGATCGTGATGGGCCGTGTAGAGGACCGCCTGGGCAGCGAGCGTGGGATCGCTGCCGGGGAGGCGGCCGATCACGTTCGCCGTCTGCTTGCGCGTCACCTGGTTGTCGAGCGCGATCGACCACTTCACGCCCAGGGCCACGGGCCGGAAGTCCTTCTTCTGCGCCGTCGCGCGCAGCGCGTCGAGGTCATGCCCGCCGAGCGAGGCCAGCCGCCGCGATGCCTCTTCCGTCATCCACGCCTTGACGGTGAGCTGCGGCCCGCCCTCCGCGGGAAGGGAGAACAGCTCCCCGGACCAGGACGTCTGCACGACCTGCCATTTGTACCCGGCGGACGGCTCGGTATGGATGATGATGGCGCCCACCGCGCCGTGCCGCGCGGCCTGGTCGAACTTGTAGTCCCACCGGCCGTACCACAAGCGCGTCCGCCCGGCGAAGAGCGCGGGATCGTGCTCGGGATCGTTGTTCATCATCAAGAGCACCTTGCCCTCGAGATCCGCGCCCTTGTAGTCGTCCCATCCGAATTCCGGGGCGACGATGCCGTAGCCGACGAATACGACCTCCGCGCCCTCGATCCGCGAGCGCGCGCTCTCCAGGCCTGAGAACGCCACCAGGTCCGCGTGGGCTTTCAGGTCCAGCGTGCCGCCTGCCTTGCTGAAGGCGACGACTTCGGGAGTGCGGGAGGTGATGCCGATGACGTCCACGGGCTGAAACCACCCTCCGCCCGGCGCGCCGCCCTCGAGCCCCAGCGCTTCCATCTGGCTGGCGATGTAGCGCTGGGCCAGAGTGTCGCCCCGGCTGGCGGGACCGCGACCCTCGAGCAGGTCGTCGGACAGGAACCGGACGTGGGCGCGCAGGAGATCGGGCGTGATCGTGGCCGCCGCCGCCTTCTCTGCCGGCGTGAGCGTGACCGGTCGCGCGCCCTGGGTCTGCGCGGACGGCGCAAGGACGAGGACGAGCAGCATCGCGCGTTGCACTGTCATGGAGGCTCCGTTCAAAAGGTCAGGATAACCCGCGAGATGGTAGATTGCCGTGGCCATGGTTCGTAGCGCGCTGATGGCGCGAAGCGTGCCGATCGTGATCGGCGTTCCCGGGGGCCGCTTCCGCATGGGCTCCGAGTCCGGCCGGCCCGACGAGCGCCCGGTCCGCGACGTCGAGGTGGCCGCGTTCGCCCTCGCGCGCACTCCCGTGACCCGGGCCCAGTACGCCGCATTCCTCGCCTCGGCTGCGGCGGAAGCGCCGCCGTGGTGGAGCGATGCGAAGTTCGCACACCCCGATCAGCCGGTGGTGGGCGTCACCTGGTTCGAGGCAGCCTCCTACGCGGCGTGGCTCTGCGCGGAGATCGGCGGGACGTGGCGCTTGCCGAAGGAAGCGGAATGGGAGCGCGCGGCGCGCGGCGGCCTGGATCAAGCAGCGACGCCCTGGGGTGATTCCCTTCCCGATGGCGAAGTACCCGATGGACCGCTGCTCGCTCCCTGGCCCGTGGGGCGCGGAACGCCAAACGCGTACGGGCTGTGCGACATGGGCACCATCGTCCATGAGTGGTGCGCGGACTGGTACGCGCCCGAGACCGCGGCGCGTGCCGAGCGTGACGGCGCTCCCGCGCGCAGGGCCAGCCGCGGCGGATCGTGGCGGCACCGGGTACGCTGGTCGCCGCCCTCCGCGCGCAGCAGCCTCCCGCCGGAATTCCGCTACGCCGATTACGGTTTCCGCGTGCTCAGGGAGATCGACTGACCGCCCAGTGCGCGGGAAGGCGGGCGGGACGAGGAGCCGGCGCCGCCACGGCGGCTTCGATCGCGCGCTCATAGGAGCCGCGCGCCTCGTGGAGCGAGTGGCGCTCTTCCACGAACGCAGCCGCTCGACGCCCCAGCCGATCGCGAAGCGCGCGGTTCGCGGCCAGGCGCAGGATCGCCCGCGTCACCGCGCCCTCCTCGTCGGACGTGTCCGCGCGCACCACGGCGTCCTCCGGGATCTCCGCGAAGTTCTCGACGTCGGAGACCACCGCCGGCCGTCCCTGGGCCAGCACCCGCAACAGGGCCGCCGACGTCTCGCGGGCGGTGGGGTAGCGCAGGTGCAACACGAGATCGGCGGCTTCGATGTGCGCGGCCAGCTCCGCCAACGGCACGCGGCCGGCGACGATCGTCCGCTCGCGCACGCCGCACGCGGTCAGTACCTGCTCCAGGCGTTCCGGCTCGGCCACGGGTCCCACGAGAAGCAGCCGCAGGGCAGGGAAGTCGACCGCAGCTCGCGCGACCGCGCGCGCCGCTGTCTCCACGCGCTTCTCGCGCGTGAGCAGGCCGAAGCAGCCGACCACCAGCTCGCCTTCGCGGATGCCCAGGGACCGCCGGCACGCGGCCGCCGCCCCGGGCGTCACCGGCACGCGGACCGCCGGCATCGCCAGCTGGGCGACCGCCGCTTCGGGCATCTCGCTCACGATCGCTCGTCTCATGGCCGCGTTGTGAACCGCGGTGAAGCGGGAGACCGCGACCGGTAGCTGGAAGAGCGGGAACGCATACGGCAGCAGATCCCCCACCGTGTTCAGATGCGCGCCCACCAGCCGCTCTGCCTGCCCCGGATAGGCGTACGAGACTTCGGCCGCGTACTCTCGCTCGCCGGCGCGTGCGCCGTCGCGAAGCGCCGCGCTGGACGGGTCCGCGGCATAGGCACGCGCGGCGGGGGAGTCGAGGAGCATGGCCGCGCGCGAGTGGTGCAGCACGAGGTCGTGGAGCACCAGCAGCCCGGGCCGCTGCGTCAGCAGCGGGTAGACGAACGCGTGGCTCCGCGCGTTGCCGAGCTGATGGATGGCAAGGTCATAGGGGCGATCCCGGTGTCGCTGCGACAGCGCCGCCGCGGGATACACGCCGCACCCGGACGGGATCGCGTCCGGCGCGACCACGGCCTGGCCGTGGAAGACGTCGATCTCGTGCCGCGGGGCCAGGAAGGACAGGACTTCCACGGCGTAGTCGGCGATCCCGGTGGGCTCGGGCGGCAGCGGCGAGCAGAAGGCGAGCCGAGCCACTGGCGCCGGACCGCTAGCGCCGAGCGATGAGCGCGTACTCGCGCGGCGCGAAGAGCGTCTCATTGAGGCGCGCCACGTTCTCGTTCAGCGCGTCCGCGACGGGGCCGGGCAGATCGCGGGCAGGAATGGGACGCAGCCGCGACGCCGCGTCCACCGGTGAGCGCAGCTCGATGCGCACGTCGCTGAATCCCTGGGCGGCGGCGAGGAAGCGCAAGGTGTCCGGGTGCAGGGGCTTCTCGTGGGTGAGATCGCGAATGTAGACGTCGAAGAAGCCGGCAGCGGAGCTCGGGTTCACCGTCTCCAGGACGAGCACTCCGCCCGGGCGCAGCGCGCGATGAGCCTCGCGCAGCGCGGCCTGCAGTACGGCGGGCGGGAGGTGCTCGGCGACCTGGGCCGCGAACACTCCGCCCAGCGCGCCCGCGGGCTGCTGGCGCAGGAACGCCAGCAGGTCGCCGTGGACGACGTCGAGGCCCGCGGCGCGGCCGGCGGAAACCGAGTGGAGATTCCCCTCCACGCCACGACCCTCGATTCCGGCTTCGCGCAGCAACTCGAGGAACTCGCCGCGGCCGCATCCGAGATCGGCGACCGGCGACGCGTCTGCGAACAACGGAAGGTAATCGCGCAACCGCTCGCGGATGTCATCGCGCGAGCCACGGAACGCGTTCTCGAACGCGACGTACAGCGCGCCGTCGGTGGCGTCGGCCCCGACAACGGGTGCGGGGGGGTCGGCCAGGGGGGGAAGGCCGGCGCCGCGAAGCGCGCGCACCTCTTCCGACAGGGAGTCCAGCCGGTCGCGCATCGCCAGCAGCCCCTCCAGCCGTCGCGATGCCGCCTCCTGCCGGCGGTCGAACGCCTCCAGGATCAGCTCCGCGCGCGTCGTGGCCAGTCCGGCCGACACCCGGTCCCGCGTGTCCATCACCGGCAGCACGCGCTGGAGGTACTGCACCAGCGTGGAGACGAGCTCGGAGAGGTGCGCCCGCACCCGCGCGGATTCCTCGAGGTGCCCGTTCAGCAACTGGACGAGCGCGGAATTGAACTGCACCTGGCGCTCGAGCGCGGGCGTCATCGCGTCGCGCGCCGCACGACCCAGCAGACCGCCACGCGACGGCTCGGGCGCGCTCCAGGAATCGTTGATCCGCCGCGCCAGGTCGGCCTCGCCGGCAAACGGCGGGGGCCACCGCGCCAGCGCGTCGAGCTGGCCCAGCAACGACGCGTACTCCCGCTCCTCCTGTGCGAGCTTCCGGCGCAGCTCTTCCAGCTCGGGGTGCTCTATCGGCCGACCACGCCTTCCAGCGGCGAGGATGCCGAGGCGTACATCTTGCGCGGGATGCGCCCGGCCAGGAACGCGTCGCGGCCCGCCTCCACCGCCTTCCGCATCGCACCCGCCATGCGCACGGGGTCGGCAGCCAACGCGATGGCGGTGTTCATGAGGACAGCGTCCGCGCCCAGCTCCATGGCCACCGCGGCGTCGGAAGCCGTGCCCACCCCCGCGTCCACGATCACCGGCACCTTGACCGCTTCCTTGACGAGCTGGATGTTGATGCGGTTCTGGATGCCCAGGCCGCTGCCGATGGGCGCGGCCAGCGGCATGATCGCCGCCGCCCCCGCGTCCTCCAGCTTCTTCGCCATCACCAGGTCGTCGGTGGTGTATGGCAGGACGACGAAGCCTTCCTTCACGAGGATGCGCGTGGCGGCCAGCAGTCCCTCGGTGTCGGGGAAGAGCGTCTTCTCGTCACCGATCACCTCGAGCTTCACCCAGTGGCTGAGTCCGGCCTCGCGCCCGAGGCGAGCGGTGCGTACTGCCTCGTCCACGGTGTAGCAGGCGGCGGTGTTGGGCAGAATGAACATGCGGCGGATGTCGATGTGGTCCAGCAGGTTCTCGGGGCCGCGCGCTTTCAGGTCGACGCGCCGCACCGCCACCGTCACCATGTCCGCGCCCGAGGCCTCGTGGGCCGCGCGCATGACGGGAAGGCTGGGGTACTTCCCGGTCCCGACGATGAGGCGCGACTTGAACTCGCGCCCGGCGAGGATCAGTCCGTCACCCATGGGTGCGATCGTAGCACGCGGCCCCGAAGGGCCATTTCCGCGGTCAACCTCCCCCGACAAAGGCGACGATCTCGACCGCGTCGCCGTGGTTGAGGCGGGCCGCGGCGTGCTCGGAGCGAGGGACCACGCGGCGATTGTGCTCGACCGCGAGCCGTGCGACGTCCAGCGAGAGCGCTCGCAGCAGATCGGAGATGGTGGAGCCGGCGGGGACCTGCCGGGTCTCGCCGTTCACCGCGACCGTGATCCCGCCGCCCGCCGTCACGCCTTCTTGGCGGCGACGCGGGACGCGAGGTAGGCGAGGACGATCTCGTCCAGCGTCAGGTCTTCGACGGCCGTGCGGTCCCCGCCGGGATCGAACCGCCCGCGCTTCACCTCGAGCAGCATGCCCTTGTGCTGGTCTTCCATGAGCCGGGTGATGGCCGGCTCGTCTCCGCGCTTGACGAGGTCGGCATAGGGCAGCCGCCGCGATCCCAGGATCTCGCCGCCCTTGTAGATGAGCGTCTCGATCATCGGGTTGGCGGTGCCCTTGTCCTCGGTCTGGACGTGGTACACCACGCCGCGGTACTTCACGTCCGTGTTGAACCCTGTGATCAGTGCCGGACCTCGGTCGTGACCGGAAAACCGCTCCTGGTCACGAATTCTGCGGTTTGGAGCCGTTAGCCGTCAAGCGGCAGCGTCCACCGGCGATGGCCATCACGTACGATAGAAGCATGGCCCTGTCACTGAAAGGCGAGCATCTGAAGCGCTACAAGGACATCGCAGCGCTCTTCATGAAGTATGGGCGCGGCGACCTGGTGAGCGGCGCCGGCATGGAGGACCTCGTCCAGGACGCGAAGGTGAGCTCCCCGGACGCGGCGGCCAAGGCCGAGGACCTCGCCGGGGACCTCGAGAAGATGGGGGCGACGTTCATCAAGCTCGGCCAGCTGCTGTCCACGCGGGCCGACCTCCTCCCCCCGGCCTACATGGAGGCGCTGACGCGGCTCCAGGACAACGTGGGGCCGTTTCCCTACCGCGAGGCCGAGGCCATCATCACCTCCGAGCTGGGCGTGCGGGTATCCAAGGCCTTCAGCGAGTTCGACGAAGAGCCGCTGGCCGCGGCGTCGCTGGGCCAGGTCCACCGTGCCGTGCTGCGCACGGGGCGGCCGGTGGCGGTCAAGGTCCAGCGCCCGGGAATTCGCGAGCGCATGGCCGAGGACATGGAAGCGCTGTCGGAGATCGCCGCTTTTGCCGACACCCATACCGACATGGGCAAGAAGTTCGGCTTCGGGATGATGCTCGACGAGTTCCGCAAGACCCTGATGCGCGAGCTCGACTACCAGTCGGAGGCGCGAAACCTCCAGACCCTGGCCGAGAACCTCAAGGCCTACGACCGCATCGTCGTTCCCCAGCCGGTCGACGATTACACGACGACTCGCGTCCTCACCATCGACTTCATCCACGGCCACAAGATCACCAAGCTGAACCCGGTGACGCGCACCGAGATCGACGGGGAAGTCCTCGCCGAGCAGCTCTTCCGTGCCTACCTCCAGCAGATCCTGGTCGACGGCTTCGTGCACGCCGACCCCCATCCCGGCAACGTCTTCCTGACCGACGACAACAGGATCGCGCTCCTCGACCTGGGGATGGTCGCGCGCATCAGCCCCGCCACCCAGGAAGACCTGCTGCGCATGCTCATCGCGGTCAGCGAGGGGCGCGCCGACGAGGCAGCCACGGTCTCGATCGCGCTGGGGCAGATCCGCCAGGGGTTCGACGAGACCGGATTCCGGCGTGACGTCGCCGACCTCGTGGCCCAGAACCAGAACGCGCGCGTGGGGCAGATCCAGGTCGGCCGCATCGTGCTCATGCTGGCCAAGATGTCCGGGGAACGCGGAATCCGCGTGCCGCCTGAGCTCACCATGCTCGGCAAGACCTTGCTCAACCTGGACCAGATCGGGCGCACGCTCGACCCCGACTTCGATCCCAACGCTGCCATCCGCCGCCACGCTTCCGAGCTGACCCAGATGCGGATGCGCAAGAGCATCTCGCCCGGCAACGTGTTCGCCACGCTGATCGAGATGAAGGACTTCTTCGAGCACCTGCCGCGGCGGGTGAACCGCATCCTCGACAACGTGGCCAACAACACCTTCGAGGTGAAGGTGGACGCGATCGACGAGAAGACGCTCATGGAGGGCTTCCAGAAGGTGGCCAACCGCATCACCGTCGGCTTGATCCTGGCGTCGCTGATCGTGGGCGCGGCGCTGCTGATGCGCGTGGAGACGAGCTTCCGGATCCTCGGCTATCCCGGCCTCGCCATCGTCTGCTTCCTCGCCGCCGCGGGCGGTGGGGCGTGGCTGGTGCTGCAGATCATGCTGGCGGACCGCAGGAGCCTGAAGGAACTGGGCAAGACGAAGGAAGAGAAGCTGCAGGCCGCGTCCCGGCGCAGCTAGCGTCCCGCCTTCGGGAGTCTTTAGATCGAGGAGCCGCCCAGGGAGAGCAGGTCGCTGACCGTCACCGGCTCGCGGGTCACGAAGCCTTCCCCGTAACGCACGCCGATGCGCTGGCCGTGGCGGCGCCCGGCCAGCTCGACCGCATCCTGGAAGGACTCGAACGGCAGCGCCACCGTTTCCCCTTCCGGAGGCGTGAACTGGCTGGCGAACGCGCGGATCGCCTTCATCTTCGTGTCGAAGGTCGTGGTCACGTCCACGACGAAGGTGGGCGCGAGCTCCGTTGTCTCCGTCATCGTGACCGCGTAGGCGAGCTTGCGCGGCCGGAATGCGCCGCCGAGATCGGGGCGGTAGTTGCGAAGGCCGGCCACGAACGACGCCTGGTAGACGAGCCGGCTGGCCGCGGCGTGATCCGGGTGGCGCTGCTGCCAGTGCTGGAGGACCACGATCGCGGGCCGCAGCCGGCGGATCGCGGCGACGACGACGTCGCGCTGTTCGACCGACGATGCGCTCAAGCCGGCGTCGGGGAGGTCGAGGCTCTCGCGATGGCAGACGCCCAGGATTCGGGCGGCCTCCGCGGCTTCCGCCGCCCTCGTCTCGGGGGTCCCGCGGCTGCCGCACTCGCCGCGGGTCAGATCTACAAGGGCCACGCGGCGCCCGGCGGCGCTCTCACGAGCCAGCGTGCCGCCCATGATCAGCTCCGCATCGTCCGGATGCGCGCAGAAACCGGCAATCTCGACGGATGAGGGGGGTGGCACGCCCATTGCTTTCTCTCTTGGCGGCCGATGAGCGGCCGAAACGGAGGATATCCCACATGAGCGCTGGAACCGGCGACAAGATAAAGGGACGTGTCCAGAAGGCGGCGGGGGAACTCACCAACGACCGCGACCTCAAGGATCGAGGAAAGGTCAACGAGACCTCCGGCAAGATCAAGGATGGGGTCGAGAAGGGCGTCAACAAGGTGAAGAACGCCTTGAACAACGAGCCCAACCGCAACCGCAAGCCGTAGAAAACGTCATCATTCGACGTCCCGAGGCGGCCCTTTTTGGGGCCGCCTTTGTTTGTCCGGAAGATCGGGCGCTCGCGCGCTTCGGCCGCGGCGTCCCGACGCCTAGGGCTGGCTGGAAGAGCGCGGCCACAGCGAGTCGAGCAACCCGCCGATCCTTGCCCGCATCGTGTCGCGCGAGGCCGCGTAGTCCGTGGACGCTGGTGGGATGTCGTTCCAGCGGGCGACGGGGATCCTTGCCTCGGCGAGCAGCGGGGAGTCGACGCCGATGGCGACAATCTGGACGGCGCCGGCGATGTCAGCGCTGGCCAGCGGTTGGGGCGTGAAGGCGGCGACGTCGAATCCGTCCGTGGCGAGGTTCGCGGCGACGGGCGAGGGGATGTTGGCATCCGGGGCAACCCCGCGAGAAATCGCCCGGAAGGGCGCTCTGCGCTCCGCGGCCAGGCGATTGAACCAGTGGGCTGCCACCACGCTCTTGACCGTGCCGTGCTCGCAGACGAATACGACCCGGCGGGCGGCGGGGCCGAGGTTGGCCGCGCTGGGGGAGGGCCGCCGCGCGTTACCGTTGTCCATGTCGGACATGATCATCCAGCGACCGCGCTCGCGCCGCAGCGTCAGCGTGAACTTGCCGATGTCGAGCTCATCCTTGGCGCGGGCAAAGCCCCCGATGATGTAGCCGACGGAGCCTTCGGTGGCAAAAGCGAGAGCGCGCAGGGCGAGGGGGCCGCCCTGTCCCCCATAGTGCTTCTCGATCTGCGCGCGTCCGCGGATCGGAGGGTTTCCGCTGGACAGGACGAACCCGTCCTCCGTGAACAACCCGGCCAGCGCGGCGGCGTCCTTGTTCTGCCACGCCGTCTCGTAGTCGGCGAGCACGCGAGCCAGCGGGGTGGGCAGCGTCAGGCTGGGAAGCGCGGTGTCCGCCCCCGCGCAGACGGGGATCAACGCTGCGATCACAAAGGCGCCGGAGCTTCGCATCAAACCTCCACGGATGGCCGCGCTCTTTGCGGACGTGCTCACGAGCGCATGCTACGTTGGAAACGGGGGCCGACCATCATGCAGATCCGATTCCAGAAAAGCGGTTGCCTGTGGAGCATCGTGGCCTCGATATTCCTCACTATCGTGCTGAACCTGATGCTCCGCGCCTGTTCGTCGGGCGGGGGGGCCAGCTGGTGATTCATTAACTCTAGGATGAGAACATGAAACAGTCGGGTGCGAGCCAAGGTGAGTCGGCATCGGAGCTCATCTCGAAAAGAATCGCCGAACTCGGGGACTGGCGCGGAGAAACCCTCGGCAGAATGCGCAAGCTCATCAAGGAAGCCGACCCGGACGTCGTCGAGGAGTGGAAGTGGATGGGCACTCCGATCTGGTCACACGACGGCATCATCTGCACCGGCGAATCCTACAAGAATGTCGTGAAGCTTACTTTCTCCAAGGGCGCGTCTCTGAAGGATCCGGCCCGTCTCTTCAACTCGAGTCTCGACGGAAACGCACGCCGTGCGATCGACATCCACGAAGGAGAGGAGGTTGACGAGTCCGCCTTCAAGGCGCTCGTTCGCCAAGCGGTCGCCCTCAACAGTTCTGGCAAAGCGAAACCTTCAAAGAAAGCGAAGTCCTGAGGGATTCCGCCCCTGAACAGGTCCGAGGGATAAGCCGGGAAAGAAAGTCCTCGGCGTGCTCGCCCAGAGCACCTTGATGGAAAGTGTAGGACACGTCTGGAGCTGAGCCACACTGCCTTGCGCTGTTGTGCGGATGATCATGCGGTCCGCAATCATGGTGTCGCAAGCGCCGAGCGTTAGGGCGAGAACCACGAATATGGCCACCCGCTCAGTCCTCTTTGGTCTGCCCAACACTGGGTTCAGCGGCGAAGCTTCGTCGCTTGCGCCGGCTTCGTCCGCTGCAACCCACTGTTCGCCGCCGCATCCGCCTTTTCGACTGTCACCGTTTCTCGGACACGCCGCTTCTGCGAGATGAAGACGGTAGCGGCAGGGTATTGGCCCACTCGGCGATCGTCTCAGCTACCTGGGCTTC
>Ga0136614_10001840_pt1 | contig 12813 bp, 15 predicted proteins | sample AntDrymUQ2792106_2_FD_106643 | JGI IMG/M metagenome (GOLD analysis project Ga0136614, IMG submission 106643) | Polar desert sand microbial communities from Dry Valleys, Antarctica - metaG UQ279 (21.06) | ecosystem: Environmental > Terrestrial > Soil > Desert | place: Antarctica: Dry Valley...
AATAAAGTACGAGTGGTTACCGTTGAGCGCGTTTGAATCGAACAAGGCTTTCGCTCAGGCGTTGGACAACGTACTCAGTCAAGTCGGCTCAAAATACCAAATTACTTTTTCCTAAGTGCTTAAAACTCATCTGCTCGCTCTAGAACACCTCGCACTGTCGTGTTTGCCTTCGGAGCGCGGTCGCCGTTCCCGCGCTCCGAAACAGAGTCAATCGTAAAGACTAAGATTGTCCGGCGACATCATTTCTCAGGAGGTCACTTATGCGCTACCGAATCATCATCGCCTCATGCTTGATACTTCTTTGCGGAAGCGAGGCACTCAGCCAATCGCAACAGAGCGGGCGGGTGGAGAAGAATCAATATGTCGTCGTACCACGCGAGATTATCCTGCCCGTCGTGGTGTCTCAGCCTGATTCCCCGCTGCAATTCGAGAATGTGAAAGGCATTGGCCCGATTAGCGGTAACGGCGGGGGAGTGCGTTTTCAGCTACGCAACCGCGGGAGCAAACCGATCCGCGGCGTCTCTTTCGCCGTACTGACTACATCGGGCGGCCTCTGGTTTTCAGATAGTTGGCCACGAAAACTTACAGGTGAAGTAGTCATGCCCGGTCAAATAGTGCCGCTGTCGAATGAAGATCAACAAATTGAAGTCGTTCCGCTGACGGAGGAGTTGCGCGAGAAACTAAAATTACGTGGGCCGATGAAGGCAGTAATCTTACTAATGGTCACAGCCGTCGAATTCACGGATGGCACCACATACAATGACGAGCCGACACAGAAGGCGTTGGAAACCTACCTTGAAGGATTGTCGTCAAGGGCTGATTCAGATAATTAGGCGGCGAGCAGCCATGCCTGCGCCAACTGCTGCCCCGACAGTTTCTTCACCGGCTGGGTGACGCCCGCTAGCGTCGCCGGGAAGCCGGAGACGAGACGCAGTTCACCGCGCTGCGCCAAGACCAGACCTGCTGCGGCGAGTTGACAGCGCCATTTACCTGCCTGTTGTGTCTTGAACATGATACGGCTGCTCTTCATCGCTTGATTAACATTGGCGGCACAGATCAGATTATGTTTGAGATCGGGTCAAACTTGACGCCAACAAAACGTGAAAGTATCATGGCTTTTTGATCGAAGGCCGGATTTTTCATCCGTGCCGGCGAGAAAGGAACACAATGAAGGAAGCAATCCATCCGAAATATAACGAGATCAAAGTGTCGTGCGCTTGCGGCGAGACGTTCACGACGCGCTCGACGATGAAGAACGATCTGCACGTCGAAATCTGCTCGGCCTGCCATCCGTTCTTCACTGGCAAGCAAAAGCTCATCGATACCGCCGGGCGCGTTGACCGTTTCAATAAGCGCTACGGCAAGAAGACCGCCGACGCCCCGGCTGAGACTGAGACGGCCAACGCCTAACGGTTACGGCGCGGAAGTCATTTTGTCCACAGCCCGTTTTGTGCTGATGCCAGAAGACCAAATTCTTCGCCAGTATTAGCGACCCCAATTTGCACGCCGACGTTTTGGCGGCGGTTGCCTTCGTGCATCTGATCAAAGGATGACGGCAACTGCTGAAACACCAAACGTCGGCGTTGTTGTATTCTGAAGGTGTCAGAGATCAGCTCGAAGGGAGCAGATAAGTTGAGCGCAAACGAGAAAGATTTGATTGTCGGCGGGCAAGCCGTAGTCGAGGGCGTGATGATGCGGACGCCGAATGCTTATGCGGTGGCGGTGCGCCGCGCCGACGGCACGATTGTCCACACGGGGGCCGCGCTCCCGAAATGGAGTGACAAAGTTCCATTCTTACGTCTGCCCATCTTGCGCGGCGCGGCGGTGCTGGTGCAGTCGATGGCGCTCGGTGTGAAGGCTTTGAATTATTCGGCCAACGAAGCGTTCGCCGATGCGGAAGAGGCTGAAGCCAAAGAGATCAAAGTCGCATTGACTCCCGCAATGGTCGAAGGCGAGGGCGACTTCGCTGGCGTCACGGGCGGCGTGCCGGGCTTGTTCCCGATTCCGACGGAGCAGCGCGCGGCGGACGAAATGAAGCGCGGCGCTTCGGCTTCAGTTGCCGGTTCGATCATTTTCGCGTTCGCTTTCAACATGCTGCTCTTCATCGTCGCGCCACTCATTTTGACCAACGCGATCTTCATCGGCGCGGGCTGGGCCGTTCCCGCCAACGCGCCGACGACTCTAGGAGTTTCGACACAGCGCGCGACGGCAAACGCGGAAGCGACGAACAACGGCACGATTGAGCAACCCGCTTGGTACAGTCGCGCTTACGACAGCGTGCGCGGCTATCTGCATCCCGTCCGCCCGTCGGTCGCGTTCAATTTAGTGGACGGCGTGATCCGCATGACATTCTTTCTGATCATGATCGTCAGCTTCTCTTTCCTGAGAGACATCCGCCGCGTCTTCGAGTATCACGGCGCGGAGCATAAGACGGTCTTCAATTGGGAATCAGGGCTGCCTCTGACAATCGAGAACGCGCGTCGTCAACCACGCCAGCATCCGCGTTGCGGCACGAGCTTTTTGATGGTCGTGATGATCGTCTCCATCGTTCTCTTCTCCGTCGTCAAGTTCGACTCGCTCCTTTACAACCTGCTGACGCGCATCGCGCTCGTCCCCGTCATCGCCGGCATCTCTTACGAAATTATCCGGCTCTCGGCCAAGCGCGAGGGCAGTCTAATTTTCAAACTGATCACGCTGCCCGGCCTCTGGCTGCAAAACGTGACGACCAAAGAACCGGACGACGGACAACTCGAAGTCGCGATCTTCGCGCTCAAAGAATCGCTCAAACTTGAACCACAACCGCAAGAAACAGTGATGACTCCACTCTCGTAAAACGGGTGTCAGGTGTCGGGTATCGGTTAAGAGCCGGTCTTCCCCGACACCTGACACCCGACACCCTTTTTAGCCATGTTAGAAAAACTCGATCAGATCGAAGCGCATTACGAAGACCTAGCGAACCAACTCTCTTCGCCGGAACTGCTGTCGGATCAGGTGGCTTATGCGAAGGCGGCGAAGCAGCATCGGAGTCTCGGCGAGATTGTCGAAAAATATCGCCGGTGGCAGACGGCTAAGAATGAATTAGTTGGGGCGCACGAGATGTTCGACACGGGCGACGACGAGGAGATGCGCGAACTCGCCCGCCTCGAAATTGACGTTTTGCAAGAGCGTCTCGATAAGTGTGAGGAAGATTTGCGCGTGCTGTTGTTGCCGCGCGATCCGAACGACGAGAAGAACGTGATCGTGGAAATCCGCGCCGGGACGGGCGGCGATGAGGCTTCGCTGTTTGCCGCCGAGATGCTCCGCCTCTACGGGCGCTATGCCGAGCGGCAAAATTGGCGCATGGAAATCTTAAACGTGTCCGAATCCGGCATCGGCGGCATCAAGGAAGCCACCGCGCTCATCGAAGGCGACAAAGTCTATTCAAAACTGAAGCACGAATCCGGTGTCCATCGTGTCCAGCGCGTGCCGCAGACCGAAGCCAGCGGGCGCATTCATACTTCCGCGATCACCGTCGCCGTATTGCCCGAAGCCGAAGAAGTTGACGTGAAGATCGACGCGAAAGACTTACGCATCGACACCTTCTGTTCTTCCGGGCCGGGCGGCCAGTCCGTCAATACGACTTATTCCGCCGTCCGTATCACGCATTTGCCGACCAACACGGTCGTCTCGATGCAGGACGAGAAATCGCAGATTAAGAATCGCGAAAAAGCGATGCGCGTTTTGCGCGCCCGCCTGCAAGAGATGGAAGAGCGAAAGCAACACGAAGCCTTAGCCAGCGAACGCCGCTCGCAAGTCGGCTCCGGCGACCGCTCCGAAAAAATCCGCACTTATAATTTCAAAGAGAACCGCGTCTCGGATCACCGCATCGGCCTCACCATCCATCAACTTGATCTCTTCATGGAAGGCTACATCGACGAGATGCTCAACGCCCTGATCACACACTACCAAGCCGAGAAGATGAAAGCCCCAGAGCCAGTGACGAGTGACAAGTGACGAGTTGAAGGCAAGTCTTTTATCTCGTCACTTGTCACTCGTCACTCGTCACTGCTTTAATTAACGCCCTCGTGATCGCAACCAGCGCGCGGTAAACTGTGCCGCGCTATCACCTCGCCGCAAAAAGTTCGACTTGCCTCTTCCGACCCGCACAAGGAGCATCAGTCATGGCAAACGGCAAACTCAAATTGACGTTGGTGGATGTTCACGACAAGCCGCTCAAGGGAACTGTCGATCTCACGCTCCGCAACAAGAGCTTGTCGCAGAAGGTGATGAAAAAAGATCTCGACGCCTCGAAGAGGATCACGATCACCGATCTGGAATCCGGCGCGCATGGGCTTTACCAACTGGATGTTGACCCGTCGAATTACCTGCCCATCAGTCTGCCCGTCAACATCAAGTCCGGCGACGGGACAGCAGAACGTCTTGTCTTCCCTGTCGATCCGGATAAGGTCGTGAGCGTCAATTTCAAGCAGTTCACGAAGCTGCCGCAAGATTTGCGCGACATTCTTAACGCCAGCTCGAACGTCCTCGATCACGTGGGACAGTCCGGCGCAACGCTCTACGACGCCCTCGACGACATCAGCCGCGCCGGCTTGCTCAACATCTCGGCCAAGTGCGGCACGACCTTGCTGACCAATGACAAGACAGTTCTCTCGCTGATCAAGGAATTGCGCGAACTGCGCGGCGACCGCCTCTTCGCCATCGTCCCGAAAGAACTGCGCGAGGCAACGAAGAACAGCGCCATCGCCGGCCTGCTCGATCAGGTTCCCGATCAGCATCACAACATTCCGGGGCAGTTCGCCGGCTTCACTCACGCGGGCAGCTTCAAAACCCAAGAGCCCGCCGGCAATTTGCAACTGACCTTTTTTATGAAAGGCGACGACTGCATAGCCGACATCGACATCGACGATGCCGGCGGGCTAGGACATGTCTTTCAAGTCCTGCGGAACTTTCTCTTGCATCGCCGGACACACCCTTTCGACATCCACGAAATCCTGATCATGCGCCATCAGTTGATCCCGGATTATCAATTCAACCTCGACGCCTGAAATCGGGTAAGCGACCGTCAATCCGGCGTGCTGCATGGTTTAACCCCTTCAGCCGATCAGACACACTCTCAGGAGGTGAGTACTCATGTTCAAGTTCGACCGTCAGACATTCTTCGATCACTATCGGACGTTGTTCGGCCCGCTCAAACAGGAATTAGTCAACGCGGTGGAATTTTTGCTGGGCGAGATCGAACAGGATAATCGCTGGCAAGCGACCGACACTCATCGGCGACAGTTGGCCTACATGTTGGCGACTTTCAAATGGGAGACGGCTCATACCTTCGAGCCGATCCACGAGTTCGGCGGCACCGCCTACTTCAACAAGTGTTACGGCCCTAGTACGAAAGTGGGCAAAGTTTTGGGCAACACGAAAGCCGGCGACGGCGCGCTGTTTCATGGGCGCGGCTATGTCCAATTGACCGGACGCGCGAATTTCCACAGAGCCGCGAAATTGACGGGCGAGAAGTTACTCGACGATCCGGATCGCGCGCTCGTCCCAAAGCTCGCCTATCACATCGCCGTGCAGGGAATGAAAGACGGTTGGTTCACCGGCAAGAAACTAGACCAGTTCATCAAAGACGGCAACCCACCGCTCTATGAAGAAGCCCGGAGGATCATCAACGGGCAAGACAAAGCGGCTGAGATCGCAAACATCGCGCGCAAGATGGCGGAGCTTCTCCGCTTCTCGCGGGAGGCCGCAAAATAATGGCGGTTGGCGCGACAGATCATTTCCCACCGAACTATAGCATTCAAGAAAAAGCAAGAGACAAGATTAACAAGATGAACCAGATACAGCACAGGAACATGAACGGGCGCGCGGTGGTTGCTCTCTGATTCATCCCGTCAAGCCTGTGCATCCTGTCTAAATTGTTTTGCTTAAAGTCTATAGCAGAAGGCCGCCCTCAATCGAAGGCGGCCTTCTCGATCAATGTTTCGGCTGGCAGAAGTGAAGCCGCGGGACGGGCGAGTTGTCTCCGGCTCTACGAATTGGCTTGCACGACCTCTTCGGCCTCACGGTCGAGCGGCGAAAGCTCTTGCAACTCGTCGTCCCCTTCGAGTTGTCGTTGGCGATGCACCGTGCCGTCGCCCTCGAAGATGTAGGCCGAAGGATGCTCGCGCATGATGATGTCTTGTAGACGCATCAAGCCGTAGAGCAGAGCTTCCGGTCGCGGCGGGCAGCCCGGGATATAGACATCGACAGGGATCGTGCGATCCACGCCTTGCATCGTCGAGTACGAATCAAACGGCCCGCCGGTCGAAGCGCACGCGCCCATCGCGATCACCCATTTCGGCTCCGGCATCTGATCGTAGATACGCCGGATCACCGGCCCCATCTTCAGCGTCACCGTCCCCGCCACGATGATCAGATCGCTCTGCCGGGGCGAGGGACGAAAGACGCCCGCGCCGAAGCGGTCGATGTCGAAGCGGCCCGCGCCCGTCGCGATCATCTCAATCGCGCAGCACGCCAGCCCGAACGTCATCGGCCACAGCGCAGACTTCCGCGCCCAATTCACCGCGCCACGCACCGGCCCCATGTCCATCACCGGCGCGGCCACCCGCTTCCGCAGTGCGTTGAACAAGGAATCAACCGTCGTTAAGACAATACCTTCAGGATGCTCTGCCATAACTTTAGTTCAAAGTTCAAGGTTCAAAGTTCAAAGTCAGGCTCATTCTTTGAACCTTGAACTTTGAACGTGGGCTATGCCCACTCTAATGCGCCTTTGCGCCAAGCGTAATAGTAGCCGACGACGAGAATGCCGAGGAAGACGAACATTTCGATGAGCGCGAATTTCGTGAATGAGAAATCTTCGCCCATGTAGATGATCGCCCACGGGAGTAAGAAAATAGTTTCCACGTCGAAGACGAGGAAGAGCATCGCGACGATGTAATAACGGACGGTGAAGCGGTCGTGCGCTTCGGTCTGCGGATCGATGCCGCACTCGTAAGGGCGCATCTTGTCCTTTCCATAGACGGCAGGCCGGAGCAGCCGCCCCAACACAATCGGCAGCACGGGGAAGATGATCGCGAAGACAAAGAAGATCATCACCGGCCAGTAAGCCGTCAGCGGGCTGCCGAGGTCGGCGGCGGTGTCAGCCGTCGCAGGTGCGGTCGTCGCTTGCAGAAGAAACACGCTCAACATGATCTGTGCGGGAAAAGCGGAATTGAATTGTCAGGTCAGCACCACGAAATATATGCGCGCGCCCGTGTGCGTGTCAACGAGCATTTCCGTGAGCGGCAATAAATTAACCACGAAGGACACGAAGGACATGAAGCCGGAATGATAAATGGTGGATGCGGAATGATGCTTGAAAAGCAGTAGGCTCTCATTCATCAGTCACTTTTCTCATTCGTCTTTTTCTCTTCGCGCTCTTCGTGTTCTTCGTGGTTAAAATTGCGAGACGTCAGGCGCGCTTGGCTTCCTCATGCGAGCCGCCTTCGATCAGCGTGATGGCGTGGCCGAGGATGGGACGGATGACGGCGAAGCATTCGCGGATGGCGCGCGGCGAGCCGGGCAGGTTGCAGATCAGCGTGCCGGCGCGGACGCCGCAGAGGCCGCGCGAAAGCATTGCGGTCGGCGTCCCTTTCAGCGTCTCGGAGCGCATCGCCTCCGCGAGTCCCGGCGCTTCCCTCTCGATCACGGCGCGCGTCGCTTCCGGCGTGTTGTCACGCGGGGCCAGCCCCGTTCCGCCCGTCGTCAAAATCAAATTCACGTCCGCGCGCTCGGCGTACAGTCTCAATGTCGAGGACAACGGTTCGAGATCGTCCGGTAAAATTTCCGTCGCGATGATCTCCGCGCCGAGTTCCGTCAACAACTCAACGAGCGTCGCGCCCGATTCGTCCACGCGCTCGCCCCGCGCGCAGGCGTCGCTCGACGTAATCACGACGGCACGAATCTGACTGCTCATCGAGTTTCTTCACTCCCTTTGCGCTCACGCGCCCACGCGCGGACTTCACGCAGCCATTCGAGGCGTCTCATCGACACGCCTTTTTTGACGAAGCCCGCCAGCGTCTCGCCGTCCACGAGCGGCAAAACAATGCTCGTCTCTGATTTCACGTAAACACCTTCGGCAAGCCTGAGAATTTCCAAGTTTTCGCCATCAAAGCGCCAGACTTCGGGGACGCCGAACGCAGCGAAGAGCGGTATCCTGTCGAGCGAAGGGTGTGTGATGTCAATCTCGACGATCAAATCCGGTGGCGGGTCGGTGGCGAGATCAAGCCGTTTGTTTCCACGCATCCGCGCTTCGTTCTCGAAATAGAAACAAGCGTCCGGCTCGAACCCACGCTGAAGGTCTTCGCGCTGATAGGTGGTTGAGCCAAAGCCGCGGCTCTCAATTTCTAACTCTTCAGCTAGAACGTGAACCAATAATCTAAATGCGTCGTTGAAGGCTTCATGCTCTGATGAGAGAGTCATAATCAACAGTTCCCCGCGATCATAGGTGAAGTGCGGACTAGGCACGTCTGCGTGATCTTTCAAGAGGCTCACGTAAGTGGCCCAACTGATGTTGTGCAGCAAGATACCGGCTGCGGCAACCTCTCTCATCTCTGGTTTTGTTTCCGGCGGCTGCAAAAGTGTCGTCATTCCCTCACCTCCGTTCCCTTCCATACCTCAGATGCTCTTTCAACCAACACCGATCCATCACAACCAGCAGCCCGGCGTCAGCCGCACGCTGCGCCGCCGCGCGGTCGATGACGCCCTCTTGCAGCCAGACGGCTTTCGCGCCGACGCGGATCGCTTCATCGACCGCCGCGCCCGCCTCTGAGGAGCGGCGAAAGATGTCCACGAGATCAATCGGCTCCGGCACGTCCGAGAGCGATGGGTAAGCCTGCTCGCCCAGCACTTCCGTCTCGTTCGGATTGACCGGAATTACGCGATAGCCCTGCCGCTTGATGTAAGCCGAGACGCTATTCGATGGGCGCATCGGATCGGAGGAGAGGCCGACGACGGCCACCGTGCGGCACTCGTCCAAAATTCGCTTGATCGTTTCCTGACTGTTGATTTCCACTCGCTTACCTCCGGTAATAGTTTCGCGTTTCGGATTTCGAGTTTCGAGTTCAAAACAGTCTTGCATTTAACGCGAAACGCGAAACTTATTTCGCCGCTGCCGCGACCTCGTGCAGTTCTTGGAGCGAGACGGGCTGTGTCTGCTCGCTCAGGTGCGCGTTGATGGCTTCGACTAATGCTTGCGCGCCGGTCATCGTGGTGACGCAGGGAACATTGTGCTGCAAAGCGGCGCGGCGGATAGCTTGCTCGTCATAGTGCGAAGCGCGGCCCAAAGGCGTGTTGATGATTAAAGCGATCTCGTCTTGCTTGATCTGATCGGCGATGTTGGGGCGGCCTTCGTTGACTTTGAAGACGGTCGCCACCTCAAGCCCGACTTCGCGCAGGCGCGCCGCCGTGCCGTAAGTCGCCGTCAACTTGAAACCGAGTTTGGCGAGGCGACGGGCGAGGACGACGGCCTGTCCTTTGTCTGCATCGTTGACGCTGATGAAGGCCGTGCCGGAAGTCGGGAGTTCTAATCCTGCGCCTTGCATCGCTTTGGCGTAAGCCTCGCCGAAGCTCTCACCGATGCCCATCACTTCGCCGGTCGAGTGCATCTCCGGCCCCAGAATCGGATCGACGCCGGGGAATTTAACAAACGGGAAGACCGGCGACTTGATGAAGAAGCGTGTCACCGTCAACTCATCCGGCAGGTGGAAATTTTTGAGCGGCTTGACGCCGGCCATCACGAGCGCGGCAATGCTGGCGAGCGGGACGCCCGTCGCCTTCGAGACGAACGGCACGGTGCGCGACGCGCGCGGGTTCACTTCCAAGACATAGACGCGATCATCCTTGATCGCGAACTGAATGTTGATCAGGCCGCTCACTTTCAACGCCCGCGCGAGCATTCTGGTGTAATGCCTGATGGTTTCTAAATGTTCTGCCGCGATCTTCAGCGGCGGCAGTACGCTCGAAGAGTCGCCCGAATGAATGCCGGCCTCTTCGATGTGTTCTTGAATACCGGCGATAATACACGCGGTCTCGTCGGCCAAAGCGTCCACATCGAATTCCGCCGCCCGCTCTAAAAATTTATCGATCAAGACGGGTCGTTCAGGCGAGGCTTCAACCGCCGTCCGCATGTATTCATCCAGACTCTTCTCGTCATACACAATCGCCATCGCGCGCCCGCCGAGAACATAGGACGGGCGAACAAGGACTGGATAACCGATGCGTTCAGCTTCCCGAATCGCTTCCGGCGAAGACGTGGCCGTGCCGTTTTCCGGCTGCGGGACGCCAAGCTCGCGGAGCAACGCGCCGAAGCGTTTGCGGTCTTCCGCCAAGTCAATCGAATCGGGCGATGTGCCGATGATCGGCGCGCCCGCATCCGAAAGGCGCAGCGCGAGATTCAAGGGCGTCTGTCCGCCAAACTGCACGATGATGCCTTCCGGCTTTTCGACATCGACGATGTTCATCACATCTTCAAACGTGAGCGGCTCGAAGTAGAGACGATCCGATGTGTCGTAATCGGTCGAGACGGTTTCCGGATTACAGTTGACCATGATCGTCTCGAAGCCCGCGTCTCTGAGTGCGAACGAAGCGTGGCAGCAGCAATAATCAAATTCAATGCCCTGCCCGATCCGGTTCGGCCCCGATCCGAGAATCATGATCTTGCGACGGTCGGTCGGCGCAGTTTCGTCTTCCTCTTCGTAGGTCGAATAAAGATACGGCGTGAACGATTCAAACTCTGCGCCGCACGTGTCCACGCGTTTATAGACGGGGATGATACCGAGACTCTTGCGATGAGCGCGCACTTCATCTTCCGTGCGTTTAGTTAAGTAAGCGACGCGCCGATCTGAAAGCCCGACTTCTTTCGCATCGCGCAAAGCGACGGGCGGAATGTCTTCGAGTTCCCGTCCTTCGATGCGCTCCTGCACGTGCATCACGTCGCGCAGTTGTTCGAGGAACCACGGATCGATGCCCGACAAACGGTAAATCTCCTCAACCGAGACGCCTTGTTGCAGCGCATAAGTGATGTAAGAAAAACGCTGCGAGTTCGGGCGCGCGAGCTTGCGTTGCAACTCGTCGGCGGGAATATCGGCGAGGCGCAACGGCTTGACGGCTTCAAGCGAGCGCAAACCTTTGAACAGAGCTTCCTTGAACGTGCGGCCAATCGCCATCACTTCGCCGACAGATTTCATCTGTGTTCCCAAAACGTCTTCCGCGTCTTTGAATTTTTCAAACGCCCATTTGGGAATCTTCGCCACCACATAATCAATCGTCGGCTCGAACGAGGCCGGCGTCTTCTGCGTGATGTCGTTCGGAATCTCATCGAGCGTGTATCCGACCGCGAGTTTCGCCGCGATCTTCGCGATGGGAAACCCCGTCGCTTTTGAAGCCAACGCCGACGAGCGCGAGACGCGCGGGTTCATCTCGATCACGCGAATCTCGCCGTTCTGTGGATTGACCGCGAACTGAATGTTCGAGCCGCCCGTCTCCACTCCGACTTTGCGGATCACTCTGATCGCGATGTCGCGCAAGCGTTGATATTCAACGTCCGTCAATGTCTGCGCCGGCGCGACCGTGATCGAGTCGCCCGTATGCACGCCCATCGGATCGAAATTCTCAATCGAGCAGATGATCACGACGTTGTCTTTCAAGTCGCGCATCACTTCCAACTCAAACTCTTTCCAACCCAAGATCGACTCTTCGATCAAAACCTCTTGCACCGGCGAAGCGGCCAAGCCCCCGCGCACAATCTCTGCAAACTCTTCCGGGTTAAAAGCCGTCCCGCCGCCCGTCCCGCCCAAAGTAAATGACGGACGAATGATCGCCGGATAGCCGGTTGTTTCAACCAACGCTTCGGCTTCCGCCCACGAGCGCGCGAACCCGCCGCGCGGCATCGGCAAGCCCTCCTCGTCCATCGCCTTTTTGAACAAGCGTCGATCTTCCGCGATCTTCACCGCTTCGCGCTTCGCCCCGATCATCTCGACGCCGAACTCGTCCAGCACGCCCGCGTCCGCCAACGCCACCGCCAAATTCAAAGCCGTCTGCCCGCCCACCGTCGGCAGCAGCGCGTCAGGCCGCTCGCGCTCGATGATCGCGGTGACGGATACGACCGTCAGCGGTTCGATGTAAGTCCGATCTGCCGTCTCCGGGTCGGTCATAATCGTCGCCGGATTCGAGTTGACCAACACCACCTCATAGCCTTCTTGCCGCAGAGCCTTACACGCCTGCGTGCCGGAATAATCGAACTCGCAAGCCTGCCCAATGACGATGGGGCCGGAACCGATGATCAGAATTTTATGAATGTCCGTGCGTTTCGGCATTTGAGATCGATGCGCCCTCGCCTTAAGGTGAATATTCTTTCCGGTAAATCAGGATATTATACATAACGAGTAGGCGGAGTCCGAACCACCCGTCATCACCGGATTGGGTCTATTCATGCTCCGGTTCTGGCGACGGCGGCAGAGAGATGCTCCACGAAACTGCACGAAATCACACAAAGAAGAAGCACGAATTTCGTGTGGTGGTTTCGCGGACCAGTTCTTTTTTCTGAGAATGAATTGACCCCAACGAGCTAATGACAGCTATTGACGCTCCATTAGAGTTGGTATAAGGTCTCACATCTCAGGATAGCTTTCAGGCTGGCCTTTCAGAGCCGACTCCTTCCCCCGCCCCACTCTAATGGCTACGCCTCACGTCCTTTGGCCGGCAGCACTTAACCTGCAATGGAGGTTAGAAATGAAACAACGTTCATCCAATCTAGTGAAGTGGGTACGGGTCGTCTCC
>Ga0136614_10001841_pt1 | contig 12811 bp, 8 predicted proteins | sample AntDrymUQ2792106_2_FD_106643 | JGI IMG/M metagenome (GOLD analysis project Ga0136614, IMG submission 106643) | Polar desert sand microbial communities from Dry Valleys, Antarctica - metaG UQ279 (21.06) | ecosystem: Environmental > Terrestrial > Soil > Desert | place: Antarctica: Dry Valley...
GACGACCACCTGTGGACGATCGCGGTCGCGCGCATCCTGCTCGGCCCCGACTGGCACGTCCAGGCACCGCCGAACCTCGCCTACGACGACTTTCCTCGTCTGCTCGACGCCGGGATCGACGACTGGGGTGGCGTCTCGCCGGTGACGATCGATCACGTCAACCCGGAGGCGCCGTGGCCCCAGATCGAGCGCCTCTCGGAGGCGACGTCGAGGCGCGGGCTCGAGCTCGCGCCCAGGCTCGCGATCTATCCCGAGTACGTCGCAAAGCTCGACAGTTGGTGCGACCCCGCGGTCGCGAAGCACGTGCGCCGTGCCGCCGACGCGGTCGGGCTCGCCCGCGACGACACATGGGCGCCAGGCGAGCCGGCCAGCCTCCCGTTTCTCGTGCGCCGCGGCGCCGCGCCGCTCGAGCTCTCCAGCGACGAGCTCGGCGAGGACGAGCTGACGCGCTTGCTCGAGTCGCGTGGGGGAGAGATGAACCGTGTGCTCGCTGCCGCCGACCGGCTTCGCCAAGAGGTCTGCGGCGACGAGGTCACGTACGTCGTCACCCGGAACATCCAATACACGAACGTCTGCTATTTCCGCTGCGGCTTCTGCGCCTTCTCGAAGGGAAAGCTGGCGAGAAACCTGCGCGGCGCGCCCTACCTCGTTCCGCGAGAGGAGATCGTCCGCCGCACGCGCGAGGCGTGGGAGCGCGGCGCGACCGAGGTCTGCCTGCAGGGCGGGATCCACCCGGCATTCACGGGCGACTACTACGCAGAGGTCGTGCGCGCGATCAAAGAGACCGTCCCCGGTATCCACGTCCACGCGTTCTCCGCGCTCGAGATCTGGCAGGGGGCGGCCACGCTCGGCCTCGCGCTCGAGGAGTACCTCGCGCACCTGCGCGATCTCGGCCTCGGATCGCTGCCCGGAACGGCCGCGGAGGTGCTCGACGACGAGGTGCGGCGGATCATCTGCCCGGACAAGGTGACGACCTCGCAATGGCTCCGAGTGCACGACGCCGCGCACCGGGTCGGGCTACGCTCGAACGTGACGCTGATGTTCGGTCACGCGGACACGCCGAGGAGCTGGGCGCGTCACCTCTTGCGCGCACGCGAGCAGCAGCAGCGATCAGTCGGCGCAAGCCCGGAATCCACTAGCGCGGATTCCGGGCGCGCAAGGGCAGAGCTCTGCTGCGAGCAGCGGAGCTCGGGCGGGTTCACCGAGTTCGTGCCGCTCCCGTTCGTGCCGATGGAGGCGCCGATGTACGTGAAAGGACTTGCGCGGCGCGGGCCGACCTTCCGCGAGACATTGCTCGTGCACGCCGTCGGTCGGCTGGCGCTGCACCCCTGGATCACGAACATTCAGGCGTCCTGGGTCAAGCTCGGCCCAGAAGGCACTCGAGAGGTGCTCAGGGCGGGCGTCAACGATCTCGGGGGAACACTCATGAACGAGTCGATCTCCCGCTCGGCCGGCGCCGAGTACGGGCAGGAGCTGCCACCCGAGCGCATGGAGGAGCTGATTCGTTCCGCGGACCGCGTGCCGCGGCAGCGGACGACGCTGTACGGCGACCCGAAAGAGGAGCGCGTGCGCGCCTCGTTCGGCGCCTCCCCGCTCGCCCCGCCGCTGAACCCTCCTGTCAAGGAAGCCGGCCTTGTGGCTCCGCCGCGCCTGGTTAGGCCCGGGCTCGTCGCTCGCGGTCGGTAGCGATGAACCATCTCGCGCTCGCGGTCTCCGATCAGGCTCGGTCCCGCAGCTTCTACGAGCGGTATCTCGGGTTCTCCGCTGAGCCGACGCCTCGCGAGGACGGCGTCTTGATCCTGCGCAACGCCGCCGGGTTCTCACTCGCGCTCGGCGAGACGGACGAGCCGATCCGGGTGCCGGAGTTCCTGCACTTCGGGGCGGGTCTTCCGGACGCAGACGAGGTGCGTCTCTTCCGTCGCCGGCTGGCCGCAGACGGCGTCGCGATCGTCGGTGAGTGGGACGAGCCCGACTACGCGAGCGTCAAGTTCCGCGACCCGGACGGCTACGTGGTCGAGGTCTCCTGGGAGCCTGAGTAGTCGGCCTCGTGCGCCAGAAGGTCGTCGATGGCTTCGCGCCGGCGGATCACCGTTGCCTCGCCGTCTCGCACGAGAACCGCCGCGGGACGCGGCGTCGCGTTGTAGTTCGAGCTCATCGTAAGGGTGTACGCGCCTGTCACCGGGACGGCGAGCAGGTCTCCGGGCCGCGGCTCCGGCAGCTTGACGTCGTCGATCAGCACATCGCCAGACTCGCAATGAAGGCCGGCGATGCTCACCACCTCGGTCGGCGCCTCCTCGGCCCGCGCAGCCGAGAGCGCCGTGTAGCGCGCGCCATAGAGCTGCGGACGCGGATTGTCGGACATGCCGCCGTCGACGGCGACCCAGGTCACGCTCTCGAGTCGCTTGACGGAGCGGACCCGGTAGAGCGTGACGCCCGCTTGTCCGACGAGCGCGCGCCCCGGCTCGAGCAGCAGGCGGGGCTGGGGCAAGCCGTGCTCGTCCCACGCGCTAGCAACCGCAGCCGCGACGGTTCGCGCGAGCGCGCCGAGCGGCGCCTCGAGCTCTTCGAGGATGTGTCGGACGGCGAAGCCGCCTCCTGCGTTCACGAGCGCAGGCGTCCAGCCGAGCTCATCCCGGCAGCGGGCGGCGAACTCGGCAAGTAGCGCGATCGTCTTCTCATGCGAGGTCGTGTCTGCGAGTTGAGATCCAACATGGACGTGAAGCCCGGCGACCTCCAGTCCGACCTCGAGGGCGCGCTTCAGCGTCCGGAGCGCGGCAGCGGGCGGAAGCCCGAACTTCGAGCCATGGTGGCCAGTCTGGATCGCCTCGTGCGTGTCGGCCTCGACGCCGAGCGTCACCCGCACGAGGACGCGGGTCGACGGTGGCAGGGCTGAAGGCTCTTCCTCCGAGTCGAGGACGATCGTCGCGTCCGCGCCCGAGGCGGCGAGAAGCTCCTCGGAGGACTTCGCGTTCCCGTGGACGACGACCTGCTCCCCCTCGAGACCCGCCGCTCGCGCGAAGGCGAGCTCACCGGCCGAAGCGACGTCCGCGCCTATGCTTTCCTCCGCGAAGAGCCTTAGGAGGGCGACGTTCGGGAAAGCCTTCGCGCCGTAGACGACGAGGGCATCCGGCACCGCGGCTCGAACCTCGCGCGCTCGCGCCCGCAGGGTGTCCTCGCAGTAGACGTAGAGCGGGGTTCCGAACCGCTCGACAAGGTCGTTCGCGCCGAGGCCGCCGACGATCAGCTCGCCGTTCTCGATTCGCGCGGAGTCCGGAAAGAGCTCGAGCATCCGCCGATTTTGCCTGTTACCCTTTTCGGAGCATGGCGCAGCTTCTTACGTAGGCGGGGAGCGGGCGTGGCGAGAGCCGCGGGCGTTCCTCTGAGCCTCTCGCACGAGAGGCTTTTTTGTTCTCCCAAGCGAGACAGAGGCGAATTGAGAAGGCGATGGACGAATACGACCCACAAGCGATCGAGGAGAAATGGCAGCGCGTCTGGGAGGACGAGGCTGCCTTCGTGACTCCGAAATCGAAGCCGGGAGCGCCATCTGACGAGAAGTACTACCTGCTCGACATGCTCCCGTACCCGTCGGGTCGTCTGCACGTGGGCCACGTCCGCAACTACACGATCGTCGACGTCCTCGGTCATTTCTGGCGTCGTAACGGCCGTCAGGTGCTGCGGACGATGGGCTGGGACGCGTTCGGGCTGCCCGCCGAGAACGCAGCGATCCGCGAGGGCGGTCATCCCCGACTGATCACCGAGCGGAACATGGCGTCCATCCGCGAGCAAATGAAGCGGATCGGCTGGGCGATCGACTGGACGCGGGAGATCTCGTCGCACGCACCCGAGTACTACCGCTGGACGCAGTGGCTGTTTCTCAAGTTCTTCGAGATCGGCCAGGTCTATCGTAAGGAGGCGCCGGTCAAGTGGTGCCCGAAGGATCAGACGGTTCTCGCCAACGAGCAGGTGGTCGACGGTCGCTGTGAGCGTTGCGGGACCGAGGTCGAGTCGAAGAGCCTCGAGCAGTGGTTCTTCCGTTACACCGATTACGCGCAGCAGATGCTCGATGAAATGGAGCTGCTCGAGTCATGGCCCGAGCGCGTTCTGACCATGCAACGCCACTGGATCGGCCGCTCGGAGGGCGCCGACATCCTCTTCCGCATCGACGGTTCCGAGGTAGACGTCGAGGTTTTCACGACCCGTCCGGACACGCTTTTCGGTGCCACCTTCTTCGTGCTGGCGCCGGAGCACCCCCTAGTGACCGAGCTCGTGCAGGGCAGGCCGGAGGAGACCGAGGTGCTCGAGTACGTGCGGCGGACGGCTGCGCGAACTGTCGTCGAGCGCGAGCAGAAGGAGAAGGACGGCGTCTTCACCGGCCGCCACGTGGTCAACCCGGCGACGGGTGAGCCGATCCCGATTTGGGTCGCAGACTACGTCCTGATGGACTACGGAACGGGCGCGATCATGGCCGTCCCCGCCCATGACGAGCGGGACTTCGGGTTCGCGGAGCGCTACGGCCTCGGCGTCAGACAGGTCGTTGCTCCGGCTGACGGGAAGCCTGCCGAGGGAGCCGTTTTCGCCGCCCACTCGGAGAATGAGCGGTTGGTCGACTCCCGGGAGTTCACAGGCATGCCTGCTCCGGAAGGAGCGAAGGCGATCGTCGCCTGGCTCGAGCAGAAAGGCCTGGCGCAAGCGGCTGTCCGTTACCGGCTGCGCGACTGGCTGCTCTCGCGGCAGCGGTACTGGGGCTGTCCGATCCCCGTCGTCCACTGCGAGCGATGCGGGATCGTGCCCGTGCCAGAGGACGAGCTGCCGGTGCTGCTGCCCGAGGTCGAGGACTACACCCCGCGCGGAAAGGCGCCGCTCGCCGCGGCTCCGGATGAGTGGTTGCACGTGCCCTGCCCGCGCTGCGGCGATACGGCCACGCGCGAGGTCGACACGATGGACACGTTCGTCGACTCGTCGTGGTATTTCCTCCGCTACTGCGACCCGCGAAACGATAAGGCGCCGTTCGACCGCGGCATCATCGACTACTGGCTGCCGGTCAACCAGTACGTCGGCGGCGTCGAGCACGCGGTGATGCATCTGCTCTACGCGCGGTACTTCTGCAAGGTGCTGAACGACCTCGGCCTCGTCGGTTTCCGTGAGCCGTTCCTGCGCCTGTTCAACCACGGCTGGGTGCACATGGGCGGCGCCAAGATGTCGAAGTCGAAGGGGACTTCCGTCGGGCCGGACGACTACATCGCGGAGTACGGCGCCGACGCTTTGCGATTGTACATCTTGTTCGTCGGGCCGGCGGACCAGGCAGTCGACTGGAACGATTCCGGGCTCGAGGGGATGGCGCGTTTCCTGCGCCGGCTGTGGCGAGTCGTGCACGAGCAGCTCGAGCGGCCAACTATCGATGCCGTGCCTGATACGCCGCTCGTGCGAAAGACACACGCGACGATCGCCAAGGTGAGCGACGACATCGCGCGTCGATTCGCCATGAACACGCAGATAGCGGCCGTGATGGAGCTCGTCAACGAGATCTCGAGATCGCCGGACGATCCGGGCGCACGTTTCGCGGCCGAGACCGCGGTCAGCCTGATCCAGCTTTCTGCGCCGCACTTCGCCGAGGAGCTGTGGGAGCGCCTGGGTTACGAGCGATTGTGGCAGCAGCCGTGGCCTGCGGCGGACGTGTCTCTGCTCGAGCGCGAGACGGTCGAGGTCGTCGTCCAGGTGAACGGCCGGATCCGCGATCGCCTACGGGTTGCCTCGAATCTGCCCGAAGAGGAGCTCGTGGCGCTCGCCCGCGCGTCCGATCGGGTGCGCTCCTTTGTGGATGGGGCGGAGGCGACACGCACGGTCGTGGTGCCCGGGAAGCTCGTCAACTTCGTGATCTGATTGTGGCGGACGGGGTCGTACCCCACGGGTCGACCCTGAGCGGCCCGGTGAGATTGGCACGCTCTTTCGACGAAGACGTTTCCCATGCGTGACTCGATGGGGGCGACGATGACCGCGTGCCTTCCGTATCCGTCTCGCGATCGACAGCGCTTGTCCTTGTAAGCGCGCTTCTGGCGCTGCTCGTCCTAGCTGGTCCGCGCCTTGCGAGAACCGGCGCCCCGAGCGCGCCCGAGATCGTGGCTCCTCTCGAGGCCAGTTCGATACCTGCCTCGATCACGTCTCACTCGGGGCGAGCGTCTCTTGTGGTGCACGTCGTGGGGGCGGTTCGCCGTCCGGGCCTGTATCGACTCCGGGAGGGCGCGCGCGTCGCAGACGCGGTCGCGCGCGCGGGTGGCGCCACCGAGCGCGCGGAGCTCGCCGCGCTCAACCTGGCGGCGCCGCTGGTAGACGGCATCCAGGTGCTCGTCCCGCGCCGGGCGGTTACGAACGGCGCGACCTCGCCGGAGGCGGAGGATGACCTGGGTTCTGCCACGGCCGGTCTCGGATCGAAGCCGAGTTTGGCGAGCGCGACGGCCGAAGAGCTCGACGAGCTCCCCGGGGTGGGGCCAATCACCGCGCAGAAGATCCTCGACTACCGGGCCGAGCACGGACCGTTCAGATCGGTGGACGATCTGGACGCCGTCCCCGGCATCGGCCCGACGCGGGTCGAACAGCTGCGCGACCTCGTGACCCCGTGAGGCGAGTCGTCGAGCTCCAGTGGCCGGCGATGCTCGCAGGCTCGGCTTGCGCCGGCCTTGCAGCGTCGAACTGGATCACCCTCGGAAGCTCCGTTCTTGTCGTGCTCGCGCTTTTCTGTCTGGCGGCGGTCTACTGTTGCGGCGGATCGGCGCGGGTGGCCGCGCTGGGAGCGGTGCTCGCTCTGACGGGACTCTGGTGGGGCGCGATGCGTCTCGACGCGATGGGCCAAAGCCTGCTCTCGTCCGAGGTCGGCGAGTCGGGGACGGCGCAGCTCGTGGTCACCGGACCCAGCCGGCAGACGTTGTGGGCGATCCGGGCGCCATCGGAGATTCGCGAGTTCCGCGGAAAGCCGTTGCGAGAACGTGTGCTGCTCGTGCTTCCCGTGGGCCGCTCGCCTCCGCGCGGAACGATCCTGGAAACGGTCGTGCGTGTTACCGAGCCACGCCGCGCCGAAAGCGGCGGCTTCGACGAGCGTGCCTGGCTTGCGCGCCAGGGCATCCACGTGGTCGCACGCGCGGGAATATGGCGACAGGTCGGAAGTCGCGGTGGCGTCGCGGGCGGCGGCGATCGTCTGCGCGACCGAATCGAACGAGCAGTCGGGAGGGGCTCGAACGGAGTGCGGCGCGCGCTCGTGCTGGGCGTCGTCCTCGGCGAGGACGAGGGGCTGCCGGAGCGTGTTCGGGCGGACTTTCGCGCCTCCGGGCTCGCGCATTTGCTCGCCGTCTCCGGACAGAACGTCGCCTTCCTTGCCCTCGGCGTCTACGGACTCGGCTGGCTGCTCCGGCTGTCGAAGGTCGTCCGTGAGCTCGCGACGCTGGGCGCGATCGCCGCCTACGTTCTCGCGGTCGGCTGGCAACCGTCCGTGATTCGCGCCGGAGTCGCCGGCGCGCTGGCGTCACTCGCGTGGCTGGCGGCAAGGCCGCGGGACCGCTGGCACTTCCTTGCGCTGGGAGCGGTCGTGCTGCTCGCGTGGGCTCCGACGTCGTTGCTCGATCCGGGCTTCCAGCTCTCGTTCGCGGCCGTCGCCGGGATCTTCGTCGGCGTTCCACGGCTGCGCGCGCGCCTGGAGGGCTCCCCGTTGCCCGCCCGCGTCGTCGATGTGCTCGGCGTGGCCGTCGTCTGCGGTCTGGTGACGGCGCCGATCGTCCTGTTCCACTTCGGCGAGGCTCCGGTCTACACGGTCCCTGCGAACGCGGTCGCGTTTCCGGCAGCACCGGCCGTGCTCGGCCTCGGGCTCCTTGCAGCGGCGGTCGATCCGCTGTCTCCGGATGCCGCAACCGCGCTTGCCTGGCTGGCTGGCTGGGCCGCCGCGTGGCTCGAGCTCGTCGCGCGGGTATTCGGCTCCTTGCCGGGCGCGCAGGTCGGCGCCCGTACCGCGCTGGCTGCGACGCTTGTCATCGGACTGGTCTGGGTGGGAGCGCGCCAGGCGGCCCGGGTCAGACTCTCCGGCCCCGGATCCGCGGTGGCGCTCGCAGCCGCCGGTCTCGTGCTCGTCGCCGCGGCGAGCGCGTGGTCGCTCCGGCCCACACCCGCATGGCATGCGCCGACCGGTCTCAGAGTGACGTTCTTGGACGTGGGGCAGGGCGACTCCGTTCTGCTGGAGACCCCTAGCGCGAGGCTCTTGGTCGACCAAGGCCCGCCCGAGGCGAACGTCGCAGGACAGCTGCGGAACATGGGAATCCGGTCACTTTCGGCGGTCGTCCTCACCCATCCGCAGAGAGACCACGTCGGGGGCGCCGCGGACGTGATTCGACAGCTGCACGTGGGCGCCGTGCTCGATCCGGAGTTGGCTGCCACCGGGCCGGAGCGCGAAGAGGCGATCGCCGCGGCTCGGGGGCGCGGCGTGCCGATTCGCATCCTCCGCTCGGGCTCCGAGTTCAAAGCCGGAGGGCTCGTCCTCCGCGTCCTCTGGCCCCCCGATCCGGGCCTGCCGTCGGAGGATCCGAATCTCAACGCCACGGTTCTGTCGGCCTCGTATGGAGAAACCGATGTGCTCCTCCCGGCGGACGCGGAGTCTGATGTCACCTTACGTCTTCGCTTGGGAGCCTTCGAGGTCCTCAAGGTCGCGCACCACGGTTCCGTCGATCCGGGTCTCGACGAGCTGCTCCGCGTCCTCAGACCGAAGGTCGCAGTGATCTCCGCCGGCCGGAACAACGACTACGGACACCCGCGGCCCGAGACGCTCGCAGCCCTCGCCACGGTTCCTGGGCTCGCCCTCTATCGCACGGACACCCATCGCCGCGTGGTCGTCGAATCGGACGGCAGGCGAATCCGGGTTCGAACTGAGGGCTAATGTTGCGGGCGTGGCGGACGCCCCCGACCAGCCCGTCTACCTTCTCACCGGCAGCGACCGTCTCAAGATCGACGTCGCGCTCAAGCGGCTGCGCGGGCACTTCGTGCTGGAGGCGACGGATGTCGTCAGCGCGCTCGACGCGTCGGCCGAGGCTGCGGTCGCGCTGTGCAACGCCGGCAGTCTGTTCGGCGATGCGCGGCTCGTCGTCGTGGAGGACGTCGACGGGCGACGCGACTCCGACGGCCGCCGCAAGGGTGGATGGAAGGCCGCAGATGTCGTCGCGTTGTCGACGTACCTCGCGAGCCCCGCACCGGCAACAGTGCTTGCGCTTGTCGGGGAGGCCGTCGCGAAGACGACCGCGCTCTGGAAGGACTGCGCGAAAGCTGGTTCCGTTCTCGAGTTTGCGGTGGCGAAGAAGGCGATCCAAGGCTGGATCGTCGAGCAGTTCGCGAAGCGGGGCGTCCTGGCTGAGCCGGAGGCCTGCGCGCTGCTCCTCCAGCTCGTCGGAGAGGATCTGCATGCCCTTTCCCAGGAGGTGGACAAGCTCTCCACCTGGGCCGCAGGCGAGCCGATCGGCGAGCGCGAGGTCGAGATGCTATGCGCGCCGGCGGCAGAAGTGCCGATCTTTGCCCTGACCGACGCTTGGGCGGCCCGCGACGCCGCTCGTGCGCTGGGAGCGAGCGAGACCATCTTCGAGCTCGAGTCGAAGACGCGCCGTGATACCGCAGCTCGCCTCGCCGGTGCGCTCGGAAGCCACCTGAGCCGGCTTCGCTCGGTGAAGCGACTCGCCGGCGAAGGCGTCCGTTCGAAAGACGCCGCAGCGAAGCTCAAGATGAATCCGTTCTACGTGCAGAAGCTGTACGGGCAGGCCGACGCGTTCTCAGCGGAGGAGCTGCAAGACGCGACCGTGCGCTTCGCCCATCTCGATGGCGCTCTCAAAGGCAAGAGCAAGCTCGCGCCCGATCTCGAGGTTCAGCGAGCGCTCGTAGATCTGACGCATCGCCCAGGCGCGCCGCCCCGCGCGCCGTAGAGGCGAGGCTCGCCTCGCCGACCTTTGCCTTCTACGAAGGAGGAGCGCCGGCGGCGAGCTTCGAAGCCTGCGACTTCTTGCGGGCAGCGGTGTTCCGATGCAGCGCGCCTCGGGTGGCCGCGCGGTCGATCGTGCGGACGAGCTCTCGATGCTCGGTCGCGATGCGCTCGGCATCACCGTCGCTGGCGGCGACCTCGAGCCTCTTCGTCAGCGTCTTGATCGTCGAGCGGTAGCGCAAGTTCTCCAGACGCTGCCGCGCCTGGATCCGAACGCGCTTCTTCTGCTGCTTGATATTTGCCAAAGGATCTTGAGGTCTCGAGCGAGGAAACGCCCGCATCCGCGGGCCGGGCGATGGTAGCAGGAGCTAAGAGGCTTGATGTGAAATTAGCGCGCAGCCGGGGACGATCACGACCAAGCCGGGCGACGCACTCACTCGTCGTGCAGGCTAGTGAGCTTGTGCGGGCGAGGGAGGGTGGCGATCCGGCGCAGTGTCGTGGCCGTCATCCCGCCCGCCGCGAATTTCACATCGAGCCTCTAGTGGAAGAATCGGCCGGTAAGCCGTGATAGAGCAACCGCCCGACACACCCGCATCCGCCTCGCCAGAGGAGTCCGGCCACAGCCGACGCATCGCGCGCTCGGCGGCCGTGTTCTCGCTCGCAACCGCAGTTTCGCGGGCGCTCGGCCTGGTGCGAGAGATGGTCAGCGCCTACTACTTCGGCGTCGCGGGAAAGATCAATGCCTTCACGATCGCGATCCAGATCCCGAATCTGGTCCGCGCTCTGGTGGCCGACGCGGCGCTCTCCGGCGCGTTCGTCCCGGTCTTCAGCGAGCTTCTCGAGAGAGGTGAGAAGCAGCGAGCGTGGCGTGTCGCCTCGACGCTCCTCTGGTTGACGCTCCTGGGCCTGGGAGCGGTGACCGCGATCTTCATCCTGCTCGCGCCGCTCGTCATGCGGCCCTTCGGCGATCCCGGAGGCGACTTCGATCTCGCTGTCGGCCTCTCGCGGGTGCTCTTCCCCACGGTCGTGCTCCTTGGGCTGTCGGGAATTGTCGTCGGGATCCTGAACACGTACCACCACTTCGCGCTCCCGGCCCTGGCTCCGGTCGCCTGGAACCTCGTGATCATCCTCGGGCTCGTTCTCGGCATCCCGCGGGTCGAGGAGGAGAGCGCTGAGCTGTATCTCTACGCCGCGGTCGTCGTCGTCGGAACGCTGGTCTTGCTCCTCTTGCCCGTTCCCTGGCTGCGACGGCTCGACGGCTCGCTGACCATGGTCGTCGACTGGCGCGATCCCGCGGTCCGTCGTGTGCTCAAGCTGATGCTCCCGGTGACGCTGACGATCGGGCTCATCAACGTGAGCTTCTTCGTAGACATGCTGTTCGCCTCGAGGCTGCTCGATCCCGAGCTCGCGCCGACGACAATCGACAAGGCCTTCCGTCTCTACATGCTCCCGCAGGGCCTCTTCGGCGTCGCTGTTGTCACGGTCCTCTTTCCGACCCTCGCGCGCCTCTCGGCTCGCGGCGAGGAGGCCGGGCTCCGGCGCGCGCTCGACGGCGGCCTTCGGCAGATCGCGTTCCTGCTCGTCCCCGCGTGCCTCGTCTCGATCGCGCTCGCCGACCCGATCGTGAGGCTCGTCTACGAGCGGGGAGAGTTCACGTCGAGCGACACCGCGGTGGTCGCCGACTGCCTGCAGGCGTTCTCGATCGGGCTGGTCTTCAACGGCTGGATGCTGTTGCTCAACCGCAGCTTCTATGCGATCCAGTCGAACTGGATTCCGACCTCGATCGCGTTGGGCACCGTTGGTCTGAACGCTGCGCTCGATGCGGTCTTCTATCGCCTCGGCATCTGGGGAATCCCGCTCGCGACCGCGACCGTGAACGTTCTCGGCGCCGCGGCGCTCCTCGTGATGATGCGCCGCCGGGTCGGCCTGGAGCACGTCGGTCGAACGATCGCGGCCGTTGCTCGCATCGCGTTTGCCGGCGCGGTAGGAGCCGCCAGCGCGTTCGGCGCCTGGTACGGCCTCGATGATTGGCTCGGGCGCTCCACTCTCGCGCAAGTCGCCTCTCTCGGCGTCGCCCTCGTCGCAGCCGGGCTGGTCTACGCCGGCGTCGCGCGAGCGCTCGGGATTCGGGAGCTGGAGGCGCTGCTACTGTTGCGATCCCGGCGCCTCGATCCCACCGAGCGGCGCTGAATCTCTATGGAGCTGGATCGGATCCGCAACTTCGCGATCATCGCGCACATCGACCACGGCAAGTCGACGTTCGCCGATCGCATCCTCGAGCTGACCGGCGCGGTCTCCGAGCGCGAGATGCGCGAGCAGCTCCTGGACACGATGGACCTCGAGCGCGAGCGCGGGATCACGATCAAGGCCCAGGCAGTCCGAGTTCGCTGGCGCGACCACTTCCTGAACCTGATCGACACCCCCGGGCACGTCGATTTCAGCTACGAGGTCTCTCGCTCCCTCCAGGCTTGCGAAGGAGCGCTCTTGTTGGTCGACGCCTCCCAGGGCATCGAGGCGCAGACGCTCGCCAACGCCTACCTCGCGCTCGACAACGACCTCGAGATCGTCCCGGTCGCGAACAAGATCGACCTTCCGCAAGCAGATCCGGACGCGGCCGCGGCCGAGCTCGCCCAGCTCGTCGGGGAGCCGCCCGAGCGCGTGCTCCGAATCTCTGCGAAGACGGGAACGGGGGTGGACGAGGTCCTCGACGCGATCGTGGAGAGAATTCCGCCACCGTCCGGAGATCCGGACGCTCCCGCGCGCGCGCTCGTCTTCGATTCGTCGTACGACCAGTACCGGGGCGTGGTCGCGTTCGTTCGCGTCGTCGACGGTCGGTTCGAGACGCGGGAGCCGCTGCGCGCGATGGTTCAGGGA
>Ga0136614_10001842_pt1 | contig 12810 bp, 10 predicted proteins | sample AntDrymUQ2792106_2_FD_106643 | JGI IMG/M metagenome (GOLD analysis project Ga0136614, IMG submission 106643) | Polar desert sand microbial communities from Dry Valleys, Antarctica - metaG UQ279 (21.06) | ecosystem: Environmental > Terrestrial > Soil > Desert | place: Antarctica: Dry Valley...
CCTTGAGACTTTCGCCCGCCTTCAGTGCCTTCAGAGGCTTGTAAGAACCGTTGTGAAGCATGATGAGATGTTCGGGCGTCGCCAGCAATTCGCTTTCCTCGTATCTTTCTTTTCGCTGCCCGGTGTACCAGCCGAAGCGCAGACGCCACACTTCTTTCTCGCCCGTCCGCCAAACTATTTCCACTTCCGAAAGCGTGATCTTCCGTTGTTCATGATCGAACGAATAAACGTGAAAGCCGGACTTACCGACTAAATCTTCAATCGGAATGCCATGAGGGGATTTACTCAAATCCCTCGGCGTGTCTATGTACGTTCCCTCTGCGACGCACAAACCACCGGTGTCTGGCCGCGCGTCGGTGATTTGTAAAAAGTAGTCGTGCCCGCGCTCGTCAATGCCTAACACTTCCTGAATCTGCGGCTCGGTTTGCAGCATAAAGTTTTTGGGACTTCCGCCGCCCAAGATAAACACGGCCGACTTGCCGCCGTGCTTTCTGCCCTTATCACCCTGCCCGTGAATCGCGCCGCGCTTTCCGGCCAAAACAATCGCGGCCGTTTCGTTCACGTCTAAGGAAGGATCGAAAGCGAGTTTATTTCCTTGCAATGCTTTCGCGGCGACGTTCATGCCGATTGACGAATCGCCCGGCGACGAGGTGTAGACGGGCACCGCGTATTCGTAGCACGCGGCGAGTAAAGATTTGTTTTTGATTCCTAGCTTGCGTTCGCGCTCACGCACGTATTTCCCGCAGAGATAATGAAACTCAGCGGTTGACATCGCCTTTTGAAACTCTTCGCCTTCGATAATGCGGCGAAAGAAAGCGTCAGTGTCTAACAGCACCGAATAATCGAAGAAGATGTCGTAGATGCGCACCACCTCTTCTTCGCGCAACGTGATGTCCGACGTTGAGGCGTTGCCTTGACGCAGTTCGAGTCCAATTCCGAAGTGCGTGTCGTGGTAGAGGTTCGCGCCTGTCGAAATGATCCAATCAATAAACCCGGCCTGCACGAGCGGGATGAGCGCCGAGATGCCCAAGCCCGCAGGAGTCAAAGCGCCGGTAATGGAAAGACCGATGGTCGTATCCGGCTCAAGCATCTTCTGCGTGAAGAGCTGGCACGCTTCGCGCAGGCGAGCGGCGTTATAGGCGACAAATGTTTCGTCAACGAGATCGGCAAGCCTAGTGTCGGGAGTGATCGGTTGCGGGTCAATGAGACGCCCGCTCAGGTGGCGGCTTTTCTTCTTTGCCATGAAAGCCAAGCGGTCTTTTTTCGTTCGAGCTATGGAAGCGCGCGGACGCCGCATTCATCCTTTTTCTGAAATTGAAAATTCAAAGTTGGATAATAACCCGAAAATGCTTCTTAGTCAGGCGGGCAAGTTGAAATGTTAAGGCGTGACTGAATTTATTGAGCCTGTTTTGATGCGATGCTCTCCGCCTGTGCGACATCCTCGGCGGTGACGCGACGCAGACGCAGACGGTTGATGCGCCGTTCGTCGGAGTCAAGAACGTCCACTTCAATCCCGCGAAAGTTAAGTTGTGTTCCGGCGCGCGGCACGCAGCCGAGTTCGTTGATCACAAGCCCGGCGATGGTCGTAAAATCATCGTCTTCAATTTCCATGTCAAATAAACGCTCGATCTTTCCGATCTCGGTTGAGCCGAGCACTTGGTAATAACCGTCTGTGCCCTCGATGATCTCGATCACCTCGTCCGTCTCCGTATCCTCGTCTTCGATCTCGCCGACGATCTCTTCGAGAATGTCTTCGACCGAGATAAGACCTGCGACGCCGCCGTATTCGTCAATCACCATGGCGACCTGAACGTGCGCCTTTTGCATCTCTTCGAGAAGGTCGGCGACCTCCTTCGTCTCCGGCACAAAGAAGGCCGGGCGCAAGAGCGGTTCGATGCTTTCATCCTCCTTGCCCTCAGGCCAGCAGGCGAGCAGATCGCGCACGTAAATTATTCCTTCCACGTTATCCACTTGTTCACGGTAAACGGGCAAGCGCGAATACTTGGATTCGATAATCGCGTCCCGCGCTTCGCGCACCGTTGCCGTGACAGGGAGCGTCACGATCTCCGTGCGCGGCGTCATCACTTCGCTCACGCGCGTGTCGCCAAACTCGATGATCGAGTGAATAAGCTCACCCTCTTCTTCTTCTAAAATCCCTTCTTCCTCGCCAACATCAATCAAGGCCTGCAAGTTGTCTCCGTTAGCTGCCTCTTCCATTTCGGCGTTGGGCGTTTCAGTTGTTGAGAGTTGCTGGTGCTGCTGGCGTTCGCGCCGCAACGCTTCCGATCTGCGGCGCGCGAAGGGCAGTCCGAAGACGGAGAGCACGCGATAGAGCGGACTGAAGGCGGGCAGCAAGGTGAGCAGCATCTTCTCCGGGTTGCGCAACGCGAGAAGGCGCGGGACGAGTTGTCGGAAGGTGATGACGAGCAGCGCGCCCGCGGAGAAGGCGACGAAGACGAAATGCCTGTCGGCGAACAACTCTGCCGCGAGCGCGGCGACGAGCACCGAGACGAGCACGATGATCAACTGCATCGTCGCGGAGAGCACAAAGCGAAAACGCGAACGCTCCTCGACGATCTGCCTGAGAAAGGTTGCGCCGCGCGTTTGTGAATCTTCCGAATCGGCGCTCAACCGCCGCAAGCCTACGTCGCTCAACTGCCCGAACGCGACATCAACGGTCGCCAGAAAAGCGAGCAGCACGAGCAACAGAGTTGTAATTCCTATTTCGATCTCCATAGAGTTTGCGCGGCGGGGGAATTATATGCGAAGTCGGCGGCGAAGACGGAGTTCCGTTTCGTTCATCCGGCCGTCGTCAATTTCGTGATCGTAACCGGAGAGGTGCAGCAACCCATGCAGAATCAGTTGCCTTACTTCGCGCTCGAAAGAAAGGTTGTGTTCGATTGACTGCCGCTCGGCCTGCGGAATCGAGATCACCACATCGCCTAAGTTAACTCCCGCCTCAAGTTCAAACGCGGTTTGCTCCGAAGGAAAAGAGAGCACGTCAGTGATTTTTCCTTGCCCGCGATAATTTTTGTTAAGCTTTTGGATTCTTCGATCTCCCACAAACACAATCGTCGCCGCGATGTCTTCCGAATTTCCTAAATTGATCACCCGCAAAGCCTTCTCCGCGAAATCCCGCCAAGCGTTTCGTTCTGCAGCGCTCATCCGGCGATGACGTTGACGGTTGACGACTTCGATCATAACAACAAATGGCAAGCGACAGGTAAAAAGCTAAAACCTTCTCGCCCACCGCCTGCCACCGATTAAAACCCGCTCTTCTTTGAGTGCTCCTCGTAAGCTCTGATGATCATCCGCACGAGACGATGACGCACCACGTCTTTGTCCGTGAAGCGGACGAACTCGATGCCTTCGACGTTTGCCAGCACGCGCTCGGCTTCGATAAGTCCGCTCCGCTTGCCGGTCGGCAGATCGATCTGCGTCACGTCTCCCGTCACCACCGCCTTCGAGCCGAAGCCGATGCGCGTCAGAAACATTTTCATCTGCTCGCTCGTCGTATTCTGCGCTTCATCAAGAATCACAAAAGCATCTGCAAGAGTTCTGCCGCGCATGAAGGCCAGCGGCGCGATCTCGATGACGCGCTTCTCTAACAGTTTCGTCACACGCTCGGCATCAATGAGATCAAAGAGCGCGTCGTAGAGCGGTCGCAGGTAAGGGTCAACCTTCTCTTGCAGATCGCCCGGCAAGAACCCCAGCCGCTCGCCCGCTTCGACGGCCGGGCGCGCAAGGACGATACGACTCACCTGCTTCTGCATTAAAGCTTGTACGGCCATTGCGACCGCGAGATACGTCTTCCCAGTCCCGGCGACTCCAACGCCGAACACGATGTCGCTGTTCTGGATCGCTTCGATGTAGCGGCGTTGGTTGGCAGATTTCGGCGCGACCTGCTTTTTGCCCGCCGGGTTGAAGCGCGCTTTTGTGAAGTAGTCGCGTAAAGAGTAAGCGCGATCTTCGGCGATCTGGGCGAAGGCTTCGCGCAGTTCGCGGTCGGTAAAGGTTTTGCCTTCGCCGAAGAGCGCGGCGAAATCTTCAAGTACGCGCTCGACGGTGGCAACGTCTTTAGGGTCGCCGTCAACTGAGAGATCTTGACCGCGCGCGTTGATGCGTACGTCCAAGAGCAATTCAAGGTATTTGATGTTTTGATCGTGAACGCCGAAGAGCGTTTCGATGCCGCGTGGTGGGAGTTCTATCTTCTTCAAAAAGCGGGACAATCTCCTTGCTGAAGGAAAACGGTTAATGTCGCGCGGGGCGATTGATGAGGGACAGACATTTGTTTCGTCATTTGCTCACACTCAGATGCGTAAAACGCTACTATAGACGGTATGCGGGTGTCAACGAACCGAAATATTTTCGGTAATCCGGAGCGTTCTCCTTTTTTTGCGTGATCCAGCGATTGAGTTGCGAAATTGAACTTGAGCGCAAGCGAAAGAGAAGAAACTTACGGGGCAAGCTCTCCCTTTCTTACCACGTTCGCTCCTTCTCTTTGCCTGTCTTGTAGAGATCATCAATCCTGCTTCGATTCCGGCATTTTCGCTTCGAGCGACAACACGAAAGAATTTGCATCGCCGCTTCCGTTCCGAACAAGCCTTGACACACCTGCGACTGACACTTATACTTTTTGTTTTGCATTCGCGCTGCCGAATAGCGATAAGATACTGAACGTAAAATTGTAACGAGTGATTAGCCGGAGATTTTAGTATGCCGAATCATAAATCCGCCAAGAAGCGTATGCGCCAGAACGAGAAGCGCCGCCAGATTAACCGCAACAATCGCACTCGTCTGCGCACTGCGATCAAGAAATTGCGCGCCGCGCTCTCGACGGAAGGAGCCGATGCGCAGACGCTTTTGCCGGAGACGATCTCGATGATTGATAAATCGGTACAAAAGGGCGTGCTCCATAAGAACGCCGCCGCGCGCTACAAATCGCGTCTGACAATGCGCGTCACGGGCGAGTCAAGCACACAGTAAGTTTCGCAGTTGATAGCTAGAGAAAGCGAGTCGGATCAAAGAATTTGATCCGACTCGCTTTCTGTTTTTAGTGAAAAGTTTGCGATGCGTAATTCGACGGAGAGTCCTGAACACATGTTTGCGAATGATGCGGAGATCGAAAGCATCGTTTGTGAATTTGAGTTGTGCGAAACGCCGCCAGCAAGATTTAATCATCGTGCTCATCTCACCGTCGCCGCTTCGTATCTCCTACGTCTGCCTTTCGCCGAAGCGCATCAGCGGCTGCGCACAAACATTCTCCGCTTCCTCAAAGCTCACGGCGTCGAAGAAGGCTACAACGAAACCGTCACGCTGTTCTGGCTGAAAAGGATTAACAAGCTAATTCAGAGCATGGAACGGAATCGCGGGGCGTATGAGATCGTCAATGGAATTTTAGAGGATAGCGGCGATTCACGAATCGTTTACGAGTATTACACGAAGGAGCGGCTCGTTTCCCGTGAAGCGCAGAACGGATGGGTTGAACCCGACTTGAAACGACTTGAATAAAGTTAAGAATTTGGAAGCGGTAAGTTCTTAGTGTTGAATCGAGCGGTAAAGAATTTAGCTGGCGAGTTCGCACACAAGCATCTCAAGTTGCAGGCGCGCGCCGCGTTCGCCGCCTCCGCCGAGCGAGGTTTTGATCGCCACATCAGCGCGGGCGATGCGCTCGATGCGATTCACAAGCCCAAGCGCATCGCTGCGGCGGGCAGAAGCTAAAAAATCGGCGCGTTTATTAAAGGGGAGCGGGACGAGGCGGAAAACTTCCGCTTCCGGCGCGCCAGCCGCCATTAACTCTTTGGCGAGCAGCAGGCGATGATAATGGCTGGCGACGAGACCAAGCAGCATCAAAGGTTCTGCACCGTCTTCCAAGATCGTGCGCAACGTCCGCAAAGCCTTTCGCGCGTCGCGCGCCAGCAGTTGATCCGTCAACTCGAAATTTGACAACTCGCGCGAACGTCCCACGAGCGCGTCAACCACCTCCGGCGTAATCTCTTTCGTCTCGACAGCGGCGGTCGCTAGCTTTTTCAACTCATTGCTTAAGCGGCGCGTGCCCGGCCCCGCAAGCGCGATGATTTGACTTAACGTGCGGTCGTTCGTCGTCACCTTCAATTCCTTCAACTGCGAGCGCGCCCATGCCGTTAACTCAACGTCGCGCAAAAAGGCAAACCCAACGCTCGCGCAAACGTCAAGCAGAGTTTTACTTAACTTGCGACGTTTATCGAGATCGGAGGCGGTAAAGATCATCACGGTCGAGGGGACGGGGCGCGTGATGTAACGCACGAGCGCCTCTTCATCCGCCTCGCGCAACTTATTGAAGTCGCTGACGCGCACCACGCGCCGTTCGGCCATCATGGGAAGTTGTTCGGCGGCGGCAATCGCCTGCTGCACGTCGGTCGTGGCGAGGCTGAACGTCGCTTCGTTGAATTCGCGCAGCGATGCGCCCGTTAAAGCCGCGTCCGTGATGTGGCGCGCCGCCGCGTCGCGCAAGAATTCTTCTTCGCCGTAGAGCAGGTAGAGCGGCTCGATCTGTTTCGCTTTTAGAGCGCGGCGCAAATCTTCGCGCGTGGAGAGGCTCACCGTGGGCGGTTCACTCCGAATCCGTTGGTTAAAGTCGAGACGAGGCTTTCGGCGAAAGCGCGTGCGATGCGCTCAACGGCCGGGTCTTCTTCGTTGAAGAACGAGCGCGGGTCGCTCGTGAATTCATACTCGCCGCGAAACTCGTAGTTCTGATTGTCATATAAAACGCGGTTCGTCGTTTGATCGCGCACGGTGACGGCGGCCGTAATTTTTATTTCGTAGATGCGCGCCCGCCCAGCCTCATCGAGCAAAACGCCGAAGACATTGAAATCCTTGATCGTGCCATCAACAACGGCATCCGCGCCTTCGCGTTCGCCCTGCACGCGCAAGCCCCGACCGCGCCGGATGATCTCATTGATCACGGCTTCGGTGAATCGCGTCTCGACGCGATAACGCAAAGCGTTGTTCTCCAATTGGAAGGCGGGGACGGCGATGGTGCGAATGCGCTTGGGAAGGCCCGTATCAGTCACAGGTTTGTAGCATTCGGTAAAACCCGTTGCGCCGATGAGCAACGCGGCGAAGGCAAGAGTGCGGACGGTTCTGTGAATGATGTTCATGATTAAATTTGAAATTTACTTTTGCCGGAGCGGGCACAATACGATTCGCGGGTGTGTTCTGTCAAATTTTCCCCGCGCGGCGGATCGCTTCGCCCACGCGCACGGTTTCGATTGCCGCCCGCACGTCGTGCACGCGCACAATGCTCGCCCCGTGAAGCGCGGCGATGGCGACCGTCGCCATCGTCCCGTGAATCCGTTTCGAGACCGGCGCGCCGTCAAGCAGACGCCCGATGAATGACTTGCGCGACGTTCCGATGAGAAACGGATAATCCGCAAAATCATTTACAAGAAGTTCAAGTTTAGCGAGCAATTCAAGGTTCTGTTCAAAGCTTTTGCCAAAGCCGATGCCGGGATCAAGCACGATCGATTCGCGTTCGACGCCGCGCCTCTCAGCCTCTTTGATCGAACGCTTAAAATCAGTCGCCACCTCGCTCATAACGTCCGCGATTGACTCCAGATTGTGCAACTCATCCCGCATCCCGCGCGAGTGCATCAACACGAGTCCCGCCCGCGCCCGCGCCGCTTCATCCGCAAGCATCGGCTCGAACCTTAAACCCGAAATGTCATTAACGATCTCCGCTCCCGCTTGGAGAGCCGCGCGCGCAACTTCTTGCTTTGTCGTGTCAACGGATAACGGTACATTCGTCTTGCTCGCCAGACGCTCGATTACAGGAATCGTGCGGCGAAGTTCCTCAAGGGTGTCAACAGTTTCGCCGCCGGGCCGCGTTGACTCGCCGCCGATGTCAATGACGTCCGCGCCTTCTGCGATCATCTCTTCGGCGCGGCTTAGGGCACGCTCGACGGAAAGAAACTGTCCGCCGTCGCTGAAGCTATCCGGCGTTACATTAAGCACGCCCATCACGAGCGTTCTCTCGCCAACGGGAAGCGCACGGCGGGCGATCTTCCATTCACGAATCATGAGTTGAAAGTAGAAATGGAAAAGGCAAAAGTAAAGAACTGCATCTTCACCTTTGCCTTTTCCTGTTTACCTTTTCGCTTCTCTTAGGCGGTCGCTGGCCCCGTGATCGGCGGCAGGATCGGCTTCAGAGGTTTGACCGCAGGCTCTTGCAGTTGCGGACGCTGCTCTTCGTCGTCGGACGTCGAAGAAGGCGGGGTGTCGTCGAGCGGCAAGCCCGCAACGATACGCCTGATCTGCACGCCGTCCAACGATTCGCGCTCCAGCAACGCTTCACTTAAGCGAACCATCATGTCGTGGTTTTCGGTGATAATGATCTTCGCGCGTTCATACTGCTCGGAGATCATTCTCTGCACGGCTTGATCAATCTTGATCGCCGTGTCTTCCGAAAAATCGCGGTGCTGCGAGATTTCACGACCGAGGAAAATCTGCTCGTCCTTCTTGCCGAAGGCGAGCGGCCCCAATTCGCTCATGCCGTATTCGCAAACCATCGAACGCGCAAGCTCCGTCGCCCGTTCGATGTCGTTCGATGCGCCCGTGGTGATGCTGCTCAAGAAAACTTCTTCGGCGATGCGCCCGCCCATCAGAATGGCGATCTGTCCGAGCAGATAATCCTTCGAGTAGTTGTGACGGTCGCCTTCGGGCAGTTGTTGCGTGACGCCCAAAGCCATGCCGCGCGGAATGATCGTCACCTTGTGCACAGGGTCGGCGTTCGGGACTTTCAGCCCGATCATCACGTGACCCGCTTCGTGATAGGCGGTGATGCGCTTCTCTTCGTTCGAGATCACCATTGAGCGACGCTCCGCGCCCATCAGCACTTTATCTTTCGCCAACTCGAAGTCCGGCATCATCACGATCTTTTTGTTGTGACGCGCGGCGTTCAAAGCCGCTTCGTTGACGAGATTCGCAAGATCAGCGCCGGTGAATCCGGGCGTGCCGCGCGCAATCACGGAAACATCAACATCTTCGCCCAAGGGAATCTTGCGCGTGTGAACCTTAAGGATGCCTTCACGCCCGCGCACATCGGGACGAGAAACGACCACGCGACGGTCAAAGCGTCCGGGACGAAGCAGAGCCGGATCGAGCACGTCCGGGCGGTTCGTCGAAGCCATCAGAATCACGCCGTCGTTCGATTCAAAACCGTCCATCTCGACGAGCAGTTGATTCAAAGTTTGCTCGCGTTCGTCGTGTCCGCCGCCGAGGCCTGCGCCTCTGTGACGGCCGACCGCATCAATCTCGTCAATGAAGATGATGCACGGGGCGTTCTTCTTGCCCTGCTCAAAGAGGTCGCGGACGCGGCTCGCGCCGACGCCGACGAACATCTCGACAAAATCAGAACCCGAAATCGAGAAGAACGGTACGTTGGCTTCTCCGGCGACGGCTCTCGCCAAAAGGGTTTTGCCTGTTCCCGGCGGCCCCATCATTAGCACGCCCTTCGGAATGCGTCCGCCGAGCTTTTGGAACTTCTGCGGCTCTTTGAGGAATTCGATGATCTCTTGCAGCTCGTCTTTCGCTTCTTCGATGCCCGCCACGTCCTTAAACGTGACGCGCTTCTGCTGGTTGTTCAAAAGCTTCGCCTTGGACTTGCCGAACGACAAAGCTTTGTTGCCGCCGGATTGCATCTGCCGCAGCATGAAAATCCAGAAGCCGATGAGGAGCAGAAACGGTGCCCATGTGATCAGCGCCGTCCAGAAGAGACCGCTGCTGACGGATTCCTCTTCGACCTTGACGTTCTTACGCTCGGTCGCCATGTTCATCAAATCGCGTTTGACGAATTCGTTGGCGAGCTTCGTGTAAAATTCTTTGCCGCTTTGATCTGTGGCAACAACTTCGGTTTGCTTAACAAGAAGCTGTTTAACTTTGTCGTCTTCAACGTTGCGAACTAACTCGCTGTAAGACCATTGTTGGTTGCTGCGTCCCTGCGACTTCGCCACAAACTGGTAAAGCAGGACTGCGCCGACGACGATCAGCACCCAAAAAAGTATTTGTCTGGCTGTGGAACTCAAATCTTTCTCGCCTCCAACGCCAATCATAACCTATCTTGGCGTTTCTTGTCGCTATCTACGAATAATAAACCGTCAACGGCCGCCGAACCGGAAACAATCACCTTGAACTTATTTTCCTGTTGCGCCGACCGGACGTTACTTAAGATGCCCGCCCCGCATTAGGCGTTGTTCATCTTCTCCTGCCAGCGCCGAAGGGAAAAGCTTGAAATCTCTTGACGGAAGATTTTTCATTTCTCGTTTCGCTTGCCGACACAAACGCCTCGGACGTTTGATTGTAGAGACGCGGAACCTCTTTTTCAACTTCCTTGACGAAAGAAGCGCAAAACTCCGCCCAGACGTTCAACCCGCCCGCCGCCCGGCAACTCTACGACGCGCCCGCCCCGCCCGTCGTTCAACAACCGCTCGATTGCCGCGATGTGCACCGATTCCAAACGCCGCAAATCCCCTCGTTCGCACCGGAGCCACTGCCGCAAAGCGTTTCGGCGGAGCGCGCGTGAAGCCTCAGCGAGCGGCGCGACCCGCAGCCACGATTCTTCCCCTTCGCGCGCGGCGCAGGCGAGAACAATTAACTTCGTCGCCTCTTCCCTCAACGCATCCGCGTCTTCGCGTAAAATCCCGGCCGTGCGCGCAAGCGTTTCGACAACGCGCGGGTTAAAAGTCTCCATCAACGGAATCAGCTTGCGGCGCACGCGCACGCGGGCAAAATCTTCATCTTCGTTCATCGCGTCATTGCGAAACTCGACTCCTTGCGCGCGGCAGTAATTTTCCGTGTCCGTGCGCTGCGCCCAGCCCAGCAGCGGACGCGCCAACTGCACATCCGTTGAAGATTCCGGCGAAGAAGCTTCCAGCCTGCGAAGGGGACGAATGCCGCCCAAGCCTTCAGTTCCGCCGCCGCGCAGGAGGCGCATCAGCATTGTCTCGGCTTGATCGCTCATCGTGTGTCCCGTCAGAACGTAGTGCGCACGATGCTTCTCCGCCGCCGCGCGCAAAAATTCGTAACGCGCCCGGCGCGCCGCCTGTTCCAGATTGTCGCCCGCTGCGGACGCGCGCCCGCGCACGTCCGCGAAGCCGATTTCCGCCCTGCACCGAAGCGCGGCCGCTTGAGCGGCGACCCACCGCGCATCTTGCCTTCCTTGCTCGCCGCGCAATCCATGATCGAGATGCGCGATTATCACTTCGACGCTCAGACGATCAACTTCTGCTAATTCTACGACGCCGTGAAGCAACGCCATCGAATCCGCCCCGCCGGAAGTTGCCACTACGACGCAGGGGTTCGTTTGCGGTAGTTCAAGCCGCCGCCACTCGTCGAGCAGGCGGCGGGCGAATTTGCTTGTGCGCAACTTCCGTGTTCCGTATCGCCCGGCTGTTGCTTCCGGCGCAAGTTTCATAAAAACGATTTTGGAATTTAAGTTTTCACCAGTCAACCGTGTCCCGTTCGATACGAGCGTGCACGAGTCAACATCAAAGCGGCTTCGGGTGCAGAGATTCCGTCACCCGAAGCCGCTTTGATGTTGGTACGCCCGATACTTCGGAACTTCTTTCGAGCCGGTTAAGCGAAACTACTTGTTATGCAACTCCGCAAAGTGACGTAAGTACCAGTAGCCTACGCCCAGCCACACGAGAAGATTGATTCCAGACAACATTAATCCGATTCTCGCCGTTTGCGGATTTCGCGGTTGAGCCATCGCTTCACGGCTTCTGTTTTGATACATCAAGTAGTAAACCAAAACGCCCATTGACACCCACACAAAGAGACGGATTGAAGTGTCAACCAACCGCTCGAAAGCCGGTTTGTCCGTGAACGCAAACATATAGATCGTCAACACAACCGCCGATAGAATCGCAATCATCGGTGCAATCGGAGCTTTGCCGGTCACAGGGTTCGCGTCCGCCGAGCCGTAATTCTCCGCCGTGTCGCTGATGCCGCCTGCCAGATTGCTGTGCATGTAACTGTAAGCGAAATAGATTACCAAGCCGATTGACATCCAGACGATTAAGCGTAGCCATGTGTCGAGCGGAAGACCGTTCATCAGATAGGCGCTCGCGGCGGCGGCAGCAATCGGGATCACCGGAGAGAACGGAACTTTGAACGGGCGCTTCAAATTCGGATTCGTGTGGCGCAAGACGATAACGCCAGTCGAAACGATAACGAATGCGAACAAGGTTCCGATGCTGACGAGTTCGCCCAAGATACTGACGTTGACCGTGCCAGCCATGATCGCCACGATTGTTCCGGTAATTATCGTCGTGATGTGCGGCGTGCGGTATTTCGGATGAACTTTCGCCGCCCAAGCGGGAAGCAGTCCGTCTTTACCCATCGAGTAAAACACGCGCGGTTGCCCCAAGACCATCACGACCATCGTCGAGCTTAAACCCAGAACAGCGCCGACGTTGATGATCATCGGAAACGATTGGAAGATTGCGCCGAAAGGTGTCCCTTGAGCTTTTTGCAAGGCGGAATCAATCGCTACACCAATCGGCGCGGGAACATTAAGCTGCGTGTAGGAAACCAATCCGACCATCACTGCTGCCACTAAAACGTAGAGCACAGTGCAAATCAAGAGCGAACCGATAATGCCGATTGGCATGTCGCGTTGCGGATTTTTGGCTTCCTGCGCGGCCGTTGAAACCGCGTCGAATCCGACGTAAGCGAAAAAGATGACAGCCGCGCCCGTCAAAATGCCGCTGTAGCCAAAAACGCCGGGACCTTGCTCTTGCGGGATAAACGGCGTGAAGTTCGCCGTATTGA
>Ga0136614_10001843_pt1 | contig 12809 bp, 10 predicted proteins | sample AntDrymUQ2792106_2_FD_106643 | JGI IMG/M metagenome (GOLD analysis project Ga0136614, IMG submission 106643) | Polar desert sand microbial communities from Dry Valleys, Antarctica - metaG UQ279 (21.06) | ecosystem: Environmental > Terrestrial > Soil > Desert | place: Antarctica: Dry Valley...
TGTCACCGCTTGTTATTGAGCCTCGCTTGCTTCCCTCGCCGTCTTCTCGTATAATCTTTTGCTTGCTTTAGTAGCGCGGCAGTCATTCGGTGGGTTCGCGCCCACTTTTTCTTTTGCGCGGCGAGCAATTTTGAAAGCTTTGACGGGGAGACGGTGGCAGTGAGTGAGGTTTCGGTTGAGGAACAGGTGCGAGAGATCGCCAATCGCATTACCGCCGACCGCGATCTCGAGCTCGTCCACGTCGAATTAAGCGGCGCGGGGAGTGCGCCCGTCGTGCGCGTTTTTATTGACAAACCGGAGGGCGTAACGCACGAAGATTGCGCCGCGATAAGTCATCATCTCGGCACAGTGCTCGACGTGGAGGATTTTATTCCGGCGGCTTACACGCTCGAAGTCTCGTCGCCCGGACTTGAGCGCGGGCTTTACAAGCGGGAGGATTACGCGCGTTTTGCCGGACGCGCGGCGCGTTTGAAGACGCGCGAGAAGATCGGCAATCAACGCAACTTCGCGGGCGCGATCATCGGCATTGAAGGCGAAGACGTTTTGTTTGACGATAAAACCAGCGGTCGCGTGCGCGTGCCGTTTCGGTCAATTGCGAAGGCTAACTTAGAGATTGACACCGAAGCCGAGTTTCGCCTCGCTGAAGAGCGCGCGGCACGAAAGGCTGCCGGAGACGGTGGCAACACAACTGAATAACCGTTAAAGATTGGGACGCCGGAGGCGCTACACTAGCGCGCCGCTTGCCTCTAATCTTTGACACATAGCATCTAAATAACAGAGAAATTATGAGCGCATCCATCGCGCAGAGCATTGACGCACTTTGTAAAGAACATGGCATTGACCGCGATCTCGTGATCGAGGCGATGAAGGACGCCATGCGCGCTGCCGCCAAAAAACAGTTTCGCTCCGGCGAAGAGATTCACGTCGAGTGGAACCCGGAATCCGGCATCGAACTTTTCTCGTCAAAAGTTGTCGTCGAAGAGGTGGCGAATCCGGCGACCGAACTCGCCATTGAAGAAGCGCGCGAGATGGCGGGCGATGAGGTTGACGTGGGCGACGAACTGCAACTGCCGCTTCCGATGGAAGAGATGGGCAGAATCGCCGCGCAGACCGCGAAGCAGATTCTCTTCCAGAAGGTGCGCGACGCCGTGCGTGCCAACGTCTACGAGCAATACGTGGACAAGATGGGCGATCTCGTCAGCGGCTTCGTGAAGCGTTTTGAGCGCGGCGACATGATCGTTGATCTCGGCACGGTCGAAGCGATCTTGCCGCGCAAAGAGCAATCGCGCGGCGAGCAGTGGAGTCAGGGCGAGCGCATTCGCGTCGTGATCAGCAACGTCTTGAAAGAGGCGAAGGGGCCGCAGGTGGAAGTCTCGCGCACGTCGCCGGAGTTGCTGCGCCGATTGTTTGAGATGGAAGTGCCGGAGATTTACGACGAGACGGTTGTTGTCAAATCGGCTGTGCGCGAATCGGGTGAGCGGGCGAAGATCGCCGTTGCAAGCAATGAGCGCGACGTTGACCCCGTGGGCGCGTGCGTCGGCATGAAGGGTTCGCGCGTGCAGGCGATCATCCGCGAGTTGCGCGGCGAGAAGATTGACATTATCGAGTGGTCGGACGAGCCGAGCGTGTTTGCCGCAAACGCCCTCTCGCCCGCGAAAGTCAATCAGGTGCGCATCACCGACATTGAGAAGCGGCAGATGGAAGTGATCGTCAACGAAGATCAGCTTTCGCTCGCTATCGGCAAGCGCGGGCAGAACGTGAGGTTGGCGACGAAGCTCGTCGGGTGGAACATTGATATTCGCAGCGAAGAAGAGATCAAGCGCGAAGTCGCCGAGCAGATGGGGCAGATGATGCGCGCGGGCGGCGCCGTGCCGTTGACGGTGATCGAAGGCGTAACGGCGGCGACGGACGCCGCGCTCGCCGAGCACGGCATTAAAGATATTGACGCATTGGCGGCCGCGTCAGTTGACCAACTCTCCGAGTTTCTCGACATCAGCCTTGATGAAGCGGAGGAGATTCTGCGCTCCGCTCAAACCATCATCGCCGCGCGCGATACGAGCGCGAATGAAGACACAGGCGAGACGACGGACGAGGCAGAGGCGCGGGATGTTGAACAAGAGCTGATGGGCGCGCCGGTTGAGCAGCACGCGGTTTCCGCCGAATTCGATCCGACGATTGATGCGGGCGAAGTCGAACCTTCCGAGGCGATGATCGCCGAAGGCTACGACGAAGCAGTGCGCGGGCGGGCGCCGTTTGCGGCCGAGCCGGACATTCTCACAGAAGAATCGGTTGACCCTGTGGCGTTGACGGAAATCGATCCGCTCTCCGCCGACGAGGAAGCGGCTGATGAAGGCGAGCCTCCCGCAGAAGATGATTCGCCGATCTCGCCGCGCGTTTCGGCGACGGACGTTTCCGCACCCGAAGTACAAGTTTCTTCCGCTCCCGCACCGCGACATGGTACGGACGCGGACGATGAACAAGCGGTTGCCGACGGTAAACAACGCAATGCTTCCGGCAAAACAGAGTAACCGCAGGCGCGCTCGACTGGCGCGCACTGTGTTTGGTAGCAACTCGCCTCCGAGCCTTTTTCACGGCACGGTCAAACGCACCTGAAAGCAAAACGTGCGCGCCGTAAAAAGGTTTTAAGGAAAGCGAAGAGTTCCTTTTAAACCTTTTGAAGCGCGCGACGCCGTTTTTAAGAGTTAAGCGTCGAAGCAAGGAGTTCATGTCGTCAAAGGTTCGCATTTACGATTTAGCCAAAGAGATTAAGCTCGATTCCAAGCGAGTGCTCGAAGAGGTGCGCCGCGAAGGTGTTGATGTGAGCGTGCCGTCGAATACGATCTCGAAAGAACTCGCCGAGAAAATTCGCAGCAAGTATTTTCCGAAGAAGGAAGCGGTTGCGGCGAGGACGGTGCGCGTGGTCAAAAAGGCCGCCCGCCCTGCGGGAGAAGAGACTTCGCCTGAAGCGGCGGGTGAGGAATTTTTTGAGGAGACGAACGCAAACGCATCGGCCGCGCCCGAAGCGACTTCAATTTCTGCGACTGAGCAAGCGTCTCCCCGCCCTGCATCTGCGCCGCGTCTCCTCAAAAGGCTTCAGCCCGCGCAGCGCGCTGAGCAGCCGCTGCCAGATCATACATCGCCTTTAACGGAAACGCCGACGACGCAGTTCGCCGACGACACCGGCAACGGAAGCGGCGTCGCGGGCGCAACGGCGGATTCGCCGTCGGCAACTGCTTCTTCGCTTGCGCTCGACGGGGGCGCGGACGGTGACGTGGCTTTAGAGGTTGCGCCGGAAGGCGGCGTGGCGCTCGCCCCTCTTACGGCAGGGGCACAAAGCGATAATACGGCGGCAGCCCAACCGCGACAGGTGCGAGTTCTCCGCCCGACGGCCGCCGCGCTCAACGCCGGTATCCGGCACGGCGAACGCGCGCCTGCGCCCGTCGTCGCCCCGCCGCCTGCTCCTACTCCGCGCGAGCGGCGCGAACGACACGAGGGCGGCCGTTTTGAACGTGGCGGCAGCAGCAACATTAGCGGTGGTGGCGGCGCTGGGCGTCCGCCGCGCGCGTCAATTGAAGCGGTGGGCACGCCGGGCGAAACCGCGACGCCGCAGACAACTTACATCCCACCGGCCGACTCGCGTCGTCCCCGCCCACGCGCCGGGGGAGCGGGTAAACGCGGCGCGGGCGGAAATGGCGGGCGCGGACGTGATGGCCGGGGCGGACGATTCGACCGCGATTTCATTCCGCCGCCGCGCGCCCTCTCGCTCGAAGAGCGCATTGCGAGTTCGCTCAACATGGGCGGCGAGGCGGCCAGACTCGGCGGGACGGCGACGGGAGAATTGAAGACCGCGCGCATCGTGGAGGGTTCGACCGTCAAGGAGTTTGCGGAGAAACTCGGCATCAAGCCGAAAGACGTTGTGGCGCTGCTGCTTCAGCGCGGCGTGTTTGCGACGATCAATCAACCTTTGAACGACGAGGTGGCGGTCGAACTCGGTCGTCGCTTCGGCTACGAAGTCTCGTTCGTGCCGTTCGAGGAGATGGTCGCCGAAGAGGAATTTGAAGAGTTGATCGCCACGGACGCGGACGACGTGGAAGTTCCGCGTGCGCCGGTCGTGACCGTGATGGGTCACGTTGACCACGGCAAGACCTCGCTGCTCGACGCGATCCGCACGACGGACGTGGCGGCGGGCGAAGCGGGCGGCATCACGCAACACATCGGCGCCTATAGCGCTTATGTCCCAAACCCCGATAACCCGTCGGAACTGCGCCGCGTCGTCTTCCTCGACACGCCTGGTCACGAAGCATTTACCTTGATGCGCGCGCGCGGCGCGAAGGCGACGGACGTTGTCGTTCTCGTCGTCGCGGCCGACGACGGCGTGATGCCGCAGACGATTGAAGCGATTGAACACGCGCGGGCAGCGAATGTGCCGATTGTCGTGGCGATCAATAAGATCGACCGCCCCGACGCGAATCCTGATCGCGTTCGGCAGGAACTCGCCGGGCAGGGTTTGCAGCCCGTTGAGTGGGGCGGCGACACGGAGACGGTTCTGGTTTCCGCGAAGCGACGCGAGAACATTGACACGCTGCTTGAAACGATTTTGTTGACGACCGATATTCTTGACCTCAAAGCCAGCCCGACGAGACTGGCGAGCGGCGTGGTGTTGGAAGCGAAACTTGATCGCGGTCGCGGCTCGGTCGCTACAGCCCTTGTGCAACAAGGCACGCTGCACGTCGGCGATCCGTTTATCGCCGGTCAGGTGTTCGGCAAAGTTCGCGCGATGTTTAACGACCGAGGCGAATCCGTAACGGAAGTCGGGCCTGCAACGCCCGTCGAAGTCTTGGGGCTGCAAGGTGTGCCGCAGGCGGGTGAACCCTTCCAAGTGGTGGCAGACGTGACGCGCGCGCAATCCATTTCGCAACATCGCCAAATGATTTCGCGCCAGAACACCTTGCTTCAAACCACGAAACGCGGCATCGAAGCTTTGGGCGAGCGCGAGGTGAAAGAACTGCTCGTCGTCTTGAAGGCTGACGTACAAGGTTCGGTCGAAGTCTTGAAGAGCACTTTACAGAAGCTGACGACGGAAGCGGTGAAAGTAAGGGTCATTCGCTCTGGCGTCGGCGCGATTACGGAGTCGGACGTGCTGCTGGCTTCGGCGACGCAAGCCGGAGCTTCAAGTTCGGCCGTCGTCGTGATTGGCTTCAACGTGCGCCCTGAAGTTCGCGCCGCCGAACTTGCGAAGGGGGAGGGCGTTGACATTCGCCTTCACTCGATCATTTACAAAGTCGAAGAAGAGATTCGCGCGGCGATGGTCGGGATGCTCGACGCGGTGGAGAGCGAGCGCGTGCTTGGTCATGCTCTCGTGCAGCAAGTGTTTCGCGTGCCGAGGGCCGGAACGATTGCGGGATGCCGCGTGTTGGACGGCATCATCCGTCGTACTGCGCTCGCCCGTCTCATCCGCGACGGCGTTGTAGCTTGGACAGGTTCGGTGGCGTCTCTCAGGCGCGTTAAGGACGACGTTTCGGAAGTGCGCGAAGGCTTTGAATGCGGCATCGGCCTCACAAACTTCAACGACATCAAAGAGAACGACCAGATCGAAGCCTACATCATCGAGAAGGTCGCTGCGACAGAACTCTAAACTAAACGCGGAAGTACGAACGCGGAGCGATGAATAAAAAACAAGTTCTTACAGTTCATCGCTCCGCGTTCATACCTCATACTTTTCAGTTATGCGTCGCCCGGAAAAAGTTGCCGAAGCTGTACGCGAAGAGATCATTCAGATTGTCGGGTATGAACTCGACGATCCGCGCGTGATGGGCACAACAGTTACAGACGTGCGAATGGGCGCTGACTTACGCGATGCAAGCATCTACGTCACGGTTGAAGGTACTGAAGAGGAAATCAAGGATGCGCTCGTGGCGCTGCGCCGCGCCGCGCCGTATGTGCGCAGGCAGTTGGGCGCCGCGCTCCATTTGCGACACGCGCCGCTCATCCATTTCGTGCGCGACACGGTGGAAGAACGCGCGGCGCGCGTTGACAGAGTGCTCAACGAGCTAGGTCACGAGAAGGGGCGCGAGCAAAACGCGGGAAGTGGCGAAGCAAGCGAGGGAGGAGATGTGCCGCCTGCTCTTTAGGCGATCAGTTGCAGAAAACAGATGCTCAGTCAGGTTGTCGAATTGATCGAACATAAACGCTTTTTTGCGATCACCTCGCATATGCGTCCCGACGGAGATAGTCTCGGTTCTTCGCTCGGTCTTTATTGGCTACTGCGCCAACTCGGAAAATCCGTTGAAGTGGTTATGCGCGATCCGGCGCCGCAGGCTTACCGGAAACTTCCCGGCGCTTGCGAGGTGCGCACGACTCCGACGATTGATCGTGAATACGACGCGGTGTTCGTCATCGAGTGTTCGGACATCACGCGCCCCGGATTAGATAATCTCCAACAGCAGTTCGTCGTCAACATCGATCACCACTCGACGACCGCGCTCTTCGGCACCGTCAACTGGATTGATTCGACCGCTTCCGCAGTCGGCGAAATGATTTACAATTTGTGCAAAGCGGTCGGTGTTCGTGTCACGCGCGAAATCGCCGAATGCGTTTACACCGCACTCTTGACGGATACCGGATCGTTTCACTACTCGAACACAAGCGAGCGCACGTTTAAGATCGCGTCGGAGTTGGTGCGCGCGGGCGTGCGCCCCGCCAAGATCGCCGAAGCCGTTTTCAACAGCTACTCATGGAACAAACTGACGCTTCTAAGCGAAGTTCTTGCAACGGCGCGGCACGACGAGACGGGGCGCATCGCCACCTTGCGGCAGAGTCTGGAGATGACGGCGCGTCTGGGCAATGCAGACGAAGACGGAGACGGCATCGTTAACTATCCGATGAGCGTCAGGGCAATCGAAGCGGTCGCGTTTCTCAAAGAGCACGCGCCCGGAGTTTACCGCACGAGTTTGCGCTCGAAAGGCGACGTGAACGTGGCGCGCGTGGCCGAAAAATTCAGCGGCGGCGGACATCGCAACGCTGCCGGATGCACGCTCTACGGCACTTGGGAGGAAGCAGAAGAGAAGATCGTCGCGTATCTTCATGAGGCTATCGAGCGGAGCGCGAGCCATGCGGGAGCGGACAGGTTACGCGCGGACGAAGAAGAACTCACACAGCCGCAAGAGACAATCGCTTAAGTTTCTGTTCAAGCGGGAGCGATGATAGCGTTGCTGTTTTCGTCGCTTCCGCTTTCCTGACGAGATAGTTTGGTTCTTTAAGCTCGCACAAGTCCCTCAATCAGCTTACTGAAAAACATGTCGTGGTTTCGTAAGAAGTCGAATCGAATCGAGTCTGTGCCTGCGAACGAACGGCGCGTTAAGACCGAAGGCATTTTCGTTAAATGCACGAAGTGCGACGCCGCGCTTTACAAACGCGAACTCGAAGAATCGCTTCAAGTCTGCATTCACTGCGACTTCCACTTCCGGTGGGATGCGCGTTCGCGCGTCTGCTGGCTGTTCGACGACTGCCGTTATGAAGAACTCGACGCCGAAGTAACCTCGCTCGACCCGCTCGAATTCGTTGACACGAAGCCGTATCCCGAAAGGCTTGAACGCGCCAAGAAAACTTCCGGGCTGCCGGAAGCTATAATCAACGCGCGCGGGAAAGTCGGCGGGCATGATGTGTTTGCGGGCGTGATGGATTTCAATTTTTTAGGCGGCTCGATGGGTTCGGCCGTCGGCGAGAAGGTCACGCGCCTCATCGAGCGCGCCATTGACGAACGCGCGGCCGTGATAACCTTCGCCGCGTCGGGCGGCGCGCGGATGCAGGAAGGCACGCTTTCCTTAATGCAGATGGCGAAAGTCTCTGCCGCGCTCGCGCAACTCGATTCCGCCAAACTTCCCTTCATCTCCGTCTTGACCGATCCGACGACCGGCGGCGTCACCGCCAGCTTCGCCATGCTCGGCGATGTGATCATCGCCGAACCCCGCGCGCTGGTTGGCTTTGCGGGCCCGCGCGTGATCGAGCAGACGATCCGCCAAAAGCTCCCTGAGAATTTTCAAACATCTGAATTCCTTCTCGAACACGGCATGATTGACATCGTTGTTGACCGCCGCGAAATGCGACCTCACATCATCAAGCTTCTAAACTTCATGGTCAACAACAACGAAAGTGATGAGTGATGAGTTAAGAACAATTTTTTTGCTTATCACTCATTACTCTTCACTTATCACTCTCTACTTCAATGAACTTCGACGAGGCGCTGCGGTATCTTCTGAGTTTGGGTCATGAAACCCTTGCGATGAAGCTTGGGCTTGACAATATCAAGCGTCTGCTCCGGCGTCTCGGCGATCCGCAGAGGTCTTACGCCGCCGTGCAGCTCGCGGGCACGAACGGCAAGGGTTCGACCGCCGTGATGCTCGATTCCATCTGCCGCCGCGCTTCTCTCAACGTGGGGCTTTATACTTCGCCGCATCTTATTTCCGTAACCGAACGCATACGCATCAATGGCTTTGAGATCGCGCCCGCAGAGTTTGCGCGGCTCGCCACGCGCGTGCGCCGCGAAGCCGAAGCCTTGGAAAGGGAGAGCGGCGCGCTGCCAACCTTTTTCGAGCAGGTGACGACGCTCGCGCTCGTCGCTTTCCGAGAACAGGAAGTTGATCTAGCGATTCTTGAGACGGGTCTCGGCGGGCGACTCGATGCGACGACCGCCGCCGAAGCAAAGACAATCGCCGTCACTCCAATTTCAATTGATCATCAAGAGCATCTCGGAGAAACGCTCGAAGAGATCGCCGCCGAAAAGGCCGCAATTATTCGTAAGGGCGCGCGGGCGATCATCGCGCCGCAAGCGCCGGTCGCGCGCGAGGTGATTGAACGTCGCTGCCGCGAGTGTAACGTCACGCCACGTTTTGTTTCGGACGAGGTGGGAATCAAAGAGATGTGCGGCGACGGACGCTTGCGCGTGACGATCAAGAGCGGGCAAGAAGTTTACGAAGATGTACGCCTCGGTTTGCGCGGGAGGCATCAAGCGATTAACGCGGCGGTCGCCGCAGCGGTCGCCGAAGAGTTGCGTACGCGCGGCTTTGCGATTTCGCGCGCAAGTATCATCGAAGGACTCGAAGCGGCGCGTCATGCCGGGCGTTTGGAGAAGATCACTTGCGACTCTCATGTGTACCTGCTCGACGGGGCGCATAACGCGGCCGGGGCAGAAGCGCTCCGCACGTACATTGACGAATTCGTTCGCGTCCCCGTAACGATTATCTTCGCCGCGATGAATGACAAAGATTTGACCGCAATTATAAACTTGCTCTTCCCCGTTGCGCGTCGTTTGATTCTTACGCAGATTGCTAACCCGCGCGCGGCGACGCCGGAAACGCTCGCCCGCCACGTGCCGCCGCACGGGGGTTCGAGTAGAATCGTCTGCGCGCCGAACTCTTCGGAAGCTTTACGCGTCGCGCGCGCATTAACTCCGCTGGGTGAAACGATCTGCGTCACGGGATCGCTCTACCTCATCGGAGAAATTAGAAGTCTGCTAGCGGAGCGCTGCGGAAGGATCATAGACAGCGCGGATGTTGAAGTTTGAATTATGAATATACCGGACGGACAACTTCCTGAAATTCTGTCGAGCGAAGAAGTTTATGCGGGACGCACCTTCAGCGTGACGGTTGACGGGTTGCGCGAAGCGGGCAAGGAATACAGACGCGAGATCGTGCGTCATCCCGGAAGCGGTTGCGTGGTCGCGCTCTTTGACGACGACACGGTGGCGCTCGTGCGACAGTATCGCCATCCGGCGCGGGCGTATTTGCTTGAGATTCCGGCAGGCAGTCGTCGTAGCGACGCGGAGCCGCCCGCAGATTGCGCGCGGCGCGAGTTGGAAGAAGAGCTGGGCGTCACGGCAGGAAATTTAGAGTTACTCGCCGGGTTTTATCCGTCGCCCGGTTTCTGCGCTGAAAAGATGTGGGTTTACCTCGCCACCAATTTAAGTGAAGCGCAACAAAATCTTGATGAGGACGAATTTATCGAAATCGTTCGCATACCTTTTCGGGAGGCGCTCGTGATGATCGAACGCGGCGAGATCGAAGACGCTAAGACGATCCTCGGTATTACGCTCGCTTCATCGCGCGGAGAAGTTCAAACTTAGAGTCGCTAACAGAACCGTCGCTGATGGAACGCACGCGGCGCGTGATACAGAGTCGTTTGGAACATTTAGCCGCGCACAATTGACCGGCACGCGTGTGCTCTCTTACACTTCGTTTGTGAACACACCTATTGATTCGGTAGACTCAAATTCCTACGCGCAGCACTTAGCTGCGCAACCTCCGACGCATTCAATCATTGATCCCGACGATCCACCGTGGGGATTAGCGACCGCGCTCTTCGTGTGGGTGACGGCGTTGATGTTGCTCGCGGTGATTCCGGCGGTCGCCGTCATTCTATTTCTCGCGCGTCGGAGTCCGGGACTTTCACCTGATGCGTTTTTGCGTGCGGCGGTCACTGATCCTGTCGCCGTGCTGGTGCAGATCGTCGCCGTGATCCCCGTGCATTTATTAACGCTCGGCGTGGCGTGGGCGGCCGTTACGCAATTCGGTAAGCGCCCCTTCTGGCAGCATCTCGGCTGGAGTTGGAGCGAAAACTTCGGCTTCTGGTCGAGCGTCGGGCTGGCGACGCTGCTGCTCCTCGTCGGCGCTTCGCTCACCTATTTTTACAAAGGCGACGAAACTGACTTGGAGCAACTGATCGCAAGTTCCAACGCGGCGCGTTTCACGACTGCCTTTCTGGCGGCGATAACCGCGCCGCTGGTCGAAGAAGTCGTTTATCGCGGCGTGCTCTATCCGGCGGCGCAGCGCGTGATGGGCATGTTTTGGGCAGTCATTGTAGTGTCGCTTCTTTTCATTCTGCCGCACGTTGTACAGTACCGTCAGAACTTGGCCGTCATCGCCGTGATCGCTACCATCGGCTTCGCGCTGACGATTGTGCGAGCGCGCACAGGACGCCTGCTTCCCTGCTTCGTGATGCACGCCGTATTCAACGGACTTCAAGCGATTTCGCTCGTCGCCGCTCCGTACTTTACGCAACCTACGGGGGCGGGCGGCAAAGAGGTGAACGCCATGCTTTTTACATTCGTCGCCAAATTCTTGAGTTGAAATTCTGTAAATTCCCGGTAAACGCGAATGCGCCGCTCGAAGTTGAGTTCGAGCGGCGCATTCGCGTTTACCGTTTTGAGCGGACGAATTGTTGAGCGATCTTTTTACTGATCTCTGGGGCGTTCGATCCCCTGTTGCATCCCGCCCCTTTCAGGCACGTCCATTCTGGGTGAACGCGGAACATCAGGTGAAGTCATCGCCGGATTGTTTCTGATCGGCGCAGAGGGATTGTTTGCAGTTGCGCCGCCGGGGACAGCACCGCCACTACTGCCGCCGACGATCACGTTACCGCTCGGTCTACCGCCTGAATACGGGTAATAGCTGTAACCGAAGGGACTGTAGTAGCCAAAGCCGTAAGGCGAAGTTAAATCCGAGTAGAAAGGCAAGAAGCCGTAGCAACGCAGCGTCGGGTTATAAACCCAGAGTCCGAGCCGCCCGTAGCGAAACAGATCGTTGGCATTAAAGCTCGCTAGAACTCGGCTGAGATCGCGGCTGCGGGCGAGTTTGTGATTGCTCGCTAAAAGGGTCGAGGCGCGTTCGCGGCTCCAAAGATCGAGCGCATCCTTGTTCTTGCCCTCAAACTTTGCGACTTCAGAACTTGCGCCACTGCCGCCGACTGTAATCATCTTACCGGCCTTCACCATCACGCCCGCGCCGTTGCCAACCAACGCTCTGCCTCTGCGCACGAAAACTTCAGTGGCGTTTGCGGCGGCGACCGCGTTGATGCGATAAAGTCCGCTTTTGACGAGCATCACGCTTGTTTGCGGAGCGGCGATTTCGATTCTCTGCTCGTCGTCAATGCTCGCTTCAATGACGAGGCTTCCGGCACTCAACTCGACCTGCGGGCGCTCGACGGATGAGCTGACCAACTTAAACTCACTCGATTCGCCGACGCGCGCGAAAGAACCCGGATTGAGCAGCACTTCGACGCGGCCGTTCGATCCGGTTTTCACTCGGTCTCCGGCCTCCAGACGCTCTTCGACGGTGAGCGTCTTCCATGTTGAGGAAGAAGCGTCGTGACGAAGCACCGTCACCGAGCCGGAAACAAAATTGATTTGACCGGCTTTAGCTGAAATAACGTATTCGCTGCGATTTTGCCCCGAAGCGTTTATCGCCGCGCAAACCAAGGCGAGCAGCAAGAAGAATAGACTTCCGCCGTGAAGCTTTCGCGCCCTTTTCATTTCACAACTCCTTTTTCTTCGCTTACAAAAACGGACGATGTTGGTGGACGCGCCGATTATCTACCAGATCGAAGCTTAACGCAAAGAATTTTCGAGGGCGGCGAGCACATCGGCGTCCGCGCCGCGAATAATGATGACGGTGTCGCCCGCGCGTCTAACGAGCGTCGAGCGTTTGGCGGTGCGCCAGACGACTTGCGCTTTGTCTTCGCTCACGTCTCTGCTTTCGCCCTCGGAGTTGCGCTTGAGTGCGTTGTAGGCGTTGAAAAACTCCGCCGCTTCTTCAGATTTATCCCACACCGTTTTCCAGACGAAGAGCGGCGCACTGCTGCCGTTTGCGCGCTCAAATAAATACGCGCGGTCGCCGCCCCACCCGGCGGCGGCGCGCACAGCTTCTTTCGCGGACAAATTTGTCATCAACAATCCGCGCACGCCCGTTTCGCCGAGCGGCGAGGAAGCGACGCTGCGCCATCCGTCGGCGGAGAAACTCGCTTCGTCGAGTTGGACA
>Ga0136614_10001844_pt1 | contig 12807 bp, 10 predicted proteins | sample AntDrymUQ2792106_2_FD_106643 | JGI IMG/M metagenome (GOLD analysis project Ga0136614, IMG submission 106643) | Polar desert sand microbial communities from Dry Valleys, Antarctica - metaG UQ279 (21.06) | ecosystem: Environmental > Terrestrial > Soil > Desert | place: Antarctica: Dry Valley...
CGAGTAAAGACACCCCAAGCGCAATTACTGCGAGCCAGGCGATGGGCCGCCAGCGGCTCGATGACAATCGCCCATCGGGGAAGAGCAAGAAGACAAACACGAGCGGAGCGATAAGGAGGGCTCCCCCGGACCAGTTGTTGACCCAGGCAGCAACATCTCCTAAGGGTAGGGAGCTGGGTGCCACCAGTGCTTGTGCCGCATAACCTTCACTGGTTCCGGCCACGCTGAGTGCAAGACCTTCGGCGCAGAAGAGCCACCCGATCGGATTACGTTCACGGCGCGACCCCACCAGAGCGCCGACTGTGGAGAACGCCAGCTGCAAGGCGAGGAATCCGATAGAAAGTCCCATGTCGGCGCCGAGGATGTCCGAGCCTCGGCCGTTGGGGACCACAAACATTGCTACCGGCAGAGCCAATGCGACGATCCACATGAGCCAGGCAACACGCTTACCCGGTAGGAAGCCTCTCAAGATCCGGTCACTCATTCATCACCGCCCACGCCCATCCTAGCTAGCTATTGCTGGTCCGAATCCCGAGAATCGATCACCTCGCCGACGTATACCGTCCTCGCTAGGTGGTCATCCGCGCAAGTTGGGCTCCCAAGTGCGGAATCGGTATTTACAGGCACAGCTTGTGCCGCTCCCTACTCCCCCGACTTGCTCAGACGACCAACGAGATCAGCTTCGGGGGCTTGGTGATGATCTTGAGCGGCTCCCGGCCTTGCAAATGGGCACTCACCTTGTTCGAGGCTAAGGCCTTTACCTTCATCTCCTCCTCGGTGATGCCGGCGGGGACCTCGAGCTTGTCGCGCACCTTGCCGTTCACCTGCACCACCATCGTGACCTCTTCGAGCTTGGCGAGGCCGGGGTCGAACGTCGGCCATGTCTGAGTGTGGATCGAGTCCTGGTGACCGAGGCGGTGCCACAGCTCCTCGGTGATGTGGGGGGCCATCGGCGCCAGCAGCTTCAACAGCGCCTCGATCAGCTCGTGCATGACTCCCGGGTGCCCGCCGCCCGCGGCCCGGTAGCGATAGGCGTGGTTGACGAGCTCGTGCAGCCTGGCTATGGCGGTGTTGAACGAGAACCTCTCGAAGTCCTCGCTCACGACCCTGATCGTGCGGTGCACCTGACGCTTGAGCGCCTTATCGAGGGGCAATTCGTGCAGGTCTCCGATGTCCACGACATCGCGGTTGTCCTCACACAACCTCCACACGCGCTGCAACCACGGGTAGGCGACACGGCCGATTGACCGCACACCCTCCTCCGGCCAGTCGAAGTCCTGCTCCGGGGGGCCGGAGAACAGCATGTAGAGGCGCAGCGAATCGGCGCCGTAGCGTTCGAATGCCTCCGATGGGTCGACCAGGTTGCCGCGGCTCTTCGACATGCGCTTCCCGCCCATCGTGATCGTGCCCTGGTTGAGCAGGTTGGGGAACGGCTCCGGCGCGGACGCCATCCCCAAATCCACCAGCACCTTCTGGAAGAAACGCGCATAGATCAGGTGCAGGACGGCGTGCTCGATGCCTCCCGTGTATTGGTCTGCGGGCATCCACGCGTCGGCGACCTCTGGATCGAACGGCAGCTCCTCGTTATGAGGATCGACGTAACGATTGAAGTACCAGGAGGAGTCGACGAACGTATCCATGGTGTCGGTCTCCCGCCGCGCGGCCCCCGCGCATTTGGGACAAGACACATTGACCCACTCAGAAGCAGACGCCAGCGGCGAGTCCTCCCCGGTGGGGCGAAAGTCGGCGTCCTCGGGCAGGATCACGGGGAGGTCCTCATCGGGCACCGGAACCTCGCCGCAGCGGGCGCAGAAGATGATCGGGATCGGCGTTCCCCAGTAGCGCTGGCGGCTGATAAGCCAGTCGCGGATGCGGAAATTCTTGGCGGCGCGGCCGAGTCCCTGCGCCTCGAGCCACTCGGTCACCACCCCGACCGAGACCTCGGCCGGGGTCCCGTCGAAGACGCCGCTGTTGACCATGACTCCGGGCCCGATGTAGGCCTCGTCGGGCTTCGCCGCGGCTGGGTCCAGAGGCTCGATTACCGTTCTGATGTCGATGCCGTACTGGCGTGCGAACTCGAAGTCCCGATGGTCGTGAGCGGGCACTGCCATGATGGCGCCGGTGCCGTAGTCGAGCAGGACGTAATCGGCCGCCCAGATGGGGATCTTCTCTCCGTTGACCGGGTTGACCGCGTAGTGGCCCAGGAACATGCCCTTCTTGGGCCGCTCGGTGGCGGTGCGGTCGATCTCCGTGAGCCTCGACACCTCGTCCTTAAAAGCTGCGAACTCGGCCTCGAGCTCGGTGCCGGCGACGAGCCGCTCGGCCATGGGGTGCTCCGGCGCCACGACGAAGAAGGTGGCCCCCCACAAGGTGTCGGGCCTCGTCGTGTAGACCGTGACCGCTCCCTCGCCTTCGATCTCGAATTCGACCTCGGCACCGAAGGAGCGGCCGATCCAGTTGCTCTGCAGAGACTTGAGTCGCTCGGTCCAGCCGGTGTTGAGCTCCATATCGTCGAGCAGGCGGTCGGCGTAGTCGGTGATCTTGAAGAACCACTGCGTGAGATAGCGCTTCTCGACCACCGCATCACAGCGCTCGCAGCGCCCGGCGATGACCTGCTCGTTGGCCAGCACGGTCTTGTCGTTGGGGCACCACCACGCGGGGGCCTGGCGGCGGTAGGCAAGGCCCCGCTCGTAGAAGCGCAGGAAGAACCACTGGTTCCAGCGGTAGTAGGAGGGGTCGCAGGTGCGGAGAGTCCGCTCCCAATCGAACGAGCAGCCGAGCCGCTGCGCCGAGCTGAAGAGCTTGTCGATGTTCGAGTAGGTCCAGGTCTTGGGATGGATGCCGCGCTGTATGGCGGCGTTCTCCGCCGGCAGCCCGAAGGCGTCGAACCCGAGCGGGTTCAGGACCTGATGACCTCGCATCCTGAGGTTTCGGGCAATGGAATCGTGGATCGAGAATACTTCGACGTGGCCCATGTGCATATCCCCGGAGGGATAGGGGAACATCGTGAGGGCGTAGCTCTTGGTGGCTGGATCCGGCAGCCGCGGCGAGCGCCACGCGTTGTCGCGGATCCATTTCCGGGACCAGCGTTGTTCGATCTCCTTGAAGTCATAGTCGGTGATCATCGCCGGAACCCTAAAGCCTGGCCCTCGGGGGCGGCGTCCGCGCGGCGCGGGGGGATCGGTGGTGGTGGTCAAACGCGGACCGAGGACGTCTACCCACCAAAAACGGTGGTAAGACGCGGACCGAGGACAATTTGCCACCGTCGGCCGGGGGGGCCGGGGCTTCAGCAGCTCGAGAAGGGGGCCGCGGAGAACTCCTCGAAACGGGCGATGTGTTGAGGGCGAATCGAGCTCCGCGTGGTCAGCGAGCCTCGCAGACGCCAGCGGTCCCCACCCGGCTCCAGGAAGCGACGGGTGACCTCATAGCCGCGGCCCTGCGACACCGCGCTCGAGATCATGACGAGCTTGCGCCGGCAGTCGACCGCGTCAAGGTGGCCGACGCTGCCGCCGTGCGCGAACAACCCGGCGGGGATGTTCGGGAGCCGGGTGGAGCGCACGCGCTCGAGCCGGCCGCTCGCCATCGAGAACACCCCCACGAATGCGGTGGAGGCACCCACCGCGATGTCGACGACGACTTCAAGGCCCTCTTCGGAGTCGATGTTCACCAGCGAGCTGAGGCGCGGAAGGCCGAGCTCGAACGAGACGACGCCGTCATCGAGGGCCGCAGCCTCCAGACTTGCACGGCTTGAGACCACGACCAGGGCGCTGCAGCCGGGCTCCCCCGCGCGATCCACGACGACGTAGACGCTATCGGAGTGCCCGTCCCCGTCGACGTCTCCCGAACTGCTGGGCCCGGGTGGCCGGGAGATCTCAGCGGCCTTCACTCCAGGGCACTCGGACATCGAAAAGGTCTGGGCTCGCGGCTCGCGGGGGACGGGCCGGGGGCCACTTGCGCTCTGAGGCGAGCATGCCGGAGCCAACAACACGACGGCGAGCAGTAGCCGGGCGAGTGGGGGCATGGGCTCGAGTTGACACTAACGGGGTTACTACTCTCGCAGTCCTCGTCGGTCTGAGCCCGCTGGACCTACTTCATGACGTTGTGAACCGGCCAGAACTCCGGCTGCGGAGGCTGACCTGAGAACCCCGCGGCCTTGAGAGCGGGCCCGAACCGCTCCTTGAGGAATCGGCTCGCCTCCTCTTCAGACTCCCACAGCTCGATGACACGCCACCCGCCGTTCGGAGCAGGCCCCGCGAGGTGAAGGATGCCGCCCGCGGGCCCCTCGAGGCCAAGCTGCGCGCGCATCTTCTCGTACGTCTCCTGCGTTCCTTCGGGGTTGTCCACCAACATGGCGATGGCCACGTTGACCTCCTCTCGTTTGCTCCCGCCCGTCTGCGGTGAGCTTACGCCAACAATAGGGCCGGCAAGAGGCCGGGGCATCGAGGGAACCACCCAACATTCGCAATAAGGGAGCAGTGGGTAGTTCTAATCAACAGAAGGCTCAGACGAGCTGGTGCTCATACGAGTAGGCCGTCGTCGTCGCACGTGAGGACAAGCCGAGCTTCGTGAAGATGTTGCTCACGTGCCGGTCCACCGTCCGCTCGCTGAGGAACAGCTTGTCTGCGATGAGCTTGTTGGTCTTTCCGGAAGCAACCAAGCGCAGCACCTGCAGCTCACGGACGGTTGGCCCATGAGTATCGATTGATCCCGCGCGTACGGCCATCGCATCAAGGCGGGCGAGATCCGAAGCGGCACCCAACCCCTGAAAGACTTGACGCGCCGCGTCCAACTTCATCTTCCCGGTGTTCAGGTTCTCCGGGCCGGCGGCATCGAAATCCAGTCTCGTGGCCACGAGAATCTAGCTTGCGGTCGGCGGCCGGTGGACGGTCCGCTGGGGGCCGCCCTGATCGGGGCCGTCGTCGCCCACCGGGCGTCCGGCCAGATTCCAGCTCCACGAGATTGCAGGGGTGATCCGCATGTACGGGCCGGGGCCGAACTGGCCCTGCCGCTCGATCAGCTCGCCCGTGCCGTAGATGCGCATGAAGCGCGGTGTCCATGGATTCGTGGACACCAAGTCGTCGACTACCAGGGCGACCTTCCCGTTCCCCGCTCGGACGTTGCGGAACTTGCGCGTGTTCGCCGGGTCGACGCCCCCGACGTAGAAGTAGGTCCCATCGAACTCGAAGCCGACCGGAGCGGCGTCCGGCTGTCCCTCGGGTGCGACGGTCGCGATGCGAGCGAGCGGCTGCGATCGCAGGTAGACGGTCTCTTCCTCGGTGAACGACATGAATGCGTCTCCTTTGTTTGAGGCATCTGGTGCTTGGGATACACTACAACATGTATGGCAAAAGTGTGTACAACGATGACTGCAGCTCGGCCGGAGGACCAGGGTTGACCAAAAACGACACGGCGACGACACGCCCTCGCGGGGGCCTCGCGGACAAACGCCGGGCGATCCTCGCCGGCGCTCTCACCGTGTTCGCACGCGACGGCTACACGCGCGCGACCATCGATGCGATCTCCGCCGAGGCCGGCGTGTCCACGCGCACCGTCTACAACCACTTCCTGGACAAGGCGCAGCTCTTCCAGACCGTCATCCAGGAGAGCGCAACGCGGGTCGCCGAGGCCCAGATCGCGATCGTCGACCGCTACCTGCGAAAGGTCACCGACCTCGAATCCGACCTCATCGAGTTTGCCCGAGCCTGGGTGACACCGATGCCCGATTACGCCGACCACTTCGCCCTCGTCCGGCAGATCAACGCCGAGGCCGGGCACATCCCGCAGTCTGCGATCGACGCATGGCAGGAGACCGGGCCGCTGCGGGTCCGCCGCGAGCTCGCCCGCCTCATGCTGCAGCTGGCGGAGAGAGGACTGCTACGCATCGACGACCCCGATCGCGCGGCCCTTCACTTCGCCCTATTGATCTCGGTCACGAATCCGTCCTACCGCGGCGCCGTCGCCCCCGAAGAGGACATCGCCGAGATCGTCACCTCCGGCGTCCGCGCTTTCCTGCACGGCTACCTCGGCTAGTGAAAGGGGGAAAAATGCGTTACCGACTGTTGGGCCAGACCGGGCTGCGGGTCTCCGAGCTGTTCCTCGGGGCGATGAGCTTCGGTGAGCATGAAGGGGGCGGCGCGCCGCCGGACGAGTGCCGCCGCATGCTCGACCTCTATGCCGACGCCGGCGGCAACGTCGTCGATACAGCAAACGTCTACCGCGGCGGCCAGAGCGAGACCATTCTTGGCGAGCTCCTCGAAGGCCGCCGCGACCGCTTCGTCGTTGCGACGAAGTACACCCTGTCGCGCGACGGGAGCGACCCGAACGCGGCGGGCAACCACCGCAAGAGCCTCACCCTGTCGCTGGAGAAGAGCATGCAGCGGCTGCGCACCGACTACATCGACTTGTACTGGGTCCACCTGTGGGACCACCACACTCCGGTGGAGGAGACGATGCGGGCCCTCGACGACGCCGTCCGTGCCGGGAAGATCTTATACGTCGGCATCTCCGATGCGCCGGCCTGGGTCGTCTCTCGCGCCAATACGCTCGCCGAGTGGCGTGGCTGGACGCCGTTCGCGGGCCTGCAGGTGCCCTACAACCTGTTGAACCGCGATATCGAACGTGAGCTGCTGCCGATGGCCAAGACGTTCGGGATGACAGTCGCCACCTGGTCACCGCTCGCCCACGGCGTCCTCTCGGGCAAGTTCACGCGCCCGGGAGCTCCCCAGGCGGACGCCCGCCTCGCGTCCGAATCGCTCGGTGTGCGCGAGCGCGGCGCCGCGCGGGCAGTGCAGGAGGTCGCCGACGAAGTTGGAGCCTCGCCCGCACAAGTCGCCATCGCCTGGACCAGGGCGCGCTCCCGGGCCGTCCACCCGATCCTGGGGGCGAGCACTGCCGAGCAGCTCGAGGACAACTTGGGCGCCCTCGACGTCACGCTGCCCCAGGACGCTCTACGGCGCCTGGAGGCGGCAGTGGAATTCACCGTCGGCTTCCCGGGCGACTTCATCGGCGACACAAGCCCGTGGGTGTTCGGCGAAGTCTCGGCCAGGCTCGACGGCAGGTAGCGAGCCTGGGCTGCGCGGAGGCTATATGGGAACGGTTCCCGTTTGACCCTCGAATTCGGTGGCTGGTTGGGAACGGTTCCCGTTTGACCACCGCGCCCAACGTGGACGAAGTCCGTTTTCCCCCCGGGCTCGGTTGCGTCCGGGGCCGCCGACGCGGCTGGTGTGACCGTCGCACGTGGGCCACCGATCCGGTGGCTGGTGTGCGACCGTCGCACGTGGGCCCCTCGCTGCGGCAATATCGGGGTTATGGAAAGCCTCAAGGGCCGCCTTCTGATCTCCGGAGCGGGCCTGTTCGACCCTAATTTCCGCCACACCGTCGTGCTGCTGGCGGAGCACGAGGAGGGCGGCGCCTTCGGGGTCGTGCTCAACCGCCCTCTCGGCATCACCGTGGCCGACGCGGCGCCAGAGCTCTCCGAAGTAGTGACCCCGGGCGAGCGCCTCTTCGCCGGGGGGCCGGTGGAGCCGGGCCGAGCCATCATCGTGGCCGAGTTCGAGCACCCCGAGCTTGTCACCCACCCGGTGGTCGGCTCGATCGGGCTTTTGGGCGCCGGGGAGACGCCTCCAGGACTCATGAGGGCGCGCGTCTTCGCCGGACATTCCGGGTGGGGGTCTTCTCAGCTAGAGGCCGAGCTCAAGGCTGAGGCCTGGATCGTTGAGGAGGCCCGGCCCGATGACGTCTTCAGTCCCGAACCCACCCGGTTGTGGTCTTCGGTGCTACGACGCAAGGGCGACGCCTACACGATGCTGTCAATGATGCCCTTCGACCCGACGACGAACTGACAAACGAGTCGTTCGGAGAGAGGGAGAATGAGCGATGTCGAGGTTTCCGGTTCAAGTCTTCAGCTTGGTGGGGGCGGTCTATCTGATCATCGGGCTTCGACGATTTCGCGGCGCGGCCGGTCGACGGCACTTTGATCATCTTCGGTGTCAACCCTGCACAGAATCGTTCATGCGGTCATTGGGGCGGCGGCCTGGATTGCGGGCGCCCGCAGCACCAGTTGGCCAAGTCCGTGAGCCTCGCGATCGGGACGGCCTCGTGACCGTCCTGGGAGTAGTGGGGCTGCTGAAGTTTCTATCAGTAGACAATCGCCGACCCAGACAACTTCTTCCACCTCACGACCTTCCGATCACCCTCTACTTCGGCACGGCGGGCACGGAGAGTACGGCCACGGAGAGTACGGCGGCTCAATCCTAGACACCACCGTCCTGCGGCCGTCTGGTGGTGGTCGGGTTCATGCCGGGCAGTGAGTGGATCTCTGACGCCGGCAAGGGCCGGGAGTAGTAGTAGCCCTGGCCGCGCTCGAACTCCATGGCGAGAAGAGCTTCGACCTGCTCCTCGAACTCGATCCCTTCTGCCACCAAGACCAAGCCCAGCGCGTTGGCGAGCTTTCCCACCGCACTCGCGATCGCAGACTCCTCCGGCCCCCGCGCCACGCCGTCGACGAACACCTTGTCGATCTTGAGGATGTCGATGGGTAGGGTGCTGAGATAGGCAAGAGACGAGTAGCCGGTCCCGAAATCGTCTATCGCCACTCTCACACCCAGCTGCCGGAGCTCGTCGAGCCTTGCTACGGCTACCTCCTTGTCTTCCATCAGGCCGCTCTCGGTGATCTCGAGAGTCAACGATTGGGGGTAAAGCCCGGAGTGCTTAAGCGCGGCCGCGACCTCTTCGACGAGGCCTGCATGAAAAAGCTGTACGGGCGAGACGTTAACGCTCATTCCCAGAGCAGGACTGCGAGGAGTCTGTGTTTGCCATTGCGCAGCCTGCCGGCAGGCCTCTGCCAGCACCCAATTTCCCAGCGGGATGATGAGACCGGTGTCCTCGGCAACGGGAATGAAGTCGGCCGGCGGCACCATCCCGTGCTCAGGATGCCGCCAGCGAGCGAGCGCTTCCACGCCCAGGATGGCGCCGTCCACAAGGGCGACAATCGGCTGGTAGTAGAGAACCAGCTCCCGCTCGGTGATTGCCCGTTGAAGGTCGGCCTTCATCTCCAGACGCTTCAGCGCGGCGGTGTGCATTCCAGGATCGAAGACCGCCACTCGAGCCTTCCCGCCGCCCTTGGCGACGTACATGGCCACGTCGGCGTTACGCAGCAGCTCGGACGCGCTGTGCGTGGAGCCGGCACCGGTTTCGATTCCGATGCTGGCGCGGACGACAAGCGCCCTGCCTTCCGCACAGTACGGCTCCCCGACGGCCTCCAGAACGCGCACTGCCAGAGGCATCGCCACCTCTGCTGATGTGCTCTCCAGCAGGACGGCGAACTCGTCGCCGCCGAGCCGTGCGATGGTGTCGGCCGGGCGCAGACACGAACGCAGACGAGCACCGACGGTGATCAGCAGCTGGTCGCCCGCCTCGTGACCCAAGCTGTCGTTCACGTTCTTGAAGTCGTCGACATCCAAGAACATCACCGTGGTCGGCTCTTCGTCTCGCCGTCCGCGAGTCAGGGCGTGCTCCACCCGGTCGAGAAACAGTGCTCGGTTCGCCAGTCCGGTGAGCGAGTCGCTGAAAGCCTGCTGCTCCAGTTGCTGCTCGAGCAACTTGCGATCGGTGATGTCGTAGAGCACTCCGCTCCAGTAAAGGGGAACGCCATGCGCGTCCCGGACGATGGTGGCGTCATCTATGACCCAGATCGTGCGACCGTCGCGTGTGATCATGCGGTACTCGGTAGTCACCCGCTTGTCGTCGACGGTGTGCAGGACCGCTTCTTCTTCGCTCAAGCAGGCATCACGGTCGTTCGGGTGAACGTGCTGTATCCACAGGTGAGGATCCGCCATCCATTCCTCGGGAGAAAAGCCAAGCAGCGTCTCGATCTGGGGACTCACGTACAACCATTGGCCCCCGCCCCCGAACTCCGCCCTGAAGACGACCACGGGCACATGCTCAACGTGATAGCGAAGCTGCTCTTCACGCTCGCGCAACATCTCCTGCGTCTTCCGCCGCTCGCTGATATCACGCATGATGCCGGTGGAGAAGGCCTGGTCGCCCGTCTGCCAGCCTGCAAGCGACAGCTCCAGCGGAAACTCCTCCCCATCCTTACGCAGTCCCTGGAGCTCGAGCGACTGGCCCATGATTCGAGATGGCTCTCCCGAGCGCCGCCGCGTCACGCCGGCGGTGTGCGCGCTGCGATAGCGCTCAGGGATGAGAATGGTAAGGGGCTGTCCCAGCGCATCACCCTGCGCATAGCCGAACATCTTCTCTGCCCCTTTGTTCCAAAACACGATGGCCCCATTTTCATCCGCAGAGACAATTGCATCGTTCGCGGACTCCGCGACGTTGCGGAACATCTCCTCAGAGTCTCGCAGCGCACTCTCCCACGCCTTTTCCGCGGTAACATCGATAGTGTTTACAACGATGCCGGCGACGTCCGCGTTGTCGAGCAGGTTGGTGCAAACGTTTTCGACGAATCGGTATGTGCCATCGGCGTGGCGAAAGCGGCATCGAACTCGCCGGACGGCCCCTACAGCAACCATTTCCGACCCGAGGATCTCTCCCTCCTTCATGTCCTCCGGGTGCACAAGAACGGAGAGAGTCTGGCCCAAGAGGTCGTCCGGAGAGTAGCCCAGCATTCTTTGCAACGACGGGCTCTGATAGCGGATGGCTCCCTTGGCGTCGATGACCGTGATGACGTCCGACGCATTCTCCACCAGTGTGCGAAAGCGCGCCTCACTCTGGCTGCGCTCGCGGGCTTCCTTCAACTCGCCCGCGCGCTGTGCCCAGACGAACCTTCTGAAGAGGAGCACCGCCGTGGTTGCGCCCAGAAGCACCATCACGACAGATTCAATATCCGCCGTGCGAGCACTGGCGGCGGAGCGCTCGTACGACTCCCCCACCCGGTCCGCGACGCGCTGCAGCCTCTCGAGGGCGACTTTGGCGCGCGTTTCTCCGAGAGCCCGCGCCTCGTCCGTCCGACCCGCCGCTAAGAGCTCGAGCTCCTCGTCGACGACGGCTTGATGTCGATCGACCGCTGCCTCTATCCGGGAGAGATCGGTGATCGCTTTATCGCGCCTCAGTTCCCTAAGCGTCTCCCGGCGCAACCCCGCCGCCGCGCGCGCATCATCGGCGCGTGTCGAGCTCTCACCGTCTTGAGCGATCGCCTCCCACGCAAGAGCATCGACGCGGCTCGACTGCTCCGAGAGCCGGGCCACGTCCAGCACCGCCGAGCGTAGGTCATCGGCCTGCCGGCGCAGGCTGATAATGCTGTAGGCCATTCCCAGTGCGAGGTTGAGAGCGACTGCGAGCGCGATCCAGGTCGACGCCGGCCGGGTTGCGACCTTCGAGAAGGGCGCGCCGTCTCCCAAGTCTCTCTCGGGCCTCGTTTGCTCGCTTCCCTCGTCCGATTGCCTCACAGGAAGTGCACCCACCCAGGATTGCCCAGCCCGGAGTCCGCGACGCCGGGACCTGCTTTAGTCGGTTATCGGAGGCAGTGGTGGCGAGGTTGAGAAGTTGCGGCCTTAGCCGAGCGAGCCGACGAGGCTATGGCCGGCTTCGGGGTGAACTATGTGGCGGTAACCACGTGGGAGGTGGTTGGGGGCTCAGAGTTGGCGGGGGCCGAACCGCCGGGGCGAATAGCCGACAGCACGGCGCGTGGACGTTCTGTTTCGCGGCGCCGGGCGGTTTCACCATCGAAGTCCTCTGCTGACCTGTTCTCTTTGGCGCGTTGGAGCGCCCCTCCGAGAGGGCGATCTGGACGTGAAGGCGAGCCCCCTCGCTCAGTTCTGGTGCCGCAGGACCGCGCGCTCGAATGCCGACAGGATTGGGTGCGGATGCTCTCGCGTGGAACGCGTTTGCGGAAGAAACAGCGTCCCGAGAAAGAATGGGTGACCGGGTACTTCCACGACCCTGACGTCGCCGGCTCGGTCTCTTGCGGCCACCACGAGCCCGGAGCTCTCTAGAAGTGGCACGAATTCGGGATTAACGCCGTAGTTGCAAAAGTAGTCTTCGACCGACTCGGCGGTGCCATAGAGGGAGCGCGTTTGGGAGCCTTCGACGAGCTGCACGGCATGCTCTTGGCCTACCAAAGAACAGCTGAGTGCCGTCACGGCCAGGGTCGGCGAACCAGGAGCGGACTCTTCATGGTCTGCGTCTCGGAACCCGAGAACGTTGCGCACATACTCGACCACGATGTGCTGAAAGCCTCCTCAGGTCCCTAGGAGTGGAACACCCCGCTCTCGCGCCGATCGAATCACCTCAAGGGCAGCATTCGTGTCCCGGTAGGGGCTAGCCGGCGCAACCAAAAAGCCGTCAAGCCCGTCTAGCCATCTGGCACGACCCGATAGCTCGTCCGTTGCCATCCATTCGAACGATGTCTCTCTCGGAAGCACTTCGAGCGCTCGGGTTGTAGCGATGTGCGTTGGGTTCTGCGCGTTGTAATCGCCAATCACACCGATCATTGCCCCATACTCGCACGCGATAGCCCCAGCAAAGGAGACGCACATGACCAACCACCCAACGGTCTTCATCACCGGCGCCACCGACGGTCATGGCCGCGCCCTCGCGCATCGGCTCGCAGCCAACGGTGCCACTCTGATCCTGCACGGCCGCGACCCCGGCAGGCTCGCCCGCACCGCCGACGACATCCACGACACCTACGGCGTTGGCAAGCCCCGAACCGTCCTCGCAGACCTTGCCCAGCTGGCTCAAGTCCGCCGGCTGGCAGCCGAGGTGCGGGCGGGCACCGAGCGGCTCGATGTATTCGTCAGCAATGCCGGCATCGGCGCCGGCCAACCCGACGGACGCACCCGCCAG
>Ga0136614_10001845_pt1 | contig 12800 bp, 5 predicted proteins | sample AntDrymUQ2792106_2_FD_106643 | JGI IMG/M metagenome (GOLD analysis project Ga0136614, IMG submission 106643) | Polar desert sand microbial communities from Dry Valleys, Antarctica - metaG UQ279 (21.06) | ecosystem: Environmental > Terrestrial > Soil > Desert | place: Antarctica: Dry Valley...
AGCCGGCCGGCCGGCTCGTCACCCAGCGCGACGTTCTCGGCGACCGTCAGGGTCGGCACCAGCGCGAAGTGCTGGTGCACCATCCCGATGCCGGCGCGGATCGCGTCCTGCGGGCTGTCGAACACCGCGGCGCGGCCGTCGATCGCCAGCGCGCCGGCGTCCGGGCGCGTCACGCCGAACAGGAGGTTCATCAGCGTCGACTTGCCGGCGCCGTTCTCCCCCAGCAGGCAGAGGATCTCGCCCGCCTGAACGGTGAGCGAGATCCCGTCGTTGGCGACGACCGTGCCGAAGCGCTTGGTGATGTGGCGCAGCTCGAGCTTCATTGCGCCTTCGGCGTGGCCGCCGAGGAGACGGTCAGCGACCCGGAGACGATCTGCTCCTCGACGTCCTCCAGCTCCTGCGCGAGCTCGGCCGGGACTTCGTCGTCGAGCTCGTGGAACGGCGCGAGGCCGACGCCGCCGTTCGCGAGCGTCCCGACGTAGACGCCGCTCTCGAACTTGCCCGCCTCGGCCTCCTCGACGACCTCCTTGGTCGCCACCGCGATGTTCTTGAGCACGCTAGTCAGCATCACGCCGCACGCGTCCGGCAGCGACTCGCAGCCGTCCGTGTTCGGCCAGATCATCTTGACCTTGCCGCCGCCGCTCTCCTGGATCGCCGCAATGGCGCCGACGTCCGGCAGCCCGCCCAGGCCGAAGATGACGTCCGCGCCCTGGTCCATGAAGCCGCGCGCGATCTGCTTGCCCTTCGCCTGGTCGGTGAAGTTGCCGACGAACGTGCCGTCCTGGCCTGCCTTGCTCCAGCCGAGGAGCTCGACGTCGGCGTCGTGGGTCTCGTTGTAGTGCGCGATCCCGTCGGCGTAGCCGTCCATGAACAGGGTGACGGGCGGGATCTTCTGGCCGCCGTAGGTCGCGACCACGCCGGACTCCGACACCCCGGCCGCCAGGTAGCCACCGAGGAACGCCGCCTGGCCGGCGTCGAAGACGAGCCCGCGCACGTTGTCGATCGGCGGGTCATACGCCACGTCGACGATCGCGAACTGCTGATCGGGCGTGCGCTCGGCGACCGCCTTGGTCGCATCCGTCATCGCGAAGCTCGTGGTGACGATCAGGCGGCAGGGCTGCTTGGTGAACGCGGCGGTGGCCGACGTGTAGTCGGACTCCTGGTCGGCCTGCACGTACTGCGCCTCGAGCCCCGCCGTCTCGGCGCCCTGCTGGACGCCTTCCCAGGCGGACTGGTTGAAGCCACGGTCGTTCACTCCCGCCCCGGTGGTCACGAGACACGCCTTCTTCCCGCCCGCCGAGGAGCCTGAGGCCCCGGACGCCGGGGCCTCCGTGGCCGTGCCGCCGTCCTCCTCCTCCACGGCGCCCGACCCGTCGCCGCATCCGGCCGCGAGGGCCGAGATCAAGGCCATCGCCACCAGCCCACGCCATGCCGTCATCCTCATCGCCCTCCTCCTCGGGGATCTGGGAGCGAGACTACGAGCGGCCGGCGGCGCGGCCGCCCTGCGCCCGTAGCATCCGTGCCAGACTTGCTCCTCCGCACGTCGGTATGCCATGGTGGAAGCGCTGTGCGAGAGATCCTGCGCGTCGTCAGGGATCGCGACGCGGACGTCGCCGCCTGGCTCGAGGTCATCGACCAGTTCGACCACGCGATCGCCGCGCGCTCGTCGCTGCAGGAGCTCGTGCGGCTCGCCGGCGACATCACCGGCCTCACCGCGGGCGTGCGCGACGAGTGGAACCGCGTGCGCGCGGAAGCCGTCGACGGCGTGCTCGACATCACCGACGCGGCGGGGCTCGACGTCGCGCGCGCGGCATCGGCGCAGCGGCTGCGCGGCCGGACCGCGACGGAGCTCGAGACCACGCGCGGCCCCGCGCTCGTGAGCTGTATCGAGGTCGCCGCCGGCCGCGTCGGCGTCGCGTGGCTGCTCGAGCCCGCCGGACGGTCGTGGGAGCCCACCGACCACCTGGTGGTCGAGCGGCTCGGCGGCGCCGTGGCCAGCCGTGCGCTCGACGCGCGCAAGCGGCGCGCACGGACGGCGGCGTTCGATGCCGCGGCGGTCGAGCGGCTGCTCTCGGGCGCCCTGTCGGAGGAGGAGCTGGCGCAGGCGACGCGGCACGCGCGCCTCAGCGCGAGCGACCGCTACGTCGCGCTCGCGCTCGCGCAGGAGCCGGCGGGGGCGATCGACGTCGAGGCCCTGGCCGCGCTCGTCGCGCAGGCGATCGCCGACCGCGGCCTTGCCGCCCGTGGCGCCGTGATCGGCGCCCGTGCGGCCGTGGTCGCCCGTGCGGGCGCGGCGCTCGGCGCGGCGCTCGACGAGCTGGTCGGGGATGACGGCCGGCTCGGCGTCGCCGTCCGCATCGGCGTCGGCAACACGTCGGACCTGGGCGGCCTGAGCGCCTCGTGGCGGCACGCCCAGGAGGCGCTCGAGCTGCGCTCGCTGGTCGCGCCCGACGGCGCGCCGGCGTACTTCGACGCGCTCGGCGTGCTGCACCTGCTCAAGCAGGTCCCGCGCGAGGCGGTCCGGGGGTCGGCGCTGTTCCAGCGGCTGTGCGACCCGTCCGGCCGGCGCGGCAGCCCGACCGACGTCGAGGTGCTCGAGGCCTACCTGGAAGCAGGCACGCTGCGCCGCGCCGGCGAGCGCGTGTTCCTGCACCACACGACGGTGCAGCACCGGCTCAAGAGCATCGAGCAGCGCCTCGACGTCGATCTCCGTGAGCCGGTGTCGCGCTTCCGCGTGCAGCTGGCGATCAAGCTGCTGGCCATCGACCGCCTACGTGCGGAGGAGTGCCCGCCGGCCTGATGCTACGGGCGCAGGTACCTCGCACCGGCCGACCACTGAATGCTCCGACGATGCCGACGAACGCCGCGCCCGATCTCGTTCGCCCCTACGAGCCCTCGTTCACCACGCGGGTCGGCATGGCGGACGGAACGGAGCTCGCGACCGACGTGTACCTCCCGCGCGGCGGAGGCCGGCGGGGCCATCCCACCGCCCTGATCCGCACGCCGTACGGGCGCCGCCGCGAGATCGACGCCGTGCCGGAGACCGGGAGCCTGCTCAACGGCGCCGGGATCGCGGTCGTCGCCCAGGACGTCCGCGGCAAGTTCGACTCCGGCGGCGAGCGGCTGCCGTTCGTCCACGAGCTGGCCGACGGCCATGCGACGCTCGACTGGATCGCCGAGCAGCCGTGGTCCGGCGCCGCCGTCGTGCCGCTCGGCGCCTCCTACACCGGCTTCACCGCGTGGGCGGCGGCCGCCACGCGACACCCGTCGCTGCGCGGCGTCGTGGCGCGCGCGACCACGTGCCACATCGCGACCGAGTGGCTCTACCGGCAAGGACTGTTCCGCCTGCAGATGAACGGCCAGTGGGCGCTCTTCGCGTGGGGCGGCCCGGAGCTCGAGCCGTTCGAGCCGGCCTGGCGCGAGGGGCCGCTCGCCGACGTCGCGCGGGAGGCGGGCGACGACCGCCACCTGCGCCACTGGCTGCGCAACCCGCCGGAGTCCCCCTGGTGGGCGGAGCACGGGCTGGGCGGGCCGGCGATCCTCAGCCGCCGCGTCGAGGTGCCCGTGCTGCACTGGAGCGGCTGGTGGGACCTGCTGGCGCGCGGGCAGGTGCGCGACTTCGTGGGACTCGCGGCGACCCCCGGGGCCTCCGATCAGCGCCTGATCATGGGCGCCACCGACCATGACTTCCACCCCTACGCCGACGTGCCCGGACGCTCCATGCAGCGGCCCGGCGTCGACGTGGACTTCGAGCCGGCGCTCGAGTTCCTCCACACGGTCCTCCGCGGCGACCGGCCCGGCAGCGGCGTCCGCTGGGAGCTGACGCACGACGGCTGGCACACCAGCCCGACGTGGCCGCCGCCGGCGCGCCACACCGTGCGGCTCTTCCTCGCCGACGGCGCCCACGCCGGCTACGGACCGGAGGGCGGCGCGCTCGCGCATCGTCCCGACAGCGTGCCGATGACCGTGACCTGGACGCACGACCCGGCGGATCCGGTCCCGAGCCTCGAACGCTTCGTCTGGGGGACGCTCGCGCACGACTACCCGGACGAGCGCGACGCCCAGATCCGCGACGACGTGCGGACCTTCTCCGGCCAGCCGGCGATCGAGCCGCTCGACATCGCCGGACCGGTCCGCCTCCTGCTCCATGCGCACGCCTCGGCGCCGGAGGCCCACCTCGCCGTCACCCTGTCCGACGTGCATCCCGACGGCCGGACGCTTCGGATCGTGGAGGGCGGGTGCCTCGTGCGCGACGCCGCGGACTGGCAGGAGGTGGAGATCGACCTGGGGCCGACGGGATTCCGCCTGTTGCCCGACCACCGCTTGCGCCTGTCGATCGCGGGCAGCGCCTTCCCGCGCTATCTGAGTGGGCCGGGCCACGGCCGGGATCCGTGGTCCGACGTGCCCGGCCCGCCGAGCGAGCAGCGGATCGGGCTCCGGGGGTCCTTCCTGGAGCTTTCGGTCCTCGACTGACGCGTGTCAGAATCGGCCCTTGCGCGAGGTTCTCAGAGCCACCCAGGGCCGGGACGCCGAGGCGGCGCTCTGGCTCGAGATCATCGACCGGTTCGACCGGGCGAGCGCGGGTGGCACGACCGCGCTGGAGCTGGCTCGCGTCGCGGCCGGCACGACGGGCCGGCCCGTCGGGCTGCAGGACGTCTGGAACGGGATCGCGCTGCAGGTCACGGGCACGGAGGTCGAGACCGGCGATCTGATCGGTGCGGCGGTCGCCCGCGCCGCGGTGCCGGCTCGGTTGCGCGGGCGCCACGCGGCTTCGCTGCGGCTGGACCGCGGCGTCGCCCTCGCAGCCTCGGTCGAGACCGGCGCGGGCCGGATCGGCGTGGCGTGGCTGATGGGCGACGACGGCGTCGAGTGGCGACCGCTCGACGACCTGGTGGTCGAGCGCCTCGCGGCTGCGCTCGCGACCAACGCGCTCGAGACCCGCGGTCAGTGCGGCGGCCCGAACGGCGCCGACCCTGCGGCGCTCGAGCGCATGCTCGGCGGCGGCCTCGGCGAGTACGAGCTCGCGCAGGCCGCTCGCCAGGCGCAGTTCAGCCCGAGCCGCCGCTACGTCGTCGTCGCCGTCGAGCAGTCGCCGCCGAATGCGGTGAGCCTGGAGACGCTCGGCGCGATCGTCGAGCGCGCGCTCGACGGCGCCGGCGTCGACGCGCGCAGCGCAGTGGTCGGCCGGACCACCGTCGTGGTGGCCGTCGCGAGCGAGGCGGTGGAGCCCGCGCTGGGCGGGCTGTCGGGACTGGAGGAGCGGCTGGGCTTCGCGATCGGCGTCGGCGTCGGCGAGCCGGTCGCGCTGGACGCGCTGTCGTCCGGCGCCGAGCAGGCGCGGGAGGCGCTCGCGCTCCGGCGGATGACCGGCGCCGATCCGAACCTCGGCCGGTTCCGCGAGCTGCACGATCTCCACCTCCTCGGCCAGATCCCGCCGGATGAGATCCTCGCGGCGCCCCTGTTCCGCCGGCTGACCGAGGCGATCGGTCAGCACGGCAGCCCGTCGGACCTCGACGTGCTCGAGTGCTACCTCGACGAGGGGACGCTGCGCCGCGCTGCCGCCAAGATCTACCTTCACCACACGAGCGTCGAGCATCGCCTCAAGCGCATGGAGGAGGCGCTCGACCTCGACCTCTCCGACGGCGATGCGCGATTCGAGGTCCACGTCGCGCTCAAGCTGTTCCGGATCCTCCAGTCGCGGGACTCGGCCCGGGCGCAGCTCTAGTCCTACACGCGCCGAAGCGGCGGCGCGACGCTTCCTACGCGAGACCGCCGGCGCCGGGCAACGCACGGCTAGCGTCGGTGCACATGCTGATCTGCACGCTCGGCGACCTGGTGCTCGACGTCATCGTCCGTCCCGACGAGCCGCTCGTCGCGGGCGACGACGTCGTCGCGACGACTCGGGTCGGCGCCGGCGGCCAGGCCGCCAACGTCGCCGCCTGGGCTGTCGCCCTGGGCGCGCGAGCGCGCTTCGTCGGGCACCGCGGCGACGACGCTCCCGGTCGCCTGGTGCAAGCGGAGCTTGCGCGCCACGGGGTCGAGTCGCTGGGCCCCGCCGGCGGTCGGACGGGGGTGATCGTCGCGGTCGTGGGCGCCGACCGCGACCGTTCGATGGCGTCGGACCGCGGGTCGGCGCTCGAGCTGACCGCCGGTGCCCTGGAGCCGCGCTGGTTCGCCGGATCGGACTGGCTGCACGTCTCGGGCTACATGCTCGCCCACGAGGGCGGCGCGGGCGCGGGCGCTGAGGCCGCGCGCCTGGCCCACGCGGCGGGGGCGAGGGTCAGCGTCGACGCCGCCTCGGCGACGCTCATCCAGTCTGTCGGGGCGGCCGTGTTCGCGTCGCGCCTCGCCGCGCTCGTGCCCGACCTCGTGTTCGGCACGGAGTCAGAGCTCGCGGCGATCGCCGCGAGCTCTGACTCCGTGCCGAACACGAGGTCGGGCACGAGCGCGGCGAGGCGCGACGCGAACACGGCCGCCCCGACAGACTGGATGAGCGTCGCCGAGGCGGCGTCGACGCTGACCCTCGCCCCCGCCGCGTGGGCCAGGCGCGCGGCCTCAGCGCCCGCGCCCGCGCCGCCCTCGTGGGCGAGCATGTAGCCCGAGACGTGCAGCCAGTCCGATCCGGCGAACCAGCGCGGCTCCAGGGCACCGGCGGTCAGCTCGAGCGCCGACCCGCGGTCCGACGCCATCGAACGGTCGCGGTCGGCGCCCACGACCGCGACGATCACCCCCGTCCGACCGCCGGCGGGGCCCAGCGACTCGACCCCGTGGCGCGCAAGCTCCGCTTGCACCAGGCGACCGGGAGCGTCGTCGCCGCGGTGCCCGACGAAGCGCGCTCGCGCGCCCAGGGCGACAGCCCAGGCGGCGACGTTGGCGGCCTGGCCGCCGGCGCCGACCCGAGTCGTCGCGACGACGTCGTCGCCCGCGACGAGCGGCTCGTCGGGACGGACGATGACGTCGAGCACCAGGTCGCCGAGCGTGCAGATCAGCATGTGCACCGACGCTAGCCGTGCGTTGCCCGGCGCCGGCGGTCTCGCGTAGGAAGCGTCGCGCCGCCGCTTCGGCGCGTGTAGGACTAGAGCTGCGCCCGGGCCGAGTCCCGCGACTGGAGGATCCGGAACAGCTTGAGCGCGACGTGGACCTCGAATCGCGCATCGCCGTCGGAGAGGTCGAGGTCGAGCGCCTCCTCCATGCGCTTGAGGCGATGCTCGACGCTCGTGTGGTGAAGGTAGATCTTGGCGGCAGCGCGGCGCAGCGTCCCCTCGTCGAGGTAGCACTCGAGCACGTCGAGGTCCGACGGGCTGCCGTGCTGACCGATCGCCTCGGTCAGCCGGCGGAACAGGGGCGCCGCGAGGATCTCATCCGGCGGGATCTGGCCGAGGAGGTGGAGATCGTGCAGCTCGCGGAACCGGCCGAGGTTCGGATCGGCGCCGGTCATCCGCCGGAGCGCGAGCGCCTCCCGCGCCTGCTCGGCGCCGGACGACAGCGCGTCCAGCGCGACCGGCTCGCCGACGCCGACGCCGATCGCGAAGCCCAGCCGCTCCTCCAGTCCCGACAGCCCGCCCAGCGCGGGCTCCACCGCCTCGCTCGCGACGGCCACCACGACGGTGGTCCGGCCGACCACTGCGCTGCGCGCGTCGACGCCGGCGCCGTCGAGCGCGCGCTCGACGATCGCGCCGAGCGTCTCCAGGCTCACCGCATTCGGCGGCGACTGCTCGACGGCGACGACGACGTAGCGGCGGCTCGGGCTGAACTGCGCCTGGCGAGCGGCCTGCGCGAGCTCGTACTCGCCGAGGCCGCCGCCGAGCATGCGCTCGAGCGCCGCAGGGTCGGCGCCGTTCGGGCCGCCGCACTGACCGCGGGTCTCGAGCGCGTTGGTCGCGAGCGCAGCCGCGAGGCGCTCGACCACCAGGTCGTCGAGCGGTCGCCACTCGACGCCGTCGTCGCCCATCAGCCACGCCACGCCGATCCGGCCCGCGCCGGTCTCGACCGAGGCTGCGAGGGCGACGCCGCGGTCCAGCCGCAGCGAAGCCGCGTGGCGCCCGCGCAACCGAGCCGGCACCGCGGCGCGGGCGACCGCCGCACCGATCAGATCGCCGGTCTCGACCTCCGTGCCCGTGACCTGCAGCGCGATCCCGTTCCAGACGTCCTGCAGCCCGACGGGCCGGCCCGTCGTGCCGGCCGCGACGCGAGCCAGCTCCAGCGCGGTCGTGCCACCCGCGCTCGCCCGGTCGAACCGGTCGATGATCTCGAGCCAGAGCGCCGCCTCGGCGTCCCGGCCCTGGGTGGCTCTGAGAACCTCGCGCAAGGGCCGATTCTGACACGCGTCAGTCGAGGACCGAAAGCTCCAGGAAGGACCCCCGGAGCCCGATCCGCTGCTCGCTCGGCGGGCCGGGCACGTCGGACCACGGATCCCGGCCGTGGCCCGGCCCACTCAGATAGCGCGGGAAGGCGCTGCCCGCGATCGACAGGCGCAAGCGGTGGTCGGGCAACAGGCGGAATCCCGTCGGCCCCAGGTCGATCTCCACCTCCTGCCAGTCCGCGGCGTCGCGCACGAGGCACCCGCCCTCCACGATCCGAAGCGTCCGGCCGTCGGGATGCACGTCGGACAGGGTGACGGCGAGGTGGGCCTCCGGCGCCGAGGCGTGCGCATGGAGCAGGAGGCGGACCGGTCCGGCGATGTCGAGCGGCTCGATCGCCGGCTGGCCGGAGAAGGTCCGCACGTCGTCGCGGATCTGGGCGTCGCGCTCGTCCGGGTAGTCGTGCGCGAGCGTCCCCCAGACGAAGCGTTCGAGGCTCGGGACCGGATCCGCCGGGTCGTGCGTCCAGGTCACGGTCATCGGCACGCTGTCGGGACGATGCGCGAGCGCGCCGCCCTCCGGTCCGTAGCCGGCGTGGGCGCCGTCGGCGAGGAAGAGCCGCACGGTGTGGCGCGCCGGCGGCGGCCACGTCGGGCTGGTGTGCCAGCCGTCGTGCGTCAGCTCCCAGCGGACGCCGCTGCCGGGCCGGTCGCCGCGGAGGACCGTGTGGAGGAACTCGAGCGCCGGCTCGAAGTCCACGTCGACGCCGGGCCGCTGCATGGAGCGTCCGGGCACGTCGGCGTAGGGGTGGAAGTCATGGTCGGTGGCGCCCATGATCAGGCGCTGATCGGAGGCCCCGGGGGTCGCCGCGAGTCCCACGAAGTCGCGCACCTGCCCGCGCGCCAGCAGGTCCCACCAGCCGCTCCAGTGCAGCACGGGCACCTCGACGCGGCGGCTGAGGATCGCCGGCCCGCCCAGCCCGTGCTCCGCCCACCAGGGGGACTCCGGCGGGTTGCGCAGCCAGTGGCGCAGGTGGCGGTCGTCGCCCGCCTCCCGCGCGACGTCGGCGAGCGGCCCCTCGCGCCAGGCCGGCTCGAACGGCTCGAGCTCCGGGCCGCCCCACGCGAAGAGCGCCCACTGGCCGTTCATCTGCAGGCGGAACAGTCCTTGCCGGTAGAGCCACTCGGTCGCGATGTGGCACGTGGTCGCGCGCGCCACGACGCCGCGCAGCGACGGGTGTCGCGTGGCGGCCGCCGCCCACGCGGTGAAGCCGGTGTAGGAGGCGCCGAGCGGCACGACGGCGGCGCCGGACCACGGCTGCTCGGCGATCCAGTCGAGCGTCGCATGGCCGTCGGCCAGCTCGTGGACGAACGGCAGCCGCTCGCCGCCGGAGTCGAACTTGCCGCGGACGTCCTGGGCGACGACCGCGATCCCGGCGCCGTTGAGCAGGCTCCCGGTCTCCGGCACGGCGTCGATCTCGCGGCGGCGCCCGTACGGCGTGCGGATCAGGGCGGTGGGATGGCCCCGCCGGCCTCCGCCGCGCGGGAGGTACACGTCGGTCGCGAGCTCCGTTCCGTCCGCCATGCCGACCCGCGTGGTGAACGAGGGCTCGTAGGGGCGAACGAGATCGGGCGCGGCGTTCGTCGGCATCGTCGGAGCATTCAGTGGTCGGCCGGTGCGAGGTACCTGCGCCCGTAGCATCAGGCCGGCGGGCACTCCTCCGCACGTAGGCGGTCGATGGCCAGCAGCTTGATCGCCAGCTGCACGCGGAAGCGCGACACCGGCTCACGGAGATCGACGTCGAGGCGCTGCTCGATGCTCTTGAGCCGGTGCTGCACCGTCGTGTGGTGCAGGAACACGCGCTCGCCGGCGCGGCGCAGCGTGCCTGCTTCCAGGTAGGCCTCGAGCACCTCGACGTCGGTCGGGCTGCCGCGCCGGCCGGACGGGTCGCACAGCCGCTGGAACAGCGCCGACCCCCGGACCGCCTCGCGCGGGACCTGCTTGAGCAGGTGCAGCACGCCGAGCGCGTCGAAGTACGCCGGCGCGCCGTCGGGCGCGACCAGCGAGCGCAGCTCGAGCGCCTCCTGGGCGTGCCGCCACGAGGCGCTCAGGCCGCCCAGGTCCGACGTGTTGCCGACGCCGATGCGGACGGCGACGCCGAGCCGGCCGTCATCCCCGACCAGCTCGTCGAGCGCCGCGCCGAGCGCCGCGCCCGCACGGGCGACCACGGCCGCACGGGCGCCGATCACGGCGCCACGGGCGGCAAGGCCGCGGTCGGCGATCGCCTGCGCGACGAGCGCGGCCAGGGCCTCGACGTCGATCGCCCCCGCCGGCTCCTGCGCGAGCGCGAGCGCGACGTAGCGGTCGCTCGCGCTGAGGCGCGCGTGCCGCGTCGCCTGCGCCAGCTCCTCCTCCGACAGGGCGCCCGAGAGCAGCCGCTCGACCGCCGCGGCATCGAACGCCGCCGTCCGTGCGCGCCGCTTGCGCGCGTCGAGCGCACGGCTGGCCACGGCGCCGCCGAGCCGCTCGACCACCAGGTGGTCGGTGGGCTCCCACGACCGTCCGGCGGGCTCGAGCAGCCACGCGACGCCGACGCGGCCGGCGGCGACCTCGATACAGCTCACGAGCGCGGGGCCGCGCGTGGTCTCGAGCTCCGTCGCGGTCCGGCCGCGCAGCCGCTGCGCCGATGCCGCGCGCGCGACGTCGAGCCCCGCCGCGTCGGTGATGTCGAGCACGCCGTCGACGGCTTCCGCGCGCACGCGGTTCCACTCGTCGCGCACGCCCGCGGTGAGGCCGGTGATGTCGCCGGCGAGCCGCACGAGCTCCTGCAGCGACGAGCGCGCGGCGATCGCGTGGTCGAACTGGTCGATGACCTCGAGCCAGGCGGCGACGTCCGCGTCGCGATCCCTGACGACGCGCAGGATCTCTCGCACAGCGCTTCCACCATGGCATACCGACGTGCGGAGGAGCAAGTCTGGCACGGATGCTACGGGCGCAGGGCGGCCGCGCCGCCGGCCGCTCGTAGTCTCGCTCCCAGATCCCCGAGGAGGAGGGCGATGAGGATGACGGCATGGCGTGGGCTGGTGGCGATGGCCTTGATCTCGGCCCTCGCGGCCGGATGCGGCGACGGGTCGGGCGCCGTGGAGGAGGAGGACGGCGGCACGGCCACGGAGGCCCCGGCGTCCGGGGCCTCAGGCTCCTCGGCGGGCGGGAAGAAGGCGTGTCTCGTGACCACCGGGGCGGGAGTGAACGACCGTGGCTTCAACCAGTCCGCCTGGGAAGGCGTCCAGCAGGGCGCCGAGACGGCGGGGCTCGAGGCGCAGTACGTGCAGGCCGACCAGGAGTCCGACTACACGTCGGCCACCGCCGCGTTCACCAAGCAGCCCTGCCGCCTGATCGTCACCACGAGCTTCGCGATGACGGATGCGACCAAGGCGGTCGCCGAGCGCACGCCCGATCAGCAGTTCGCGATCGTCGACGTGGCGTATGACCCGCCGATCGACAACGTGCGCGGGCTCGTCTTCGACGCCGGCCAGGCGGCGTTCCTCGGTGGCTACCTGGCGGCCGGGGTGTCGGAGTCCGGCGTGGTCGCGACCTACGGCGGCCAGAAGATCCCGCCCGTCACCCTGTTCATGGACGGCTACGCCGACGGGATCGCGCACTACAACGAGACCCACGACGCCGACGTCGAGCTCCTCGGCTGGAGCAAGGCAGGCCAGGACGGCACGTTCGTCGGCAACTTCACCGACCAGGCGAAGGGCAAGCAGATCGCGCGCGGCTTCATGGACCAGGGCGCGGACGTCATCTTCGGCCTGGGCGGGCTGCCGGACGTCGGCGCCATTGCGGCGATCCAGGAGAGCGGCGGCGGCAAGGTCAAGATGATCTGGCCGAACACGGACGGCTGCGAGTCGCTGCCGGACGCGTGCGGCGTGATGCTGACTAGCGTGCTCAAGAACATCGCGGTGGCGACCAAGGAGGTCGTCGAGGAGGCCGAGGCGGGCAAGTTCGAGAGCGGCGTCTACGTCGGGACGCTCGCGAACGGCGGCGTCGGCCTCGCGCCGTTCCACGAGCTCGACGACGAAGTCCCGGCCGAGCTCGCGCAGGAGCTGGAGGACGTCGAGGAGCAGATCGTCTCCGGGTCGCTGACCGTCTCCTCGGCGGCCACGCCGAAGGCGCAATGAAGCTCGAGCTGCGCCACATCACCAAGCGCTTCGGCACGGTCGTCGCCAACGACGGGATCTCGCTCACCGTTCAGGCGGGCGAGATCCTCTGCCTGCTGGGGGAGAACGGCGCCGGCAAGTCGACGCTGATGAACCTCCTGTTCGGCGTGACGCGCCCGGACGCCGGCGCGCTGGCGATCGACGGCCGCGCCGCGGTGTTCGACAGCCCGCAGGACGCGATCCGCGCCGGCATCGGGATGGTGCACCAGCACTTCGCGCTGGTGCCGACCCTGACGGTCGCCGAGAACGTCGCGCTGGGTGACGAGCCGGCCGGCCGGCT
>Ga0136614_10001846_pt1 | contig 12799 bp, 10 predicted proteins | sample AntDrymUQ2792106_2_FD_106643 | JGI IMG/M metagenome (GOLD analysis project Ga0136614, IMG submission 106643) | Polar desert sand microbial communities from Dry Valleys, Antarctica - metaG UQ279 (21.06) | ecosystem: Environmental > Terrestrial > Soil > Desert | place: Antarctica: Dry Valley...
GGTTGACGGTAGACAGTCGCACATCAGCCACCGATTCCGGTCGGTGACGGTAGACGGTCGCACATCAACCACCGCCGATGGACGGAGCCGCACTTAGGCCCCCAGCTCGGCCAGAAGCGCCCGGCGGGCCTCGATCCCCCGGCGTCCGTCGGCGGCGTCCTCGTCGAGGAGGTCCATGCTCTGCTTGAGGTAGGCGGGCAGGTGATCTAGCGCTCTGGCCCCCCCGAGCCCGGCCGCATCCGCGTAGGCGACCACTGCGCGCCCCATGAAGCCCTTGCCCCCCAACCCAGCGAGCAGCTCCTTGCGACCCGGGCGCCCGAGCAGGGCATGTCCCTGGACTAAGTAGTGGAGCAGGTCGAGGTATGGCGTCGGGTCGCGGCGGGCCTCCTCCCAGTCGAGCAGCGCCCAGCCCGAGTGGGTCCGGTAAAGGTTCCAGGGAGCGAAGTCCCCGTGCTCGGCGCCGGCGGCGAACAGGCCTCCCACGGCGGCCGCCACCTCCTGGGGCAGGTACCACGGCCGCAGCCGAGGCTTCCACTCCACGCCGGCGAAGAGCAGCACCCCGGGCGCCTCGTGCAACAGTCGCGGCGGGGACAGGGGGGCGGGGGCGAGCCCGGCCAGCTCTCGCACTGCAAGCGCCTCTGTGCGAAGGGCGCGCGCGCCCGCCGAGCCGGTAGCGATCTTGGCGACCCACTCGCAGCCGCCGCCGGCGTCGAGCCCCAGCGCCACATAGCGACCCTCATGATTGGTTGTTGCTACCGCCAGGCGCATGCCCTCACGGAGGTGCGAAGTCAGCGCCTCGGTGACCTCGTGCGGTACGGAGTCCCCCACAGGGAGCAGGCGGGCGAGCCCAATGGCGGCGAGGGCACGTGCGCCGCTCCAGCCGGCGAGGCCGCGCGGGGTCATTGGATGGTAGATACGCAGCCCGGCTCGGGCTGCCGCAGGCGGGGATGAAGGTAGGACGAAACGGGGCGCGTCGGAACCCTCGCTTTCGATCCGTCCCTCGAGCTCGTTCCTGAGCCGCTCGACCTCCACTTCGCCGGCGCGCACGACCTCGTCGACGGGCTTCACGGCATCGATGAACACGTGCTTCTGCTTGGACGGAAGGTACTTTCGCCACGCCCGCATCTGTCGATCGAGCTCCTCCATCGAGAGCTCTTGCTTGCGGGTGTAGACGATCTCGGCGGGGGCCTCGAGGATCAGCAGTAGGTCGGGCACGGGCTGCAGGCGCCCCAAGGCCCACAGCAGGCGCGACGGGGTGCTCATGCGGTAGCGCTTAGGATCGACCGCGATATCCCACCAGCCGCGTTCGACGATCACCCAGCCCCCGGTTTTCACAAAGGGACGGATCCGCAGCCCCCACCCCAGGAAGTAGTCGCAGAAGACGTAGGCGGTCTTGAGGTAGGACAGCCCGAACGGATAGGGAGGGTTCTTGTGCGGCTCGGTGACCGTGATGCCCGGCATCGTGCGCCGGGGAAGCGTTCCCACCTTACGGATGCGCATGATGGGCCTGCCGGCGAACGCCCCCTGAAGCAAAGCGTCGATGAGAGTGGTCTTGCCGGAGCCGTCGGGGCCCACCACGGAGAGCACCGCGCCCGGTCCGCTCGGGGCCGGGGCTGCCCCCTCGTCGTCCTTGTACACGGCATGGGTCTCGGCGACGAGATCGACCCAGCCGCCGACGTCCTCGGGCACACGGCGGCCCGCGCGCAGGCTCTGTTTGATGATCGGGCAGGTCTTCTTGGCCCTTTTGGCAACGACGCGCGAGAACGCCACCTGCGGCTCGGTCGCGGCCTTGGCCAGGTAGTAGGCCGCGACGCGGCCCATCGCGCTCCGGTCCCAGCCACCGGAGGCCGCCGCCTCGGCGCCCTTGACGGCCGCCTTGCCCACGGAGCCCAGGAGCGCGGCGGCGCGCCGATAGCCCTCTTCATCGGCGCTCAGAAGCTCCGCCACCCGCTCCTTGGCCAGGTTCTTGGGATCGGGACGTCCTACAGGGGAGATCCCGTTGATGATGAGCTTGAAGAGCCCCTCGGCTCCCGGGCGCAGCCGCCGAAAGCCGCGCGCGTCCTCCTCTGAGACATCCCCCAAGGCATCGGGCTCGAACACCGTCGCACCCCGGAAGGTGGCCCGGTCCTTGACGTCGAGCTGCAGGAAAACTCGTTCGAGGGGGTCGACGGCGATCAGGTACATGGTGCCGGGGATGTGACGGCACACCGCTACCGCACCGAGGCCGTGGTCAGTGGCCCACCGCCGAAAGGACCTTTCGATCTCCTCCCAGCCCGAACGCGGCGCCATGACGTCGACATCGCCCTCTCCCGAAAGCCCCGCCTCTACGTTTTTCCACACCACCGCCGGGCCCTCTTTCGAGGCGATGCGACCCAGGAGATCCATCCACTGCGCGGCGCGATCGGCGGTCTGAGTCACCTGCCGTAGCCTTCGTAATAGACCTCGTGTTTCTTGGCTACCTCGGCGATCCACTTGTCGGGGTCGCCGTAGATGGTCCGGTCGTGAGTGAAGATCGCGGTGAGCATAGGGCAGTCCTTCTTGACCTGCTTGGCTTGAAACCTCGTCCACAGGACCTGCGGCTCGGCCACCGCTCCAAGCAGAGCGCGCGCCTCGACCGTCATCATCGCCCGCCGGTCCCAGCTACCGCGCATCGCCGCCTCGGCGCCCTTGACGAGCGAGCCTCGGGCGAAGCCGAACAGTGACGCCGCCTTGCGCACGCCCTCGGGGTCGCTCTGCAGCACCTCCCGCACCCGCCTCTTTTTCAGTCCCTCCTCGTTGGGAGCCCCGCCCCATTTGAGGCCGTTCTGGGTCAGCAGGATGACCCCTTCCGCGCCCGGGCGCACCCGGCGGAAGCCCTTGTCGTCGAGCTCCATGAGCGGCGAGATGTCCTCAGGCTCGAAGCAGGTCGAGCCGCGGAAGTACTTGCGGGCGTTGACGTCGAGCTCTAAGAAGGTGGCGTTCTCCTTGTCCAGAGCGATGAGGAACAGCACGCCCGGAACCTCCCGGCAGGCGGCCACCGGCGAGAAGCCGTGAACGATGGCCCACTCGGTGAACTCGCGCGTGATCTGGTCCCAGCGGGCCGCAGGGGCCATCGAGTCGAAGTCCCCTTCGCCCGATAGTGCGGCGTCCGCGTTCTTCCACAGGCCCCAGTCCGGCAGCGTTTCGGTGAGACGGGTGAGGAGGGGCACCCACAGCGCGGTGAGCTCCTCAGCGGTGCGCGTCATCCTGGCAGAGCTTTTGCTTGCTCGAGCCACAGACCTGCGACGTGGTCCCAGCCGAGCTCGTCTCGCACCAGGCGCGCACCCCCGGCCCCGATCTCAGAGGCCCCGTTGGAGAAAAGACGCCGCAGGCCGTCGGCGAGGCTGTGGGCATCGGGCTGGGCGAGAATCGCTCCGTTCTTTGTAGCGAGGTAGGTGCCGAGGGGATAGGGGGTCGCTAGCGTCGGTAGGCCGAGCGAGACGGCCTCGAGCGTCGAGTTCGGGCACGCATCCCAGCGCGACGGGTAGACGAAGCCCGAGGCTTCGACCAGCAGCTCACGTTTGGCGGGCCCGTAGGCGGCGTCACCCACCGACATCCATTCAGTAAGACCTCTGTCTGCGATCCACTGCGCCACCTTCTGTTTGCGGTCCCGCCAGTCCGGGCCGTGAAGCCTCACCTGCGGGCGTTCTGACACAGACAGCGAGGAGACCGCGTCGATGAGAATGTCGAGGCCTTTGTGTTGCGGGTCGAAGCGCCCCAGCCACAAAACGTAGGAGTCACGTTTCCCTCGCCATAAGGGCTCCCGGGGAACGTCGACTCCGTTCGAGACAGTGATGACCGCGCCTCGATAGCCGAGTGCGTCGAGATGTGCCTTCTCTTCGTCGAAGAAGACGTGGATGGCATGGGCGTCCATCACAAGCTCTTTCTCCCACGCCGCCCACCAGCCCTTCTTGAGCAGCTTCTTTCTGGCGACGATATGGGGGTCGTAGGCGCCGCGCGGCTCGAGCACGTAACGCACTCCCATTCGCTTTCCGACCGCAGCCGCTCGCACGTTCCGGTAGGTCCAACCCGAGTGCAGGACCAGGATGTCGTCGGGCTCGAGGATCTCTTCCAGTCCTATGGGAACCTTGAGCGCGCGCCTGCCTGCATGACGGACGGGGAGCCACTGGACGCCGCCCTCCGAAGGAGGGTCGACGCCCTCGTCGAAGGCGATGACGGCTTCGGCGCCGCAGTTCACCATTCCCTGCGACCAGCGCTTCACCGCGCTGGTCATGCCGCCGTCGCCCACGAGCGCGCGCGGGTAGTAGCGCACTACTCGCAAGGGTGGACCCTTCCGCGTTCTGCAGCGCTGAGCGCTGCAGACGTAGAAAAGATCGACATCTAGTGCCCGGAGTCGGCGCCGAAGTGCTCGGCGAACCACGCCACAGTCTGCTCGAGACCCTGCTTAACGGTGGTCTGCGGCTTGTAGCCGAGCAGCTCGGTGGAGCGGCTGAGATCCGCATGGGTCAGTCGCACGTCGCCGGGACGAGGGTCGGTGAATATCGGGTCGGGACGAGTCCCGGTCAGCTCTGCAACCATGGCGAGGATCTCGTTTACCGAGGTGGGATCCTGCCCTCCTCCGATGTTGAATGCTTCGCCGAATGCAGCCTCGGGAGCGCGTGCTGCCGCGATGTTGCCCTCTACTGCATCGTCGATGTAGGTGAAATCGCGCGCCTGCTCACCGTCGGAATGGATGATCGGACGGTCCCCTTTCATGCAAGCAAGTACAAAACGAGGCACCAGCGTTGCGTACTCACTCGAAGGATCTTGTCGCGGCCCGAAGACGTTGAAGTAGCGCAGCGAGATCGCGGGGACCGAGTAGGCACTCCACCACGTCTTGCAATAGACCTCGCCGACCAGCTTCGAGGCCGCGTAGGGAGAGCGCGGCTCGGGCGTCATGCCCTCGTGCAGAGGAAACTCAGTTTGATCCCCGTAGACCGATGATGAAGACGCGCTGACGACGCGGGCGCCATTGTCGCTCGCCGCCAAGAGCACGTTGAGGGTCCCGCGCACGTTGACGTCGGAGGTTAGGCCAGGCAGCTGCATCGAGCGAGGCACCGATCTCATCGCACCCTGGTGAAAGATGACATCACAACCCTTGGCTGCTCCCGCAACTGCGGCTTCGTCCCTGAGGTCCGCCTCCACCAGGTCGAGCTCGGGGCAGTCCGACAGGTTGTCGACGGAGCCCTCTGAGAGATCGTCGAGCCCCACGACTTGGTCGCCCTCGGCAATCAAGCGCGCGCCGAGGCGCGAGCCGATGAATCCGGCCGCCCCTGTGACTAGACACCTCATGTGCTCACCTTGTCCTTTGAATATTCCTGTGCTGAATGTCTTTGTGGCAAGTAAATAGTTTTCAGCTCGCTGTCCACGAGCTGCGCGCCCATTCGATGGTTCGCCTGAGCCCCTCCTCGAGGGTGACCTGTGGCTCCCAGCCCATAGTGGAGCGAGCAAGGGAGATGTCGGGACAGCGAACCTCGGGGTCGTCCACCGGTCTGTCGGTGAACACAACCTCGGAGTCACTGCCCGCCAACGATGCAATCATCTCTGCGAGCTGACGAACAGTGATCTCACGAGGGTTGCCGAGATTCATCGGTCCGGGAATATCGGCATGAATGAAACGCCAGATTCCTTCGACCAGGTCGTCGACGTAGCACAGCGACCGAGTTTGCTCGCCGTTGCCGTGAACTGTCAGTTTCTCGCCCGCAAGCGCCTGTTGGATGAAGGTGGGAACCGCGCGTCCATCGCCCTGGCGCAAGCGCGGGCCAAAGGTATTGAAAATACGGATGATCCTTACCGGCATGCTGTGGGTGCGGTGATACGCCATCACCATCGCTTCCGCGAAGCGCTTGGCTTCGTCGTAGACGCCACGCGGCCCGACCGGATTGACGTTGCCCCAATAGCTCTCTGGCTGGGGATGGACTTTGGGATCGCCGTAGACCTCAGAGGTAGAGGCCATGAAGAACCCGGCCGACTTCGCCTTGGCGAGACCCAGCGCGTGCAGCGAGCCGAGCGCTCCTACCTTCAGGGTGTGTATCGGATGGTCGAGATAGTCGCGCGGAGAAGCCGGGGAAGCAAAGTGCAACACCCAGTCGACATCGCCTTCCACGAACATATAGTTCGTCACGTCGTAGCGTTCGAACCGGAATCTCTCGTGCGAGATGATGCGGCCCAGGTTGCCGGCGTCACCGGTGAGGAAGGAGTCAAAGCAGACTACCTCCCAACCCTCATCCAACAACCGCTCACAGAGATGCGAACCGACAAAGCCCGCGCCTCCAGTGACTACTGCTCGTGGCAACTTAGCGCTTTCTAGACGACGTGAGGACGGCCGGTGGGATAGTAGCTAAACCCGGCGTTCCTCATCTCTTGGGGATCGAAGAGGTTGCGGCCGTCGATGACGACCGGATAGGCCATCAGCGAGTGCAGCTTCTCGAGGTCAAGTGCTTTGAACTCGTCCCACTCGGTGCACAGCACCATGCAGTGAGCGTCGTTGAGCGCGTCGTACATGTCATGGCAAACCTCGAGCTCGGGAAGCTCGGCCTTTGCGTTCGAACCGCCTTGCGGGTCGTATCCGACCACGTGCGCACCCTCGCGCAGCAGCAGACGGGCGAGCGCCAGGGCGGGAGCGGAGCGAACATCGTCCGTGCCGGGCTTGAACGCCAGACCCAGCAGCGCGATCTTCTTGCCTTCGACATTCCACAGAGCCTCGATGACCTTATCGACGGCCGACTCGACCGCCTGGTCGTTGATCCGTGCCACCTCCCGCAGCAGGGGAAACTCGGCGCCGACGCGCGCCGCGAGGCGCTCGAAGGCCTGAATGTCCTTGGGGAAGCAGTAACCGCCGTAGCCGAGCCCCGCATTGAGGAAGGGGCGGCCGATGCGCTCGTCGGAGCCCATTACCTCTGCAACCGCCACGACGTCTCCGCCCGAGCGCTCACACAGCCGAGAGAGAGCGTTGGCATACGAGATCTTGAGCGCCAAGAAGGCGTTACATGCATGCTTGGCTAGCTCGGCGGTTGCGATGTCCGTCTCGATGATCCTGGTTCCCCCGTCGATGAGGGGGCCGTAGAGCTCACGCATCCGGGCGAAAGCCTTGGGCGACTCCGCCCCCACCAAGATGCGGTCGGGGTGCAGGGAATCCTCGACCGCGGTTCCCTCTTTCAGGAACTCGGGGTTCGAGACGACCTCGGCGGAGCCGGCGAAGTCGGCCCGCTCCCGTGCCAGCGTCCTCTTCACTCGCTGCGCGGTGCCGGCCGGCACTGTCGACTTCTCGACCACGACGACATCGGGCCGACCGTGGCGGGCGACATCACGAGACACCTGCTCGACCGCAATGAGGTTCGCCTCGCCCGAAGCTCTGGGGGGCGTGCCGACGCAGATGAAGACTACGTCCGCGCCCGAGATGGCCTCGGCGGAGTCGGTAGTGAACGACAGCTTGCCCGACTCCATCGTTTCGTCCAAGAGTTCCTGCAACCCGGGCTCGTAGAACCAGGGAACGCGACGCCGCAGCATCGCGATCTTTTCCTCATCGAGATCGTTGCCGACGACGTCGTGACCGAGCTTCGCCATCGTCCCGCATGTGACCAGACCGACGTGCCCGGCGCCTATGACACCTACCTTCAAGATTTCGTCCTCCAGATCTAGGGCGAACCCGCATAGAGGGCCGCCGTACCGGGCTACTTAGAAGCTGCGGCCTGTGAGGGCCGTGTTGCCAACTGCGCGGAGATCCACTCGTAGGTCGCCTTGAGGCCGTCCTCGAGAGTGGTCTGCGGCTCCCAGCCGAGAACCTCACGCAGCCGGGTGTTGTCGCTGTTGCGGCCGCGCACTCCTTGCGGCTTGCTGACGTCGTTACGCTTCTGAATCTGCTTGCCGGCGATCTTGGCGACGAGGTCGACCAAGTCGTTGATCCCGATGAGCACGTCGGTGCCGAGGTTGAGCGGCGCAGCACGGTCGGAGTGCATGATCCGGTAGATGCCCTCGACGCAGTCGTCTATGTAGGTGAACGAGCGCGTCTGGAGGCCGTCGCCCCAGACCTCGATCTCGCCGCCGTCTTCAACCAACGCAACCTTGCGGCTGATCGCGGCAGGCGCTTTCTCGCGGCCCCCGTCATACGTTCCCAGGGGGCCGAAGATGTTGTGGAAGCGCGCGACGCGGGTTGGGAGCCTGCCCTCTTCGTCGTAGTACTGGCACAGCTTCTCCGCGTAGAGCTTCTCCCAGCCGTAACCCTCTTCGGGATCGGCAGGATAGGCATCTTCTTCCTTGAGCCCGCCGATGTCCGGCGTGTTCTGACGATAGAGAGGATAGATGCAGGCGGACGACGAGTAGAAGTAGCGGCTCGCCCCGTTCTGGTGAGCGGCGTCGAGCATGTGGGCGTTGATGAGGATGTTGTTGCGCGCGACATCGGCATGGTTGCCGGTGATGTATCCGATGCCGCCCATGTCGGCGGCGAGTTGATAGACCTCGGCGACGTCCTTGGTGGCCTCCAGGCAGTTCTCCCAACGCCTCAGGTCGAGCACCTTGAAGTCATCGGCGGACGTCGCCTCGTACTCGGGCTCCTTGATGTCGACGCCGCGCACCCAGTAGTCGCGTTCCTTGAGGTACTTGATCATGTGGTGGCCGATGAAACCGCCACCCCCTGCTATGAGAGCCGTCTTTCCACCCATTCCGTTCTCACCCATGGAGAACTCTCCCTTCCGAGACTGGTTCTTTTTCGTATCGGCAGATACTCGGGTCTACTTCAGTTGCCCCGAGTCACTTTTTGTGCAATCAGCTGCGCTGCGAACAGGACCGCAAAGCGCGGGTTGCCGAGCAGGTAGCGGCGCCACAGGCGCTTTGGCTCGGTCACGAGTCTGAAGAGCCACTCCAACCCCGCCCTCTGCATCCACGAAGGGGACTGACGCTTCTTGCCGGCCAGGAAATCGAACGCCGCGCCGACTCCGACCATTGTAGCTGCGATCTCGCCGCGCAGGCGCGCCATGAGCTGCTCCTGCTTGGGAGCCCCCAGTCCCACCAGCAGGACGCCGGTGTCCGACTCGTTGACCGCACTCACGAACTCCGCCTCTTCCTCCTCGGTCAGAGGCCGAAACGGGGGTGCCCAGCGATAGGTGACCCGGAGGGCGGGAAATCTCTTAGTGAGGCTCGAGACGAGATCCTCCAGGACCTCGGGGGTCCCGCCGTAGAAGCCCACGCCGACTCCCGCGCGGGCCGCGTGCTCGCAGATGACCGGGGTCAAATCGGGGCCGTAGACACGCGTGGCTTCGGGGAGGCCGAGCTTGCGCAGACCCCACACGAGCGGCATGCCGTCCGAGGTAGTGAAGTCAGATTGGTTCATGAGCTCCCGGTATTCGGGCCGCTTGTGCGCCTCGACGACGTTGTTCACCGCGGCTATGCAGACGTAGCGGGACTCTCTGAGGCGGCCCCATTCGACTATCCGGCGCGCCGCCTTGTCGTAGTTCGATGCATCCACGCGCATGCCGAGGATGTAGCGCGACCCGAAGATGTGACCCTGCGCGAGCACGGACTGAGACGGTGAGCTCTCGGAAACGGCTTCGCCCAGGCTCAATACGCACCCCTTGTGGCCATGAGGACCCCAACCGTCTTGAGCAAGATGTAGAGGTCCAGCGACAGCGACCAGTTCTCGATGTAGAAGAGATCGAGCCGCAGAGCCTCTTCGGGCGCCACACTGCTGCGCCCGTTCACCTGCCACCAGCCGGTGACGCCGGTGGGAACCTCGTGGCGAGGGCCCAGCAGCTCGAGGTTGGCGGCGACCTGATCAGTCGGCAGGGGCCGAGGCCCCACCAGGCTCATGTCGCCTTTGATGACGTTGAGAAGCTGCGGGAGCTCGTCGAGGCTGAGCTTGCGCAGGATCCGCCCGACCCCGGTAAGACGAGGGTCGTCCTCGATCTTGAAGAACGGAGAGCTCGTGTCGATCCCCCGCTCTCTCAGCACCCGGTCGCCGTCCACCAGCATCGTGCGGAACTTGTAGACGGTGAAAGCGCGGCCCCCCTTGGTGATCCGCTCCTGGCGAAAGAGGACCGGGCCCTCGGAGGTAAGCCTGATGGCAAGGCCGATGGCGCTCAGGACGGGCAGGAACATCAGCAGCCCGATGCTCGAGACGGTGAAATCGAAGGCCCGCTTGACCACCGTCTGGGTTCCGCTCAGGCGTACCGGCTTCAGTGAGATCGCCATGACTTCAGGTCCCACGGGCTGCACCGACAGCCGCGATGCGAGGATCTGGGGAAGGTTCGCCGAGACCCTTACCTCCGTGCCGGTGCGGCGAGATACCTGCATGATCTGCAGGGCGTCCTTAGAAGTGACTGCAGTCGAGGCCACGAAGACGCACTCTGCGCCGTGCTCTTCGACCAGCTCGGGGAGACCCGCCAGCTGCCCCAGCACCGGGTGACCTGAGGGCGAGCTGTGGCTCTCGGTGGTCGCCACGAAGCCGATCGGCTCGAAGCCGAGCCGGGGAACGCGAAGCGCCACGGCAAGCCGCCCGGCTTCCTCGTTCGTACCGACGATCAGCGTGCGGACCGACAGCCGACCCTCGGTCCGGAGCTGATAGACGCGTGAGCGCCACAGCCGGCGGCTGGTCAGCTCGAGCACCACCGCGAACGCCCAGGTCAGAGCGACCCACTCGCGCGAGAGCTCGGACTTGGACCAGTAGCTGACCAGCACCACGAGCAGAGCCCCGGTGCTGGCGGCGCTGATGACGCGGCGGAACTCCTCCGCCGCTGATAGGTGCCGGATGCCGTAGAGGCCGTAGGCGTGATAGACGGGAATCCACAGGGCCGCGCCGAGTCCCAGCGCCACCATGTAGCCGCTCGTGAGCGGGATGAATCCAAAGCGGACCGTCCACGCCACCAGCAGCGCGCTGATGAGGCACAGCACGTCGGTGGCGGCAAGGCCCCCGGCGATGCGGCCGTAGAGTCGGCCCACCCCGCCGCTGCGCGCGACCCGGGGGGCATCCAACTGGGGGTCGAGGCGGATCTCGACGTCACGCTCCGCCGCGTCGACGTCAACCAGCCTGAGGTCCCCCTCGCTCGTGACCAGCTTCAGCGTCTCCAAGCCGTCCAGGGACGCCTGCGAGCGTGCGGGGTTCAAAGCGCTCTCCAGCATCTTTTTGGGTCTGATCGGTAACACCCCCATCTACGCTTGCTGTAGTTCGATCCCGGTTGCGGAGATCTCCGCTGCGGAACGAGTAGTGCGGCGCTGCCGCCCCGGTTCACGGGGTGGCTCTCCTCGAACCAGCTATTGTCAGGCACTTCCCACTTCTTGCCAAATCGTCTTGCCAAATCGTCTTGCCAAATCGTCCGGATGAGTCGTCCATCCCAGGCAACTTCTTTCATCGCATTGTCTCCGACAACGACCCTCTACTCCCATACGCACAGGTACGTAACTTCGCGTTGAACGCCGCGATTGGGCTCGAGCGATTGACCGTTTAGCCCTTTTTGCGACGATATTTAGGAGCAGGCTACAACGCCCGTCCACAGCTCATGTCAGGCAGGGGTGGACTGCAGCGAGTTGCTGGTTCCGCCCGGTCGGATGGCGGGGAGCCAAGCAATCAAGTAGTGGGTCGCGCTTGGGGCGCTCTGGAGTACCGGGCCAAAGTCCCGGCCGGGGGGCCAGCCGCTCAGGGATGGGTGCGGAAGTATTCAAGCGTGCGGCCCAATCCGTCATCGAGCCCGACCGCAGGCTTCCAGCCCAGGACCGCCGCGGCCTTGGAGTTATCGACGACGATTCGTTGCAGCTCTCCGGGGCGGGCCGCGGCATGGGCGGGCTCGAGATCGACTCCGACGAGCGCCTTGAGACGGTCGTAGAGCTCGTTGACCGACAGCTCCGAGCCCGAGCCGATGTTGATCAACTCCCCTGAGCCGGCCGTGCGGGCAGCCACGAACGCGGCCGCCACGTCTGAGACGAAGACGAAGTCCCTGCTCTGGTTGCCGTCCCCGTAGATGGTGCAGGGCTTACCGCCCAGAAGCCTGCGGCTGAAGATCGCCACGACCTGGCCCTCGAGGCCCACCTCGCTGGCCGGCTCCTGGCGGGGTCCGTAGACGTTCGACAACGCCAGCGCGGTGTAGTCGAGGCCCTTCACGGCCCGGAAGTAGCGCAGGTAGTCGAGCATCACTTTCTTGGAGACCCCATAGGGCGACTCGGGCATCGCCTCGGCCGAATAGACCTGGTCCTCGGTGACCGGCAAGCGGCTTGCATCGGGTTCGCCGTAGATGCAGCCTCCTGAGGAGGTGAAGACGACCTTGGCCGTGCCCGACTCCGACGCCGCCTGCAGTACCCGCAAGGTTCCGATGACGTTGACCATCGCATCGTGGACGGGGTCCGCCACCGACTTGCGCACGTCCACCTGGGCGGCGAGGTGGAAGACCACCTCGGGCCTGGTTCTGGCGATCGCCTCGGCGACCGCCTCGGAGGTGACGTCGAGGCGGTGAAAGGTGAGCTTTCCCTCTGCCGAACTGCGTGCTCCGGCTAGGTTGTCCAGCGAGCCCGAAGAGAGATCGTCGATGCCGACGACCTCCTCCCCCTGGGCTACGAGGGCATCGACTACATGGGAGCCGATGAAACCCGAGGCCCCGGTCACAAGCACACTCACTTGTTCGTCCCTTCGTTGGTGGGTCGTATGAGGTTAGCGCCCAGCCGGCCCGGAGCCGGTGGCTGTGGGGGGCTAGATGGGAACGGTTCCCGATTGACCACCGTATTCGGGGGCTAGATGGGAACGGTTCCCGATTGACCACCGTATTCGGGGGCTAGATGGGAACGGTTCCCGATTGACCAC
>Ga0136614_10001849_pt1 | contig 12797 bp, 11 predicted proteins | sample AntDrymUQ2792106_2_FD_106643 | JGI IMG/M metagenome (GOLD analysis project Ga0136614, IMG submission 106643) | Polar desert sand microbial communities from Dry Valleys, Antarctica - metaG UQ279 (21.06) | ecosystem: Environmental > Terrestrial > Soil > Desert | place: Antarctica: Dry Valley...
CCCTCCGTTTATCGCCCGACCCCCGGCGGACCGGGGGACCGTTCACCCGCCCCGCGCCCCGGCGCCCCTGGCGCGCGTCCCGGCGGACCGCCCGGCCGGCCGGGCGCACCCCTCGGCCGTCCCGGCGGACCCGTCGGCCGTCCCGGAGCTCCCGCCACAGGCCGCCCCGCGCTCCCGCTTTCGGCGGACCGCGCCGGCGTCAAGCGCAAGAAAGATGAGAAGGAAGACAGCAAGAAGGCCGTCAAGAAGGGCGGCGCCAAGCCGAAGATCAACGCCGACGAGGTCGATCTTCGCGAGTTCGTCGGCGCCTACAAGGAAGACACGTACTCGGACATCACCCTCCCCCTGATCGAAAAGGGGGACGATGCCTCGGAGGAGACGGCCACCGCGCGGCCCATTTCCAAGTCCGCCCTGCGGCGCGCGGCCAAAGAGACGCGAACGCACGACTCCGGCAAGCTGCTGGAGTTCCGCAAGCCGATGCCGACCGGGCCCGTCTTTCTGTCCGAGGGGGTCACGGTCAAGGAGCTCTCCGAGAAGCTGGGTGTCCTCGCCAAGGACATCGTGCGTCTCCTCATGCAGCGCGGAATTTTCGCCACGGTGAACCAGACGCTGGACGCGAACACCGCGATTCAAATCGCCAAGGAGGTGGGCGTCGAGGCGGCCGTCGTCTCGTTCGAGGACGAGATGGAGCTGTCCCGCGTGGGCGAGACGGGTGCCGAGGTTCCCGAGCGCCAGGAGGCCGGGCGCGTGGCCCGGGCCCCCGTGGTCACGGTGATGGGTCACGTGGACCACGGCAAGACGTCGCTGCTCGACGCGATCCGCCAGACGGACGTCGCGGCCGGAGAGGCAGGAGGCATCACGCAGCACATCGGCGCCTACCGCGTCGAGGCGAGAGGCCGGCCGATCGTTTTCCTCGACACCCCGGGCCACGAGGCTTTCACCTCGATGCGCGCCCGGGGCGCGAAGGCGACGGACATCGTCGTGCTCGTGGTCGCGGCGGACGACGGGGTCATGCCGCAAACGCTCGAGGCCATCGATCACGCGCGTGCGGCGAACGTGCCGATCGTGGTGGCCATCAACAAGATCGACAAGTCCAACGCGAATCCGGAGCGCGTCAAGAAGGAGCTCGCCGACCGCGGCGTGCTGCTCGAGTCCTGGGGCGGGGATGTCCCCGCCGCCGAGATCTCGGCCGTCAAGAAGCTGGGCATCGATCACCTCCTCGAGCTCATCCTCCTCGTAGCGGAGCTCGGGGAGCTGTCCGCCCCGGCCGAGGGGGACGCTCGCGGCGTCGTGCTCGAGGCGCGGCGCGAGGCGGGGCGTGGCAACATCGCGACCGTCCTCGTGCAGTCGGGCACCCTCCGCGTCGGGGACGTGTTCTTCGCGGGCGCCGTCTTCGGGCGCGTCCGGTCCATGCAGAACGATCGCGGAGAGAAGGTCGAGGCCGCGCCGCCCGCCACCCCCGTCGAGGTGACCGGCTTCGAGGAGCTTCCGCAGGCGGGAGACGCCTTCCAGGCGGTCGAGGACGAGGCGAAGGCGCGCTCGGTCGCGTCGTTCCGCCAGCTCCGCGACCGCGACAAGGCCATGGCCGCGGGCGGAAAGCTCTCGCTCGATCAGCTCTTCAACAAGATCCAGGAGGGACGGTTCAAAGAGCTGCCGCTCATCCTCAAGTCGGACGTCGCCGGCTCGGCCGAGGTGCTTTCGCAGGCCCTGAAAGGCCTATCGAACGAGAAGGTGAAGGTCTCGATCCTCCACTCGGGGGTCGGCGCGATCAACATCAACGACGTGCTGCTCGCCTCGGCGTCGGGCGCGATCATCGTCGGCTTCAACGTGCGCCCCGAGAAGAAAGCGGAGGCGGAGGCGGAAAAGAGCGGCGTCGAAATGCGCCTGCACACCGTGATCTACAACGTCACGGACGAGATCAAGGCGGCCATGGAGGGCCTCCTCGACCCCACGTTCAAGGAGGTCGCGAAGGGGCGCGCCGAGGTGCGCAACACCTTCAAGGTTCCGCGCGTGGGAGTGGTCGCGGGCTGCTACGTCACGGAAGGCTCGATCGCGCGCAGCGCCAGCCTGCGCCTTCTCCGCGACAACCGGGTGATCTACGAGGGCAAGGTCGGCTCCCTGCGGCGCTTCAAGGACGACGTGTCGGAGGTCAAGCAGGGGTTCGAATGCGGGATCGGCCTCGAGAGGTACCAGGACGTAAAGGTTGGCGACATCATCGAGGCATTCCAGATCGAGAAGGTCGCGGCGACCGGAGCCTGAGCCGGAAACCGGAAACGGTAAACCGAAGCGAGCAAGAGCCGACGTTCACGGTTCACGGTTCACGGTTCACGCCTCATGGTGATCGCCTACGCCGTATTTGACCTGCACCTCCCGGGGTGCCGTGGCCTCAAAGAGAAGCGCATGATCGTCCGGAGCATCAAGTCCCGTATCCGCAACCAGTTCGAGGTGTCCGCGGCCGAAGTCGGTGACCAGGACCTGCTCCAGCGCGCGCAGCTGGGCGTCGCCGTCGTCGGGCCCGACCAGGAGCCTCTCGACGCGCTGCTGCAGAAAATCCTGGGGTTCGTCGAGAGCAATCTGGACGGTCAGATCCTGAATTACCAGAACGAGTTCATCCACGTTTAGCCGATCGCCATGAAGAAGGAGTCCCGCCGCAGCCAGCGTGTCGCCGACGTCGTGCGGAGCGTGCTCTCGAGCCTGCTCCTGATGGAGGCCCACGACCCGGAGCTGCGGAAGGTGACGGTGACGGAAGTGGAGATGCCGCCGGACCTGAGGTCCGCCCGGGTTTTCTTCTCCGTCCTCGGCGGCGAGCCGGAGCGTGAACGCGCAGCGGAGAGCCTCACCCGCGCGGCCGGATTCCTCCGCGGAGAGGTCGGTCGACGCTCGGGCCTGCGCCACGCGCCGGAGCTCGTCTTCGTCCTGGACCGTTCGCTCGAGCGCGGAGCGCGCGTCGAGGAGATCCTCGCCCTCGTGCTTCCTCCGAGAGACGAGGAGTCGTGACGGACGCGGCGATCCAGCGCGGTTACCTGTTCCTGATCGACAAGCCCCCCGGACTCACGTCGCACGACGTCGTCGAGCGTGTGCGGACGGCCACCGGGCTGGCGCGGATCGGGCACAGCGGCACCCTGGATCCCATGGCGACGGGGCTCCTCCTCCTCTGCGCCGGGGGCGCCGCGCGCCTGCAGAGCTTCTTCACGCGGATGGACAAGGAATACGAGGGAACCATCCGGCTCGGCCTGTCCACGACGACGTTCGACCGCGAGGGCGAGACGACCAGCCCCCCGCGCTCGACGGAGGCCGTCACGAGCGAGGGCGTCGAGAACGCCGCGGGTGCCTTCCGCGGAGAGTTCCTCCAGTCCCCGCCCCCCTTCTCCGCCAAGAAGGTCGGGGGCCGCAAGTTCTACGAGATGGCGCGGCGCGGAGAGACGGTGCCGGTGCTCCCGAAGAAAGTCCGGGTCAGCCGGCTCGAGTTCGGCCCGCTCGAAGGGGATCGCCTCCCCTTCGCCGTCGAGTGCTCTTCCGGGACCTACATCCGCTCGATCGCGGCGGAGCTCGGCGAGCGACTGGGCAGCGGCGGCCACTTGGAGACGCTGCGGCGGACGCGCATCGGGGAGTTCCGGATCGGCGACGCCGTGACTCTCGAGCGGTTCGAGCAGATGGACCCCGCGCAGAGACTGGGTCCCCCACACGCCACGCCCCTCGCGGCCGTGCGGTTCCCGTTCGAGCGGGTGCGTCTCGCCTCGCTCGAGGCCTGGAAGATTCGGCGCGGCCAATCGATCGCGGCGCGCGGCGTCGCCGCGGGCGAGGGCGATTGGGTCACCCTCGTCGGGCCCGCGGACGAAATGGTCGCGCTCGGCCAGATTGCCCCGGCCGGGACGCACAAGGTCGCGTTCATCCGGCCCCGGATCGTGCTCGCGGAGTGATGGTCCGCGGCCTTGGCGCCGCCACAAACCCTATGCTAGGCTGGGCGTTTGTAAAAAAGAGAGTGTGTGTGAGTGTTGGAGGATGAGTGAACGTCACTGATTTCTGGGCCGAAAAACCGAACATCGTTTCGCAGTATCGGACCCACGATACCGACACCGGGTCGCCCGAGGTGCAGGTCGCGCTTCTGACCAATCGGATCACCTACCTGACCGAGCACTTCAAGTCGAACGCCAAGGACCACCACTCCCGGCGCGGACTTCTGCGCCTCGTGAGTCGGCGGCGAAGGCTGCTCGACTATCTCAAGGGCGAGAACCCGGAGCGGTATCACCGGCTGATCGAGCGACTCGGCCTCCGCAAGTAGAAACCGCGCTCAACGCGCGCGGGAGCCGGGAGCCGGAAACCGGGAATCGACTCGCTTCGATTTCCGATTCCCGATTCCCGGCCTCCAAGAAGGAAAAACATGATGCACCATCAGCTTTCCCTCCCCCTCGGCAACCGCACCCTCGAGATCGAGATCGGCAAGCTCGCCCGGCAGGCGGACGGCGCCGCGGTGGTTCGCTATGGCGACTCCGTCGTGCTGTCGACGGCCGTCTTCGCGAAGGAGCCGAAGGAGAACGCGGACTTCTTTCCCCTCACGGTGGACTACCGGGAGAACACCTACGCCGCCGGGAGGATCCCCGGGGGATGGTTCAAGCGGGAGGGACGGCCGACGGAGAAGGAGATCCTCACATCCCGCCTCATCGACCGGCCGCTCCGGCCGCTCTTCCCGAAGGGGTTCAACCACGAGACCCAGATCATCGCCTTCGTCCTCTCCGCCGACGGGCAGAACGACCCGGACGTCCTCGCGTTGAATGGCGCCTCCGTGGCGCTCACCTGCTCGATGATTCCGTTCTACTCGCCGATCGGCGCCGTGCGGGTCGGCAGGGTCGACGGCAAGTTCCTCCTGAACCCGACCAATGCGGAGAGGGACAAGTCCGAGATCGACCTCATCGTGGCGGGGACCGACGACGCCGTCGTCATGGTCGAGTCATCCGCGCGCGAGGTCTCCGAACGTCTCGTGATCGACGCGATCTTCTTCGGGCATGAAGGGGTGCGCCGGATCGTCGGCGTCCAGAGGGAGCTGCAGCAGCGCGCGGGCCTCGCCAAGCCCGACTGGCAGTCCCAGCCCGCCTTCACACCCGAGGTCATGGCGGAAGTCCGGCAGAAGTGGGAAGCGCCGATGATGGCGGCGATGACGATGAAGGAAAAAATCGCGTCGTACAACGAGATCAAGATGGTCAAGAAGGCCGCGGTCTCCATGGTGCCCGAGGGAGAGCCCGAGAGGCGGACGCAGACGGCGCGCGCCGCCGACGAGCTCGTGAAGACGCTCACGCGGGAAACGATCCTCGGAAAGCGGCAGCGCCTCGACGGTCGCGCGTTCGACGAGGTGCGGCCCATCACGTGCGAGGTCGGCCTCCTGCCGCGGACGCACGGCTCGGCGCTGTTCACCCGCGGCGAGACGCAGGCGCTCGTCACGTCCACGCTCGGCACCTCGGACGACGCGCAGATCATCGAGGAATACGAGGGAGAGCTCGAGCACACGTTCCTGCTGCACTACAACTTCCCGCCCTTCTCGGTCGGCGAGACGAAGTTCATGCGGGGGCCGTCGCGCCGGGACATCGGGCACGGCAGCCTCGCGCGCCGCGCCCTGGCGCCCGTCCTCCCCAACGAGGACGCCTTCCCGTACACCGTCCGCGTGGTCTCCGACATCCTCGAGTCGAACGGCTCCTCCTCGATGGCGACCGTGTGCGGCGGGACGCTCGCGCTCATGGACGCCGGCGTCCCGATCAAGGCGCCCGTCGCGGGCGTCGCTATGGGCCTCGTATCGGACGGCGACCGCTTCGCGATCCTGACCGACATCGCCGGGCAGGAAGACCACTACGGCGACATGGACTTCAAGGTCGCGGGGACCCGGGACGGGATCACGGCCCTGCAGATGGACATCAAGATCAAGGGGCTGCGGCGTGAGATCGTCGAGCAGGCCCTCGATCAGGCGCGCACGGGCCGGCACCACGTGCTGGATCGGATGGCCGCCGCGCTCGACAAGCCCCGCCCGAACATCTCCCCCTACGCCCCGCGGATCTTCACCATGCAGATCCCCCGCGATCGCATCCGCGACGTGATCGGCTCCGGCGGGAAAACGATCCGGTCAATCATCGAGTCGACCGGCTGCAAGATCGACGTGGAGGATTCCGGCAAGGTCTCCATCGCGTCGTCGGACGAGGCGGCGGCCCTGCGGGCGATCGAAATCATCGAGAGCCTCACGCAGGAGCCGGAGATCGGGAAGGTCTACCGCGGCAAGGTGCGGCGCGTCGAAAGCTACGGCGCCTTCGTGGAGATCCTGCCCGGCCAGGACGGGCTCGTGCACATCTCGGAGCTCGCCCCCTACCGCGTCCGGCAGACCACGGACGTCGTAAAGGAAGGGGACGAGGTCACGGTGAAGATCATCGCCGTCGACCCGATGGGCAAGATCAAGCTCTCCCGCAAGCAGGCCCTCTCCAAGGAGGAGCTCGAGCAGGAGATGGCCATGGCCCCCGTCGCGACGGGCGAGGACGAGGGGCGCGACGAGTTCCCCCGCGGAGGCGAGGGGCCAGGTGAGCATCGCGGGCACGCCAATCGGGACAGAGGACACCGCGGCCCCAAGCGGTGACACTTCTAGAGGACGCCGCCTCTCGTTCCGACGAGTAAGTCGCCTCGCTGCCGCACTTGACTCCGCGGCATAGCGCTTGCTCCCTCCATGCTCGGAACAGGAGGCAGACATGCGTACTCGAAAGCTCGACTCTCTGATCACGGGCGCCATCGTGGTCCTCGGCCTCGCGGGCTGGGGCGCTCTGGGCGCCGTGGCATGCCGCCAGAAGGCGGAGCAGACCCAGTCGACCGTGACCCCGGCGGCCGCTCCGGAACTCGCCGAAGGCACGAGCACGACGACGACCACCACCACGACTCTGGTCGAGACCGCGACCGTCACCGCCGATCCGATCATCGTGTCGCAGCGCAACGCCACGGTCCGCCGCACCAAGTCCAAGACGCGCTCCGCGGCCCGCACACCTGCGCGCGCGACCGACTCGACCGAGGTTTCGGCGTCCCGCCAGAGCGTGGACCTCGAGGTGCCGGCTGGCACGATCCTCCGCGTGGCCTTCAAGGAAACCGTTTCGACGGCGACCGCGAAGGTCGGGGACCAGGTCTCGGGCGAGCTGCTCGACGACCTCATGGCGGACGACGGGTCCGTCGTGGCCCGCTCCGGCAGCCGCGTCAACGCACGCGTCGAGCACGTGGTGGACTCCGGGCGCCTCGCGCGACCCGCGGAGCTCCGGTTCCGCCTGACGGACGTGGAGACGCGTTTCGGCACGCGCGAAGTCGCGACCTCCGCTTACACGCGCACCGGCGACACGCACACCAAGCGCAACGTCGGCTACATCGCGGGGGGCGCGGCCGTCGGCGCGATCGTGGGGCAGGTGCTCGGGAAGGACACCGAGGCCACGCTCAAGGGCGCGGCGGCGGGAGCGGCCGTCGGCACCGGCGTCGCTGCGGCGACCGGCGAGAAGGACTTCCAGATCGAGGCGGGCCGCACCGTGGCATTCACACTGGAGGAGGCGCTCCGCGTTCGTTCCTGACGCTCCAGTGGTTTGAGTCAAAGGCCGCCCTCGGGCGGCCTTTTTTCTTGAGTCGCCCGGCGTCGAACATCGTTTCAGTAAGGCATCTCCTCGTCCGACAGCCCCAGCATGTGCCCCAGCTCGTGGACGACGGTGTCGCGGATCTCCCGCACCGCCTCGCCGCGCGTCGCGCAGTACCGGAGGATGGGCCCGCGGAAGATCGCGATCTGAGCCGGCAGGTCCGTGACCATCTGGCTCCGCTCGAAGTAAGGCGTCCCGCGGAAGATCCCGAAGAGGTCCTCGTCGTCGGGAATCTCCATCTCGTCATAGTCCTCGTCCGTCGGCTCCTCCTCCACCACGACGGCGACATTCTCGAGGTACCGGCGGAACTTCTCGGGCACGGACGACAGCGCTTCCTCGACGTAACCCTCGAATTGGGTCGGAGAGATGCGGTGGGAGTTCACGTTATCGGACGAAGAGCCGGTCGAAGTTCGCCGTGGTCGCCTGCGCGATCTCATCGAGGCTCGTGCCCTTCACCTCCGCCAGCTTTCGCGCCGTCTCCACGACGAACGCGGGCTCGTTGCGCTTGCCGCGGTGCGGCATGGGCGCGAGAAAAGGCGTGTCGGTCTCCACGAGCATCGACGCGAGTGGCAGGCCGGCCGCCGCCTCGCGAATGTTCTCCGCGGCGCGGAACGTGATCATCCCGGAGAATGAGACGAGGTACCCCAGGTCGAGCGCCTGCCCGCCGTACGCGGCCGACTCCGTGAAGGAATGGAAGACGCCCGGGCGCTCTCGCGGCGGAAGGCGGCGCAGGCAGGCGAGCATTTCCTCCCCGCTCTCCCGGTTGTGCAGGAGCACGGGGAGGCCCAGCCGGCGGGCCAGGTCCAGCATCCACTCCAGCGTTTCGATCTGCGTTTCCCGGGGCGAGTGGTCGTAGTGGAAGTCGAGACCGATCTCGCCGATCGCCACGACGCGCGGTCCCCGCGCGAGCTCCTCGAGGAGCGGGCCGTCGCGGGCCGGATCGAAGTCCTTCGCCTCGTGCGGGTGGACACCGACGGCCGCGAGCACTCCCTCGTGCCGCCCGGCGACGTCCACGGCGGCGCGGGAGTCCGCCAGCGTGGTTCCCGGAACGAGGACGCGCGTCACCCCGGCCTGCATCGCCCGCCGGAGAAGCTCCTCCGCGGGCGGCGCGTCCCCCTCCATCTGGAGGTGGCAGTGGGAATCGGCGAGCGGCGAGGGCAAACCGCTACTTCACGCGGCTGCCGGGCGGGACGTCGGAGGCAACCTCCAGGAGTGACGGCTCTCCCCCTTCTCCCACCGTCGCCGCGAGGACCATCCCGTCCGAGTCCACGCCCATCAGGCGCGCGGGCTTCAGGTTCGCCACCACGACGACGCTGCGTCCGATCAGGGACTCCGGCTCGTACTTCGCCGCGATCCCCGCGACGAGCTGGCGCTCCTCCCCGCCGAGGTCCACGCGCAGCTTGAGCAGGCGGTTCGACTTCGGGACGCGCTCCGCCGCGACGACGCGCGCGGTGACGAGACGCACCTTCTGGAAGTCCTCGATCGCGATGCGGGCGTCGGCCGCGGATGGCTGCGGCGGCGCTTCCGGGCCGGGGGGAGGCGTGGCGCCGCCCTGCGGTGAGGTCATGGTCGCAGGGGGCGGTGTGGGCGTCTCGGTCACTGGTACGCCTTCCTTTCCTTCGAAATATGCGGCGGTGTCGACGCGGGGAAAGAGTGCCGCCGCCTCCCCGAGCGGCGCGGCGAGCGGCAGGCCTCCCCACTTCAAAGCGGGCGGGCCGGGATCGGCCGCCGGGAGGCCGAACGTCTCGAAGATGCGCCGGGCGGTCGCGGGCATGAACGGCGAGAGCATCACCGCGGACAGGCGCACCCCCTCGGCCGCCGCGTAAAGGATCCGCTCGAGCTTCCCCGTCACGCCCTCCTCCTTGCGGAGCTTCCAGGGCTCGCGGGAGACGACGTACCCGTTGATCTCGCCGAGGAAACGCCACACGGTCTCGAGCGCTCGGTTGAACGCGTAGTCCTCCATCGCCGCCCGCCACTCCTCGAGCGCCGGCCGGTAGGCGCGGATCACGTCGTTGTCGCGGCAGGGCTCCTCCGGCGTGCGTCCGAACGCCTGCCGGCAGAGCGCGGCGACGCGCGACACCGTGTTGCCGAGGTCGTTGGCCAGGTCCGCGTTGTAGCGGACGAGGAACGCCTCGTCGGAGAAGTTGGAGTCCTGGCCGAAGGTCATCTCGCGCATGAGGAAGTAGCGGAGCGCGTCGGGGCCGAACCGTTCCACGAGCGCGTCGGGGCGCACGACGTTTCCGACCGACTTCGACATCTTCCGCGCATCGCGCAGCCACCAGCCGTGGGCCCAGACCGTGGTCGGGAGCGGCAGCCCCGCGGACAGCAGAAACGCGGGCCAGTACACGGCATGGAACCGCAGGATGTCCTTGCCGATCAGGTGGACCCGGCGGCCGCCGGGCTCCTCCCAGTACCGCCGGTAGAGCACCTCGTCCGAACCGCCGAACCCGAGAGCGGTGACGTAGTTGGAGAGAGCATCCAGCCAGACGTAAACGACCTGCCCGGGCCGTCCCGGGAAGGGAATCCCCCACCGGACCTTCGACCGCGACACGGAGAGGTCGTTCAACCCCCCGCGGACGAATGACATCACCTCGGCGCGGCGGGTCTCGGGCCGAACGAACTCCGGGTGCGCCTCGTAGTGCGCGAGCAGGGGCTGCGCGTAGCGCGACAGACGGAAGAAGACGTTCTCCTCGGACTCCCACTGGCACGGCGTGCCGTGCACGGGGCATCGCTTCGCCTCGTCGAGCTCCTTCTCCGTGTAGAAGGCCTCGCAGCTCGAGCAGTACCACCCCTCGTGCGGCGCGGTATAGAGGTCTCCCGCGGCCTCGATCCGGGCGATGATCCGCTCGACCCCCCACGCGTGCCGCGCCTCGGTCGTGCGGATGAAGTCGTCGTTCCGAATCTCGAACTTTCCCCAGAGCTCGTGGTAGCGCCGCACGACGCGGTCCGCGAGCGCGATCGGCGTCGTCCCCTGCGCGGCAGCGGCCTTCTCGATGTTCTGCCCGTGCTCGTCCGTGCCGGTCAGGAAGCGCGTATCGTCCCCGATCAGGCGGTGAAAGCGCGTCGCGGCGTCGCCGACGATGGTCGTGTAGATGTGGCCGATGTGCGGCAGGTCGTTGACGTAGTAGATCGGCGTCGTCGCGTAGTAGGGGCGCATGGGAAGCCGCCAACTCTACAAGAGCCCCGACTCCCGGAAAGAGACGCAGCCCTCCCTCCCGACCACCACGTGGTCGAGCAGCCGCAGGCCCACGACGTCGGCGGCGGAAGCCAGGCGCCGCGTGAAGTCGCGGTCTTCGCGGGACGGTGAGGGATCGCCGGACGGGTGGTTGTGGTAGACGATGATCCCCGCGGCGCTCGCGAGCAGGGCGCGCTTCAGAATCTCGCGCGGCTCGACGACGGCTCGGTCGAGGGTGCCGCGATAGATGTCGGGGTCGTCGCGGAGCAGGCGGTTGCGCGCGTTGAGGTAGAGCGCGCCGGTCCTCTCCTGCGACCCGTCCCCGCGCGCCCGGCGCAGGTAGTCTTTGACGAGCGCCGGCTCGTTGAAGAGGTCGCGGCCCGCTAGGGGCTCCGTCGCCAGTCGGCGGGCGATCTCGAGCGCGGCGACGATCGCGGACGCGCGCGCTCCCCCGAGGCCGCGGTCGCCGGCGAGCTCATCGCCTGTGCGGCCGGCCAGCCCCACGAGACCGCCGTGGACGGCGAGGAGCCGGCGCGCGAAATCGAGCGCACTCTCACCGCGCGTGCCGCAGCCCAGGAGGACGGCGAGGAGCTCGTCGCTGCCGAGCGCCGCGGGCCCCAGGCGCAGGAGCCGCTCGCGGGGGCGGTCCCCGGCGGGAAGGTCGTGGATGCGGAGGCGGGTCGCCGGGTTCGGTTCGGTCATGGCCTTTGCCGGAGGCCGGACGCGCGCCCGAGAGGACCCCGCGATAGCCTCACGGGATGGACGAGGGGTTCCGACCGCCGGTCCGGGAGATCCTGATCGGTGCCGGGATTCTCCTGCTCGTTGTTGGCCTCCTCTGGCCTTACTTGTCGCGCTACGGCGGGCGGCTCCCGGGGGATATGGTCATGCGGCGGGGAGGGTGGACCTGCTTCTTTCCGATCGTCACCTCGCTCGTGCTCTCGGTCCTGATCTCCCTGATTCTCTGGCTCTTCCGGCGATGAGCTCGCGGTAGAGGGCCTCGAGGCGCTCGACCCGCCCCTCCGCGGAGAACCCCTCGCGAACCCGTTGCCGCGCCCGGTCCCCGAGGCGGCGCCCGAGAGTCGGATCGCTCAGAAGACGCGCGAACGCCTCCGCGGCGGCCTCCGGGTCACGCGGCGGCACGAGGAGCCCGGAGACGCCGTCCTCGACCAGCTCGGGGTTGCCCGCGACGGCGCTGGCCACGACCGGCCGGCCGAGTGCCATGGCCTCGCGGATCGTCCCGGTGATCCCCGTCCCGGCGTAGGAGAGGTCGGCGACCACGTCGGCCGCGGCGAGGACGTCCTGCATATCCATGCGGAAACCGACGGGCAGGACGCGGTCGCCGATCCCGAGGGACCGCGCGACGCCGGCGATTCTCGCGCGCTCCTCCGCGTCGCGGCACGCCACGACGGCCGTCCGCGCATCCGGGAATCGCCCGGAGATCCGCCGCGCCGCCTCGAGCAGGTCGCGCCAACCCTTCCACTCCCGCGCGCCGACCTGGAGAATGAGAGCCTCTCCGGCGGCGATGCCCCACTCCCGGCGGATCCGCCCGCCGTCCGCGAAAGCGGGGTCGAACCGCGCCGTGTCCACGCCGGCGTAGACCACACGGACCTTCTCGCGCGGAATCCCACCCGAGGCGACGAGGACGTCGCGCACGTGCTCCGAGACCGCGACGGCGGCGTCGAGGCGCACGCGGTACTTGAGCCTGTTGAAGGCGTCGAGCGGGAAGGAGACGCCGCGGTTCGCCACGATCGCCGGCCGCCGCGCCGCGAAAAAGGTCGCGAGGAGGGCGGCGGCGTGCGCGATTCCCTTGTGCGCGTGCACGACGTCGACGCCGCGCTCCGCGTAGAGAGCGGCGAGGCCCCGGGCGCTCGACAGGTCGAAGGCGTGGCGCAACGGCAGAGCGACGAAGTCGACCCCGGCCTCCCGGCACGCCCGCGGAAGGTCCTCTTCGGGCCGCGAAACCACGGCGACCCGGTGCCCACGGCGCG
>Ga0136614_10001850_pt1 | contig 12797 bp, 13 predicted proteins | sample AntDrymUQ2792106_2_FD_106643 | JGI IMG/M metagenome (GOLD analysis project Ga0136614, IMG submission 106643) | Polar desert sand microbial communities from Dry Valleys, Antarctica - metaG UQ279 (21.06) | ecosystem: Environmental > Terrestrial > Soil > Desert | place: Antarctica: Dry Valley...
CGACGCCTACTGGGCCTACCACCTCGCCCAGGAACGACATCGCGTCCACCAATCCCGCTACGCCAACAATGTCGTCCCGCAGGCCGCCTGAGCTGAGACTCCCTTCAAAAGAGCCGCACCCGATCGAATTAGCCAGCAGGGTCACCGGGGTAGCCGATCATCACCCCGGCCACGTCGCTCGGCGCACCTTCGCCCTCGAAGTACTGCTTCGCACCGCCGAAACCACCGGTGTGCTCGTCCAGGTCGAACAGCAGCACCACGCGCCCATACAGCTGATCGGAGACGGCGGCCAGCCGGGCGGCGAGGTGACAGAAGATCACAACAGCCACCTTGGAATCGGAACTGCCGCGTCCCCAGAGCCAGCCGTTGTCGGTGATCCCGGAGGTAGGGGGATGGGTCCAGGCGTTCTCGTCACCGAAGGGCGCGGAGTCCAGGCAGGCGTCCAGCACCCAGCGTGGCCCGGGGCGAGCGCCGTGGACCTCGGCGGTCAGGCCGACCGCGGCGCCGGTGCCGTCGCGCACGACATCGGCGGGCAGGTCGTGCTCGCGCATCCAGCGGGAGAGCAGGTCGATGATGGGGTCGTAGGGGTCGATCCCGGCGCGGCTGGGGATGCGCACCAGCGCGCGAGTGAGTGCCAGGACAGATTCGTGGTCTTCCCTGGCCGAGGCCAGGATCTGGGCCTGATCGGCACCGCCGTGCCAATGGTCGGGGCTCATGGTCACACCTGCCCTCCTTGACCGGGATTGACGTGGGGGCGTCTCGGCGCCGGTAGCGTCTGCACGGCTGTCGAGGTTTCGACGCGGACCGTGACCGAGCCGTCCACAGTCATCTCCCGCATCACCTCACCGGCGGTGAGCCTGTCGCACACGGCGACCCACTTCGGGTGCTTGGCGACCAGGGTGTAGCCTTGGAACGGGTAGAACGAGTCCAGCATGTCGGTCAACTCCGTCGCGGAGAAGCCGGGGTATTCCCGCACCCGCCGGATTGGCAGCGCGAACCCGCGCTGGACACTCTGCAGGTACTCGGACACCGAGGCACCGTTTTCGACGCGCCGCCTCGGCGATCTCAGCGATGCGCTCCAGGGCCTCAACGACGGCTCCGTCGACGTCGATCACCGCGGCAGGCGGGAGACCGGCGCGGTGAGATACACGTACCACGTCGTGGGGCGGTCGGTGAGGAAGCGGCGCCGGAACTCATGGGTCTTCAGGCCCGCCCACATCAGCTCGTAGTACTCCAGGTGGAGCGACCTCAGCACCGGCTCCGGCGTGCGCCCGGCCGGCCGCCGGTCGATCCTTGGTCAGACGGCGGCCGTCGGCACGGTGACCGCCACCCAACGAAGATCAACGGAAGCGAGCCGGTAGACCGGCCGCTCCGGTGACGGCATGGTCGCTCGTCACGTGAAGTACTGGACGAGCCAGAACTCGTTGCCCTCCGGGTCGGCCATCACCACGACGCCGCCTCGTCGTACTCATGGCGCTCGTCGAGCGAGCACCCGCCCCGTCCGATCACGGCGGAACTGGTGGCCTACCTGGCGACCAAGGCCGACAAGACCGCCATCACCCGGCTCTCGCGGCTAGACTGGGACAGCGTCGGGCGGATCTGTACCCCGGTGGTCGCCTCAGGGCTCGACCCCGCCCGGCTCGACGGGCTGGTCCGCATCGGGGTCTACGAGGTCAGCTGGAATTATGTTTAGGCTGCGGTGGGCAGCAAGGCGCGGCCCTCGGCGAGGCGGCGAGGGTGCCGAGGGCGTCGAAGAAGCTGATGCCGTGTTTGGCTGCGGTGGCCAGTTAGCTACCCTGGTATCACGTCAGAATGGCAGGCAGCGTGACTCCACGAGAAGTGACTCCACGAGAACCCCAAGACGAGATGACCACTATCGCGGGCCCGGCCCACAGCGGCGATCTCTCCCGGTTCATGACCGCGGGCGGGTGCGCAGCCAAAGTCGACAGCGTGACCCTGGAGGCCATCCTCGGCGGGTTTACGTCCCCGGGACCCGTGGACGCAGTCGTCGGCCTGGAGAGCCGGGACGACGCGGCTGTAGTCGCCCTGCCCGGCATGAACGGCATGGTCACCACCGTCGATGTGATCCCGCCGCCCGTCGCCGACCCCCGCGAGTGGGGGTGGATAGCTGCCTCCAACGCAATCAGCGACGTCTACGCCATGGGCGGCCAGCCCTTGTGGGCGCTGAGCATCCTCGGCATACCGAGGGCCATGAGCGGTGACGACGCGCGCCGCGTCGTCCTCGGGGCCTTCGACTGTCTGACCGAGTGCGGGGCCGGCCTCGTCGGCGGGCACACCATCAGGTCCGACGCGCCGTTCTTCGGCCTCGCCGTCCACGGGACGGTCTCACTCGGCAACATCTGGCGGAAGTCGGGCGCGCTGGTCGGCGACGCCGTCATCCTGACCCGCCCAATCGGGGTCGGGGTCGCCCTCAGCGCTGCCCGCAGCGGCCTGCGCGGCATAGGCGACGAGACGTGGCGGTGCCTCAAGACCACCAACGCGGTGGCAGCCGAGGTGCTCCGGGGCTTCCCGGTGCACGCCGCCACCGACGTCACCGGGTTCGGGCTGGCCAACCAAGTGATCGACGTGGCGAAGAGTTCGGCGGTGGCGATCCACCTCGATCTCGGCGCGGTGCCCGAGCTCGAGGGCGCGGAGGAGTTGGCCGCCGACGGCGTTGCAACCTCGCTGACCGCTGCGAACCGGCGCGCGGCGGAACCGAACCTGCGGGCGGAGACCTGGGGTCGGCGCGCCGATCTGCTGTTCGACCCGCAGACCAACGGGGGGTTGTTGGCTGCCGTCCCCGCAGAGTGCGCCGCTGATATCGTCATCGCCCTTCGCAGGCGAGGTCTGGGCGACGCCGCGGTCATCGGTCGTGTTCACGAGTGCGAGGGCCCGCGGCTGGTTTACTGACCTCCCCGATCTCGACGAGCAGGATCGAGCAGTGAGGTAGCATATGCCCAAGGACCGGATGAACGTCGACACCGAACGCTTGGACGACATCGTGGCCGGGATCGCCAGGAACCTGGAGGACGCCGTCCCCAGCCGCTCGTCGGCGGGATTCGCCAACGACGTGTTCATCGGTTCCCAGTACGTCTACAAGCGCGTTCCCCGCCTGGCCGACGGCACGTTGGAGATCCGGAAAGAGCGCGCGGTGCTCACTTTCCTGTCAGCCCAGCTGCCGGAATCGGCGAAGAACCTGGTCGCCGAGCTGGTGCACTCCGAGGACGACCTCGGCGACCTGGGCAGTGTGGACATCTACACCAAGCTCCCAGGGGCGACGGTCGAGAGCATGAACCAGTGCCTCAGTGAGCAACTGGGTGCTTTTCTGGGTGCCCTGCATGGGTGTGCCGAGCACGACTTCATCCACGAGTTCGAGGGCGAGACCAGCGGCCCCGCCTTCGGTGAGTACGTCAACGAGTCGGTGAACAAGTTCGTCACCAAACTCCGCGGCGTCGACCTCGAACCCGATCTGCTCGACCTGGCCGAGCGGGCCGCGCGACGCGCGCGGGAGATCGTCGCGGACAAGCCCGAACCCGCGCTGGTCACCCTGCACAAGGACCTGTTCGGGCAGAACCTCCTCGCCGACGGCGACACCCTGCGCGGCGTGATCGACTGGGAGGCCGCGCAGTCCGGGCCGCTGGAGTGGGAGTTCGCCATCCTGCGCCAGAGGTTTCCCGCCACCTGGGGGGTGATCGCTAACGCCTACGGTCGGCCGCTCGACATCAAGATGCTGGATCTGTGCGGTCTCGTGCAGAGCCTGCGCTTCTGGAAGTCATTCCCGCACCAGGAAGCGTTCGTCAAGCAGCAGGTCGACTACATCCGGAGGATTTTGGAGGGGCAGTGAACTACTCCATACCGTGGGGGCAGGAAGAGGGCAAGCTCTACGACCGGTTGATCGACGACCCGCTCGGGGACCCGTACCACATCGTTGACCTCCTGGAACACGAGCAGCTGCTGGAAGTCACCGTCGACGACGAGGGCCTGTCATCGACGGTGGGCATGGTGGACCGCTGTCTGGAGTACATCAACGCACAGATCGGCAACGATTTCCGGGTCTTCGCAGCGGAGCTGATCCGCCCTGGTAAGTACCCGCGGATCAGGCAGATGCGCGACGTGCACCAGTTCGACGTTGGCAGCCACCTCGCGCTCTGCCACGCCTACGCGGTGCGCCTGGGTCCGGTCCACATGACCGAGCGCGCGGGCTTCCAGTCCGTGGCCGGGACCCTGGACAAGGTGAACGAGGAGCCCGGTCCGGTCGTCCTCGGCGCTGCGTCAGTGTTCCACGACTTCTTCAAGTGCTTTCGCCAGCGCCGCAGGTTGCCGAGCAAGGTCGGCGGCGCCGAGAGCGTGACCTGGCACCTGCCCTCGGGCGAAGTGGCCTCGGAGGAGCTCTCCGCGGACGAGAACGACATCGCGGCCACCGTGCTGCCGATGCTCGTCGGCGACACCCCGGACGTCGCCGCGATCACCGATGGCATCCTGTTCAGCGGCCGGTTCGGCGGCATGCTCTACCGGCTCCTCGACCGCGACGACGCCGCCGCTCGCGCCGCGGCGGACGCCTTCTGGCAGGCCGAGCTGCCGGGGTCGGGCCTGGCGACCGGCCTGTACGTCGGGGTGACCGACTGGATGGGTAAGGGCTGGTCGCAGGACCTCGTCACCCACCGCAAGAGCCGGGTCCGATCCCTGCGCGATGCAGGCGCGCTCGCGCTGGCGCGCCTGGAACCCCAACTGTAGCCGTGATGACGCTGATCCCGCGCTGGGCGGACCTGGCGGCGTTGATCCGCGCCGAGGACATCCGCGTGGTGGGGCTGGACATGCGGGGCACGCTGGTCCAGCCGCCGCGGCGGGACAACCTCGCCAGGGCCTTTCAGGGGGTGGCGCCCGCGCCGATGCTGGCTGACCTCGACGCGGTGGTCCCGCGCGCGGTCATCGACCAGCACCGGACCGACACCTCGGTCACCGACTGGACCCTGGTCACAGTGTTGGAGGCCGCGCGACGGCTGGGGGGTGCGGCGTCTCCGCTGGACATTACGGCGGCGTTCACCTTCATCCAGCACGAGTACCTCAACGAGAGTGTGCCCCTGGTCCGCGACGAGGACCTCGCCCAGTTCGTCGAGCGCTGCGACGACATCGGGGTCAGGGTCGTCATCGCGGCGGACGGCCCGTTGCACCGCGAGTCGGCGGTCTTCACCGCGCTGTTCCCCCGCGCCAACCTGGGCATCGACGAGATCTTCACCAGCGGTCTCAGCCACGGCAACAAGCTCGGCACGCGCTACTTCACCGAACTCGCCCGGCGCAACGGGGTCGAGCCGCACCACGTGCTCATCGTTGGCGACCGCTACGACAAAGACGTCCGGATTCCGGAAAGCGTCGGATGCCTGGCCGTTCACGTGTCGGAGTCGTCGTCGGCGGCGCATTTCCGCGTGGCTTCTTTCACCGATCTCGTCCGTTTCGAGCACGAGCCGACCACGCAGGTGCGGTACTCGACAGGGGCTGTGCTCGGCAGGTTCCAGCCACCCCACCTGGAACACCTGCGATTCATCCTCTCGGCGAGCAGGCACGTCTCCCACCTCACCGTCGGGGTGACGCAGCCGTTCCCGCAGGCAGCGGACGAGGGCGGTGGCTCGCGCACCGAGGCCCGGTCGAACCCGTTCCCGTTCTGGCTGCGGAAACAGTGCATCGAGGATGCCGTGGCCGAGAACGGCGGGCCGTCCGTCGACGTCGTGCCGCTGCCACTGAGCGCCGACTCGCTGCGCGCCGTGCTGTTACCCGAATGCGTGGTGTTCACGACGAAAGTTGAGGAATGGAGCCTCGCCAAGGAGGGCATCATCTCGGCGGCGGGATTCCCGATCCACCGGCTCGATCTCGGCCCCAAGGGGGTGACGGGCACCGACATCCGCCGCCGCATCGCGGAAGGCGATTCCGCTTGGCGTAGTATGGTTCCGGAAATCATCGCCACAAAGTACGGCGAGGTCTTGGAGAAGCACCTCCTGTCGAAGCCAAGATAGTGTGGATCCGCGTCGATGAGCGATAGTCATGTGGCGGTCTCGGGTCAGGCCGAGCTGGGCGCGGAGCGCGAGTACCTCGCCTACGCGGTCGAGTGCCTCAGGCGCAGTCGGGCCGAGTTGCTGGAGATGGCCGAGCGCGCGAAGAAGACCAGCGACGACGAGCTCGTCGTCTGGTTGCTGCGCCGGGCGCGCCAGATCGCGGACAACGACGAGTCGCCGCTGTTCTTCGGCCGGATGGAGCTCGACGAGATCGGCTCGGTGTACGTCGGCAGGCGCCACGTCAGCGACCCGCGGCGCGACGAGGAGATCGTGGTGACCGACTGGCGGACCACGCTGGCGTCGCGCTTCTACCGGGCGAGCCAGGCGAACCCGATGGGCGTGCGGCGCAGGCGGCGCTTCGGGTTCGCCGACGACAACGTGATGACGGGCTTCGACGACGAGCACGTCCGCGAGCAGGCCCACGACCTTAGCGCCATCGTCCGCGACGAGATTGAGCGGCCCCGGTTCGGGCCGATGCGCGACATCGTGGCGACGATACAGCCCGACCAGGACGAGATCGTCCGCAGCGAGCTCGACGACACGCTGATCATCCAGGGCGGTCCTGGGACCGGAAAGACCGCGGTCGGTCTGCACCGCGCGGCGTTCCTGCTCTTCGAGCACCAGAACCTGCACCGCAAGGGCGTCCTGGTGGTCGGCCCGAACGACATCTTCCTCCGCTACATCGGCCGGGTACTGCCCACGCTCGGCGAGAACGACGTCGTGCACGTCTCGCTGGAGCAGCTGGTGCGGCTCAAGCGGGGCCCGGTCGCCGAGGACCCGCGAGTGGCCCGGCTCAAGGGCGGCGCGCGGATGGCCGAGGTCATCAGCCGGGCGATGGCGTCAAGGGTTGCAATGCCGACCGAGGACCTGCTCGTCCGCGAGACCAGCCCGTTCGTCCGCGTGTACCCGGAGACCGTCGCTGAGCTCGCCGCCGACCTCATCGAGTCGCGGGTTCCCTGGGACCGCGCCCGGGCCCACCTGGTCGAGCGGCTCATCGGCCACGTCCGCCGCCGCCTAGAGCTCCAGGGCCGCGCCCCTACCGACTCCGAGGTGAGGCGGGTCGCGCGGACCAAAGGTGTGCGCGCGGTGGTCACAACCATCTGGCCGGAGGTGAAGCCCGAACACGTCCTGCACGGGCTGCTCTCCGACCGCGAGGCCCTTACCGCGGCAGCGGCGGGGGTTCTCGACCCGGCCGAGCAGGAGCTGTTGACCTGGCAGTCGGCGCCCGCCACACCCACGCGGGCCAAATGGTCGCTGGCCGACCTGTACCTGCTGGACGAGCTCCGGGCGCACCTCGGCGAGCCCAACCGCTACGGGCACATCGTGGTAGACGAGGCCCAGGACCTCTCGGCGATGCAGCTCCGCGCGATCGGCCGCCGGTGCCTGAACTCGGCGACCGTGCTGGGGGATATGGCCCAGCGGACCACCGCGTGGGCCGAGGACAGTTGGGAGTCCGTGGGCGAGCACCTCGGCTTCCGCAGTCGCGTCCTGACGCTGAGCAAGAGCTACCGCGTGCCCGCCGAGGTCCTCGCCGTGGCCAACCGGCTGCTGCCGCACATCGCGCCGGAGCTCCCACCGACCCGCTCGGCCCGGAACATGGATGGTTCGTTGACCACGACGCAGGTCGCCGACGTCGCCGCGGTGCTGGCCGCCGAGGTGGCGGCCAACGAGGTCCTGGAAAGCACCGGGGTGGTCGTCCGCGATGACCACCACCAGGCGTTGCTCCGCAGGCTGACCGACCTCGGCCTGACAGTCGCGGCATCGATCGACGACGGCGCCGACCACGACGTCATCCTTGTGCCCGCGGGCCTGGCCAAGGGCCTGGAGTTCGACCACGTGTACGTCGTGGAACCGGCGGACATCATGGACAGCGGGTCAGAGGGCGCCAGGCTGCTATACATCGCGCTAACCCGCGCGGTGTCACGGCTGACGCTCCTGCACAGCAAAGACCTCCCCGACGTCCTGAACATTGCCTGACGGTCAGACACCCAGGTGGCGCTTTGCGAACCGGGACGGTTCGGAAGGGAGGGCGCATGAGTCGAGGTCGTCGGTGAAGGCAAGCAGGTCGGTGACGAGCTGATCGAGCAGGTGCCGCTTGAGCGGCTCTTGCGCGAAGCTGGCCGTGATGCTGGTGAAGACCGCGTGGACGACCTCGTGCCACCGGAGCCCGGCATGGCGGACACCGCAGAAGAACTCGTCCGTCAGCCGCGTCCCGGTCACGCCCGGGTTATCGGTGCTGAGGCACACTCCCACGCCAGCGGCGAACAACCGCCCGACCGGATGAGACGACGGTGACGGCACGTGTCCCAGCATGAAGTTGCTGGTGATGCTCGATTCGACGGTGATCCCACGCACGGTCAGCTCTGCCACAAAACCCGAGTCGTGCGCGGCCGCAAGTCCGTGGCCTACCCGGGACACCGGCAACGCGAGCGCGGAGAGCACCCTGGGGAGGAGCTCTGGACCGCCTTCGCCAGTGTGGACGGCGACCCCGAGCTGCGGGTGCTCTTGGTGGAGCTGCCAGTAGAGATTGTGCAGCGGCTGCAAGTCGTCGATGTCAGGGTGTTCCGGCCCAGAGAGGTGGATGCCGACCCACAGGTCGTTGTTATCGGCGGCGAACCGGAAACTCGCCCTCAGGCGCTCAGTCGCGTCGGGTGCGTCCCGTTTGACGTTGACGATGAACTGAGTGTGCACGCCAGTCGCCCGCGCTGCGGCACTCGACAACGTCTCTCGGTAGAGGTCAGCCATCCGCGACGGCTCCAGCGGACGACCCTCGTGGTCGATGTACCCGAAAGGACCAGTCTGGATTTCCAGGTACCGAACATTGTCGGCGTTGGCCCGTTCCAGGCAGGCCAGCAGCACCCCGCGGATCAGGTCGGGATTCTTGCGCAGCCACTTCAGAGCTGGCACCACCGTGGTGAAGAACCTCGCGGGGTGCGGGTCGCCAATCGACAAGGTCGCCAACCACTGAGCCTGCGCATCGGGCGAGAGCTGGTCGAAGGGAGTCGAGGTTCGGCGACAGCACGCGGGGAGACACTTGGCGAGAGCCAACCGATCATTGGCCGGATGCTCGTCGCAGGAAGGAATGTGAACTCGGCTGAGCGGATCGCCTTCCGCCACGGTGAACCAATCCTCGGGGCGCCCGCACCCGGATAGGTGCAGGTGCAGCTCGCCGCCCTTGGGCAGGCGCGACAGCAGGCCATACAGGTCGGTGGGGGACAACGTCCGCGCCAGGTGGTCGAACCGCGCTGAACCCGCTTCGGTGATCCGCTGGATCGCCCGATCCAGGCTGTCGACCTCGGACATCATCTCCCACCCAAGCCCGCGGAGTCGCGCACGATCTCGTACTTTCCTGGCAGTTCCTGGAATACGACCATCCGGTGGATCGCGTCGTTGGTGATGCCCTCGTCCTTCTCCTCGACGACAACGAGTTTGTCGTCGTCGTCGGAGTACCGGTGGATGACGGCGACCACGAGCCCGCTGGCCCGCGCGACCTGTGTGGTCGTCAGGTAGTAGGCATCGAGGTCATCGCCATCGGGTGCCGGTACGCCGGGGATGTGCCCATAGTTGATCGGGTAGACGAACCCGAACCGCGGGTGTCGGCTCCCCGCTGGCCGGTCGATGTGGACCGTCACCTGCTCGTGGAGGAACGGGACGGCCAAGGTCAGCGAGATCGAGTGTCCGGGCATCATCCATCCGTCCGTGACGGTGCACGGATTTTACGCCGCAGTGGTCGACCCCCTTACACCGCGGTGGGCCGTGGCTTACCGATCCACGTGCACAAGTAGTCCATGTGCACGAGGCGCTGGTCGGTCGGCAAGGTCGGGTTGACCGGGAAGGGCTCCGCGGGCTTGACGGTGGCCGGGCAGTACGGGTCCTGGCTGAACAGGCTGCGATGCCCGGTCGTGTGCGCGTTGTGCAGGTAGGCGCGGCCCGCGCAGCCGGCCCGGCAGGAGTCGAGCAGCGCGCACCCCTCGCACCCGGGGACCACCTCGGGGTTGGCGTTGCGGCGGCGGAAGCTGCGGAATTGGGGTGACCGGATGATGTCGTAGAGGTCGTCGGTAACCAGGTTGCCCACCTTGTAGTCGTGCAGGTACACGCACGGCGACACCGGGATCCGCCCGTCCGGGGTGATTGAGTGGATGCGGAAGGACGTGCGCCCGCACGGACAGCCCGCCGCCCCGGCGAACTCCGTCACCGCCGCCAGCGGGGGCTCCCCGAGGTCGACCGGCGAGCACTGGGCCATGAGCCGGGAGAAGCCCGCGTAGTACTGCTCGGCGGGCAGCGCGGAGTCCATGTGCTTCGGCTCGACCGGCTTGAGCGGGTTGATGCGGATGTGCGCGTCGTGGCTGCGGGCCAGGTCTACGAGGGCATCGATGCGGTCCTCGGTGAAGTTCCACGACATCGCGCACATGATGACGCTGTGCGGGATCTCATAGTCCTGGCAGATGCTCAGCGCCTGGATCGCCTGCTTGTAGAGCTTGGCGCCGCGATTGGCGTTGTGCTCGTCTGGGTACGGCGAGTCGAAGGAGACGTCGACGTCGTTGAGCCTCGCCAGCGCCTTTGGGTGGTCGCGTTCGAGGTGGATGAGCGTGATCCCCGAGGTCGTTAGGCCGACGAGGATGCCCGCGTCCACCAGGCCGTGGATGATTCTCGGCAGCAGCGTGTCCGCCGGGTTCGGTCCGTTGGTGAACAGCGGCTCGTTGCCGCCTAGGTTGACCGTCTCCACACCGTTGATGGCGAGCTGCTCAATGACGCGGTCGACGATCTCGAGGGTGAAGTCCTGGCCCTTCTCCCTGGCCGACATCGAGTAGCAGTGGGTGCACCGGTACGGGCAGTCGTTGCCCAGAGTCCACCCGATGTTGCAGATGTTGATCGTGCACTCGTCGAGGTCGGCGTGCTCGATAGGCCCCACGTCGGGCCGCTCGAAGTGCTCGGTCGGGTTGATCAGCGGCAGCCGGGTGCGGTCCGTGGGGTTGGCGTTCCAGGGGAAGTCGGCGTTGGGCACTGGTGGCCTCCTGGTGGGCGGACGGTCAGCACAGGAAGGGGTTGTCCTCGGCGTCGTAGACCAGGCCTGCGCGGCGGTACGCCTGGTCTACGCGGGTGGCGGCCCGCGCGTAAAACGGCGCGGTCCGCTCGACCTCGGCGTCGGTGAACTCGACCAGCTCCCCGGTCGAGGCGCCGCCGTAGGTCAGGTCGAGCACGGTGCGGAAGAAGGCCAGGTCCTGCTCGCGCAGCGACTGGCACAGGGAGTGGAACTCGGCGCGGTGGGGCGGCTCCAGCGCCTTGGGGGCGGCGAGCGGGTCAACGGTCTGGTCGTAGATGCGCGAGTGGCTGCGCTGCCACCGCTTCAACGCGGCGTGCACCCCGGCTGCCCCAGGGTCGGCCACGGCGTAGGTGGCGTTGCCCAGGCCCGCGGTCCCGGAGACCGCCTGCCCGGGGCTGAGCTGACCCTTCTTGGCCAGGCTCCGGGTAAACGACGTGCCGGTCGCGGCGTACATCTCGGTGAAGACGCCCTTGGAGATCGTCCACGAGAAGCGGCTCATCCCCGACCAGTTCTCCTCGAGCTCGGTCAGCGTGGTGGCGTGGTCAAACAGGATGTGGCCTGCTTGCAGGTAGATGCCCGCCCGCTGGAACGCCTCCAGCGCCGCGATGTTGTTCTCCACCCGCGCCCGCTTGGCCATCCGGCGCAGGGCGGTCTGGGCGAAGTTCTCGATGCCGCAGGCGAACGCCCAGAACCCGGCGCGCACCAGCTCGGCGAGCACGGCGTCGTCGACCCGGTCGGCGCGGACCTGCCCGCGCAGCCACATCCGCAGCCCGCGCCGGCGCAGCTCATCGGCGAGCTCGGCGCACCACTCGACCCCGCGAGGCGGCTCGACCAGGCTGTCGTCCACCACCTTGACGTAGTGGACCCCGCGCTCGGCCAGACTCTCCAGTTCGTCGACGAACGCCGGGATCGACCGCTGCCGCCACGTTGGCCCCTCGCCCAGCCGCTCGAAAGCCACGATCGAGCAGAACACACAGCTCGCCTGACACCCCCGCGACGTCTGCACGTGCACCGGGCTACGGCGGGCCATGCTCAGTTCTAGGGTGTCCCGCGCGGGCAGGGGCAGCACGTCCAGGTCGGGGATCAACGGCCTTGCCGGGCGGTGTACCACCTCGCCGTCGCGCACGAAGCTGATCCCCAGGATCGTATCCAGCGCGGGTGTTCCCACCCGGTAGTGGTCGGCGAGGTCGATGATGGTGCGCTCGCCCTCGCCCCGCACCACCACGTTGAAGCCGGCCGCGAGAAAGTCTTCCGGGTGGAAGCTCGGCCCGAATCCCCCTGCCACTAGTGGAATCCCGGGCACGGCGGCGCGTACCCGGGTCGCCGTGACCACTGCGGAGTCCATGTTGGACCGGTAGCAGGCGAACCCGACGAGCATCGGCCGCAGGCCCGCAGTGATTGTGTCGGCGAGCTCCTCCGCCGACATCCCGGCCAACCAGCCGTCCAGCACCCGGACGGTGAACCCCTCGGCCCGCAACACCGCCGCCAGGTACCCCAGCCCCAGGTTCTCCTCGGCGGTCCGGTGCGACACTGGCGACGGCGTGGCCAACGTGATCACTGCCCCAGATCCCATCGCCATCACCTCCTCCGGGGATCATCCAGAGTCATCCCATGCACCGGAAGCCAGCAAACAGGTGAGAGGAAAACGACCTCGCCGAAGTTAATATGGCTCTATTGCCATGGATGTGGATGAGGCGGTGGTGGTA
>Ga0136614_10001851_pt1 | contig 12796 bp, 11 predicted proteins | sample AntDrymUQ2792106_2_FD_106643 | JGI IMG/M metagenome (GOLD analysis project Ga0136614, IMG submission 106643) | Polar desert sand microbial communities from Dry Valleys, Antarctica - metaG UQ279 (21.06) | ecosystem: Environmental > Terrestrial > Soil > Desert | place: Antarctica: Dry Valley...
GCCCCGCCGGCCCTTCCGTGGGGACGAACGTCCCCCGCAAGGAGGGACTCGCGAAGGTGACGGGGACCGCGCGGTACATCGACGACATCGCGTTCCCCGGGATGCTCCACGCGCGGACGTTCCGCTCGACGATCCCCTGCGGGGAGATCCTCTCCGTCGCGCTCGGTTTCGATCCGTCGGGCTTCGTCGTCGCCGATCACCGCGACGTCCCCGGGCGCAACGTGGTCGCGCTCATCGAGGACGACCAGCCCTGCCTGGCGGAGAAGCGAATCAACCACGTCGCCGAGCCGATCCTGCTGCTCGCGCACGAGGACCCGGACGCGCTGCGGCAAGCGCGGGTCGACGTGCAGTACCGGAACGGGACGCCCGTGTACGACCCGGCCGACTCCCCGACGACGTTCAAGCGGATCCTCATCACGAAGGGGGATCTCGAGGCCGGCCTCGCGCAGGCCGACCGCGTGGTCGAGGGGGAGTACCGCGTCGGCCTCCAGGAGCAGCTCTACATCGAGACGAACGGCGTCATCGCGGTCCCCGAGAACGACGGGATCACGCTCTACGGCTCGATGCAGTGCCCCTACTACGTGCACAAGGCGCTCACCGTCCTGCTCGCCCTTCCCCCGGAGAAGGTCCGCGTCATCCAGACGGAGACGGGAGGGGGCTTTGGCGGGAAGGAGGAGTACCCGTCGATCATCGCGGGGCACGCGAGCATCCTCGCGCTCAAGGCGGGCCGCCCCGTCAAGCTCGTCTACGACCGGGAAGAGGACATGCTCGCGACGACGAAGCGGCACCCGGGCGTCATCCGTCACCGGACGGGCGTGTCCCGCGACGGGACGCTGACGGCGATGGGCATCGAGGTGCTGCTGGACGGCGGCGCCTACATGACGCTTTCGCCCGTCGTGCTCTCCCGCGGCCTCATCCACGCGACGGGGCCTTACCGCTGCGCAAACGTGCGGGCGGAGGGGCGCGTCGTCATGACGAACACTCCGCCCAACGGGGCCTTCCGGGGGTTCGGTGCCCCGCAGACACAGTTCGCGTCCGAGGTCCACATGGAGCGGATCGCCGAGTCCCTCGCGATGGACCCCGTGGACCTGCGCGAGAGGAACGCGCTGCGCCCCGGAGACACGACCGCGACGGGACAGGTCCTCGGCGATGACTGCAGCGCCCTGCAGGTCCTGCACGAGGCGGTGCGCAAAACCGACTTCCGCCGCCGGCGGAGCGCGCTCGCGGGGAGCAACCGCGGGCTCGGGCTCGCCCTCTTCTTTCACGGCTCCGGGTTCACGGGCGGGGGCGAGGTCAAGCTCGCTTCGCAGGCCGCCGTCGAGCTGACAGAGAGGGGCGCGCGCATCCTCGTCGCCTCCACGGAGATCGGCCAGGGGACGCGCACGATGCACGCTCAGATCGTTGCGGACGCGCTCGGTATCCCGTACGAGGACGTCGACGTGTCGGACGCCGACACGGGGCTGGTGCCCGACAGCGGCCCGACCGTCGCCTCGCGCACGTGCATGGTCGTCGGCCGCATCCTCCAGCGCTGCGCCGAGGAGATCCGCGAACGCCTGCGCGGCATGACCCCGGCCGAGTACCTCGCGCGTCACGGCCCGCTCTGCGTCACCAAGGAATATGCGGGGCCGGACGGGCTCCACTGGGACGACGACAGCTACCGCGGGGACGCGTACGGCGCCTACGGCTGGGCCTGCGACGTCGCGGAGGTCGAGCGGGACCCCGACACGTACGAGGTGCGGCCCGTGCGTCTCACCGCCGTCGCGGACATCGGCAAGGCGATCCATCCGGTGCTCGCGGCCGGGCAGATCGAGGGGGGGACGGGGCAGGGGCTCGGCTACGCTTTGCTCGAAGAGGTCGTGATGAAGGACGGCCGCATGGCCAACGCCCAGATGACGAACTACACGGCCCCGACGACCCTGGACACGCCGCCGATGGACGTGGTGATCCTTGAGAACGGCTATGCGCACGGTCCGTTCGGCGCGAAAGGCGTCGGCGAGATGCCGATCGACGGCGTGGCGCCCGCCGTGGTGAACGCGATCCGCCACACGGGTCTCGACGTCCGGAGCATCCCGGCCACGCCCGAGCGCATCCTGCAGGCCGCTTGCGCTTCTCGCTGAACGGGCGCGCGGTCTCCGTCGGGGCGCACCCGATGAAGCGGCTCCTCGACGTGCTGCGCCAGGAATGTGGCCTGACGGGGACGAAGGAGGGCTGCGGGGAGGGGGAGTGCGGCGCCTGCACCGTGCTCGTCGACGGGATCCCGGTCAACTCGTGCCTCGTGCCGCTCGCGCAGGTCCGCGGGCGCCGGGTCGAGACCATCGAGGGGCTCGACGGCACGCACCCCCTCCAGCAGGCCTTCATCTCGGAGGGCGGGGCCCAGTGCGGCATCTGCACTCCCGGGATGATCCTCGCCGCCCTGGCCCTCGGTCCGGACCCGACCCTGCAGGCGATGCGAGAGGGCCTGGCCGGCAACCTGTGCCGCTGCACGGGCTACGAGGGGATCTACCGCTCGATCCGCCGGGCGGCCGAGGCCCCGCGGGGGCGCCCCGCGTGAGGACCGCGATCTCCACCCTGACGCTGCTGGAGCCGCGGTCCGTCGGCGAGGCGCTCCGCATGCTCCGGAACGACGGCCCGCTCGTGCCCCTCGCGGGCTGCACGGACGTCTACGTCGGCCTGAATTTCGGCACGCAGCCCGAGAGCCGCTACATCAACATCTGGGGGCTGCCGCCCCTGCGGAGGATCGCGCTCCGCGGCGGGGTGCTGTCGATCGGAGCGCTGGCAACCTACACGGAGATCCTCCGCTCGCCGCTCGTCCAGTCCCGTCTCCCGATCCTCGCGGCGGCGGCGCGCGAGATCGGCGGGCCGCAGATTCAGAACCGCGGCACCCTCGGAGGGAACGTCGCGAACGGGTCGCCCGCCGGCGACACGCTGCCGGTGCTCGCCGTCGCCGAGGCGGTGGTCGTGCTCAAGAGCGTCTCGGAGACCCGCCGCGTCCCGTTCAACGCGTTCTACACGGGGTACCGGTCGAGCGTTCGCCGCCCGGACGAGCTCATCGCCGCCGTCGAGATCCCGCCCCAGAGCGGGAGCCAGTGGTTCCGCAAGGTCGGGACCCGGGCGGCGCAGGCCATATCCAAGGTCGTCATGGCGGCGGTGCGCGCCCCCCGGCCGTCGATCGCCCTCGGCAGCGTGGCGTCCACCGTGATCCGCCTCCCCCGCACGGAGGAGGCGCTCGCGGCCGGAGCGCCCATCGCGGAAGCGCGGCGCGTCCTCGAAGCGGAGATCGCGCCGATCGACGACGTGCGGTCCACGGCCGCGTACCGGCGCGCGGTCGCCTCCAACCTGCTGGAGCGTTTCTGGAAGGACACCGCATGAGAGTCACGCTGACGCCCGAGGCGACCGGGCCAATCGATGAAAGCCTCACCCGCGCTTCCACCGAGCTGGCCGGCCGATTTCCGGGCGAGTCGGCGCGCAGGCAGCCCGTCCACACCGTTTACGGCGGCGCGCACGTCTTCCGCTCCGACACCGCCCCGAAGCTGGGAGCGCTCGCGCTCCGGTTCCTCCAGGAGTACGCCCCCAACTGGGCGGTCCTCTCGAAGGTCCTCGGGCTTCCCGGCTCGGATCGGTGGCCCGAGCTCCCCGAGAACCCGAGCGACCTGAAGGCCCAGCTCGAGTGGGCGACGGGCGCTGACCGCGAGGCGCATCGGACGGCGCGCATGGCGCAGGTCATCTACGCCCGGATCGTCGAGAAGCTGCGGCGCGAGCCGGTCGAGGACTTCCGGATCGACTTCGAGGACGGCTACGGCAATCGGCCCGCGGCGGAGGAGGACGGCCACGCGGAGTCGGCCGCGGGAGAGGTCGCCTCCGGGTTGGCCGCGGGGACGCTGCCGCCGTCGATCGGGATCCGCATCAAGCCGCTCACGGAGGAGCTGCGTGCGCGCAGCGTGCGGACACTCGACATCTTCCTCTCGGAGCTCGTCGCGCGCGCCGGGGGCCGGCTCCCCGAGAATTTCGTCGTGACGCTGCCGAAGGTGACCTCTCCGGCTCAGGTGGCTGCGCTGGCGGACCTCTTCGACCGCCTGGAAGGAGGCCTGCACCTTCCCGCGGGAAGCTTGAGGCTGGAGGTGATGATCGAGACGCCGCAATCGGTCCTGCTGCCGGACGGGGGCGCGGCGCCGCCCGTCTTCGCCGCCGCGGCCCGGGGGCGCTGCGTCGCCGCCCACTTCGGCACATACGACTACACGGCGTCCCTGAGCATCACCGCGGCGCAGCAGACGATGGCGCACCCGGCCTGCGACTTCGCGAAGCACGTCATGCAGGTGTCGCTCGCCGGGTCCGGCATCTGGCTGTCGGATGGCGCGACGAACGTCATGCCGATCCCGCCGCACCGCGCGGCGCAGGGCGGGCCGCCTCTCCCCGCCGAGCAGGTCGCGGAGAATAGAGACGCCGTGCACCGCGCCTGGAAGCTGCACTACGACCACGTGTGGCACTCGCTGTCGGGCGCGTACTACCAGGGGTGGGACCTTCACCCCGCGCAGCTCCCGACGCGCTACGCGGCGGTCTACGCGTTCTTCCTCGACGGGCTGGAAGCGGCGTCCGCGCGGCTCCAGAACTTCGTGCGGCAAGCGGGCCAGGCGACGCTCGTCGGCGACGTGTTCGACGACGCGGCGACGGGCCAGGGGCTCCTCAACTACTTCCTGAGGGCGTGGAACTGCGGCGCGATCACGGAGGAGGAGGCCGTCGAGAAGAGCGGCCTCACAGTCGAGGAGCTCCGCAGCCGCTCGTTCGTGAAGATCCTCCAGGGGCGCCGGGGTTAGGGGTCAACCGTGCATTATTCGCTTTCCTCAAGAAAATAATAGTCATCGCCCGTGAACCTCCCGCCGCGACAAGAGGCTGGTGGTGAACGCCGGAGAATCCAAGCCGGGGACACGTGCCGCGAGCGATCCGGATTGACGCGCCGGGAGCGGTGCACCATGTCACGGCGCGGGGAAACGAGCGCCGGGCAATTTTCCGGGATGACACCGATCGCTGCACCTTTCTGAGGCGTCTCGACCAGGCCTATTCGCGCCTGGGATTCAGCGTCCACGCCTATTGTTTGATGAGTAACCACATTCATCTGGCGATGAGAACCGGCCCTCATCCACTCTCGCGAATCGCTCTGACGGTGCTCTCGGCCTACGCGGGCGACTTCAATCGGCGTTACTCGCGAGTGGGTCACCTCTTTCAAGGTCGATTCAAGGCGTCTCGAATCGTCAACGACCGCCACTTGCTGGCCGTTGTCTGCTATATCCACCGCAACCCCGTGGACGCGGGAATGGCGGTCCGCAGCGACGAATACGCCTGGTCGAGCGACCAGTTTTATCGGCGCGGAGGCGGCCCGCGATGGCTCGACTGCACGAGGGTCACGGGACTTCTCTCCCCTGATTCGCGGGAGGCAATCCACCTCTACGCCCGGCTCATGGACACCGAGACGACCAGCAAACGAAAGAAGCCTGCCCTTGCATACCCGGCGCAGATCGGAACGAGCATTGCCCGCCCCATGTCCCTGGCTGACGGGACCGGTGCATCGGTTGAGGTGTTTGCACAGGCGGTCGCCCTCTCCTTTGGGGAGCCCCTGGAACGTTTGCGCTCGGCTTCGAGGGAACGCTCCCTGTCCCGCGCGAGAGCGCTGACGGCGCTCCTCGCGCGTGAGCTCGCTGGAATCCCTCTTTCCCGGACGGCTTGGTACTTCGGCCGAGACGAGTCGACGGTCGCCCGTGCCGCGTTCGCCTTGCAGTCGCAATGCGTGAAAAATCCCGAGCTTCGAAACCTCGTGGACAGACTGCGGGCTCAACTCTCTCCTCCTGAAACAATGCACGATTGACCCCTAATGCAAGCTCCCATCGCAGTTTTCGGCGCGGCGATCGTCCTGCGCGCGGTTTTTCTGCTCGCCCTACGCGAGAACTACGACCTCGCCTCGTTCCGCCTCGTGGCCGAGATCCTCGAGCGTGGCGGTGACCTCTACCGGGAGACCGACCGCTACAACTACGCGCCCCTGTGGGCGTTCGTTCTACGGGGGCTCCACCTGGCGGCCGCGCTCTCCGGCATCGCGTTCCTCCGCCTCGTCGGTTTCTTTCTGCTGGCCGTCGACGGGCTCTCCGCGGTCGTTCTTTTCCGGATCTGCCGGGACCGCGGCGCCAGTCCCGCGCAGGCGCGGCTCGCGGCGCTCCTCTTCTTCGCGAACCCCGTCTCCGTCCTGTCCTCCAGCTATCTCGCCGCGTTCGACAACGTGTCTCTGCTCTTTCTTCTCCTCGCCGTCTGGTTCGCCGCCCGCGAGCCTCCCCGCACGGCGGGGGTCGTCGCGTCGCTCGCCGCCTCACTGCTCGTCAAGCACGTGACCATCTTTCACCCGCTGCTTCTGCTCGGCCGCCGGGAGGCGGGGGCTCGCAGATTCCGAACGGCGGCCGCCCTCGTTCCTTACGCCGTCTTCTTCGCCTCCTTCCTCCCGTTCTGGAGCTCTCGGGACGCGATCTGGCGCAACGTGTTCCTGTACCGGAGCCTGGCAGAGCCCTACGGGACCGACCCGCTGCGATTCCTGCGCGGTGTCCCCCACTGGTCCCAGCTCGCGATCTTCCTCGCGGCGTCCCTCGCGGCGGTCTTCCTCCTCCGGCGGGTCGAATTCGCACGGGCCTGCCTGCTCCTCTTCCTCGTCGTCCTGATCTTCTCGCCCGGGATCGTCCAGTACTACTTCGTGTGGCCGATCGCGCTGGGGGCCCTCTTCCCCAGCCTCGGCTATCTCGTGTACACGGTCATGGTCTCGCTCTTCCTGATCCACTCTCCCGACGCGCTCGCGGTGGAGCTGCCGCACTTGCCGGGGTGGTCCGGGCCGTGGTGGGCGCTCGTGTTCTGGCTGCTCTGGGAGATCCGGCGGCTGCAGCGGGCAGTCAGGCTCCCCGCCGCAGCGTCGCCTCGATGAGCCCGTAGGGCTCTTCCGTCGGCACGAAGATCTCGTCGGGGTTATCGAGTCCCAGCCGCGAGAGGTCAACGAGCAGGTGGTGCTTGTTCGGCATCCTGATCGCGATCTCCGCGACGGCGCCGTATTTCTCGAGGACGGCCTCCCCCATCGCGTGGAGCGTGTGCTGGACGGAAGCGCTCTCGTGTCCCGCGAGCGTGTCGAGAAGGGTCGCCCGGATGCCGCGCCACGCGGGACCGAAGTCGATGTCCGCCGTCGCGTACGTCCAGACGGCCCGCACCGACGTCGCGAGGATCCGGTCCTCGGTCTCCTGGAGCGTGGTGTAGGGATCGCGGAAGAAGCCGGTGAACGCGGACCGGGAGGTCTTGGCGACGAGCAGGCCCTCGAGACCGGAGGCGACGGCGGTCCCGTCGTCCGCCGACGTCACCTCCGTCAGACGCCGCTCGCCCCCCGATTGCCGGAACGTGTGCGGATCCGCCGCCCCGCCGACGTCGAGCCGCTCCCACGGCCTCTCCACGATCTCCACTCGCGCCCGCCGGATGGCCTCGTGGCTCCGCAGGAAGTGCCCGGCGAGGCGCGTCGCGAACGCCTCGATCTCGCCGAGCGCGTTCTGCCGGGCGAGCGCGTACACCGTGTTCTTCATGGTGTCCGTCGGGAGGACGTCCGCGTTGTCTCCGGCGCTGTGCGCCCGCTCGAACTCCCCCTCGAGCGCGACGGAGACGGTGAGCTCCCGGAAGTGGTGCCGGCCCGCCTCGCGCGTCAGCTTGACGAGCCGGACGCCCGACTTCCCGTACCGGTTCGGGCCGAGCACGTCAGGCGCCGCGGTAGGTCGAGTATCCGTGGGGCGCCAGAAGCAGCGGCACGTGGTAGTGCTGCGAGAGGTCCCGGATCTCGAACACCACCTCGACGATCGGATAAAAGCCCTCCAGGTTGTACGCGCGAAAGTAGCTCGCCGTGTCGAACGTCAGCCGGTAGGTCCCGGTGACGAGCGTGAAACCCTCCGGGAGGAGCGACCCGAGGCGGCCGTCGGAATCCGTGCTGCCGCGGCCGAGCGGCTTCCACTCTCCGTCCACCGAGCGCACGTCCAGCGTGACGGGGACTCCCGAGGCCGGGCGCCCGCGCGCCGTGTCGAGGACGTGGGTCGTGATGGCGCTCATGTCGCGAGGTATCGCTCCAGCCGGAGCCGTGTGATCTTCCTCTGTTCCTCCGCGCCCGCGCGCAGCTCCGTCGGCGCGTCATTATGGAGGCGCGCCCGGCAAATCGCGAGCATCTCTTCGGCGGTCTTCCCCGTCGCGCACACGATGAAGATGTGCCCGAATCGCTCCTCGTACTCCTGGTTCGCCCGGCCGAGCTCCTCGAGGACGGCCCGAGGCGCCCCGCGCGTGCCCGCCTGCTCCCCCGCCGCCGTCCCGGATGCGCGGTCGCCGATGCGCGGGTGCGCGCCGAAGGCCTCGCGCCAGTCGCTTTCCTCCAGCCCGTTCCAGATCCAGTCGCCGGCGTCGAGCGCCTCCGCGTCGCTGTCGAACGGCCGCGCCTGGGCCATGCGTCGCGCCCACGCCCGCGACCCGCAGCACGCGAGGAGGTCCCGCATCGCGTCCTCCGTTCCGAGGCGGTTGAGGGAGGCGAGGCTCACGGGCGCGCGATCCGCCCCCAGAGCCGGAGCCGGGCAACCCCGCCGTCCGGGTAGATGTTCAGCCGCGCGTGGCTGGCGATCCCCGCGGCCTCGAGCTCCTGGTCGAACTCGTGGACCTCGTGGGCGCGCAGGGGCACACCCGGGAGGAGCGCGCGCCAGGGCGCGGACTCCGGCGGAACGGCCGCGCCGGGTCCGGCGCCCGCATCGCAGACGTCGACGGAGCAGCTCCCCGGAGCGTTGCCCTTGAAGTGGGTCGTGTCCACGGTCACCCGGTCGATCGCGCCGGGCCGCGCGAACCGGACGATCGCCCAGTCGTGCCCCGGCCCGCGCCGGCGCCGCGTCTCCCATCCGTCGTGCATCCCGAGCGGGGGTCCCGGAAAGATCAGGTTGTGGCGGGACCCGAAGAACATGTCGCTCGAGGCCACGACGAGGCCGCCGTTCTCCGCGGCGGCGAGGTCCACCTCCCCTCCCCCGCCGGCCAGGCGCTCCCAGTCGGGCATCGCCTGCCCGTAGGCGCGCAGACGCGCGACCCCGCCGTCGGGAAAGATGTTCAGCCGCAGATGCGTGACGCGCTCCGCGCCGCGCAGGGGAAAAGGGTTCGGCGCGTCGCCGGCGAGCGGCGACCGGGCCAGGACCTCCGTCCAGGACGCTTCGCGCAGCAGCTCTTCCGGGCCGGGATCTCCCTCGGTCGCGCAGGCATCGACGGAGCACGCCTCGGGGTAGTTGCCCTTGAAGTGGCGCGTGTCGACCACGACTCCGGCAACCCGGCCCGGAACGCCGAGCCGCAGGATGCACCAGTCGTGGCCGGGCTCGCGCCGCCGCCGCGTCTCCCACCCGTCCATCCACTTGCCGCGGTCCGTGTACTCGTCGGGGAGAAAGACGGGCTCCTCCGGCTTGAGGAGGTTCTCCTTGGGCGCGAAGAACTCGTCGTTGGCGGCGAGCACCCGCCCGCCGAGGCGCGCGGAGGCGAGGTCGAGGAGCTCCGCGAAATCCGTCACGCGGCCTCCGTCCGGGCGAGGAGGCGGCCCGCCGGGGCTCCCCAGCCCCCTCCGGCCTCGAAGACCTTCTCGCCGCGCAACCAGGTCGCCTCGATCGCGCCGTCGAGGGCAATCCCGTCGTAGGGCGTCAGCTTGTGGCGCTGGCGGAGCGCGGCGGCCTCCACGCGGGACCGCGCCTCCGGCAGCCAGACGACGAGGTCCGCGTCCCAGCCCTCAGCGATCCGGCCCTTCCGGCCCTCGAGGCCGACGAGGCGCGCGGGCGCGGCGCAGAGCCACTCCGCGAGACGCTCGACCGGGCAGCCGCGCTCGCGGGCGGCGGTCCACACCGCGCGGAGCGACAGCTCGAGGGAGGCGATGCCTCCCCAGGCCTCGCGGAAGTCCCCGGCCTCGCGGCGCTTCGACGCGGGCGGCGCGGGCGAGTGGTCCGACACCACCATCGCGAGCACGCCGGCCTCGAGCGCCTCCCAGAGCCCCGTCCGATTCGCCTCGGAGCGGATCGGCGGCGCGCACTTGAACTCCGTCGCGCCGGCCGGCACGCGCTCGGACGCGAAGAAGAGATAGTGCGGGCACGTCTCCGCCGTGAGGCGCGCCCCCGCCGCGACGGCGTCCCGGATGACCGGCGCCGCCGAGGCGGCGGAGAGGTGCACGACGTGCGCGCGCCCCCCCGTCTCCGCGCAGAGGCGCGCGATCAGCGAGACCGCCTCCGTTTCCGCCACGGGGGGGCGAGACTCCAGGTACGCGGCGTAGGTGGCGGCCCCGGCGGCCTCGGGCTCCCGGACGAGGGCGCCCAGCTCCGCGTGGACGAGGACCGGGACGCGCGCCGCGGCGAGGTGCCCGAGGCCCGCCCGGAGCTCTTCAGGAGAGACGTGGCCGAACTCGGGAACGCCGGAGGGAGCGAGAAACGCCTTGAAGCCGAAGACGCCGAGCTCCAGCAGCGCGGGGAGCTCGAGGAGGTTGCCGGGGACGAGCCCGCCCCAGAAGCCGACGTCCACGAAGCATCGGCCCCGGGCCGCGTCGCGCTTGGCACGAAGGCCATTCGCCGTGGTTGTGGGCGGAACGCTGTTCAGCGGCATGTCGATCACGGTGGTGACGCCGCCCGCGGCGGCGGCGCGGGTCGCCGTCTCGAAGCCCTCCCAGTCCGTGCGCCCCGGCTCGTTGACGTGGACGTGGGTATCCACCAGGCCCGGCATGACGACATGATCTCCATAATCGACGACTTCCGCCCCGGCGGGCGCCTCCGCCCCCCGTGAGACCCCCGCGATTCGCCCGTCGCGCACGAGGATGGAGGCGGCGTGGGTGCCCTGGGGCGTCACGACGCGGCGGCTTCGGATGACGCGCTCTCGAGAGGTCAAGGGCGGCCCGAATCATAATCGGCCCTACAATCGCGCGGACCGCGCGACGGATTCAACAGGAGGTGCCCATGCCCGGGGCCGACACCTCTGTCGAAAAACACCACCCCGATGGGCGCGTCGAGCTCGTCGACACGTCGCGCATCGAGCGCAGCCCGCTCTACAACGAGGACCTCGCCCCGGTCGCGATCGGGCGGCGCGACTGGACCACGTACAACTACGCGGCCCTCTGGGTCAGCATGGCGCACTGCATCCCCACGTACATGCTGGCCTCCGGCCTCATGGCGGCCGGGATGAACTGGTGGCAGGCGCTCGTCACGATCCTCCTCGGGAACACGATCGTGCTGGTCCCGATCCTCCTCAATTCGCATCCCGGAACGAAGTACGGAATTCCCTTCCCCGTCTTCGCCCGTGCCTCCTACGGGACGATCGGATCGAACCTGCCGGCGCTCATGCGCGCGCTCGTGGCGTGCGGCTGGTTCGGGATCCAGGCGTGGATCGGGGGGGAGGCCCTCCACACGCTGTTCACGGCGATCTTCCCCGGCTGGCCGCAGCTCCTGGGGCCCGGCTTCGGGGGGCACACGACGACGGAGTGGCTTTCGTTCCTCCTCTTCTGGGGGCTGAACGTGTTCATCGTCTACCGCGGGATGGACCTCCTGCGGAAGGTCGAGAACTGGGCGGCTCCGTTCGTGCTCGTGATGACGGCGCTCCTGCTCTGGTGGGCCGTGAAGGAGGCCAGGGGCTTCGGGCCGCTGCTCGCGCAGCCGGGCAAGTTCCGGACGTTCGCCGAGTTCTTTCCCGTGTTCATCCCCTCGCTGACCGCCATGATCGGCTACTGGGCGACGCTCTCGCTCAACATGCCGGACTTCACGCGGTTCGGCCGGAGCCAGCGCGAGCAGATCGTCGGGCAGGTGGTCGCTCTCCCCACGACGATGTCCGTCTTCGCCGCCATGGGCGTCTTCATCACGAGCGCCACCGTGCTGATCTACGGCCGCGCGATATGGGACCCCATCCAGCTCGTCGCCCAGTTCAAGGCGCCCGTCGTGGTCGCGATCTCCATGTTCACGGCCGTGGTCGCGACGCTCGCGGTCAACATCGCGGCCAACGTCGTGTCGCCGGCGAACGACTTCGCCAACGCGTTTCCCCGCTGGATCCGCTTCAAGACGGGCGGGCTGATCACGGGGATCCTCGGCATCCTCATGCAGCCCTGGAGGCTCCTCGCGGACCCTTCCGGATACATCTTCACCTGGCTTCTGGGCTACTCGGGCGGCCTCGGCTCGATCGCGGGGGTCCTCATCGCCGATTACTGGCTCGTCCGGAGGACGCGCCTCGCGCTCGAGGACCTTTACCTGCCGCGCGGGTCGTACCGGTACGACGCCGGCTGGAACTGGAGGGCCGTCGTCGCGACGGTCGCCGGCTGCGCCCTCGCCTGGGGCGGCCTCGTCGTCCCGGCGCTCAAGCCCCTCTACTCCTATGCGTGGTTCGTCGGGTTCTTCGCCGCCGGACTCATCTACTGGGGCCTCACGGCGCGCCGGCTGGAGGAGGGCCGGCCCGCCGCGGCCGAGAGCTGAGGCGTCAGGGTTTCCGCTCCATGGCCACGAGGCGCTCGCCGAGCCAGTCCCCGAGTGGCCGGAGCTCTCCCCCGCGCAGGCGCAGGCGGTAAGGCGCGCCCGTCTCCTCCGAACGCGTCGCGATGCCGGCGACGAAGTCCCGCGCCGTACGCACCCGGTCGCCCGCGAAAGCGAGCTTGCGCCGCAGGTGCGAGGCGGCCTTCTTTCCGGAGTACTCCTTCCCGTTGCGGATAAAGACCGCGTCCGAGGCCTGCATCTCCTGGAGAAGCGCGTCGATCTTCGCCTGCTCCGTCTTCGGC